>JAEHJW020007359.1_pt1 | contig 43961 bp, 108 predicted proteins | sample 9271431 | NCBI WGS metagenome assembly JAEHJW02
CTTAAATCTTTTTGAGAAAGAACAAAAGCTCCCAATAAATTTCTATCGTTTACTATATATTGGAGCATTTTTTTATAGTCTGCGCGCAATTTTTTATACATTCCAGTTTGGAGTTCTAGTCCATGGTTTAATGTGCCAGTAAAATTGGAAAGATTTAAAATTACAATACAGTTTTTCATGTTAGTATCCTCTAAATAATTTAAAAAGTTGATGTTAAGATATATGATTCCAGTTTTTGTTTAATTAGCGATATTTGCAAATGTTTATTTACATTTAAACTTTCATTATTAAATGAAGGTAAGATTTTATTATTAATAAAATATTCAGGATTAGATGTCAATCCGGCCAAAATTAAAATTTCATTTTGTTCATTAGATATAAATACTTTTTTAGTTAAAAAATAGTTACTATAAATATAGTATATTTGTAGATATTTTTTAACTAAAGTAATAATATCTTTTAATACTGGCCTATCACTACACTGCCATCTAGGTATATTAATCAATCGCAGATATTCTGAAAGAATGCCAGTAAATCTTTGTTTTAATTCTTCGTTAATATATGTATTAATCTTTAAATATTGAGAAAGAATTGTGGGGTATACTTCAGATGCGAAATCATTTTTACTCCATAAAAGTTGAGTATTACAGTTATCAAAGATTAAAACAGACTTATTATCTATAAGTTTATTTATATAAACTAAATCATTTATGCAATAAAAAGTAAAAATATAATTATCAAAATCTGTAATATCCGAAATTTTAAGAGTTAAAAAAGTTTTAACGAACTCAGATAAAGTAAAATCCGTTGAAATTGATACAGAATTAATTTGATCATAAAAGAGTTCCTTTGAAAGAAATTTATCTATGAAATAGTTTTTTGAAAAAGAAAAAATACAAAAAACATTTTGTTTTCCTAATGTCATTTGATTGTTTAATAGTATTGCATCAATTTGGATAGCCTCCTTAAATTCTGGTTTCAAATTTTCAAAAAACCAATTTAAAATAGTTTGATTAGTATTCATTTTTGATGTGTCCCAATAAAAATAATCCCCAATTTTTGTACGATAAGGTATGTGTTGCTAAAGTATTTCCTCTATAAGCCGGAAGTGTTAGCTCACCAGTTTTAGATCGAAATGAGTAAGTAAAATATCCGTCTGCAAAAGTTAAATACTCATATAAATTATTTTGATTTCCGGATAAATATTTACAGGGTATTTGTATAAAATGTTCTGTTCTTAATTGATAAGAAGGAATAAATACTTTATTGGTCGATACATTTGAATTTTCCCTTAATCTAAATTCTGTATGAGAAGAATTAGCCAAAAAATATAAACAATTTCCTTTTACGTAAAGTTCATCAGAACCAACAAAAGTAGATTTATAAGAACTGAATATAACGGTATTCAAATTTAAATCAATTAATTCTAATTCAATTATAGGCAATGAATTATTGGATTTAATATTATTAAATTTAGTTAGTTCATTATCATAATTTCCTATTTTTCTTTCTTTTAATCCCATTAAAAAACAATATGTTATAACAGATTCTCTAGAATATATGTGAGCTAATTCACAAAATCTTTCTTTAATATATTCAGACAATTCATTTTCTATAAAATCTTTTCCATAAATTTCATATGAATTAGAGTTTAAAATTTTATATTTATTTTTAAAAGGAAATTTATCAGTTAATCCAGGAGACAAATGTAAAACTAATTTTAGTGGAGTAAAAATAGCAGAAAAGTTATAGTCTTCAATGGTTAGCATTAGGATATTCCTTGACTAGTAATTCCATAAAGAAGTAATTGTTTAAAATATCTTAAATTATCTTTAGTACAGGAGTATCCATATTGTTTAATATATTTATAAAAGCGTTCAATAGTCATCATTTTCGGATAACTGGATTCTAATTCGTTAGGAATTAATACTTTATTATTAACGGCATATTGAAATAATTTAGATTCTATACTCTCATTATTAGAAATTAACATAATTTTATTATTATGTTTTATAAATCTAGCCGAGCATCCTGCAGTTACAGCAGCATTATCAAAACTAGCTAAAAGAGAATAGAGATTATCTAGTAACACTGAATGAGATTCATAAATATATTTTACAGCACATATATTTATCGGTACTTCTTGATTTACCATATCAAAGAAGAAGGGAGCGGAAGTCTCCCCAGAAAGAGAAAAAAATTGTTTATTAATTTGTTGAGGATCATTTGGATCTTTACCTAAAGTAAATTCAAATAAATACCCTCCAAATACAGTTTCCAATATTTTAGGGTCTATAAAAAAGAAAATATCTATATCTTTTGGTTTTTTGCCTTCTAATAGAGATCTATATGCTCCACCTGCTATACCTATTTGAATAATAGGATCGCTACAGTTATCAAATATTTTGTCCACATAGTTTTTAAATTCTGGTTTAGTATCAAGTAACGATTGGACATATTGCAATAAATAATCCGAAATTGCACCCACCAGATTTCCATGTTTTATTTGAAAATCGAAAGTTTCCGGAAGATTATTTATTGAATTTTTAAATAAATTTGGAAACGAAATTGTAGGAAAAGTTGACATAGTTACTTCGTTAAAAGAGGTAATGATACAGGAAAAAGCGATTCTGTTAATTTATAAATTGCTTGGGCATACAGTTGAATTTCTTTTTGTGCATGTTCGTCTAATCTCAAATTAATAAAATGGGCAATAGCTTGTAATGAAGCAGTCCAATAAACTTCACTATAAAGACTTACAGGTAATACACATCTTGCTTGTTCTTTACAAACACCAAGAGAAATTAGTTTTTTATATTCACTTAAAGATTTTTCAACACTCCTAGAATAAATGTTGTATACATCTTCTTGAATATTAGCATCTTCAATTGGACCCTCTGAACCTTGTTTATTTGTTGTTCCGGGTTTTCTAAATTCTCCCACTGCTGGGATATAAAATTCTGCCTCAGACAGATCTACATAGCGACCAGAAATTTCATTAAATTCACTAGCTACTCTATGCTTCATCCATTGACGGAAAACAAAAATAGGTGCTTTTATATGAAAAGTTACAGTAGAATGTCTAAATGGAGAAATATGATTATGTTCTATTAGATAGGTTAAAAGTTTTATATCTTTTTTTGATAGACCTTCACTAAAAGATACACTGCCACATTCTGAGCAAAACAGTTGCCCTGGGGTAGCTCCAGTAAAACATTTATTGCATCGGTATTCAAGTTGGGATCGTTTTCCAAAGGAAACTCTAGCAGCATTAACTGCAGATAAATCGCTACCCATATAGTCTATTAATGATACAAATCCTTTATTCAGAACTGTTATCGTCATGTGGAATTTCCTTTTTAGATGAAAAATACATAGATTCAATTTTAGATATTACTGCACCAATTATGAATAAAATAACTAATTTAAGAAAAAAATTAGTGCCAGAATAATATTTAAAATCTAAGATTAATCTAGCAATAAAAAAGCCTACATAAGCGTAGGCTGCAAAAAAAATAAATCGCATTATATTTCCTTATATACTTTCTAGTTTGATTTGTCTTTTTTCAGATAGATTATAAACTTCTATACATGAAGATACTACTTTTATTTCTTTGTTTTCTAAAGAATAAGAAGTTTCATAAGTGAATGAAAAACTATTATTTTTATTTTCCATAATTAGTGTGATCTCGGATGTTTATAAGAATATGACATAATATCCTTAGCGTATTCTAAATTGAATTTTTGTTTTAAAAATTGTTCTTCTGCTTTTTCTGCAGCAGAAATAAATTTTTCGAGATCGTTATTCTTTAACCATGCAACCAGTTTATTTTCTTCTACTTTAGATAGAGTTATACTTTTTGTAGCAACTGCCTCTACAATAGATAATGTAGAAACTATTTGATCATAGGTTAATAGCTCTGTCCAATTATATAATGTATGAGTTGCTGTTATGGCTACATTTTTATTTAAGCTTTTTTGTTTCGATGGAGTTATTTTTTTGGTTTTCATAAGTTCTAATCTCCGATTCTTTTACTAATCCTCTTCCTTTACAGGATTTGCATGGCATTTCATCATTTGATTCGTCTATACCAATTCCACCGCAATCAGGGCATTGTACTAATTGTGTCATTAATTAAACTCTGCAATAAATAAAAAACGAGTTGTTTGAGTCATATTTTGTATCGTATCCTAAGAAATCTAAAATGAATTTTAATTCTTCAGATAAGTATAAACCAGTTAATTTTATACTTGTAAGAGAATATTTTTTAGTAAATTCATCTATATAGTTAATTAAGTTATCTATTTCTGATGAGGTTAAAGGAGTCATATATTTATTTTCTTTTTGTGCAATAGAATTTCTTCTGCGTTTCCCTTAGCATTAATAAATCGTATAGAATGAATTCCAAAATTTTGTAACGCTTCTATACAATTGTTGCATGGTTTAGAAATTACAAATTGATTTTTTGAATTTACTCTAACTACATAACAGATTAATTTTAAATCCGAATAATTTCTATACTTAATTTTACTCAATGCAGCTTTTTCTGCATGAATTGAAAATAAAAATGGTGTTTTTGTTTTTATCGTATTGTCAGCCTTGGAATACTGATTGAATCCAATAGATAATAATCTTGATCCGCAAAAGATGGCTGCACCCATTTTATCCCTAGCTTTAAATCCATCAGAATAAACCATAGCAGCTTTTGCTGTTTCAAATCCCTGAATCCAACGACGAGTAATTTGACGTTCTATTGAAATTACCTCATAATTGTTATACCTATCACTCTCCGAAACATTTGAACAAGAACACGATATCATTTTTTCTTCCTTGCAGTAGTAGATTGTGGTTCTGACTGAGGAGAATTTATTGCAAATCCAATTGGTTGCTTAGGAGCAGCTTGCTGTCTAGCTCCAAAATAAATAAATGGTGGAACTCTATATAGTATGATTTGCCAATAAACTCTATACAAAAGAAACATTTTATATAAAAAAGGCAATATTAATATGGCTACTGCAATTGTTATGCATTTAAGTGTAAAAAATAATACACTTAATAAAATTGTGGTCATATTATAATCCTAATTGTTGGTATTGTTTACTTGCTTCTAGTACTCTTGACGGATAAGAAAAATTTGGAACATTTACTCTAAGATCTTTTTTACCATAAAGCGCATAGGTATTTGAAGTTCCCCAGAAAAAACTGTGTAAACTAAAAATATAATTAGTATCAGGATACCCATTTTCTATATGTTCTGTATGTAAATCATTTAGATATTCTATTCCTATTGTAACATTTGTAACTGGATCATACAAAATATTGGGATTATAATCTAAATGATCTGCTCTAAGATATGGTTTAGCTGTGGCAGACATCAATTGCATTAATCCTTTTGCATTTACGCTGCTTGTTGCTTTGGGATTCCACTGAGATTCTACTTCGATTAATCCACAAACTAATGAAATGGGCATTTTATATAATTGACATAAATCATAAATTCTGTCTGAAGTTGAAATAATTTCATCAACAGATAATGTTGGCATCTTTTTAGAGAGAGTAGCCTCTAGAATAATTTTTTTGTTTACCCTAGAAAAATTTTCAGTTAAAATTTCATTATCTCTCTTCAATGTTTTTAACTCAGATAGAATTTTATATCCTCCAATGCCTCCAGCAATAAAAACTGAACTTACTGCAAGCGTAATAGTAATGTTTTTAAGACCTTCTAATTTTGAATTGCTCATTTTATTAATCCTCTTAGTATATAAAAATAAGTTAAATTAACGATAATTAGATATATGAAATATAATAAATCTAATAATAAAAAATTAACCAACACATTAATTGATGGAAATAGATCTCAAGCAGAAGAAATTGTAATAAATTTATTGAGATTAAAATTTAAAAAATTGGCTATTTTGCGAAATGATAGATCCATTTTAAGCAAATTAGAAATAGATATTTATTTACCAGAATTCAAATTTGCTATAGAATGTGATGGCATCGTTCATTTTAAACCTATTTATGGTCAAGAAACTTTAGATAGAGTTCAAAAGAATGATTCTAAAAAATCTTTGTTGCTAGAACAAAAAGGAATCCAGTTATTTAGAATAGACATTTCTAAACAAACTCCAGCTACATTGTATCCATATTTAAAGAATGTAGTTAATACTGAATTGATCCCTTTAATAATGAAATGGACCAGATAAAATTTTATTATCTTCAGTATATTCTATTAATTCAAACATAGATAGTGGAATATTCCAATTAGTAATATCTTGATCTATTTGTAATATAGATGCAGTATTATCATTTAAAATCGCAAATGTTTCAGTAGATTTACTAATATAAGATTCTTTTAATCGTTTTAACATTTTAAATGTTAATTCTGATGTCAAATCAAATTCTTTTTTATACCAAAGAGAAGAAAGATATATTTGAAAATCGTCTTTTTTATTATGACTTAATTGATCTTTAATAATCCTAATTGATTTTACTAAATCATAATAATTAATATAACCGTTATATATCCAACTTGACTTGTTCATATATAATAATTCTTCTACTTTGTCTATAAATTTTTCTTTATTTTGTTCCTGTAAAAGACATTCAAATGTGTTTGGATCATTCTCTAAAATGGTAATATTTGACCGAAGAGTATGTTTTAGGGCAGATATTCTATCTATATTATTAGCATATTTCCAAACATGAAAATATTTACTATTTAATAAATTTAATATTTTAAATGTTGAGGGCATATCATATATCCTCAAAAGGTAGTTTAGTTCCAAATTTATTTAATTCAAGTTGTTGTTTTTTTAATTCTTCATTGGCACGTTTTTGTTGCAATTCTACTTCTCGTCTTTTAAATTCACGTTCTCTATCCTTAGCAACCTCAGCAGCAATTAAATTTTCATATTCTTCTTGAGAATATGCATCAGTGTTAAATCCATTATTTTGCAATATTCTTAATGTTATAGCAATAGATCTTCCAATATCGTGATTTCTAAGAAATAAATCAGTATAAATTTCTCCTGCTTTAGTTCTAGCTAAATCATCTTTAATTTTTAATATTGCTAATGGAACTCTGATCATTTTATATCCTTAAAAAACTTAATTAAGAATATGCTCATCCATACATTGTTTCACTTCCAACACGGGCACCATGTTCATCAATCATAACTAAATCATATCGTTTTGCTTGAACTGAATGTGTAATATTAAATAATGATCCTACATAAGCTTGAAATCTTACATGGCCTTCTGTTTGATTGCTAACTGTTCCAATACATTGCCCATTTACAAAAAGAGTAAGCATTTTATTCTCCGATTAAAAATTTAAATTATTAAATAATACTAAAGTTTCTTTAGAAAAATTAGTTTCAGGATGATTTTTAATTACTAAAACTTCGTTATCTCCAGTGTTTAAACAATAATACTTTCCAACATCACTAATAGAAATTCCATACAGAGGACGAATAATTGCACAGTTTAAGTTTGATTTTTCTCTTTCAATTTTATATGGAGATTTTAATTTTTTAGTAATTTCTTCAGTCCCATCATTTTTTACTTTAATAAAGGTATATTCTTTATTATTCATCCTGGGAATCCTCTCCATTATTTTTAAGCCGATCTGGAATAGTATTATCTATAAATTCCGTATTATCTTCTTGAGTTAAAAAAAGATTTCTCATAAAAGCAATTTCTTCAGTTTCAAGTTTTGTTTTAACTGAAGAAATCTTATCGAAAATTTCTTTTGGATCTTCTGTAATAGTTGTAGTTATTAAAATTCCGTCTAATTGCGGAGAATATTCTTTAGAAAAAATACCGTTCTCAGAATCTAAAACAACTCCTTTTACTATTACCATTTTTTCTGTATCTTCCCTCATCATTCTAACTACTTTTAATTTTAAAATTTTACTGGTATCTGTTAATCCATACATTAGCATATAGTATCCATAGAATTAGTAACTAAACTTTCACTATTATCTTCTTCAGCTTTAATAAAATATTTTGATTTTTTGAATAAACTGAGGTTTATTTTATCGATAATAAAATATTTATTTAAAAATTCTGGATGAAGTAAAAATTCAGAAATTATTACTTTGTTTGTTCTTATATTCATTGAATCGAAATTTAAATATTTCAATATTCCATTAGGAGAAGTATAGTCAACATCACCATCCTTAGTTAATTTTGTCAATTCTTTTTTAAGTTTAAAATTAGAACCAAACAAATTATTAATTTCATTAATAGATGGTGCATTCATTCTATTTTTAAATAAAAGAATTTCAATAGTTTTAGACATAACATTCTCCTATAAAAGAAATGAATAATAAAATATTATTCTACAATTTCGGCTTCAATTACTGAGGCTTCTTCTATTGGAGCTTCTGTTGTCTCAGATAAAGTAGATTCAGGTTCTGAAGAATTGAATAGTAAAGTAGGATCACTGTCAGGATTTTCTAGCAGTGTTCTCATTGCTGTTTGTAATGCTTTATTTTGAAGTTTTCTAGAATTTACTTTTTTATTGTGATTTTTACGTTTTCTACTTACCGGCATTGTTTTTCTCCTCGGATGGATCTATTACTAATAATAAATTAAGAATATTTTTATCTTGGGACAAATATTTTATTTTATCTAACCAAATATCTATTGTTTGTTTAGATTCAGATTCAAAAATAACTTCATTTGTCTCCAGTAAAATTATTTTATATTTAGTCATTTAGCTTCCTTATATAAAACAATTTCAAATTCTGATAAAGTTATTCGTTCTCTGGTATCTGTATCTAAAGAAAATTGATATAAACCTGGATCAATAACATAACCTTCAGTTTGAAGTGTCTCAAATATTTTTATTAAATTAACTTCTGAATTTTCAAATTCAATTTCCTCTGAATCTACTACTTCATAAGACGAATTCCCAGATTCGGGAAAATCGGATACTAAAAATATACCGAGTTGAAAGGAACCTATATTTTTTGACCCATAGTAACCATCTCCCTTCCAAAAATCATAGATATTTATACTTATAAGAGTAGGAATTTTAGTTGAAATAATTTGTCCACTATCAGTAATAGGATTTAAAAACTTTAGGGTAATTTCTTGTGGCATTAAATTATCTGGCGAATAGATCTTATTAAAAGTACTAATATCTAAAGCAAAAAATTTAGAAATTAAGCTTCCCTTAGTAGATGCAGTTAAAATTTGGTTACTGTTTTCTGGAAATACATTGAATTTATTATAATGAAAATATTTACCCGTAGGTATGTGTAAAAAAGCATATTTATCTTTTTGTTTTGGCTTGGCTTTTTTAACGATTGTTGCTTCTTTTTCACGAGATTTATTTAATAATTTAGATTTAGTTAATTTCATTCCTTTTGGTTGTTTCATATTTCACCTATTCCATACATAGTGGAAATTTGTTGATTGACTCTACAAAAAGTAGTTCGTTTAGGCATTTCTTTAATTGAAGATGCTCCAATATATGAACAAGTAGATCTCAGACTACCAAGTAAATCTAAAATAATTGTTTCTACAGAACCTTTAAATGGAATTTTAAGAATTCTACCTTCACTAGCTCGATATTCTTTAAGTCCTTCACCATGTTTTTCTTGTGCTACTTTTGAACTCATACCATAAAATTTAATGTATTGCTGTCCATTTTCTAGGAAAACTTCGCCTCCACCTTCTAAACAGCCAGCAAAAAAACTTCCAGCCATAGCTAAATCTGCACCAGCGCCGAAACTCTTTGCAAAGTCTGCAGGATATACAATACCTCCATCACTCATTAAATGGCCTTTTAATCCATGAACAGCGTCAGCACATTCTAATACACTAGATAATTGCGGATATCCTACTCCTGCTTTGAGTCTGGTAGAACACGCTGCCCCCGGCCCCGTTCCTGCCTTAACTACATCAGCCCCAGCGAGTATCAATGCTTCTGCCATTTCTGCTGTGGCTATATTTCCTACAATGAGAATGATATTTTTATTTTCATCTCTAAAGCGTTTTAAAAATTCTAATGCAGATTCAATATAAAAATTTGCTGTGTCTATCATAACTAATTTAGCATATGATTTAAGTTTAAATTTATTATATTTTTCTAAATCTGATGCAGTAATTCCCATACTGTAACAAACTGAATCGCAAGCCCAATCTTCATTAGAATTAAAAAATGAGATTAGTTCTTCTATAGGATAATGTTTAATTAATGCAGTTAATAAACCATATTTTTTAGACGCAACATTGGCCATTTCGAATGTTCCTGTGCCGTCCATGTTAGAAATTGTAAGCGGTATTCCAGAATAAGTTAAACCCGAGTTTACAGTATTAAATGTTCTAGTTAAAGACACATCATTTCTGCTAGAAAGTGAAGAACGTTTTGGAACAATAAGAACATCTTTATAATCTAATTTTGTATCTTCTAAAATTCTAGTCATCTTCTATTTCTCTCTTAAAAGGTTCAAAATTTAAATAATCTATAAAGTTTCTATGTATTCCACATAAAACGTCTTTTGTTCTACTGCAAGGATATTTTTCTTTTTTATCTATGAAATGCCGGTATATTTTATTATACTTTTCTTTCTCCGGATAAATAGTTACAGTAAAATATGTATCACTACCAGTATTATTATTATAATATGGAATTTTCATAATATCTGAAATTTCTACTATATCTTTACGAGATAATAAATATTCCTTGAACTTTTTTAAATCTTTACATTCCCTACTATTAAATACTGTTCCTATATAATCAAACCTATATCTTCTTGGTTCTAATTCAAACTCATTATTAAATATTAAATTATTAGAACCATCTACCCAATAAATAGCATAATCTGAATTGTTTAAATACTTTTCTAGATTAGAAATAGACGGAAAGCTATTTTTTAATAATGGATATATTTTTTCAAACTCTTGATATTTAAGACTCTCTGTTAGTTTACTAACATTACAAATATATGGAAACCCGTATTTTTTATGCTTTTCATCTTGTGGTACTAATTCAATATTGATTTTTTCTCTTTTAGAAAAAGAATCAATTTCAATTTTTTCTTTAATATAAATAAATTCATTTAATGAATATGTATTTTCTATATGTTGTAGATTTGAGATTGTTTTTTTAGTACCCTTATCTATTATTATATTATTCATGTTTAGATTTTTCTATGAAAATAGCCCTTAAAATAAAATTTAAGGGCTATTATATGAAAGGACTCAGGAAATATTAATTATTGTATTTCAATTTTTTTAGATGTAGATCTAGTTAATTTTTCAAATAGAATTACAAGCATTCCGTTTTCCATTGTAGCAGATGCAATTTCGATATCATCCGCAAGTTTAAATGTTTTAGTAAATGCTTTTCTAGAAATACCTTTATGAATAATTTCACGATAAGGTTTTTCATTTGTTTTTTGCGAAGATATAGATAATACATTATTATCTACTTCAATTAGAATCTGTTCTTTTGAATAACCTGCAAGAGCTATTTCTAATTTAAATTCGGTTTCACTGAGTTGAGTTAAATCATGTGGAGGATAAGAATTATTCACCGCATGTTCTAGTAAATCTAGTGAATTAAAAAAGCTATCAAATCCAATTGATAGCGGTCTGACATTATATAAATTTAACATATTCATTTTTTCTCCTATTAAGCAAGATATGTTTTGGCCCAATTACGGCACCGGCTATTAATTATTAGAATAAGATACCTGAGTCCTCTCATTCTAAAATTTAATTATCTTTAATTTCGATTATTTCAAATAAATTTTCAGTTAAAGGAAAATAGTCTATGGATATAACATTTATAAGTGTAATTCTAAGAGAAATGTTATGTAAATTAGCTCTTTGTATCAAAACTCTAAAAAATTCATCCATTTTTTGTGGATAAATATCTCTTCTTTCGTTTAGAATGAATGACTCTTCTACAATTTCAGTAAAATTTTCCTCTACAAAGTCAATACCAAATGTTTTTTTAAATAAGAGATACCTGCTCTCTGGTATAAACAATATTTTATGTTTTGGCATATTTACCTGAAAATAATTTAATCCGTTTCTATAGTTAGATTGTTAGAATTAAATGTTTCATTTGCTAAAGTAATAATTTCTTCATACGTAAAAGAGTCTAAATTTTCAAAGGGGTTAAACTCTGCTAGATGAATAGTTTTAATCCCAGAATGAGGTAGAATATTGGCAATTTTATTTTTGATTTTTAATGCTTTTAAACAAATTTCGTATCTTTCTTTGGAAATTAAAGTATCCATTGGGGTAGAAAAGAAAATTTCATAAGTTTTACTTAAAAGATTTGTATTTTCATTTGTAGTGCAAGAAATAAAAACGGGAATTACTTGATCTCCAACTACATTAAGATCTGACATTGAGAAATAGGACAGACCACGCTTCTCTCTAATTTCTTGATACAATGGAGATTCTAAACCAGAATTTAAACAAGTTAAAATAAATGATAATTTGCTAGCCTTTTTTGTATCAAACGCTTTATTAGAAATAACACCAACACAAGTTTTATCTTGTTTATTTACTTTTTCTGTTCCACCATAATTTCCGTATTTTAATTCATTTGATTTGTTAAGTAAAGGCATACAGAAAGGAATTTCAGGAATATAAGACTCTTTATCAATAACTTCATAGATATCTGATGGAGTAATAAATTTTCTAGCCCAATCTAGAGAAGCCTCATAAGAAAAATTAATAATATCCTGTTTGTGTCCAATAGCTGAATAACTATTAAATTTATTTCTAAGCAGGTTTAAATAAAATGCTGAAATTTGATCATTAAATGAATCTGCCCATTCTTGTAAAACTACATTTTTTTCAATATCGAATTGTTCTTTAGTCCATAGAGATTCTTGTTTAGTAATTTTAGTATATACTCTTTCCGAAACTTCTTTAATAGATTCAGATAAACCGGTTAACCAAAATACGATTTGATTATCTGAAGTAAATGCATTATCATCTAAACCTAAACTCTTAATTTCTTCCTGCATATCATCAAATGTTTTACACATAAGATGTTCCATCATATGAGAAACACCCGAATATCCTTGCTGTTCTTGTTTACTTCCCATATTTTTATATGAAATGCCCAAAAACCCCATACCAAGAGAATTTTTAATCTGAATTCTATTTGTCATTTTTTCTCCATTATATTTTAACAATTTCAAAATAAGTTAAATCATCGTGCCAATAATGTTTTTTATCTATATCATGTCTACACGGTCTTGTAAAAACCATTTCATCTAAATATTCTTCAGCAACTTTTTTAGTTTTAAAAATTGCCTCAACGAAACTATATGTTTCATCTGGTTCTGGCCAAGGCTTAGCAGTAGGAAATCTACAGACGGTATTTGGATTATAGTTTGAAATAATTCCATTTTTATGTTCTTTAAGATTTATTTTTAATATTTGAATATACGATGATGTGGGAATAAATAAAATTTTATACATACTTTAAACTATCCTCTCTGTTTTAAAATATAATCATACAATGCAATACCCGAAGATACACCACAATTAAAACTTCTAACCGATCCAAACATAGGAATATATACAGTATGTTTACAATGTTTTTGTGCTTCTTCGGTTAACCCGCATCCTTCCTCACCAAAAATCATTAGAGTATTTTCTGGCCATTTAAAATCTGTTATTGATACAGATCCAGGAATATTATCTATACCAATTAAAGTATATTCGTCTTTTACTAAAGAATAAAACGAATTAAAATCTTTACAATGAGTAAGTTTAGTATAATGATGCGTTCCAACAGCTCCAGATCTATTCCAATGTCTTTGACCAATATAAAATACTTCTTTCATATTAAAACCGTTGGCATTTCTAAGAACCGTTGACATATTAAAATCACCTAACCAATGTTCACAAGCAACTGCACAATTAAAATGTGTTTTTTCTAATTCAGATTTAATCTCTTCTTTAGATGAATTTTTAAATCTATCCTGAACATTATATAACCAAGAAACGAATTCTGGTTTAGTTGCAGCTGGATCGAACATTTTATTAATCCTTTATAAATACTATTTCAAATAGATTTTGAGCATCTTTAGGATAGCTACATTGAATCGTAAGTAATGCGTCTTGATAGGTAGAAAATTCATCAGTAAAATAAAGTTGATCAGTATCTTTTTTAATGGATAGATATCTATTATATTTTCCAGTAGACAAATCTAAAATTTTATACATGTTATTATGCAATCTTTACTATTTCATAATATTGTCTTTCTAGCGATTCAGTCAAAAATAAATCTGGTTCGATTGTTATATCATTAAATCTATGTATTAATTCATCTATAAAAATTTCGCAGGTTTCAATATAATTGGCCTGAAATTCATATGCATCTGGCCAATGAGAGGTTATTGGATTCAATAAAAGTCCTGCTATATTTTCAGGATTTTCAATTGTCCATATGTCAAAAATACTGCGTTCATTTTGAGGGGGAGGAACCCAAATTTTAACAAAAGTTGTAGTTGGTATAAATAAAATTTTATACATATTATTAGATCTCTATTATTTCAAATAATGATTTATATTTTTTGCGTTTTTTTCTAGGAACTTGTAGTGAAATTTTATCTATAATTTCTTTACACCGATTTTTAGACAAAAATGCATCAGCAACAATATCATCTATGTGTATTAATCCGCTGAAATTACATTCAGAAAAAATAATATCCTCATCACTTTTAAACCAAGATTTTCTGATTTTTATAAACTCTGAAGTAGGAATATATAAAATTTTATACATGATCTATCCATAATATAGTATAAAAATTTATTTCTTTGATATCTTCTAAAGGATATTTCCTAACTAAATTAGGATAATTTGATTTAAATAATTTATCTTGCGGAAATTTTTTCCATTTTTTCATGCTTTTTAATAAAATTTTTTCCGCTAAAAATAAGTTTTTAAACTCTGCTATTTTTAGTATTTGTTTTTGAATTAAACTTTTTCCATAAGGAGTTCTGGCAAATAAAGGATCTATTAAATTTCCTGCACCTACGTTGTTTATAAAGAGAAACTCTTGTGTTGGGAGATATAAAATTCTATACATTTAAGATTTCCAAAAATAGCTTACCCATTTTCCACGCCATAAAAATCCCTCTTCATAATACTGAATTATTCTAACTGTTTCAAACCATCTCCATTGATTTTCTAATTTTTTAGGGAAAATCAAAAAGGTTTGTATAGTTCTTTTTGAGTGATTTGTTTGGCATACAATTTTCATTTTAATCGTCCCAAATAATTTCTATATGTTTCATTTGTTCTTTAATTTCTTCCGCACGTTTTTTATTTTCTTCAATAAATTCAGTAACCAAATTCTTACCTTTTTTGCATTTACAATATTTTGTATTTAATCCGGCAGCAAAAAATGCTTTATGACAAAACGGACAATGCGAAGGTAAAGGGTTAATAGTATTTTTAAAAAACATGTCAAATACTCCAGGATTAAGAATTAAATTCATGAAATCAAAATATCAAAAAATAGTTTGACTAGTTTCTATATCTAAAATATTTTTATTTAATTGTTCGGTTTCTTTCATACGAAATCTGAATGTTTTTAACTTAAATGTATTTTTATTATAAAGACTATCAATACTTAAACAAATGCCCTCAAATGGTACTTTATTAATGCATAGAGGGCAATCTTGATCAGTAATATACTGTTGTTTTAAAGCAGCAAGAAAATTTTCATGCCAATGATCAGTTATAGATAGATTTGGATACATGTTTTTTGCATATCCATAATAGTAAAGAGGAGGAGTATTTAAACCATATTTATTACAAAAATCCATTACTTGTTGCCAAGAAAATTCTATTACTTGTCCAAGATAATTAGTAGAAGTTATTCTATAAATGTATACTTTATGTTGAAATTTTTCACATCCATAATCGAAATCTCCCTCAGAACAAGTTTGTATTGGCTCACCAGAAGATAAATAGCCACAAATTTCTCCGTAAAGAGTAATTTCTGGTGGAATTATATTTTCTAATTCCTTAGCTACAATTCCCCAAATATCTTCATTATAAAAATGAATTGCTCCTTTATTAAATGATTTTATAACTTTACGTGAAGAGTATATTAAAGAATATTCACTTTCAATAATATTAAATTTAAGAAATTTTACTATTCTTTCTAAGAAAGAGAGTTTTTTAACTATTAAAACTTTACCAGCAGAAAAACTTGTCCCATGAACTTTTTGGCCTACGGAAATAATATCGTCTGGAGTAAGTTTATACACATTTTTGTCTAAATTTTCAGTATCAAAATGTAATCGATATTGACCATCCAAAATTTTATTTTGTTTATCTTTTTTCTTTTTCTTTTCTGATTTAGATAGTGGTTCATTTGGTTCTGAAATTTTTACGTAATATTTTCTACAAATCTCATGTTTATTGATTATATCAAAATCTGTTCCTGCTTTTAAAGAATCTAATTCATCTTTAGAAAGAAGATACGAAAGAGAGTTAATAGGAATAAAAAAGCCTTCAGATTTATGACCCCTGAATTTAGCTAGTTTGATTCTTCGATTATCTTCAAAATACCCTTTTTTTGTAGTGTCTTTATTTAACTCTTCATGTCTATATAAGTTATTATTATGTAAAAATTCATCACTTAATTGAGTCTCAACAGGAAAAAATAAACCAATATCGCCTTCTTTAGTATCTTTTCCTACGATAACCGAATTAGAAAAAATTATGGCTGCAACTACATTATCGCATCCAGCTAATGTTTGTAGCTTTTCTATTTTAACTACAGTACCACAATAGTTAGGATTTTTTGGTTTTTCTATTTTTAAAGACATGTTATTCTCCTGAAGGAATATCAGAATTAACTTCATCTTCTGTTAGCGGAATTCGTTTTTTAGTGGAATGCTGTCTATTGCTTTGACAATACGGACAAGACCCATTATTTTCACAAGAATGGGATACTCTAGTATGTGTCCCATCCTTTACTTTTTTGTTTTTCAATGTTTCTACATTAATTTTAGGGGATTTTGTTCTAAATGTTCTACTCATTTTCATCGCTTTTAAATACTAACACATTGTAATGAGTATCATCAAGATTAAATCCAAAATAGTTTACAATTCTTTTCCACGCAGGAGTATTGTCAACTCGTTGAACTGTGTGAGTATTTAAAAATTTAGCTGCTTCCTCCTCAGATAAAAGGTTTTCGTTCTTTAATTTGTATATTGTAGCTTCCATTCCATAGAATAAAATTTCATTAAATTCTTTTTCATCAATGACAAATTGTTTACTAGCAGACATGTTTTCTCCATTAAAATAAATATTTGATTAATGTGTTATACATATTTTTAGTTGTTTTTAATTTGAGTTCAGTTTTAATATCAAAATAATTAAATGCGTCCATTTCCGGGCATTTATTTTCAGAGTCAAAATAAGAGGTACAAATAAGCTTATTTACATCAAATTCTTCACCAATATACGCAAATAAGCACAAATTTTTCTTTATAGTATATTCTGTAAATCCAAGTGTAATTAAATCTTTGGGTAAGAATTCAATACCTGTTTCCTCTTTACATTCCCTTATAGCAGTTTCTATATAAGATTCATTTTTATTTTGTCTGCCCTTCGGAATATCCCACCAAAAATTATTTGTAGAATGTCCTAATAAGATTTTTTCTTTTGTTTTATTTAAAATTAAAATTCCACAAGATAACTCCATTTAATCCCCAGATATTTTTACAATTTCATATAAATTAATATTTTTTTTCGTCGGGCGTTAAAAAATTTTTCCATCTAACTAAATCGCAATTTAATTGGTTTTCTGCGTCTTTATAGGTCTTTGAGACAAAATCATTCCATAAGAGCGAATATTTATCGTGAGAATCTAAAATTAATGCAAATACGCCCATCTTTATAAACTTACTGTCTGGAAGATATAATATTTTATACATTTTATTCTGTTTCTTCTACTTCATAAAGTAGAATATTAGTATATATATATCTCTATCTTCATCTGGTATAAAAAATTCAGTAGAATCTAATGACATTAAAATATCATATATATCACTTAAAAAGTTTACTTTAACTATATCGTAGTTTTGAAACTTAGTAATAATTTCATCTTTTATATAAACTGATTGACATTGTATGTTAAATATCTCATTTGACTCTTCTGAACCTTTGTAATACATTAAATAACTATTAGTTGGAATATGTAAAATTTTATACATTGTATTTTCTTTTCATTATAAATATTTGACAGCGGATTAAAATATTAAAATTCAGTTTAATCCGCTGTCAAATCATGTATCATGTCAATTAATACTTTAAACTCGAACTAAGAGAAGTTAAAAATTCATTCTTCTCAGTCCTAAAATAAAACTGGCATCTATCAATAAAGATAAGCATATCAGGTAGCATATGAGAAGGAACTTTAAGTTCTCCGGTGTATGCCTTTAATCTATTTGCTGCAATTAACTCGCCCTTTTGTTTATTATATGTATCACGTTTATGTGTAATACTCCATCCGATATGAATTTTTCCATCAATTTTTTCTGCTACCATTACTCCGACAGGCTGATTATTTTTTCCTCGACGAATATACTGTTTGATATAAGTAGTCATAAATCTCCTAGATTAGATTAAAATTGATTGTTTATATAGGAATCTTTAAATTAACTTCCCCTATCTTTAGCCATGTATCCTCCATTCTTAAATAGAGTTAATTAACATTCAATAATTTCATAATTTAATAAATTTTGATATAATTCATTATCATAAAAATTGAATTGGCGTAAATTCTCTAATACATGGCGACATTGTAATTTAGTAGATAAAGAAATTATTTCCATTTCAGACTGACTTGATCTACTAAGACCGTCTAATTCATTATATGCCCAAACTACTCTAAGCATATTGTGTTCCAAATCTTTTATATAATGTTTTCTAGTATAAAGAAATGTACTTGTTGGTATATGTAATATTCTATACATATTTATTTTTCTTTACAAAAAGAAATAACCTTTTCCCAATCTTTAGAAGATTTAAAATGAAATATTCTTCCTTTAAATCTGTCTGCTCCATTCCAATCAGGATGGTCATCAATTAAAATATCATTATATGATCCGCAAGCACCTTTATCAGAGGTAATAATCAATCTTTTATGTAAAGTAGGAAAATGCTTATTATACCAGATAACCTTTTCTGTCCAAGATTCTGGCCTACTATAAGATGCAGAAGTTAAAAATCTTACTTGTCCAGGAAATTCTTTTTCTAATCTCAATACATATTCAATAGAATTTCCTAAAGGTTTTAAATTTAAAAAGAAACCTGGAATATTCTTAGCTTCCCAAGGTTTATTTTCTTTATTATGTTGTTTTGCTCCTAAATCATAATCGACCACAACTCCGTCAAAGTCAATAAAAATTAAAAATGGCACAAACAAATGTTCTGGTTTATCATGTCTTCCCATTTTATCTCCGGTCTAATTTATTCAATATAAACAATTTCAAATAAGCTTTTTTACATAGAAAGTTCAATTAATGAAATAAAGGGATACTTATGTTTCAAAAAATGAAAAACGCTAATTTTGTGTTTATTCCAACTTTTTATAGCTTTAAATAATTTTTGTTCTGCCTTTCTTTGTGTATCTATTTCATATATTTTTATGCTATCTTCTTGATATTTTTGTATAAATAAAAGAGGATGATATAAAGCATTATTTTTAACTAAAGAACTTAAGGGAATATGTTCTGCAATTGAAAATTTGGATACATCTGAAACTATATGCACATATTTAGTAGTAGGAAGATATAAAATTCTATACATAAAACCTCATAATTTTATAAATTCGAATTCTTCCAATGAAATTTTATTTTTAACTTCAGACCATGTAATATATTTTGAACAAAGAAATTCTCCTTCAATGGGATATTTACGAAGATGGTCAATATCTAATAATTCTAATGAATTTTTTATTCCTAATATCAATCTTTTATAATATTTCTTTTTATTTAAAATCGAATATACTACATAATCAGGAATTTCCATATCTTCTCTATCCATCCAAGATCTAACTTGTAGACAAAATTTAGGAGTATCATTAGGAAAATACAATTTTCCATTAGTATGTCTAGATCTATTATAGTAATAAACAATATAATTAGCTGTTGGAATATATAAAATTTTATACATAACTATTCGTCGTTAATAAATGAAAAGAAGACTTCTTCTGAATATATAGAAGCTTCACTTTTAGGCATAAACTCACTAGTCGTTAACCCAGAAATAAATTTTTTCAAAAGTAGTTGAGCAGTTTTCTTAGAACATAAAATAGGATTAAAACTATAATTTGTATTATTTTCTTTACTTTGTTGATTAATTTCGTAATCAGACCATATCATATTTCCTATATGGGTGTCATTCGAATTAGTATATACAAATTTTTCATTCTCTGCTCTTATTTTTAAATAAGTTCCAGAAGGAATATGCAAAATTTTGTATTTAATCATATATTGCCTTTTTGAATTACGATCTCAATTTTTTAGAAGGTTTTTTATTTTCAGAATAATGTTTTCTAAAAGAATTTTTATCAAATCCGTGTTGTTGAATTTTAATTGTATCCGAAATTGCTTCAGGTTCTTTATTTTGAGAAAGAGTTCCTCCTATCCACATATCCAATTCTTGATATGCAGTATAAGGATCTAAAACTTTTTGAAACTCTATTTTAGATAATTGATAATTCTTTACTCCAATTAATTTAGAACTATTAAGACAGCTTGTTTTATTATCAAAATATAATATTGAAATTTTATTTTCTATTGCCCAAGTAAGAAATTTAGTATCTTGTTGTATAGATAAAATATCCTTTGGGTAGGTATATTTACGATTTTTCCAATCGTATCTTTCATATTTAAAAAAATCTAATTCAGGATATTTAGCAGCTATATTATTGAATTCTTCTAACGACCATATGTTATTATGATGTATAACAGATAAATCGCTGTTTATAATTTCAATATTTAAACCGCTGTATAATTTACCGCAAAGTAATAAAAATTGAGAATAAATTTCTACAGATTTATTATTTTTTCTAGAGCGAGTTTTGAAATCCAATGCTTCAATTAGATCTGAAGGAAATACTCTATATAAAGAAATTTCTTCTTCTTTTCTAATAAAGAATCTGTCTTTATCTGAATCAAAATTATTTACAGAATCGTAATAATCTTTAAATGGAGAGATAATTCTCATTTTATTTCCTATAAAAATTAAGACATATTAGAATAAAGCTCTTTTATTTTAATAATTGCACTTTGTTCTGCATCTTGACCTGAAGAATAATCTTTCACCATAAAAGTATATTCTTCATCAATATCGGAAGGGTCTGGAACTAAACAAGAAGTCAAATCAAAATTATTTAGTTCATTGTTAGAATATTTTAAATAGTGAAAATCTTTACATTTTATTACTTTAAATCCTATAATCTGTGCAGTAACTGGAGTATATACAGTAGAATAAGCAATTTCATTTTTATTATTAATAATTGCAAAAAGAAAAATTGGGGTTAGCATATATTATTCTCCTCAAAAATTTCTACAAGACAATAAAATAATTCATTTGAATAGCTATTATTAAATCTAGTATCTAATCTATAATCATCAACTATTTTTTTAATAATTTCTAATGCAGTAGCTTCATCGGATTCTTTTATTTCTTTAATTCCGGGTCTTTTCTCAAATAATTGGTTGTATATACGTCTTTCTTCTTGATTATAATACAAAACTCTACTACAATAAGAAAAATCATCTGACATCATAAAAGTTGATGTTGGTATATGAAGTATTTTATACTTTTTAACCATCATATATTATTTATCCTAATTAAGTATTGGAGGATTTACTATGCAAACAACTAATCTCAAACTTCAAGTTTTGGATTGCTACTCACAAGATTTTATAAATTTAATGTCCGGATTAGATTCTCAATTAATGCCATTTACAACTGCTGTATTAGTGGCCGGAACAGTTACAGTTGCAAATACTGCAATTAAGTCTACTAGCGTTATAGAATATCAACGGTCAACTGCTGGCGGTACTTTAGGTGAACTTTCTTATGCAATTACTGCAGGGACAAGTTTTACATTTACTAGCAGTTCAGCTACTGATACAAGTACAATTCAATATAGAATTATATATTAATTTATATAAACGGTATATAACTCCAGGAGACTTTATTTTTTGAGTCTCCTGTTGTTTTTTATATACATAAATATCCAAGCAAATTCGTTTATATTCAATACCATGAAAATCCGAAGTCAACAATTCGTTTTCAAGTTCAATTAAAGATAAATCAAATGGATTTTTTTGATTAGATTTCATCATTTGTTATCCTTATCCATGTCTTGACATCCTCCCTTAGCTTTAACTATGGGATTCCAGAATACTGGGTTTAATGCCCTAAACCGAAATTGAGTATATTAATTGCAGCATTTACATCTCTATTATGTATTGCTTTACAATTATTACATGTCCAATCTCTTACCGACAATCCATTTAAACCTTTCGGTCCAGTTAATTGTTTGCAACAATTACACTGTTGAGTTGTCCACGATTCATTTACTAACTTAAATTGTTTACCCAACCTAATGGTTTTATATGATAAATAAGTTTTAATTAATCCAAATCCGGCGTCATTAGTATATTTAGTGGATGGTAAATGTAAATTACCTAACACTATTAAATCATTTTCTATTACTAATTTACTAGTTAATTTATGTATGTAATCTTTTCTTTGATTAGTTATTTTTTTATGTATATTTTTAATTTGTTTTTTCTTTTTAGCTTGCTGTGATTTGGCCAGTTTATTTTGAAGATTATAATAGTATTTATAATTAGTATATTTATTACCATTAGAACAAGTAATAATATCTTTTAATCCTAAATCTATTCCTACAGAAGCTTTAATTTCTTTAATTTGTTCAACATCTTCTATTTCTATTTGTAAATTAATAAACCAATTATCTTTAGAATCTTGATTAAAAGATCCTGTTTTTATATTTAAATTATGTAAATTAATATTTTTATATTTACTATCCCAAAATTTAAATTTATATTTATTATAGATAAATTTATTTTCTTTAAAAGATATGGCAGAAGTTTTAAAGGGTATCCAACCTAATGATTTTTTATTAGATCTCCATTTTAGTTTTAATTTTTTAAACTGCAATTGTTTTTGTTTAAATTCTCTGCAAATGCTCTGTATTGTTGTAGAATGAATATTCAGTTCTTTACTACAACCCGAAGTTAAATTACATAAATCAAATTCGGATAACCATTTACTGTAATTTTTAACCTGTTTATAATTAGCTTCATTACAATAATTCCAAACATAATTTACATTATTAGCTAGAGATTTTAATAGCTTTTTACTATTAGTATCTTTTAATCTAAAATGTAGAGTTATAATCATTTGATTAATATATCTATATATAATTAATTCAATTATTTGTTGTCTGCGTCCATGTCATAAATAAAATCTAATATAGTTATAATTGATAATAAAAGGCCCAATAAAATCCAAAAAATAGCCCAAAAATATGGGGTAACAAAAATATGTCTAGCTTCTAATAATTTTTCTAGCCCAAAACTTATATCAAAAAGAGAACTGCCACCTAATAATGTTAGTTCTACTTTATGTTCATGCGTTAATTTTTTTAATGCGTTTTTCATAAAATATTCAGTTCATTAAGATTAAATGGATAAAAATTGCATTCTTTTGTATCAATTCCAATATGATAGCAATTTTTATTTATTCTGTGATTTAATGAATGTGTGTGACCATACAATAAAATTTCATTTTCATTAATTTTAGGACGCAGTAATTTATATTTTTCATCATAATAATCGTTAAAATCTCTTTCCGAAACTGGTGGAAAATGGCATAATTTTATATTATTATGTTTTACGTCATTAGTAATCATTGATAACGATATACAACCATAACAAATTTGACTAATTCCATTTGTTAAATATAAATTTTCATACCATGACAATTTTTCTTTATTATTTGTTAATTCTGATGGTAAAAAATCATGATTCCCTGGAATTAAGATTTTAATTCCATTTAACATTGGTAAATATTTTGGCACAGTTTCAGATTTTTTTCCCATAATTAAATCGCCAACATAAATTACTAAATCTTCATTAGTAACTTTTTCATTGTGGCGTTTAATAAGCTCTAAATCGTGTTCTTCTACGGTCGATCCTAATATTTTTCTATTGGGACAGATTTCCAAAATTCGTTGATGTTGTACGTGTAAATCTGAACTAATGAAAATATTAGTATATTTCATTTGCAATTCCCTCAATTTATTCAACAAAAGTATAAAATAATTTATTAGTGTATAAAGAAAGATTTTCCGGTTCTAAATGAGCTGAATCATACGCTCCAACTATAAATACATCTAAAAGTTTTTCACAAATAATTAAAGTTTCCACTCTAAGAATAATAAAATTATTATAAGAAGACTGAAGTCTAGTATTATTATGAGTTAATTCTTCTTCAGACCAAATTTTAGGTCCAAAATTGTTAAAATTTATTAATTCTAGATCCTTATTTTTAAGCTCTTTAATAAGATCAGAATAATTGTCTTCCGATATTTTTAAAAATGAGCCAGAAGGAAGATGCAGAATTTTATACATTTATTCCTCTTTTATTATTTCATAAAAATTTTCTTGATCGTATAGAGAAATTTGATCTTTATTCATAAGAACCGATTTATCTAATCCATTAATAAAGGATTGTAAATACAGTTCAGCTAATTTCTGAGTTTGTAATTTTAATTCTCTAAAATTTGAAAAACCTGCAAATATGTAATTTGATATTTCATGATCGCACCAAATGCTGTTTTGAAATTTTTCTACTTTTTCTTTGGTTAGAATAACTTTTAAATTTGCGGTATGAATTTTTAAAAATGTTGATGAAGGAATATGTAATATTTTATACATTTTATTCATCCTCTACTATTTCATAAAAATTTTCTTGGTCGTATTCTTTATACAAATCAGTTCTGACTAAGAGAGTTTGACGGATTCCTTTTAAATATAAGGATAGCCATTTTTTAGCGGACAATTTTGTTATAAACATTTTTTCTTTTAATTCAGAAGAAATCCGATACCCTTCATTACAATATTTGTCAGGATACTCATTACTATAGAGTGAAATTTCTATCTTTGACCATATTATTCGAGATTTTAATATTTCAGATAAATAGGAATAACTTTTTTTAGGCATTAATAGATAAGTTCCAGAAGGAATATGCAATATTTTATACATTTGGTTATTCCTCTATAAGCTCATAATGAGAAATTTCGTAATCAGGAATACCAAAATATTTTGGGCATTCTTCTGGAGATGTGGCATAAAATTTAGTTTTAAATTGCTCAAATGAATTTACGATAAATAAAAATAATTTGTATCCTTGAGCACTACTGATTTGTCGCTCTTCCTCGGAATATAAAAATATTCCATGATAATATGTATAAAGAAAAGTTCCCGTTGGTATATGTAAAATTTTATACATAGATTTTTCCATAAAAAATGAACCTTAAATAAGGTCCATTTGAAAATACCCGCTTTTTAATTAATATAGTTAGTATTATTTAGTGTGTTTAAAATATTCCATTTCTCGAAGATGGGTAGATGCTTCTTTCTTACTCTTATGACTGGATAATATTCTACCTGTTTGATGAGAAATAATTACCCAAGGAGCAGATTCTCCCTTGCTATTTTTATGCCCTTTTCTATACTCTACATATTCTATTAGTTTAATAAATTCTATTTTATCCATAAACTTAATTATGACTTATTCATTTATATCTATTAATTCATAGTGAGAAATTTCATTATCGTTATATCCAAAATATATTGGACACAAACCTCTGTCTAGAGCAAAGTGAAACCTATTTTCAAATTCTGACTGTGATAAAACAAACAATAATGGAAATACTATTTTTTTATTGTTATTGATATACTTATTAACTTCTTCTAATGAATACAGTCCCGTAGAACCATAAAAATTTGTATATACAAAAGTTCCCGTTGGTATATGCAAAACTTTATACATTTTATTATTGCTCTTCCACTATTTCGTAAAAATTTACTTCATCATAAAGAGAGACAGCAGCTGAATCAAAAAAAAGCCGAATTTTGTATTCCTTCAATAAATATATCTAAATACAGTATAGCTAATTCTTTAGTTGGAAGTTTTAAATATACATAATTTAAGCTATCAGTTCTTTTTGAATTGGTCAATTCCAATTCAGACCAAATTAAATTTAAAAACCGATCTGAAATTGTATCTTGATCTAACACAGTTATTAAATCGGCAAGTTCAGATTTATGCATTTTTAAATATGTGCTAGAAGGAATGTGTAAAATTTTATACATATGTATTCTCTCCGTAATAAATATAATTAAGTATAATTAGTGTTATATTTAAACATATAGCTGTGATAGTAGTTTATGTATTTAAATATAACGCTAAGTAAAAGATCCCACTTAAAAAGTTACGATGATTAAATTAATATAAAATTATATATTTCAATAATTAATATCTCTCTAATCATCGTAACTTTATTTATATTTATTTTATTATTTTTTAGCTGATGTAGAAAATACTCGCTTAGAAAATTCGGTTTCTTTTTTATATTGTAATTTAAAGTTAAGACCGAAATGTCTTTGATATAAATTCGGATATTGGGTCATTAATTTATTCATGGCTCTAATTTTTGATTTTAAAAGTTTATTTTGTTTTAAAATTTGTGCATCTAAAATCTTTCGAATTTTCTTAGAAAATATCTTCATTTATTGTTATCCTGAGAAGATAAAAATGAAGTATGCAGATACATGGAAATGTCTTTTTCTGCTTCTTCTTCTTCATATTGTTTACGAAGAATCTTATTTGTTTTGAGATTTTTCTTATTTACTTTAAGATCTTGAGATACTTTCTTATGTGATTTACTCATAAATAATATAACTCCAAAATTAATATTATTAACAAAAGATTAAAATAAGACTAAATCTTGGTATATTAATTGTTAATACATTTAATCCTCCACAATTTCAAATTGTTTATAAGAATATTTATTAAAAAAATTAGAATTTTTAGAATTTTTTAAAAGAATCCATAAATAAAATTTTAATGTTAACCGACATTTTGTTTGCAACATTCTATAATAAGTATAACTGCGGGGTAATTTCCTATTTATAAGTTGGTTTTTTGGATTTAGATACCTAGAATCTAAAGTTAATGTTAACATTCTTGATTCAAATTCATGCTCAGTGAACATTAAGTGTTTAGTTATTTTAAAATATAAAAAGTTTCCTGAAGGAATATGTAAAATTTTATACATAGTTTATTACTCTTTTATTATTTCATAATAAACTGCGTCGTTGTAACAATTGCATTCTTCTTTGTCAGAAAAATATACTGAATTTGCTATTCCCTTAATAAATACCCCTAAATATATATTAGCCAATTCTATTGTTGGAAGGTTTAACTTAGAAAATTCCTCTTGATCCTGCGCGCCAATATTTTTAAGTTCATGCTCAGACCAAATTTTATTTAAAAAGCCATTTAAAATAAGATCAAAATTTGGTATAAGAATTAATCGTTTTAGCTGATTTTTGTGCATTTTTAAATAAGTACCAGAGGGAATGTGTAAAATTTTATACATAGAAATATCCCAGATAATACATAACTTTATTTGTTATTAACAAATTTGTCATAATTTTTCCCATTTTGTAAAGAGAAATAGCCATTATCATAGTAATAACATTTATTAATAATGAATTTATTATTAAACTAATGAAAACCACATATAATAATCCCAGCAAGATAGGTGCCCACCATACTAATATAAGTTCTATAAATCTTTTTCTATTCATATAAAGTCCTTTATCAACTTGAAAAATCCCTCGGAAGGGATTTTCTAAATTGATTTATTTCAATAAATTTAATCTATTCTCTGGCCATATTTCCAGGAATACATGAAGGAATCCAAGGAAGTGACTTCTTAGGACCAGATTTCCAATTAGAGCCATCTCTCACATTAGTACAGAACCAATCTGCCTTATGTTGGGTGTTTTTCTCCGAATGTCTGCCTTTATCCAGTTTCTTCAATCCTACTGGAATTGTTTTAAGTCCCTTAGCCATTTAATTTCTCCTATAAAACAACGGTTAAATGTCCCAAGAAAATTTTTAGATTTCTTAGAACATATAATAATATCTAACTTATACACTAGGTATAAATTAGATATAAATTTCAAATTTTACAATTTATACCTTCCAAAATTGGCAGGCTGTTCCCAATCCTTTATATCTATAATCAATTGGCGCATTTTGGTTTCTATCTCTAGGATTACATTTCCATCCAATCCAAATTCCATATTTTGTTCCTTGATAATAAAGTCCTGTATATAAACCTTCCCAACATAAAAACCATCCTTGCTCAGTTTTTGTATTTGGAATATGATCTAATGAACCAATAAAATCTGTCTTAGATTGATTAGGTAATGTTGAAACTACTGGCCAAAATCTCATATTACAAATCGGGTTTCTAATAAACCAAGAAAAGGCAGTCCCATTTTCTTGTTTCCACCAATCTGGAAGTAACCCATCTTCTCTATTTCCCAACCATTCATTTAGTATTTTATTTTTAAATCCTAATACTTGTTGATTGAGATTTATACTAGACTCGATATTAATAATTGCAGAATATTTATATGCAATAGGAAAAATTAAAAGTCCTATTAGGTATAACGGAAGAAAAATAATAATTTCTACTAAACAATAAGTAATTATCATCCATAAAAATCTGAGTATAAATTTCATTTTGCATTTCATTTTAAGGTAAATAAATATTAATTTGTTGCTTTATCTATATATTCAACCAATAAATTTTTTAGTTCCACAGCATCCTCTGGAGAAATGATAATATTATCCCAATGTCCTATAGAAGATTTAAATCCAAATGCATATTTAATAGCTAAAAATACTCTTTTATGCCACGGCAAATAAGGATTTAATTGAATATCAAAATAAAACATTATATCTTTAGAATGTTTTTTAGTAGAAAAATCTTCTATTGAAGCTACTAACAAATGTTCTATGCTATGACAAGCACATTGAATATAACTTTTTTTACTCGATTCCATGATTATTTCTCCTCAATCAGTTTATATTTCTTACCATCAATTTCAATTATCTTTCCATCGCAAGAATTCTTATTTTTAATCTTTGCAATTTCTTTTTTCCATTCTGCCTCAGAATAGTTTTTATTATTCAAAAACCATGCTCTAGTTCCACCAGCATGTTCAATAGCAGGACCATCCTCACGATGACGATTACCATTCAAATACCACAATTTAGATCCATCAGCCCATTCAATGGCAGGACCATCCTCACGATGTAAATTACCATTTAACCACCATTCTTTAGTTCCATCAATATAAACTCTAACAGTATATTCTTTATAGTTATTATTGTTATTAGTAGCCATGATTATTTCTCCTAAAATTATTAATTAAATAATGAGGTTATATACAATGAAATACGAATCAGATGCTCAACGCAAAAAAATGCATGTATTAGAACAACAAGGTAAAATTTCTCCAAAGAAAATTAAAGAAACTGACAAAGCAAGTAAAGGGAAGAAATTACCGGAACATGTAAAACCTAAGAAATAAATTACCACATAAACCACAATATAAATAAACTCAAACAAACGGCAAGGGATATTTTTACGGTTTCTTGCCGTTTTTCTTTTTTAATAACTTTGTTTCTTTTAAAGAGTAATTCAGAATATCGTTTTGATCTAATATTAGATTTAGATATTTCATAATCTAAATTAAATAATTTAATATAATAAACAATATTAGACATATTTAATCTACTAAAATTTTATTTAACTTTGATTATTTCATAATTCTTTTTATTTAGATATACTTGAAGTATATCAATTTGTTCAGCCGATAAAGGTTCAATATTATAAAAATCTCTTAAGGTTTTTATATATTTTGATAAGCTTTTATTGGCATCTTTTTTAGAATAGACGTTTAAAATTGTCATATTAAGAACAATCTTATAATTAAAATCTTTTATTTCACAATTAAGCCAGTAACAATCAGATTTTCTAGTATTGGTTAATAAAAATTCACTGCTAGGGATAAATAAAATTCTATACATTGAATATCCTTCAAGTAATTATATCGTTACTATTTCAAATAAATTTCTATTAGTATAATTTTTGGCCAATATAAGTTCATCTGGTGTCAATTCTAAACAATTAATTGAACGTATATATGCAGTAATAATTTTATTAGCTTCTTTTTTAGAGAAAGTTGTAACTATTATTTTATCAGATCTAGTTTTATAAGAATCCCAATTATCGTAATTTAAATCATACCCTCTTGAATAATGTAATAAAACCCCCAAACGTCAGCAAAACCCACTAAATAAGATGCGGTAGGAATATGAAGAATTTTATATGCTGACATATAATTTAACCCCAGTAGATATAAACTCGTCCATTTAATTCTTCAAAATTTAGTCTGCCCATTATGTATTCTCGAGTATAAATCATACCAGGCTTAATAAGTCTATAGTCAATAAAATATTTTTTACAAAAATCTAAAAATATTTCTTCAGTAATCTGTTCATCGCTATCACAAAATTGTTTAACTAAGTTATTTATATCTTCATCAGATAAATTGTCATTATTTGTTTTAATCATGATTCATTCCTTCCGATATTTAATCCACATTCTTTACACTGATCCCACAGTAACCCCGAGCCATTCATATCATTATCAGTTTCTTTTAATATTTTACATCCACCGATATGAGTTTGTCCACACGCAACAATGCCTACACATGAATTTCTTTCTTCTTCAGGAATTTCAATATTATACCAGAATGGACAAAGACTCTTTTTATATAGAGGAAAAGTTTCTCCTTGTTCATTGTGAAGTATTTGTTCAATCTCATTTAAAACTGAATAACAATAATATGAACTTTTAGGAATTAATTCAAATAAATCAGACTTACCCGTATCTCTTTGATATTGCCTAAAACATTTCTTTTCCCATTTATTTTGAATAATTAATTGCCCTTTATTATATTTTCTCCAACATTTCTTAGACCAATTATAAAAAGTTCTTAACTTTTTTGTGGCCATTTTAAAATTCTCCTCCTAAATTCAATATTGAATTTCTAATTAAGTATATAATAAATCAGGTGGATTATAACTATGAAATTAGAAGCGTTTGATAATCTTAACAAAGTTAATAGTATAATAACTGAAAAGAAACAAAATGTCTCTGAAACTGACTCAAGCGAAACTAAAGAGAATAAAGAAACAAAAACTAATGAAACAAATAAAAAAACTTCTAAGACAGATTCATGGAAAAAAGGTAAATCTCCACCCACAATAAGAACTTTTCCATTGAGCATTTGGATAGATTTAAAAAATGCTCTAGGAATACTCATTGTTGACGAAGTTGCAGATGAGACGCTTTCTGTCATAATTGAAGCATTTGGTGCATTTACAGACTTAAGTTGCCTAAAAATGCCATAATTAGACTTTGAGGTTGAAGTTGTAGAGCTGCTCGGTGAAGAAGATCCTCCACCACAACCAATTAAAAGACCAATTGAAAAAATAACTGTTAAGAATCTCATTTTAATATCTCCTAGAGATAGAAAAGGAAAAAAAATTAGTTGATTTTTATAATTTCATAATATAATAAATCAGAATAAAGATCAAATACTTCAGGATGGTTACGATATAAACTTCTTCTAGGCAAAATTGTTTTTAAATATTCCTCTAATTTTATTTGTGCTTCTTCTATAGAAATATATTCTGCTATTATATATCTTCCATTTTTTATTGACTCTTGTGATAATTCAAATTTCGCATTTAACCAAGGAACATGTCTATGAAAGTGTGATAGAATTACAAATTCATACATAAATGTAGAAGTTGGAAGATGTAAAATTCTATACATTAGATTCTCATTTTAATAGGCTGTCTAGGGCAAACATTTAATTCCATCCGCCACAATGGAAACCTAATTGAATTATTAAACCTTGATAATGTCAAAATAATTTTCGTTTAATACAAAAGGTAAATAGTAAGTATCTAAATCTTCTCTTGAGGAATCTGTTTTAATCATTTTTAAATATTTTGTTAATGTATTTTTTGCCAAGGTTTTAGAGTTAAAAAGAGCATCTTCATAATATTTTAATAGAAAGTTGTCTAACCCAAAAACTATATAAAGTTCAGCTTTTAAATAAAAATTTTCTATTATATTTGGATGGGTAAGAGAAGTATAAAGTTTATTACGAGTATAATAAAGCATATAACTTGACGATGGAATATGTAAAATTTTATACATAACCTAATACTTTATTTATCTAGTTCAATAAATGCATTCATAATATATTCGTAATGTTTTTTTAATTTATCTTCATAATCTTTGGTTAGAGAATTATAGTTCCATGAAAATAAACTAAGTATCATTTTACTATATGATGGCAATTGATCAAAGAATTTATGAAATTGATGACATTGTCGCAGATAATGTAGATATTCCGAATAAAATTTTTCTGTGTGAGAAGTATTTTCAGTGTAATTAAAAATCTTTTTTGAATATTGCGACCATGAATTAATTGCTTTAACTCTGACGGAATATATTATAGTATTTCTAATTAATAGAATAATTGAAGTAAAAGAAAGAAAGAGTATAATTGAAAGCATAAAAATAAACATTTTATTTCTCCTATATAACTAGATATAAATAAAAACAGGGACAAATTTAGTAGAGTCAGAAATATATTTATATCTTATCTATCTTCATAAATTTGTCCCTGCTAAGTTAGAGAGGATTCGAAAAATGTCTATTCTATCCAATCTCATTCTAACTTATGTTATATATTACTAATAAAGTTCCCACAATAAACATTTCTTTTCAATTGGGATTTCTTCTATATTCACATGACGCAATTTTCGTGCCATTTTTTTCTTTATGAACTTTCTACTTCCCGATGAATGACGATGCCAATACCATTTAGCATTTTTTAAATGCTTAACTGCTTTTTTAGGTTGGAATTTTTTCTTCATTATTTTTCCTGTGGAGCATATCTATAATCGTTACTCTCTGGAGAAGAGTAGCAGGTAATATCTTTAAAAGGATGCGTTATTGTAGCTTTTGTTTTGCCACAAATTTCACATTCTTCAAATCTTACCAATGCTTCAATATCTGGAGTTTCTTTTACTTTACTCCAATGTTCTTTAATAATACTAAATCTATGAAATCCTAAAAGACACAGAATATTGCAGCGATGTCTCATATCCTTTCCTTTATGATAGGAAGGAGAATAAAATATTCTCCTTAATAGAACCGTTTATATTATATAATAAACGGCTCGATAAAAAGAATACTTGCTTTAATTTTTAATGCTTATTTAACTTGTTGATAGCATCAAAAAGATCATCTAATTTCAAAGAAATAATATTGAATGTAACTAATACAGTGTTAAAAATAGCTAAATCATATTCTTTATTAACGAGATTTATAATTGTGAGTACAGAAAGTATTAATATCAAAAAGAGAGTAAATATTTTTTCATTGTCATTTCTCCTCAATCAGCTTATATTTCTTTCCATCTATTTCTACAATCCTACCAGCACAAGAATTATTCAGCTTTGAAACCTTCTTTTTCCATTGTGTCTCAGAATAATATTTAATACCATTCAGCCACCATGATTTAGATCCATCAGCACATTCAATAGCAGGACCATCCTCACGATGACATTTACCATTCAAAAACCATGATTTAGTCCCATTAGCATATTCAACAGCAGGACCATTCTCACGATGTAAATTACCATTCAAATACCATTCTTTAGTTCCATTAGTATAAACTTTAACAGTATATTCTTTATAGTTATTAGTAGTCATACTATTTAGTCTCCTTTTTTACTGGAATTATAATATTGTTTTTAGATATCTCATACTTAGTGATAGGAAAATATCGGTCTAAAAATTTCTGAATTTTTTTCTGTCTATATGTAAGAGAATTGGAATTGTTATTTTGCTGATTCATAAAACCACCCAACAGAATGTAAAAAAGAAAGATCAAGTTTAGAAACTTTAAATTCTTCAGTCAATTCGCTTTTCTCATCTAATGAAAATGTCTTTTTTAATATTTCATTTAATGGAAAGTATCCTAAGTAGACTACTTTTCCAGTATCTTCTTGAAAAGAAAAACTATTTCTATTATTTGTATACATATTAGCATTTCCGTTAGGAGTTTTATATTTTTTAATCGGCCAACTTACCAAATTAAAAAAATGAGCATATTCTTCAGTTAGCATATTATCTCCTGTCATGGGCATAAAAAAGATTTTGGACATACAGAGAAAAATGGCTCATATTCCATAGATTTCTAACCCATTCTATAGTCTCTTCACTGCTAAAAATAATATCAAACAGATAGTTATTTTCAGGTTTAGCTGCTAACAATGGACCCAATTCTCTAATCTTTAAATAAGCTTCAAAAGGAGTAAGCATATTAATCTCCCTAGGAGAATTTAGGATTTAAATATAATCCACAGTTAAAAATATTTATACTAATTTCATGTTTGAATTCTAAATCATTTAAAATTAGACCAATTTCATATGGCTTTAAAAAAGAAGCACATATTTTATTACATTGGTCACTAGAAATCCCAGGATATTTTTTAATCAATCCAATTATAAATGAAATATTATCGTCTGGTGGAATTTCTATATTAAAATATTTTTTTATTTCTTCTTCTTGAGAATGAAAAAAGTTAGTAACTTCTGAATTAGACATTTTATTCTCATGCAAAGTCAGGTATTATTTTCCTCAATCAATTTATATTTCTTTCCATCTATTTCTATAATTCTACCATTACAGGAATTATTTAATTTTGCAATTTCTTTTTTCCAATCTGCTTCAGAGTATTGAATACCATTCAAATACCATGATTTAGACCCACCAGCACATTCAATCGCAGGACCATCTACACGATGACGATTACCGTTTAAATACCATGCTTTATATCCATCAGCACGTTCAATAGCGGGCCCATCCTCACGATGCAATTTTCCAGTTAAATACCATTCGGTCCTATTTTTATATACCCTAACAGTATATTGTTTATAGTTATTATCAGTAGTCATGGATTATTCTCCTATAAATGCAATTAGTTAAGAGATAAAAAATTAGAGAATGGAATAATTTTAACACTTGCTCCAAAATCTTTACAAATATCTGCTATTTTAATTGCAGCTATAGGATTCATAGAATGAACAATAACAATTTTTCCTGTTAAATCGGGAGGATTAGTCCAAGCCAATTCCCTTAATTTTGTTATTATTTCTTTATTATCGCCTAAATCGTTATCAAAACTAATGAGATCAAACTCAATAAAATTATCTGGAATATCTACTGAATGTAGAAAAATATCTGCTTCTTTGTAATAATTTTTTGCTGTCTGTGCCCTATTAAAATCATCATCTATAAAAAGAACCTTCATTTGAATCTACCTTTAAAAGGTTAGAATTTTTCTTCTCCTATATATGTAAATACATAAGGAAGATTTAATTTCTTAAGTTGAGTTTTTCCATCAAATTTATCTTTAGCTTTAACAAAAATTTCTTTTTTCTTTTCGTTAATAAAATAAACAAATTTTTGGGAATTCATTTTAAGTTCCTATAGAATTAAAATAATTTGATGCTTAAAAAGAAATATTCACCGTTTTTAATTTCAGATATAGAAAGTTCTCCATATCCTTCTAGCATATGTTTAAGCATATCAAAATCTTTAATAGATTGAACCATTCCTTTTGAAATAGAACAATCTATTTCTATAGAATAAGAAATTCTATCTGTGGCTGCATGAATATTGACACCTTCTTCCGTAGATAAATCTACCAGTATGTGCAATAAATATTTAATATTCATACAACCTCCGTTTATTTTAAATTATTTTACCTTTAGCCGTTTTGTAAATTTAAAATATAAATAACTTAAATACCAACCAGAAATAAAAGCAAGAATATGAAACACTTATTTCTCCTCAATCAGTTTATATTTCTTTCCATCTAATTTTTCATACACAATTCTCATTATTTCCAATTGCATTTGCATTCCACCAACAATTAACAAGAGCTTCATATTCAGGAGTTCCTTTATGAGGAGCTAAACAAAATCTTTTATTTCCTAATTCATCTTCTATCCATCCCTGAATATATTTATTATAACAATGTAAAATTCGAGGCAACTTCTCTTGCTTTCTTTCATCATCAAGAATTTTTATACGAGCTAAAGATTCTTTATGAAAATCCCTTCCTAAGTCTAGTGCAATAACTTTTGGTTTATTCATAAAAATCCTAATAATTTTTATAGGTATCATTACCATTAATATACAAAGAACGTCTCTTTTCAGCAGGTTCTATATATTTTATATAAATTCTTATAAGAAGTTTATGGGTTCTATGAAAAACTTTAAACTCCAAAAGATCTAAAGCACTAGGATTAAAAGAAAAGAAGATTGGAAACTTTAAAGTTAACCATTTTCCTAATTTAGTTTTGGGCTCAAAATGTTTCTTGGTTTCCATTTCTAAATAGGAATCAATTCTATCATACCAATATTGTGCTCGTTTTAAAGTCATCATATAGATTTTACCTTTCTAATAATAGTTTAGTCTCTTTTTATTGGTTAATAAATTTGGGAGCTAGAATAATTTTTGCAGATAACATATTAAAATTGTCATCTATTTCACAAATACTAATTTCCATATATCCTGCGGGAGGTTCTTCTGTTAATTTATTGAGCCAACTAAATCGGTTTTTAAATTTATTGGCTAGTATAGTAGCCTCAGTCAATCCAAAAATACCTGCATCTTGAATCTTAAATGCCCAATTAGAACCGCGTTGTGGCAAATATAGAATTTGTTTATTGCCTTGTTTAAGCTGGACAACATAATTTTTGATAGTCATTTTTATTCCAAAAAAATGTAATTATTTGATTTACGATTTTAAAAGTTAAGGTTCTACTAATATAATTTTTACTTCTTTAAAATTAATCTTTAATGTATCAAAATAGCGGCATCTTAAAAAATTTCTATAAAAGTTTTTCCACACTTAGGACATCCAAATAATTCTCTCTTATCAAGATACATAAATGCTTTTCTTTCTAAATCTAAAGGAAGTTTATAAAAATCTCCAATAGGATTTGTATTTGTTTTATTATCATATCCGCTGTATTCATAATCACAATAAGGACATTTCATACCATCCATCTCCATGTATAATCTTTTTTACAGTCATTATTTACAAGAACAGAGCGATCAGGTAAATAAAAAGTTAACTCTCCATCACCATCCCACATCCATCTACATTCATAAACTAAATCACCTATCTTTTTCTTTGCATAATGAAATATATAATCGTCTACTTTCATTTCGTATATATGATAAACATCTTCGGCATAATCAAAATTATTATAGCAGCCAGTATCTAGTTTATGTTTCCGAGGCCAAAACTGATCACGAAGATATTCACCAATGACATTAGGATCAGAAGTATTTAGATTTATATTCATGATCATATTAACTCCCAATAAAAATATTCCCTCTATTTTTGAAGAGAAATGTTTAATGATTGAATTTCTTTCTTGTTTAGTTTTATTGCTGAAAATAAATATAAACTCCAATAGGTATCATCGGATTTTTTATATCTAATAGAAGATCCTTTATGAGATCCTATTTGTATTGTTTCGGTTAAAAATTCTTTTAAGGTTTCTTTTGAAAATTGCAATTGTTTTATTGGCATCTAATCTCCTCATCATTTTAATATTAATCTCCTTGTAAATATATTAATATTAAATAATGGGAAGATGGTCATCAGGATTCAAACTAGAATATAACAAAGCATCCTGAGTGTGGCCCTGTTTTAAATATCTGAAATTATATTCCTGAGTTAGAGGACGCAGAGAATTAAAAGAACCTAATTTAACTGGAAGATTGTTTTCGGCTAAATCTTTACACACTCTATAAAATTCTAAAAAATTAGTATTTAAATCATCGGCACAAATTTGATTGCAGATGATAGCAGCTTTAGATACGGTTCTTCTAGCTGGACCCATCACGCGCATGGCCTGGAGAGAACTATTTAAAGGATTTTGTTTCTTTGTGTGATGAACCTGTAAAATCAATTCATATTTATTATCAGGATCAGAAAAATCTGTAAACGACACTCCTCTGCTTGCCATAAATCCAGAAACAATAACCATTTTATTGGCTTTTCCAGATTTAACAATATCTGCCAGTGTAGTATCGGCAGAATCTTTTGTAACTGAATTAAATACCCTTACATCAATATCTGCACCAAGTTCAGAAAAATGCTTCTTAATAACTTCAGACATTCTAAACTGTGGAGCATTATGATTTTCTAAAGATATTAACATTAACTGTTTAACACTAGTATCTTTTGAAGAGGCCTTTGCAAATTGTTCACAAGCATAATGTAGAGGTTCATAAAAAGTATTGAATTGAATATCTGCTGGAGTTTCTGTCCAACGTGTCTTAACTTTGCAAGTATTATATGCAATACGAGGAATAACAAAAAGATTATGAGGATGATTTAAACCAACACCGGTATAATTCTGGTAAGGTTCTTTATAGATAGTGAGCCAATTTTCTTTTTCTGAGGTATAAAGAGCAACAGGACTAGCTGTAACAAAAATAGTTCTTGAATTTTCCCGAGTCTTAATCTTATTCTTAATCTTTAATAATAATGCAGTAATTGGAGGAAGCGTATTAGAATCTGTAGATTCTTCATCTTCAGATGCCATACCTTCTGAAGTAGATCTGGATTTATCTGCCTCATCAATAATCAAAGTAATAGGCAAATCTTCAACTAGATCCAAGAATAGATCTAATCTTTCTAGATTATTGATCTCCATTAAAAGATGAACAACTTTTTTCTTTCCAAGAGAAGAATTAATAATCTTTCCTAATTTTTCTGAGTCACGATAATTATGAATCTGGAATCCAAGAACTTTAGCTCTCGAATTAGTTTGTTCAGCCAATGCAGTATTCTTATCACTTACAAAAATAATTGCAGAATCTTTGTAAAAAAGCTCAGCAACTTTTAGAATGTCAGCAGTTTTTCCAGATTGAACTGGTTTGACATATATGATACAACGGCAACGATTTCGATAGTCTGATTGTGCCAATATATCACTCAATAAAGTTTCTTTATTTAGAGTGATGAACATTTGCTCTCCCAGAAAAATTCCCATTTCTTTGAATGAGAATGAGTTATGCGAGTTAACTTCTTCTGCGACTAACATTTATATAAAAAATCGCAGAACTGACAAATTTCTTCTTAATAGAACCATTTATCCTAAACTCATACAAATATAAATGGCTCGATAAAAAGAAATTATTCATTAATCTTTTTCTATTTGTAATGTGGTTATTGAAAAATATTTATATTCCCACCTATATATAGATATTTATAAAAAGTTAATTAGTTTCAACCAGTTTATACTTCTTTCCATCAATTTCAACTATCTTACCATTGCAAGAATTCTTCATTTTAATCTTTGCAATTTCTTTTTTCCATTGTGCCTCAGAATAGTTTTTATCCTTTAACCACCATGCCTTATCTCCATCAGCATATTCAATAGCAGGACCATCCTCACGATGACGATTATCATTCAAATACCAATATTTAGTTCCATCAGCCCATTCAATAGCAGGACCATCCTCACGATGACGTTTACCATTTAACCACCATTCTTTAGTTCCATCAGCCCATTCAATAGCAGGACCATCCTCACGATGTAAATTATCATTCAAATACCAACGTTTAGTTCCATCAGCCCGTTCAATGGCAGGACCATCCTCACGATGACGATTACCATTCAAATACCATTCTGTCCTGTTATTATAAACTTTAACTGTATATTCTTTATAGTTATTATTAGTAGCCATGATTATTTCTCCTATTAGATGTTAAGAATGGGAATAAAAAGTTAATTAGTTTCAACCAGTTTATATTTCTTTCCATCAATTTCAACTATCTTACCATTGCAAGAAAGTTTCCTCTTTGCAATTTCTTTTTTCCATTGTGCCTCAGAATATTCTTCATTATTCAAATACCACACCTTAGTCCCATCAGCATGTTCAGTAGCAGGACCATCCTCACGATGACGATTACCATTCAAAAACCAGTTTGTCCTATCATTATAAACTCTAACAGTATATTCTTTATAGTTATTATTGTTATTAGTAGCCATGATTATTTCTCCCAAAAGAAATTGATTCAGTTAAAAGTTAAAAGTTAAAATGGAATATTTCTATTTTATTATTATCCTTTTTTATTTCTGCAATAAATAGTTAGAGTTTATAGACATTAAGTTTTTCAATACAAACAAAGCCATTCTTTTTAACATGTGGATTAAATACTTGTGTAGATGTTTGACAATGATCATTCGATGTAAAGTAAGGCCAAGGAGCTGTCAAAGTTGCAATTTCTAATGCCTCTTTCCAACTCCCGGTATATTCTGGATATACGGATTCTTCCTCATCCAGAGTTTTCAAAAGATTTAATATATCTTCTTTAGCTATATTGTTTTTATCTGTTTCAATAAACAATTCTTGCTCAAAAATATTATCACCATAATAATTAGAGATAGGAAAAGAAACTTTCAGAAGCATTTTTTTTCTCCATTAGTTATGTGGTGAGAGAGAGTTAATAAACTTAAATCGTTTTACCAGTATCGTTATAATTTTATTAAAATAAGTCAATATAGAATTCAGTACCAGAGACAATATTAATCTCTAAAATAGGCATATCATTTTCTGTTAAAGCATATTTCCCAGGGATAAAGGGAGTCTCAGGATTTTGTAAAGTATCTAAAATATCCCTAAGAGAGGAACTTTTAAGAATAACGGTATTGAGATTTATTTGAAACATGGTATTCTCCTTAAAAATCTAGGACTTATTGATATTGCCTAGAGAGTTAGGTTGCTAAAAAATACGCCAGTCCCATTTATTAATCAGGTTAATTATAAAATTCCATATAATTTTTAATATGTCCAAGTTAAATTTCAATTTTACAATCTTACCCTTATTTAGATTTATCCACTTCTCTTTTACTTTATCATAATAACTGTCTGGCCCAATCGTGTCTGGCAATACATCCCAAAAAAGATTTATTTTATTATAATTGATTTTGCAATGATTAAAATTTACTAGCTTATTTATTTTTGTTATACTTATATCATTTAAAGCATGATACATAATAATAAAGGTATCAACATTATTTTTGGCAATAGCGTTCCATTGATTAGAATACCAAAATGTAGAACAAGTTAAATCCAAACTGCTAGCGAAATTATTTATTTTGATTTTTATATCATTAGGAATTGTTGCCATGTTAATTTCTCTCTATTTTTACTGCATATAGATTTTGATTCGTTCACCAGTCTTGCGATTAACTAGGATAAAATATTCACAGGTATCGCTGTCATGATGAGGATGCATGATCATTAAATTGTTTCCCAGTCTTGTTCCCATATGAAAGAAGTCGTGATTGAATGGGTTATTATCCTCTTCTGTGAGAGACATAGGTTCCATCTTCTCCATATAAAAAGAAGAATCTGGAAACATTAAATGAATTGTCTCATGCCTCTTTTCATGAGACTCTTTACATTCAGAACAAAAATATGTGAAAGGAATTCCATGATGCATCCAGGGAGTTTCTAATTCCCATTCAGCCTTTGTTGTTTCAAAGCATCCCTGACAGACATGCTTTGTTGTTTCAGGTATTTGTTTGAACATGGCTTACCTCTTAAAAAGGCGGAAGGAATGAATAAGGAATGAATAAGCCTCGCAAATATCCTTTTATAGTTTCAGTATCTTCTGGATCACTTTCAAGGTTTAATCCAATACTTTCCCCATAACAAACAATATCACCATTATCACTAACCCTAAAAAATCCTGCTGAGATAGGCTTTTCATTAGGAAACTTTTGCGCTATAACAACATGAGGTATATGAGATGCAAAAATAATAATGCCACTTTTTTCGAAGTTAATATATTTCATTTTAGACATTTCATTCTCCATGAAAATTGAATAATACGAAGTTTAAAAAATATCCCAGTCAGCTCCACACTTTTTACACATCCATCCAATAGTATTCATTTAACTCTAGGTTTATTTCCATCAAGTAATTTTACCCATATAAACATAGTAAGAAAAAAGAATCCCAGTAAAAATACCACTAACCATGCACCGCACAATATTAAAATAATAAAAATCAATATAAAAACTTGATATGTTTCATCTAGTGAGCAAATCCACATAAAAGTAAAGAAAATTAAAGAACACACTACAAATAAAAGAAACAAAGCTCCTATAATAGCTACAAAAGGATTCATTTGTATCTCCTTTGAAGATTAATTTTTCATACAAGCAAAAACAAAATCAGTATATTCAGTCATAGAAACTTTTTGTTCATTGATATAATAAGTAGTAGGATTATTATTACTCTCATATCCAAATAACATTGTAGAAGCTACAGTTTTATTCTCTAAGAGATCTATTAAAATATTTTCTCTTTTATAGGGAAAATCCTCTATAGAATAATATAAATAAAAAGTATTGTTATGTTTATTATAATGACATTTATAGGTTATTGTAGCAGAAGAAGCAATACCATCTACATTATGAGTAGACATATATTTTTCTGCTAATTTATAACCTTCTTCTTTTGCAGTTAAATCATTTAATGTTTCTTGATCTATTTTATTAGAGTTGAATAGATTAGATAAAGAAAGTTGGTTTGAATCTGAACAACTTATGAACAAGCTGCTAAAAAGAATCAAAGGAATAAAAAGTTTATTACTCATTACAGTATCCTCAAATCAAGGGCGAAAATCATATTTATATAAAACAAGGAAGATTGAATAGATTATACTTCCCATCCAACCCTCCAAAGCTATTTCAAATTTTCTAAATAATACTAAATAATACTAAATAATATCAAACATCTAAAAAGTAATATCCAATTCATTATATTTATTATATCTATCATATTTATTAATAATTTCAACTCAATCCGGTTGTCTAAATCTCAATGTCATATCACATTAAAAAAACACGATCCAATCTTAATAATACCTGATGTCTATTTCATGAATTCTTACTCGTTCTGATTTACTTGTGACATTATTATTTAATCTTAACCTATACAAAGAGTAAAAAGAATGGTACGCCCACTAGGACTCGAACCTAGACAATCCGCTAATCTGGCGGCTCCTTTTCAGGGGCGGCTTATAAGGCCGCTGTTCTACCATTAAACTATGGGCGCATGGTATTTTATTACATTGGTATTGCATAAAAAACTTGAATTAAGTTTAGAAACTGTTAAGGACTACCTCCATGAAATATGATGATCCAATTCTTCTTGACTGGATAAAAACTGCAAGACGAGATGATATATGTCCGTTATTATTTTGTAGCGTTTGCAATAAACAAATTATTAATAGAACTAAACATTGCATACAACAAGTTATATCTCCATCAAATAGAAAATATTATGATGGTGATGTTCCTCAAATCACTTGCTCTAATAAGTGTGCTGTAACCTTAAATAAAAATTATAATGTTTCAGTAAAAACTAATTGTGGTCAATGTAATAAAGAAATTATTAAACAAGCAAGCACAATTAAAAAGAGTAAATCTAAGTTATGTTTTTGTAGCTCATCTTGTTCTGCTCTATATTTTAATACTCATAAACATTCTGGTAATAGAAGATCTAAACTTGAAATTTGGTTAGAAGAACAATTAACTAAACTATATC
>JAEHJW020003498.1_pt1 | contig 43943 bp, 39 predicted proteins | sample 9271431 | NCBI WGS metagenome assembly JAEHJW02
GCACGAGCGGGGCAAGGTCGGTATGAAGCGGGACCGCAAGAAGCTCGTCGGTCTTCTGCTGGCGCAGCAAAATGAACAATCGGCCGTCACGCTCCATGATACGTGCCGTCGTCATCTCCAGCCCGTCGCCCGGGCGCCGGGCGGTGTACACCAACAGCATCAGCGCCAATCGCAGTGATGCGGATGCGTCGGCACAGAACGCTGCACATTCCGCGCGGGACCAAACTTCTGTCCGGGACGGTGTAGCAAGCATTTCGGGCCGCAATGCCGGATTGTCGCGCATCAACCGCAACTTGACCGCATAGCCCAGCAGAATTCGAAAGAGCGCCAGAATTTGATTGGCTTTCCGGGGCTGACTGGCGAAGCCGGCTTTGATGTCCTCGATCGCTTCGGGGCCGAATCGTCGGAACGGCAGATCGCCGTAGCGTATCCGCATCTCGTCAAGGTAGCCGCGATAGAGCTTTTGGGTGCGGGGCGCGAGCTTTGTCTTAAACTCGGGCCGAGCGAGGTAGCGTGTAATGAGGTAGCTTACACTGTTTGCGTCTTCCCCCGCGCGCTGGTCCGGCGGCTTTACCGCGGCGATCGCGATCTCCCGATCATGACCGAGAAATGCTTTGGTTTTACGGTCGTAGAAATACTCCAGCTCAGTGCCGTCAGCGCGCCGTTTCTTAACGACTTTAAGCCCGCTTCCTCTCGGCCTCGCCATTGCTTCTACCTCTCCACGGATTCGGTCCTGGTGCCTCTGGCTCGACGAGCTGCCCGATGCCGGAGTCCCGATCCGCCGCCGCGTCGAGCGCCAGACGGTCCCACGTCAACCGGCCACCCTTTCCACCACGTCGGCGCGCCTGAGGCCAGTGCTCTCCATCAACCTCGTCATCGAATACATCCGGGCTGACCCCAACGTAGCGGGCCGCCTCGTCGCGAGAGAGATAGCGAGGCCAAAAGGGAAGTGCGGCCAAAGGCGCGCGGCGCTCAGACATCCGTCACGTCTTCACGCCTGCTGGCGGAGAGTGACGCGGTCCATGCGTGATTGCAATGGCTCGTTCGATCGCAATGCCAGCGCCAAGATCGCCGAGCACAGCCCTGACACCACGCAGTTTGGTCCGGAAAGGAGATATTTCTGGATCCTTGTTAATTTGACACGAAACCCGTTTTGGTGGGTTGACGCACAACCGTTGGTTGGCAGATACGAATCCTCGGAACCCTTCCTTGGAGATGATGACTTGGCTGAGCACCGTAAACGCCTCCCTAGCGCCAGGGGTAAATTGTCTGATATTTCGACAATTATTGCAAGGGATAAAGTTCGATCTTTTCGACAAGGATTAACAGAGCGCCACCCCCTTCCCTCATATGGGGCCGCCGGCGCGGTTCATGGCCGGGGGTCGATCAGATGTATAAGTGCAAGATAGTACCCTTATCGCCCCTGCGACTTGGCGGCGGGAATTTGCAGGGTCATCGAAATGGCCTCCCGGCGCCGGTCGTCCAGAGCTCGCCAGAAAGCCAGCCAGGAAAGTTCGTCGGAATCATCAATGATCTGAGTCACCAGTGGACCACCCGGTGGGCACCGCCGGCCCACAAGCCAGTCCAGAGGCACCTTAAAATAATCAGCGATCGCGACCATGGACTGGAACCCAGCGCTCGCCCCGCCCGATTCGATGCCGGCGATCGTTGACCGGGACAGGCCGATCTCGGCCGCCAGTTCATCCTGCGTCAGTCCGGCGTCCTTACGAAGCCCGACGATACGGCGACCGATGTTTTTTGTATTGGACATCACTGGCTGTCTATCGGGGCCGGCCATGTGGTGTGTCGATTTCTTTGACACGAATCCATTGACAGAATTGTTGTAAAATTAGACATTTGGCGAATGCACGTTCGCACCCTCCTCGAGAAGGCCGGTGGCCCAAGGCAACTGGCGACCCTTTGCGGGGTCGCCAGGACCACCATTCTTGGCTGGGTTCGAACGAACACTATCCCGGGCCATCGCGTGGCGCATATCAGCGCCATTCTCGATTTGCCGATCGAAGACGTAATCAAATTGGTGCCGCCGCCGCGATCAAGGGTTGGACACCCACGGCGCCGACCGCGCTCCTTGCCAACGGCGCAACAGCGATGAATGGGACCCGTTCGCTGCCTGGACGGCGCCCCACCGCGCGTTGCTCCCGCACCCGCCTCGCAAAGAAGCCATGGCCGGAGCCTCAATACCTGATCGTTGCCGGCTGGATCCACCCTTCACCCGTCCCGAAGCTTTTATCGACGAAGCACATCAAGCCTTGCGATTCGCTTTCTATCAAGTCAGCAGGGTGGTTCTCCCTATCGGCGCAGCGGCCACCCCCGGCGCCGCGTCACACGGCGCCGGGACGGAAACGCCCTAACGAGGCGCCTGCGTTGTGTCGCGTGCCCATTGCGAAACCGGAGTACTTGGACAGCGGAGGTGGCACGCCCTGGATGGGGTGGCCCCGCGGGCCGCCGCCTCTCGGTGGCAGCGGCTGACCGCTTGGGAAACGGGATACTATGAATCCACTAAAATGAAATGGCCCCGGACAGCGCCAACTGTCCAGGGCCGATAGGCAAGTAAATGACAACAACAGCAGTATCGTCGATACGGCCCGAATTATCAAGTGTGTTCTTGGGAAATCAGCTGCAAACTGGTGACGGTTCAGCGTTCTGGCCTGAATACATTTGCGTGCGCGATCGGTCATACTGCCACCAGAGGTTGCTATTCCAAGTAAAATACAAGTCATACAGCTGCATGCGAAGGGCAGTCGTCACTCGTCAGGCGTTCCCGTGACCGCCGTCATGCCCCAGCAGCGGGACGAAGACATCTATGCACGGCTGCCGGCCCAACCGTCCTGGAACCCACCGACACTGACCATGATCGCGGCGCGGCGCGGCACCCGACATATCGGTGAGCCTACAGACGGCCGGATCACAAAATGAGCGCAGCGGACAAGTCCAAAAAGGCAGACATCGCCGACACCCGCGAACAGCCAACTGTTCCAGACGCGGCGACAAAGAAGGGGCCCAGGGGATGAGCGCACATCTAAGCGCGACGATGGAGCAGCGGCGAGTCCCAGATGCCGTCATAGGCGCGCGGACGCGCCAGACGACGCTGGCAAGGGCGCGCGACATCCTCGCAATGACTCGGATGGGTCTGTCGAAGGATGATATCGCCGACCGCGAACAAATCACGCCGGAGCGTGTGCGGCAGTTGTTGAAGCTCGCGACATCCGATTCCGTCTCCGTCGGGCTCGTATCCGATCAGCCAGAAGGCGCCACCATCTCATTTCCGGCCCGCCGACCGAACCCGCGGTTGACGGAACGCACGCTGGTTCACCGTGCCCTCCTGGCAATGCGCACCGATTACCGGTTGCTATCATCCCCACCGGCGGAACAGCTCCTGTGGCTCAAGTCCGTGCAAGCGATCCATGTCCTCGGCGACGGCCACGGCCTCGGGTTCGGCCAGCGGGGCGACGGTTTCAAAAGCCGCGCCGAGTTCGCAGCCGCGCTCGGCGGTAGCGACGCCGACCTGGAGGCGCTGATGGATCGGGGCCTTCTGGTGGACCTGGAAGAGGACGGCATCGACCTTCCCTCCAACATCGGATTGAAGCCGCGTCAGAAGACGGGGGGTTCCCCACAGCGCCAGCCCGAACCCGTGATGCCTACGGTCGCGTCACGATCCAATGGGAAAGCCTCCGTTCCCGTTCAGAGGTCGATGCTCCTGGGGATCTTGGGCGGGGCGACCGACGGAACTAAGGATGCGTCGAACCCAATTTTTGGACCAAATTTTACGGTCGCCAAAGGTAAAGAATTTGGCGCCGGACCAAATTTTGCCGGTGAAATTTTGGTGTCCGGCCAAATTTCCCGCCAAATCCCCACCAAAGATTTGGATTCAGGCGCGGCAATCAGTACCACTACCACTACTAATCAAGTTATTGATTCTCTTGGTAGTAGTGGTGGTAATGGTAGCCAAGGCCACGCGGGAGGGCAAAATTTGGAAGCCCCCGAAAATTTGGAAAATTTGGTAGACCGCCAAAATTTGGAAGATTTGGATGCCGTCGCCGCTGCCCCACCAATCACACCAGCCTGGGTGTCCGTGGCGGCTGAACTCGCTCGGCTGGTTGGCCTGAGCCGCCCGCCAACCGTAGCCGAAGGACTCCTTGTACAGCGATGGCTGAACGGCTTTGACGCAGAGACGATACGCGGGATCATCCGCGTGATAATGGAGAGGCCGAAGTTCCCGTTAGAGCCGTCGCTGTCCTATTTCGACGACAAGATCATCGGCGAGATCAGAAAAAGCGAAGCCGCCGCGAAGGAACGCGAGAAGCAGCGTCTAACGACGGCCAACCGCGCCGGCGCGGCGGGGAAATCCGGAATGGCCGCCGTGCCGACCCGGTCGGTAGCGGACCAATCGCTGGACGCCAGGCTGCTGGCCCTCGCGCATCGCTACACAGAAGCGCCATCCGGACGACGTCCACCGACGCGTGCGGAATACGACCGTCTCTGCGTACAATGGAAACCTGCCGACGCCTTGCGATGGGTAACCGCTCAGGAGGCTTGGTGGGCGGCCGGCACGCCCGTGGACGTCGATCTGCCCGAGTTCCGCGCGTTTGTGGAGCGGCCCAACTTCCATGCAGACGACATGGCGGCAGCGGAGGCTGCCTGCGCGGCGCCGGAGAAACAAGCGTCCGGGTAAGGCCACAGGTCCTCTTGTTTCCCACGCTTCATCAGGGGGCGCCTTTGAACCGAAGCCGCGAAGATATCCACGCATATTCGGTGACGGTGTAATCCCGGGCCTTGACCTGATACGCGACTAGCGTGCTATGTCGCTATCTTGATAGCAAGGTAGCACATTATGCGAACCGTCGCCTTGCTCGCCCGGAAGGGCGGCACCGGAAAGACCACCCTGGTCATCCACCTCGCTGTCCTGGCGGCAGAGGCAGGGCGCCGCGTCTTGCTGGTGGACACCGACCCGCAGCACAGCGCCGGCGACTGGTGGCGCGCCAGAAACACCGACAGCCCCCGGCTGGTGGAATGCGCGGCGAAGCGCGTCCGCGAGGTCCTGCGTGCCGCGAGAAAGGACGGGATCGACCTGGTTGTCGTGGACACGCGGCCCAGCGTCGAAGCCGACACGGTGGAGATCGCTCGGCTGTCCGACATGGTGTTGATCCCAACCAGACCGGGGATTCTCGACCTGCGCGCGATCGCCGCCACAACCGAAGCGGTGCGAGCGGTCCAGTTGCCGAAAGCCGCAACGATCGTCGTGCTGAACGGCGTGCCGGCCGCGCGTGGCTTCGGCGAGAACGGCCTGACAGCGGAGGCCCGCCGCGCCCTTCATGCCTATCGCCTGCCGATCGCCGACGTCTCGATCGGCAACCGGACGGCCTTCGCGCACGCACTTATCGACGGCCGAGCGGTGACCGAGTTCGAACCGAACGGCAAAGCCGCCGGCGAGCTCCGCAAATTGTTCAACCAGATGGAGAAGGTTCTATGGCCCGCCCCCGCGCCCCGTTGACGCTCGACGATTTGGCGGCGACCCGCACGCCGCCAGCCCCCGCGCCGGTCATGGGCGCGCAAGGTGCCGCGGCCAAGGGCAAACGACCCGCCGGCGGAGACGATCGCATGCGCCGGGGCCAGACCCTGCGGCTGGAACCTGAGGCATGGCGGCAGCTCAAGATGCTCGCCATCGAGCAGGGCACGACATCCCACGATCTGCTGATCCAGGCGGTGAACCTGCTGTTCGACCATTACAATCGGCCGACCATTGCGGGGTAGTCACGTCGATCGCGCGGCGGGTTACCGGATGGTGCCAACCAAGCCGGCAGCCATCACTAGCGGTTGATGGTGAAGTCTGGCATCCTTTGGTCTCCCGTCGACTCGGAGCCCATTTGATGCCGGATGAGATACTGACCCTGGCGGAAGTGGCTTCGTTGCTGAAGGTCGCCGAGAAAACCGTCTACACGATGGTCCAGCGTGGGGAGGTTCCGGCCTTCAAGGTCCGCGGACAGTGGCGCTTCAAGCGTGATGATCTCGACCAATGGATCGAACAGCAGAAGCTATCTCAACGCGACCACGACAAACCTGACGGGGGGCGTGGATGAACCGACCTGTCCCCGACGGTTGCCGGCCATGATGACGACGGACTGCCAGGCAAAATATTTCGCCTATGACCTCACGCGTCGGTATGCCCCTGACAGTGCCGAACGAATGGCCGGTGCGGTTGCCAGCGCTCAGGTCGATCTCAATCCGCATCAGGTCGATGCCGCGCTATTTGCCTTCGCGTCTCCGCTTTCAAAGGGGGCACTGCTGGCCGACGAAGTCGGACTCGGAAAGACGATCGAGGCTGGCCTTGTCATCTCTCAGCGCTGGGCGGAACGGAAACGCCGCATCCTGATCATCGTGCCCTCCAATCTGAGAAAGCAGTGGCACCAGGAACTGAGTGAGAAGTTCTTCCTTCCATGCGCGATCCTGGAGTCGAAGTCATATAACCAGGCCATAAAGCGCGGCAACTTTCGGCCGATGGATCTCGATGGAACGGTCGTCATCTGCTCCTACCAGTTCGCGCGGAGCAAAGCCGCTGATGTCCATGCAACCCCATGGGATCTCGTTGTAATCGATGAGGCCCACCGCCTTCGCAATGTTTACAAGCCGTCCAACGTCATCGCGAACACACTCAAACAGGCACTCGCCCAGAAGCAGAAGCTGCTTCTGACCGCGACGCCGCTGCAGAATTCGCTTTTGGAGCTATTCGGCCTCGTCAGTTTCATCGACGAATATACGTTTGGCGATCTCAAGAGCTTCAGGGAACAGTTTGCGAACGCATCGCCCGACCGAGTCTTTAATCTTCTCCGAGAGCGGCTGAAGCCGATTTGTCATCGCACCCTGCGGCGCCAGGTCACCACCTACGTGCCGTACACGCGCCGCTATCCGATCGTTGAGGAATTCACCCCGGAGGAAGGTGAAGACAAGCTCTACGAACTGGTCTCGGAATATCTCCGCCGGGACAACCTCCAGGCCCTTCCGGCAAGCCAGCGGGCGCTTATGACGTTGGTTCTCCGCAAACTGCTTGCCTCCTCGACATTCGCGATTGCCGGGGCGCTGACGTCGATTTCGCGCCGGTTGCAATTGAAGCTCGATGACGACGATTCTATCGGCTCGGCTGAAGAGGATTTGGCTGAGGACTACGAGGCGCTTGATGAGACGGAAGACGAATGGACCGAGGATGAAAAGCTCGAACCACTATCTACCGCCGACCGAAAAGCGATCGAAGCCGAGATCGGTGATCTGACCGGATTTGCGACGCTTGCGACTTCCATTGAACAGAATGGCAAGGGCAAGGCTCTGCTGAAAGCACTTGGCGTCGCCTTTGCGAAGGCCGAAGAGCTCGGTGCGGCAAAGAAGGCGATCATTTTCACGGAATCGCGCCGCACGCAGGCCTATCTCCTTCGCGTACTGGCCGACAGCCCATATGCCGAGGGCATCGTACTGTTTAACGGGACCAACACGGACGAGCGTTCGAAACAGATCTATGCCGCGTGGTTTGCCGAACATCAGGGGTCGGATCGCATCTCCGGCTCCAGGACCGCCGACATGCGGTCTGCGTTGGTGGATTATTTTCGCGACAACGGCCGCATCATGATCGCGACCGAGGCCGGCGCCGAGGGTATCAACCTGCAATTCTGTTCGCTCGTCGTGAATTATGACCTGCCATGGAATCCCCAGCGCATCGAGCAGCGAATCGGCCGCTGTCATCGCTATGGTCAGAAGCACGATGTCGTCGTCGTGAATTTCCTCAATCGAAAAAACGAAGCGGATAAGCGCGTCTTTCAACTTCTGTCGGAGAAATTCAAACTCTTCGAAGGCGTGTTTGGCGCTAGCGACGAAGTGCTTGGCGCGATTGAATCGGGGGTCGATTTCGAGAAGCGCATCGGCACGATTTATCAAAAATGCCGCCAGAAGGATGAGATCAAATTAGCCTTCGACCAGCTACAACTTGAACTGAGCGTCGAAGTCAACGAGGCGATGAGCCAAACCCGGCAGAAGCTGCTGGAAAATTTCGACGACGAGGTTCGCGAAAAACTCAAGGTCCGAGATAACGACGCGAAGGTGTATCTGGATCGGTTCGAACGGCGGCTGATGCGCCTGACGGAGCATGAACTGCGTGCTGAGGCGGAGTTTCCGAATATTGGCACGTTCGAATTGCGATCGCGTCCGTCATGGACAAATGGGCGCGATATCCCGCTCGGTCTCTACGAACTGCCGAGGCGGTCGGGGGAAGCGCATCTCTATCGGCTCAATCATCCGCTCGGTGAGGCCGTTGTCGCGCGGGCAAAGGCAAGGCAGCTCACACCCATCCAGGTGACATTCGACTACACCAACCACGTAGGACGGGTCAGCGCCCTGGAACCTCTGCGTGGGCGGAGCGGGTGGCTGACCGCGTCGGTGCTGACTATCGAGGCGCTCGACACGCCGGAGGATCATATCCTGCTGGCTGGCATAGACGATGACGGCACCCCGTTGGGCGATGACGAGGCGACCCGCCTGCTCACCCTCCCGGCGGATGACGGCGATCCGGTGGAGACACCGCCCGCGCTCGTCCAGACTTTGAATGGCAGTTTGGGACATAACGCAACGAATATCCAGCGCGCCGTCGCCGAACGCAATGCGCAATTCTTTGGCGCCGAGGCCGACAAGCTTGACGGTTGGGCCGACGACCTGAAGGTCGGGTTGGAGCGGGAGATCAAGGAGGTGGATCGGCAGATCAAGGAGGCCCGACGTGCCGCGACCGCTGCCCTGACGCTGGAAGAGAAGCTCGTTGGCCAAAAACAGATCAAGGCGTTGGAGGCGCTACGCAACGCCAAGCGCCGCAATCTTTTTGAGGCACAGGACGAAATCGACAGACAGCGCACCGAGCTCATCGCGCAGATCGAAGCGAAACTGGAGCAGAAGATCGACCTTACGTCGCTCTTCACCATCCGCTGGTCATTGGTCTGAGCCGATGCCAACACCTGCCGAGAAACTCAATTACATCGAAGACGCTCTGCGGCGCCGATTTTTTCCGCTTGTCCCAAAGCGTGTTCAGAACTGGCCCGATGCGCAACACGATACTGATCGGTGTTCGCGTGCGTTGGCTGCCTATGCCATTTGCGGATTATGCGCTTCAGAAGACGCGATTGGGGTTGGGTCGCTCGTCGACGGCGGCGGCGACGGCGGTATCGATGCCCTGCTGTATGACCGCGTCGGAAACCGCCTCATCCTAGTTCAGTCGAAGTTCAAACGTCCCCGCGACCCTGCAAACCCCCAGGGCGCCGGGCCAGACCAGGGCGAGACCCTCAAATTCACGAACGGCGTAAAGGCGCTGATACAGCGGCGGTTCGATGGCTTCAATGCTGCGATCCGCAATCGCCTTGATGAGGTCGAGGAAGCGCTCGACACGCCGGGCGTGAAAATTTGCCTCGTTCTGACATTCTTGGGAGAGGCCCTGGATCGCCACGCAAATGATGATTTAGCGGTGTTGGTCGCAGACACGAACAGGCTTGCTGAACGTATGAGTCTCGAAATCGTGGGTTTATCGCGCACGTACGATTGGTTCGTTTCCGAGCAAGCGCCGAATACCATTGATATTGAAATAACGCTCGAACATTGGGCACCTATTACTACTCCACGCAAAGCGATTTATGGACAGATCAAGGGGGAAGAACTAGCTCAACTGGTCAGCACTCATGGGACAGCACTGTTTGAGCGCAACATCCGCCTCTATCTTGGCTCCATCGGTGTTAACGCCGCCATTGAGGAAACTGTTAGCCGGAGGCCTGGCGAATTTTTCTATTTGAACAATGGCATCACCGCCGTTGCGGAGAAAATCACACCGGCGGCAGGAACCAGTGAACGATGTGTTTTCGGCCTTAAGAAGGTTTCGATCGTTAACGGCGCTCAGACCGCGGGTTCGATCACCACGGCTTCGCTCTCCGGACCCATCTCGCCAGATGCAAAGCTGCTGATTACGGTGATTGAAATCGGCGCTGCCGCGGACGATCTCGGCGTCAAGATCACGCGAGCCAGAAACCACCAGAACGAGGTGCGGGGCGTCTATTTTGCAGCGCTTGACCCCAATCAAGAGCGATTGCGGCAAGAGCTGGCGGTCGTCGGTATCAAGTACCATTACCGACCATCGGCGGAGGCGCGGACACGACATGATGATGCCTTCACGCTCGAAGAAGCTGCCGTGGCTCTCGCGTGCCTGTCTTTCTCGGTCGCTCACAGCCGCTCGCGAACGCGCCCGGTCCACAATGCGATCGACTTCGTAGTCGCAGCGAAGAAGGAAATCGGGAGGCTATGGGAGCAGAGCGGGACAATGTACGGGCATATCTTCCCGGCGACCTTGTCCGGCCTGCGTGCGTGCCGCCTCGTCCGAATCTACAGGCTGGTTGATCGTATTCTTGCAGGTAGCGAGCGATCCGAAGCGGCGTACTATCGCCGCATGTTCTTCCGCCATGGCCGGTACTTCGTGATGGCGTTCCTGGCGCACCAACTGCCTGACGTCTTGCGGCGCCCGCATCTGGTGATTTCAATGGACGACGAGCGAATGATCTCGCAACAGACGAACGAGCTTGCAGAGTTGGTATATGCCCAATCCGTGCCGCAGCAGACATTCAAGGGGTACCTATCTATTTTTCGAAATCTGACAGACTCACAACCCCTCGCTGACGCCGTGCTCGATCGGCTGGCGGAGCAGGCTGCCGCCCGAGCAGCCGCCGTTCTGGCAGACACACCAGTGCAACCCGCTGTGGACACACTATGACAAAGAAGCAGAAGCTCGAACTGACCTGGGTGGGCAAGGAGACTCGGCCTCGGCTGGAGCCGCGTATCCTGCTGGAGGAGCCTGCCAAATCTTATCATGCGCCGCACCGAATCAGTGATGATGATATTTTCGACAACCGACTGATCTTCGGAGACAATCTCCTCGCGCTGAAAGCGCTGGAGCAGGAATTTTCTGGCAGGGTGAAATGCGTCTTCATCGACCCCCCTTACAACACTGGCAGCGCCTTCGAGCACTACGATGACGGAGTCGAGCACTCCATCTGGTTATCATTAATGCGGGATCGGCTTGAATTGATTCGCCGACTGTTGTCGGACGACGGATCGCTGTGGATCACGATTGATGACAATGAAGCTCACTATCTGAAGGTGCTCTGCGATGAAGTATTTGGCAGAAAGTCCTTTATATCCGATATTGCATGGCGAACCTCGGATAATAGCAACAACAATGTTACCAAGTTCTCCTTAGATCATAATAACATCCTTGTTTATGGCAAGAAACCTGAGTGGCAGCCTAATTTTCTCGACGACCCTGGCAAAAGGAAACATTTTAAGAACCCAGACAATGACCCCAAGGGCCCTTGGTTTGATGGTAACCCCGTCAACAATCCGGGTCTTAGGCCAAATTTACAGTTCAACATCACCTCGCCAAAAGGGAACATCATAAAGCATCCGCCAAATGGTTGGAGGTGGTCGCGCGAGACGATTGACGAGAAACTAAGAACCGGTGAGCTTAGATTTTCAGAGGATGGCAAGAGACTTATTAGGCGGACATATCTAGCGGATATGGAAAGGGGTCTTCCCCCCTCGTCTTTGTGGGTTGACCTAACCGAAACCGGTCACAACCGGCAAGCTAAGTATGAACTCAAAAATCTGTTTCCTGAGGTGCCCGTAACTGACCTGTTTGGTACACCGAAGCCTGAAAAATTGATTCACAAAGTGCTGCGACTAGCCACCAACCCTGGAGACCTCGTCCTCGACTCCTTCGCAGGCTCCGGCACGACGGGTGCTGTCGCTCATAAAATGGGTCGCCGTTGGGTCATGGTGGAGCTGGGGGAGCATTGCCAGACACACATCATCCCGCGCCTGAAGAAGATCATAGACGGCGAGGACAAAGGCGGTATCACCGACGCTGTCGAATGGCAGGGTGGTGGAGGGTTCCGCTATTTCAAGCTCGCGCCCTCTCTGCTTGAGGTTGACCATTATGGCCGGGAGGTTATCAGCAAAGCCTACAACGCCGAGATGTTGGCCGAAGCGCTCTGCAAGCTGGAGGGCTTCACCTATGCCCCAAGCGACAACCTCTATTGGCAGCACGGTGCCTCGACCGAGCGCGACTTCATCTATGTGACGACCCAGACGCTCGGCCAAGAGCAGCTTGCTCATTTGAGCGACGAGGTCGGGCCGGATCGCTCCCTCCTCGTCCTCTGCTCGGCGTTTCGGGGCAACCTGGCTGGTTTCCCGAATCTCACTGTCAAGAAGATTCCCAACCACGTCCGCGCCCGCTGCGAGTGGGGCCATGACGATTACAGCCTCAACGTCGAGAACCTGCCCAAGGCCCCGCCCAAACCGGGCCAACAGGACCTGTTCGCCGGCAAGGAAAATGGGCGATGAGCGAGGGCGAGTTGATCCTCTACACCACCGAGGATGGACGGGTTAATCTTCAGCTCCGGTCGAGCGGCGGAACCGCGTGGCTGACGCAGGAGCAGATCGCCGAACTGTTCGACCGGGAGCGGTCGGTCATCACCAAACATATCGGCAACCTGTTCGGCGGCGGGGAACTCGCCGAGGCGAGCAATGTGCAAATTATGCACATTCCTCAGTCGGACAAGCCGGTTAGGCTCTACAGCCTGGACGTGGTGTTGGCCGTTGGCTACCGGGTGCGCTCGGAAAGGGGCGCACAGTTCCGGCGCTGGGCGACTACGGTCCTGAAGGAATACCTGCTCAAGGGCTTCGTCATGAACGACGAACGCCTGAAGGATCCAAAATTCGATTATTTCGACGAGCTTTTGGAGCGAATCCGGGATATCCGCGCGTCGGAGGCCCGGTTTTACCAGAAGGTCCGCGATATTCTGGCCCTGAGCGTCGATTACGACGCCAAGGCCGACACGGCGCCGACCTTCTATGCCACCATTCAGAACAAGATGCTCCATGCCGTCACCCACCACACGGCAGCGGAATTGATCGCGGCGCGGGCCAACGAGAACGCCCCGAACATGGGCCTGACGAGTTGGAAGGGTGGGCGTGTCCGCAAGGCCGACGTGACCACGGCCAAGAATTATCTTGGCGAAGCAGAGGTTAAGGAACTCAATCTGATCGTCGGCATGTTCCTCGACACCGCCGAATTACGCTCAAGGCGTCGCCAGGAAATTCGCCTTTCTGACTGGGAAGCGATCCTTGATGGCTTCATCGAGAGCAACGAGCTTTCGCTTCTCCGCAACGCGGGAAGCGTATCGGCGAGGCAGGCGGAACAAATCGCCCATGGCCGCTATACGTTGTTCGATACAAAACGAAAAGCGGCTGAACGACTGGCCTCTGAGTCAGCAGACGAATTGGACGAACTGAAACGCATCGCGGAACAGGCCACGGCGGTACACCACCAGCGCCCGGCGCCTGCGAAGAAGGGACGCAAGTGATGAACCGGCACGTCAACGCCATCGCTGGCCGCTTGAGCCTTCGCCCGCCGCAGCGGCGTTCGCTCGAAATTCTCGACCGGATCACCGAGATCGTCCCTCCGAGAAAGGGTGCGGATTTGGACGCAGCTCTGGCCGCTATTCGCAGCGAGTTTCCGACCGTCGTCGATTTTGAGCGCGAGTTTCCGAGCCTTTGTTTCGCGCTGGCGACGGGGGTCGGGAAGACCCGTCTGATGGGCGCTTTCATCGCCTATCTTCACTTGGCGCATGGGCTGAACAACTTTTTCGTCCTGGCACCCAACCTCACCATCTACAACAAGCTGATCACGGACTTCAGACAGAACACGCCGAAATACGTCCTCAAGGGCATTGCGGAATTTGCCATTTCTCCACCTGTGATCACTCATGGCGAGAATTATGAGCGGCAGATCGCGAGCGGCGGAAACCTGTTCCCGACCACGATCAACATTTTCAATATCTCAAAGATCAATGCCGAGGTTCGCGGCGGCCGGTCGCCCAAAATCCGCAGCTTCAAGGAGGAAATCGGCGAGAGCTACTTCGAGTATCTCGCCGGCCTCGATGACCTCGTCCTAATCATGGACGAGTCGCACCGCTATCGCGCATCGGCCGGCATCCGCGCCATCAATGAGCTGAAGCCAGTCATCGGTTTGGAACTCACCGCGACCCCCTTCGTCGAGACATCGCGCGGGCCGGTCTCATTTCAGAACGTGATCTTCGACTATCCACTTGGGCGGGCGATGGCCGATGGCTTCGTGAAAGAGCCGGCAGTCATCACGCGGGAGAATTTCTCCCCGGTCGGGAAGTCCCCAGAGTCCATCCAGCAGATCAAGCTCGAAGACGGTGTGCGGCTGCATGAGGCCGTCAAGGTCGAGTTGGAAACCTACGCACGCCAGATCGGCGAGCGCATCGTCAAGCCGTTCATGCTGATCATCGCCCGCGACATAACGCATGCGGCCGAACTGATGAAGCTCATTAAGTCCGAGAGCTTTTTTGAAGGCCGCTACACGGACAAGGTCATCCAGGTCGATTCCAGCGTGAAGGAAGAGGAAACAATCGAGCGTCTGCTCAAGGTCGAGCACACGGACGAGCCGACGGAGATCGTGATCCACGTCAACATGCTCAAGGAGGGCTGGGACGTCACCAACCTCTACACCATCGTACCGCTGCGCGCGGCCAATGCTCGCACGCTCATCGAGCAGTCGATCGGACGCGGCCTTCGACTGCCCTATGGCAAGCGCACCGGGGTGACCGCTGTGGATCGCCTCAATATCGTGGCCCACGATCGGTTCCAGGAAATTGTTGACGACGCGAAGAAGCCTGATTCCGCAATCCGGCTACAGCAGGTGATCCTCTCGAACGACGAGCTTCAGCAAAAGACGGTCACGGTTGTATCCCAACCGCAGCTTGCCTCGAAGCTCGGCCTCCGACCGGAGGGAGGGAACGCTGCCGGTACGGAAGGCTATCAATCCGCGCAGTCCGTGTTCAGCGCCGATGAGCAGAAGATCGTCAAGATCGCGTACGATGTCATGCGGAAATTCGAAACCCAACCACTTAAGATGCCGTGCGTCGGGTATCTCCAAAATCCAGAGGTGCAAGCCGCGGTGCTTCGCGAGGTGCAGAGCCAATATCAGCCCGCGCAGGCTGAATTCGACGGCATCACGAAGCAGCCCGACCTGGCTGCTATTGTCGCCAAAACGGCGGACCTCGTGGTGCAGCAGACGATCAATATCCCACGTATCCTCGTCGTCCCGAAGGGCGAGGTGAAGTCAGGGTTCCGGTCCTTCACGCTCGATCTCTCTCGCATGCGGTACGAAGCGCCGAATGAGACGCTGTGGGCCGCCCATTTGCGGACCGGTCAGATTGATCGGATTGGCCTGGGTGCTGGCAATATCGACGAACAGCGGCTCGAAGACTACGTGGTCAGCGGCCTCATCGACTTCGACGACGTTGCGTACGATGAGCACGCAGAGCTTCTCTATGACCTTGCCGAGCAGGTCACCTGTCATTTTCTGGCGTATCTCGCCGAGGATGATGCGCGGAAGGTACTGCGGCTTCACCAGAAGGAAATCGCCAATTTCGTCCATGCCCAGATGCAGCAGCATTTCTGGCAGGACACGCAGGTCACTTACGACGTCGTCATCACGCGCGGGTTCACCGAGCTCCGCAACAGCGCGTACACCGCGGCAGCCGGCGAGGCACCTTTAGATTTCCGCATTTCGCCTTCGGACAAGAGCAACATGTCGCGTTACCTGTTCGGCGGGTTCTCGCGCTGCCTTTACGAGTATCAGAAGTTCCAGTCCGATGCCGAGCGAAAGCTCGCGGTGATTCTGGAGAGGGAAGCGCTCAAATGGTTCAAGCCGGCCAAAGGCCAGTTTCAGCTCTTCTATCGCAGCGGCATCGAGGACCTGGAATACCAGCCGGATTTCGTCGCTGAGACCGAGACGCGGACATTCATGTTCGAGCCCAAGGCCTCGAACCAGATGGCAGATCCGGACGTGATCGCGAAGCGGGACGTTGCCGTCGAATGGTGTCGCCACGCGACCGATCACGCCGCCAGCTACGATGGAAAGCCTTGGACATACGTGCTCATTCCTCACGATGCCATCGCCGAGAATATGACCCTTGAAGGCCTCGCCCGGCAGTACGCGGTGAAAGCCGATGTTCGGGCTACCGTGGGGGAGTGAGTCTATGAACCCCCCGGCTCCCGTTGCGACGATGGACGTACTCCGAGATTTCGGCTTCAAGCCCAACGACGGGCTTGATTATGGTTTCGATGAGAGCTTGGTCTTTGATTTTGCCACTTTCCGTTTAGCTGCAAATCTGGGATTAACTCGTTCTTACCAACACATGGTTATGTTGTCCGGAAATTTGTGTACGCCACGAACAATAGCCATGATTGAATTCGAAATGCCGCCTCAGGTGGAGTCGCCTGAACAGTGTGGCGCTTTACTTGCTTATTATCTGAGGGATTATGGTATTCGGTTTGATCGTGAGGCTTGGTGGCTGGACGAAGGGAAGCAGCGACAAGACTTACTGCCCTGGCGGCGTCAATGGGCGGAGGATGAGGCCCGTAATGCCGCTCGCGAGGTTCGTTTTGCTGCTCGCCGAAAGCGCATAACGGGGCGCGATTGGTTGCGGTTGGCGTTGAAAACACTCGCGGATCGACTGGCATCGATAAACGACAACGCTTCGATATTTATCGGCTTTAGGGACTCTCTGCTTTGGATCCAAGTTGAGCAGAAGCCCATCGTGCTTCCGGCGGAAGGGGTGCCGTGGCCGACTTACGTCAGAATACCAGCAGGAAATATTCGGGCTCTGCCAAAGCGCCTCATGAGTGACCCCGTTTGTATTTCGATCTGGGAATCGTGTCTCATCATCGACAGGTCGCACTATCCCGGGGCAGAAGACATACCCGGCAACTCAATCGATCAAGAAACAAATCCGTAACTACCACCTCACGATGCACAAACCGCCCGCGCCCGCCGCGCCGGCATACGCGGTCGTCCCGACCGCCCCGGTTCCGGCGCCGGAGCCACCGCCCCCCGGGAAGCGGCCAGCGTTGCCCGTGGTGCCGGAGTTGACGATGCCGCCGGACAGCGGCCCATCGCCGCCGTAGCCGCCCAGGTTGAGGACGACGCTGCCCTGGTTGGCCACCCCAGCCCCGCCATCGCCGCCATACAGGTTGATATCGCCGCCAGCCCCCTCGCCCGCGAGGTTCCCAAGGCTCGGCGCCGAGACAGACCCCAGCGGATTGATCACACCGCCAGTGGCGGACAGCACAATCGTCCCCCCGATGGTGACCGAGCTCGCGCCGCCGGCACCGGGCGCCACACCCGCGACACCGGCGGAGCCCCCGGCGCCGACGGCGATCGTCGCCACGCCGCCCGCTGTCAGACCGCTGATCCGCTTGCGCGCGTAACCGCCCCCGGACCCCCCGCCCCCCGTTATCCCGCTGACGGACGCCCATGATCCCGAACCGCCGGCCCACAGCTCCACGTCAACCGCGGTTACCCCTGCCGGCACGGTGAAACTCCCCGAAGCGGCGAATGTTTGCACGCCGTGCGGGATGCCCGCAATCAGGGCCTGGATCGCCGACCCAACCTGCGTGAATACGGTCGCGGTCGTGTCCGGCGCGATGCCGGCAAGCGCCAGCAGCGCCATCAGCTCCTCTTGCAGCATGTTGAGGAACCAATAGCGCACGCGGGTCGCCGCCGAGATGCCGGGCACGCCACCGATGAAATAGCCGGCCGTTCCGGTAAGCGAAGGCGGCGCCGGCAGCGTTGCCGCCGCCGTCGGGTCGTAGATACGTTGCATGAAATGTCCTGGTCAGGAGAAGACGAAAAACACCGTCGTTTCGGCCGGCGCGTCGCGCGTGATGCGGCAAACCAGCTCACCGGCGTCGTAGGTTGCCAGCGGATCGTCCGCGCTGGAGTCATCGGCGGCGAAGTAAAACGTCGTAATCTGCGGCGCGTTGACTTGCCACGCGAAGGCCCACGCCGCGTCGTAATCCGGCAACTCGCACGCCATGTCGGCACAGAACGGGCGGAACTCGGTGATCGTGACGGTGAAACCGAGCGCCGCTGCCAGGGCGGTGAAGTAGCCGATCGTCAATGCGCCGCGCGCGCCCCACTTTGTCCGGACCGCGGCCTGCCGCTGCTCGATCGACGGGTTCAACGCGGTGCAGGGGTCGGGCAGTCCGAGGGACGCTTCCCACTCCACCAGCAGGTTCTCGGTCGTTGCGGGGCTGCCGTCGAGCAAGACCTGTGCGGCGGCTTCCGTGCTGCGGGTGTAGGTTGGCGCCAGTGCGTGAAGGGTCGCGGACAGGGTGGACGAGGCATCCCGGCGCCAGACGCGGCCCTGTGGCAGCAACCGCAGCATGGCCTGCTGGTAGTCTCGGTCGCCGAATGCGGGGGGCGTCGGCATCAGGAATAGGTGACCGTTCCCAGGGTGAAGATATATCCGACGCCCGACGTGATCGGCCACGACGATGGCGTCGTGATCGCGAACGGCGGCAGCCCGCCGATAGCGCTGATCGCCGCGGCGCAGTCGCTTTGCTCAATCGACGTGGTTCCGAGCGGCGTGTCCTTTTGCAGGAACAGCGTGGCCAGCGCGGCCGAGACCAGCGCCTGTTGTGCCGTCGAAATGCCTGACAGCCCGGCGATGGTGAACGGCTGCGTCGCCGCCCTCGGCGCGACGGCATAGACGATCGGGGTGACCGAGCGCAGCGGATAGATGGTGTTCGCCACCGCGAGCTGGTCGCCCGTGGCGGCGATGTCACGGGTTTCCAAGGTCGCGACGCCGTTGGAGCCTTGGGGGAAGCCGCCATACGCCGCCTCGGCCACGTCCATCATGAAATAGACCGAGACCGTCCCCGGCCCAGCGCCCTGCGGCGCGCACCACGCTCGGGTGACACCGGTCACCGCCAATGCCCAGGTCACGTAGTCGGCCTGGTTGCCGCCGTGTGGCGGGGCGGCGTAGCTCTCCAGCATGCGGGTGTGCATTGGGCCGTCGCGTTCCAGGTCCGCACCGCCGGTGATCGGGCCGGTCGCCGCGCCTGTTGAAGCGATCCCGGCGATCACGGTGCCCAAGGTCAGCGGCGCGCCGCTGTCGGTGTTGCCGGCCGATCCCGCCACCCGGGCGACGACGGTCGTGGCGACGGTGCCCCCTCCGCCGACGGTCGTGTCCTCCATGGTGGCGAACTGGACGCCATCGCCGCGGGCGCAAACCGTGCCGGCGGGCAGATCCCGCCCGGCCACGCCGGTCCAGGATGCTGGGCCGGAGGCGAAGGTTGGGGCCTGGCGCAGCACCGGGGTTGGCGCCAGCGCGGCCCAGCCCTCCAGGTATTCGCCGGTCGCGGTGAACGGGGTGGATTGCAGCGAAATCCAGTCGAGATACCCGTAATGCAGATAGGCGAGCCCGGCCTGCACCCAGGCCAGCACGCGCAGCACCGCTCGGCGCAGGAAGCCATCGGCGTTTGGCAGATCCGATGCGGTGATATCCTGCATCGCCTGCGTGCGAAGCGCGGTCAGCGTCGGTCGAGGAAATGGCATCGATCAGGATTCCTGCGACCAGGCGTAATCGAACACTGTCGGCACACCGTTCGCCGTGATGGTGACGATCGCGCCGATGCCGCCGGAGCTGGTGAAGAAGGTCCGCGCGTCGATCGCCGATGCGACGCCATCGGTTAGCATCCAGCCGTGGCAGCGGATCACCTCGTCACGCAGCCAGTTGAGGGTGTCCTGCGTGCGCGGCCGGGCAAACGCCTGATAGATTTTCGAGCCGATCCGGTCGTCGGGTATCGGCGTCAGGGCCGGATCTTCGAGGGCGGCGTAGGTGTCGATCCAACAGCCGTGCGGGTCGTTGCCGAACACTATGTCGCCCGGGTCGGCTTGCGCGTCGGTGAACATGCTGATCAGGGACGCGGTCTGCAGGTCGTGGCCCAACTCCAGGCCGGCGCCGAACATGTTGAAGTCGCCGGTTCCCGTGGCCGGGTCCCAGACGATGCGGATATCACCCATCTCAGGTGCCCGCGGTTGGCGCGACGGCGATGGTGGCGTGTTTGTGGGTCTGCACGGCGACTTGATCGGCGCCGCCGTATCCAGCAATGACCGCGCCGGTGACGTGCAGGTCGCCCGTGATCGTCATCGGCTGCCCGCCACAGTACACCGACGGGCCGGCCGAGGTCAGCCATACATGGGCGCCCCGGCTGTCGTATAGCGCAGCGTCGCCCGGGCCGAGGCCGCGCAGTCGATAGGTCTGATGCCCATTGGCGATTGCCACCGCCTTCGCGCGGTCGCCGTCGAGAAACGCGACATGGAAGTCCGCCGAGATCGGCGGCGAGCCGGTGACGCCATAGCCATAGAGCATCGGCACGTTGTCGCGCGTCGAAAGCGGGTCGAGTTGGAGTTGGACGGTCTGCACCGGGCCGGTGTCGTTGACCGCCATGGTGGATCTGGCCAGGGCAAAGGGGGTGCCTCGGCGCTGCATCATGGCCGCGAGCTGTCGCTCCAGCATGGCGACCCTTGCTTCGAGCATCGATGACATCAGGCATGGCCTCCGGAGGTGGATGGTGGCGCCGGGGACTGCGCGGTCCGCGGTGAGTTCAGGAGTTCGTTGTCGAACAGGTTCAAAGGGTTTGGCTCCGGGTTGAATGCATCGGGGGGCATCAGCACCAGGTCGGCATGGGTGCCGGACATATCCTTGCGGTAGGTGACCGAACCGATGATCCAGTTTGCTCCAGTAATGTCGGCTTTGGGTGCCTCGATCGGAGCCAACCAGTTTGGGGTCCACAGCCTGCCGTTGCTGTCGCGCCAGGAGTCGCAGGTGATCGATGCGGCCTGGCTGCGGCCGAGCCGGCGGGCGAATTCCCAGTTGGCGCGTTGGCTGGCGACGACATCGTTGTTGGTGGCCTGTTGGGTGGGGTCCGGCGATGGCGCGATCTGTTCGGAGACAATGATGCGCAGGCGATACTCGCCCAGCGTGGCGTCCGACACGTTCGCTCGGCGGTTGGCGAGGTTGCCGAGGTCGGCAAGCTGATCGACGCCGTACCAGACGACGAGATAGTCCGAGAACCGCTGATCGACCGATCGTTCGGCGTTGATCGCCTCGATGTTGCCCGGGACGGTGAAGCCGGAGGCGTGCGATTGCGTGCCGACGCGGTCCAGGACGAGGGCGCCGGTTGCGTCCTCATACACCAGGTATCCGGCGTAGCGGGCAACGGACTCGATGATCTGGTAGGGCGTTTCGCCGAGGGGGACCTGGAAGGATGGGATTGGGACGCCGAGGTCGGCCATCGCCGAACGCGCCGTAATCCCGTACGCCTTGCACAGCCTCTGCGCCACGCCGAGCGTGTTCGCGCCGTTGATCATGCCGCCGCGCAGGCCGGGGTCGTTGACCAGGTCGGCGGAGCAATCCACCAGGTTGCGCGTGATCCCTCGGCCACTGATGGTGACCTGGTGGTTGGGCGCGTCGATCGGGATGGAGCGGCGATCGATCCAGCCGGTGATGACTAGGTCGGACCCGATATAGATCAGGCACGACTGGCCCGGGCGGGTTCCGGCCAGTGCCGCGCCTTGCAGGAACTCGGTGCAGGCGGTGACCGACCAGGTATTCGGCATCGACTCACAGGACTTGCTGATGCTGACGGTCTGCCAGCCCTGGAACCGGTTGGAGCTGACCTGAATCGACACCTCGTCGGGACCGGAGGCCAGACTGTTGGGCATATGGGTCTCACTTTTTCTGTGGCGCGGGCGCGAATAGGCCGCTGGCCGGATTACTGCCGGTCAGTGCATGGGCGTGACAACTCGCGTTGTTGAAACGCTGTCCAGGACGTCGGTGCGTACAAGCATTGCGCGTGTGATCGACTTGCGGAGCCAACCGACCGGTAGTGTGCTACGTTGCTATTTTGATAGCAGGAATAGCAGGGCAGCAAGCTACGCGGGAGCAATGGTCCATTGGTTTCGTCCCGCAGGTGGCGATGGTCCCCTTTTGGTGGACTTGATCGCGTGCGCACTTTGCGGCTCAGTCCCGGGTTCTGCTTCGGGTGGGGCGCGGACATTCCCCGATGCGGCGGAAGCGCGGAGCCTGATGCAGGCAGTCGTATGGCTGGCGAGGGTGCATAAGGAGATGCAACATCCTACACAGAAGCAGGAGACAAGGCGCAAAGCTCACAAGGGTAGGCGCTGTGGTCAGGGCTACAGCGTCGGCGGTGCCTCATTAGGCGTCGACATTTTCTTTCGATAACCAAAGAGAAAGGCGCGCGCAGCTTCGATTCCGTCCGACAAAGCGTACACGTCCGTCAAAGCGCCACCGAAAAAGGATTCCAGCGTACGGGCGAACGCCGATGGGTTCAACAAGCTGGCAATAGACCCATCTAAAAGCTCGAACCAAGACCCGGGGAACATGCCAAGTACTGCGACGACTTCACAAGGATGATCCGCTAAGCGCTGTTCGAGCCATGTTCTTTCTTCGTCCGAATTCGCGTCGCGCCAAAATTTGAGCAAGGACAGCGCATCTATCGGCGAATATTGCGCATAGGGTGGCTTCGACCGAGCATCGGCCGCGATCCGTCGGCAAAAATTGTCTCTAAGCTCGGTCCACTCATGCTTCGGAAATGTACTGTCACCGTCGGTTGAGGATGCCTCCTCGTCCCATGCTTTTTGCTCAGCCTTTTCAAGGCTCTCAAGTTCACGATAAATCACTAGAGCGAACGGCAACGAGGTCGCACATTCAATAACACGCCCCGCAACAAAATTTCCTTGGCCATTGTGCATTCCCAGGCGCCGCAAGAAATCATGTCTGCAAAGTTTGGCAATCAAATCCCCGGTTGCTAAGGCGAGCGCCTGCTCCTCAATGGGAGGGCTTGCTGGCAGAATGTCACCGACCTGCGCCAAAGCTATCGCAAGGCAGTTAGCCGACCGAACGCTCAGAGGCTCTAGCGAGGACGAGAGCCGCTCAATCAATATATCCAGCCGCTTACTGGCCAAATCGCGAACGGCCGTATCGACAGCTGCCTGATCACCGGCTTCGGACAGCGCGAGTAGACTGCGAAGCTGCATGTCAGATATGTCATCAACCGCGACTGCATAGGAAAAGTAGCGGCCATGGTATCGAGAATCTGTTATCGGTTTGGTCGAGGGAGGTTGCCTCGACAGCAGCACTTCGAACAGCCGTTTAGCCGCCTTGCCTTCCACTGGCGATATTCTGCGCGACTTTACTTCGTAATCAAGGTCTGTGGCACTGATATTTGGACCATTCTGCATGATAATATAAGCATAAGGAAAAAAAATACGCGTTGCCTCGATAATCATCTGATCAAATGGATCAACCTCGCCTTTCAGCATCGGAAGTGCAAACCGAAGCGCGTTGGCATAGCGGATGGCGTGGCGCGGCGTCGTCATTACGACCAATAAGGCGTCCTTGCAGATTTGACAAAATTCGTCCCAGGCCAGTCGGTCAATCCCAATTCCGGCCGTATCACAGGCCGATCGCGCATGCTTCATTACATATGCGGCAAGCCGATCTGAGCTGACGGCAGGGAGCGAGAACGGGTATTGGATGATCTTCTCCAGGAACTGTCGACCGTCCGCCGCTTCGCCGTAGGCGTCGGCAGCAATCCGCCCCACACGCTCTTCATCGAACGCTAGCAGATAAATTACGTTAGGAAAATTCGCTGACAGACGAACCATCTTCAGAACGGTCATTATCTCGTTATGGTCCAACCGATCCAAATCATCAATTAGGACAACAACCTTTTCAGTTGTCTCATGCATTGCCTGTGTCAGGCGATCCCGCTGCTGCTGTATAGAATCTTTCGAGATATCCTCGCCCAATTTGTTTATTCCAATGGCAGCGGCGTCGCCATAAAGGGGTATTATCCTCAGTGCTCCGCCATAGCGCATCATCAATTCGCCAATCGTCTTGCCAACCTTCTCGACCTTGGCGTTTACGCTCCTGCCTAGACCAACAAAAAATTCCTGCAACAGAGCATCTTGGTCCTTGAGGAGCCAAGGATTGAAGGCGAAGACCGTCACCCGCGATCCATAGTCCTTTTCCAGCACCGCACGAACGAAGTTGAGCACGGTGCTCTTGCCGGAGCCCCATTTTCCGAACAGACCAAACACTGGCGCACCCTGCGATGCATCGAACTCGGCAATCGTCGCGGCCAGACGCTGGCTAAACGCCCACCGGTTGAACTCATCATCCTCCTGCCGTTCGGCTGGATTGTCGAGCGTAATATTGCGGACCATGGCGTCACGATCTCCTCTATCTCCATCTATGCTGTTTCTGAAACCGATCAACCCGACCCACGGTCATTGAGGGCATCTTCGGAGCACAGCGCAGATTTTGGTGACCAAGCTCATCTCTGGTGATCGCGAGATACTGTACGACGCTTCCCATCTGGTTGTCTCCGAATCCCGGCTCCATCGCAATTTTTCGTCGGTTATCGAAACGACGTTTAGGCAGCTATAAGATGGCGGTACGCCATCACCAACCATCAAGCGGCCGTTCTCACCGCTTTGTGACCATCCATGTGAGCACACGCAAACGACGGCTATGGGTCGAGGGCACGCATTCAACCCAGTGACAAACCTCTGATTTGCCCCCCTCGGGTCAGGCAACCGTGATCCCGGACGACACCAGTCCAGAGGCCAGCGCCTGAAAGCTGACCGGACAAAACGCCGGATGGATCGCCCGGGCCTCGGCCGCGATCCCGTCCGACCGGCTCGCGTCGCGATACAGAAACTGTGCGATCACCAGCGACGGCAGCGGCGCCTGCAAGCGCACCGTCACGACGCTCGGCAGGCTCGCGCCACGCACTGTCAAATCTTGGGCTACCGCAGAACGCAGGGCCTTCAGCGCGACATAGGTGGCATCCTCGCCGGCATCGCCAGCGGCCGTAATCTCAGTGTCCAGCACGGCAGCGAGTGACAGCCGCAGCGCGGCGGCATCGTCGTAGCTGACCGGCTGATACGACGCCGAGGCCCGCGCCAGACTGGCCAGTGCGGCCCGCCGGCAGGCCGCAGCCATCGCATCCCGCATCGTCGCTTTGGCCGATCCCACGCCAACCAAACCGTCGGCGTTGTCCGCGAAGGTGAACCCGGCCAGTCCGCTCAGCACTCGAATTTGGTCGGCCGGATCGATGATCCCGGCCCGCATCGCCTCCACCAGCGTGGCCAGGGCACCGAGCATGTCGGTGCTGGCCGAATACGTCGCGGCGGCCGTGTTGGAGCCAGCAGCCGCCAAGGCCAGCGCGGCCCGCTGATTGGCCAGCTGGGCCTGAAGCGAGGCGACGGTCGTGCCGATTGGCAGGCTCACCGACGCCGATCCCGCGCCATACCGGCCATAATTCGTGTTGGCATCGGGCGGCGGCAGGGCAGCCGCCATGCCGACGATCGCCGTCGGGTTGGCCCCACCGAGCGCGGTCGCGGCGGCGAAGCTGGTCACCACGGAAGCGCCTTCGCCCGTTACGGCCGGGCCGATGGAAGCGGCCGGGATCGCCACAGCGCCCAGATCGGTCCCGGCCGCCGTCAGCGCGCTATCGGCCGCGGCCAGCACGGCGATGGCCGTGGCGATGATCGCCGTGGGAAAGACGGTGCCACCCTGTTCGATGAACTCGAACGCGACTTCTATGACGCGCATCTTGTCGCGATGCACAGCGGTCCCCGAGGAAACCAGGGCGACCTTCACCGCGCCGATCGTCGGATGGATCAACAGGCCGGAACCGGCCGTCTCGACCGCGTTGTCGAGCAGAAGCTGCATGGCCGGCGCCAGATCGCCGATCAGATAACCCGAAAACGAGTATGTCCGCAGCGCTCGGCCCATGTCCTCGGCCCAGCCGCCGTCGCGAAACGGGTATTCGTGGATCGCCAACCGCCGGCCCTTCTTGACCTGGGCGGCGATGACCTTGAACGGCACCCCCCGAAATGATGCGGTCTGCAGCAGGCCCATGAATCCGGCAATGCTGGTTGGCGGCGCGAAGCCAGTGACATTGGTGAACCCGCTCATCGCGCCATCGGCATGCTGGTTTCGATCCGTGGTGCCCCCGCGTTTGCCGCACCCGAGGTGGTGACATGCGCCGTCGTCCCCGGAGGCGCACCCCGCAACGTCACGTCCACATGGACGTTGCCACTGGGATGCTGCACGAACTGATCCGCCGCTTGGCCGCGCCGGAACGCCTCGCCCTGGCCGTCCGCCGGCCGTTCAAACCCGGTGAACACCGCCCCGGATTGCCCCGCCGTATTGACCAACCGCAGCCGGTCCAGGACCGACTTCTCCGGACCATTCAGCTCATCCCAAGCGTACTCGAGTTGCTGCTGTTCGGTCGGCGTATTGGTCCAATACCGCGACCGCATCGCCGCCAGCCGAGCGGCATGCTCCTGAAACAACCCATAGGACGTGCCGTTGTCACCCGTTCGCGTCGGGTCGAACCCGCTTTCCGCCGCGATGTTCGACAGGATGCCGGCCGTTTGTTCCTCGGTCAGGCCCTTGCCCCGGAAATAGTCGTGCGTGCGCTGCATCGTCGCCGCGGCAGCGGACGGCGCACGCGGAACGGTAATCGCTGGTGCGGCGGTGCCGCCGGCCCAATGGGGCGCGACATGCCGCCAAATCCAGGCAAGCGGGTTGGGATGCGCGCCCTGCCAGTCCTCCCACACCTTGCCGCCTGCTTTCCGAGCGGCCTCGCGGCCCATGTCGTCACCGCCCGCGCTATCGCCGCTCAGCAGCAGCGGCGACGCCAGAACCGCGCCGGTTCCGGCCGCCGTGTTCACCGCCCCGAGACCGAGCAGTCGCATCACCCACGCCATTGGCTTCAACAGACCGAGCGCCATGATGCCGGCACCGAGTTCGGCGTAGGAGTCAGCCAGGTCCTTGTTGTGCTCAATCCAGTGCGACGTGGTGTCCAGCACCTTCATCGCCGTGCCAGACCATTTGTCCACGATGCGATTGCCGGCGCCCTCGATTGCCAGGCCCAATTCGGCCCAGGAGGCGTTCATCTTTTTGGCGTTCTGCGCCATCTCGCCGGTCATCACGCCGCCGGTTTGCGACGCCTTGGCGCGGAATTTCTCCAGGCCCTTCCTGCCGTTTTGCAACAGCGGCAGCAGGTCTTCGGAGATGCCGAGTTGTTGCAGGATGCGATGCTGCGCGTGCGGATTTTTCTGTCGGGCCACGGCGTCGGCGACATCGTCGATCGCGTCCTCGGCGGTGCGGGCTTCCTTGCCGATGCCGTGAAACTGGATGCCGAGTTGGTTGAGCAACGCCACCTTGGCACCCGGCCGGCTCCAATTGGCATCCGACAGCGTGTCACCGAGGCCCTTGAGGCTGCTGTCTATCGCGTCTGCCGAACTGCCCGCCAGACGCGCGGCGCCGTGCAACGCACTCAGCTTATCCACCGGCATGTTCAACGCGTTGGCCGTCTTGCCGAGCTGGTTGCCGGCCTCGGCCCAGCGGCGGCTGAGTTCCACCACCCCGCCAAGGCTGGCGAGCGATGTGATCCCTGCCATCGGTCCGGCTATGCGCTCGATCGCGCGCGCCGCGCCCAGCGTCCGATCGCCAAGAGTCTGCATCCCTTCGGCGGCGCGGTTGATGCCGCTGACCTCGCCGAACTTCGCCAGGCTCTTGTTGAACTTTTCGGCGGGCGCCGACATCGCGGCGATGCGTCTGTTGATCGCGTCGAGGCCGGCGCTGGCCCCATCCTGAATGCCGACGCTGATCGCGAAGCCGGAGGATTTGGCGACCATCTAATCTCCCAGTTCTTGTGGTCTCTCGCACGCCTCACGAAAGTGGCTTACAACGCCTGCCGAACAACCGTTGAGCAAGGACGTATTGGTGAACCTTCCGCTTGTAGATACGTTCTCTTCCCCCTATGAAGCTTGGGAAGAAAGAAACGCGACGCTTAATGAAGTGTTGGCCGCAAAAAATCCCCATTTGCGGGTCCGAATCAGGCACATAGCATCCATCTCAAGCGCCTACGATGCCGCTGTCTATATGGCAACAGTCGGCGCTGATCCTGGTCTTGGAAGATTTATCAACGCCGCTTTGGATCAGAGTGTCGCACACAAATCTTGGCAGCAAGCAATGCCACCCAAGACACCAGACGAACTTTCACGGTATCAGAAATTCTACCCACACTGCAATTTTCAACAGGTTTCCGAAGAGATAGCAGCCGTTGGGCATCTGCTCAGTGATGGCCAAAGTCTTTTCCACGCAGGGCTATGGCCCAATGGCAGCCACCTGATAACAGATCGGCCGCTTTCCACCACTTTCTGCCCCCAAATTGCGTTGCGCAACGCAGCACATCAAGGCAAAGCATATGATGCCAGCCAGATTGACTTGTTCGTGCTCAAAGCAAACAACCCGAGGACTAAGGTGTTTGGTTACAAGCGGAAAGGGACGAACCTTGGCCACGAAAACGAAGTCGTTTTTGCGGCTGGAGCGGCATTGTCACTAACATCAACCGTTACGGTCAATTCAAACTACCCGGTTGGAAAATATGGATGTCCTGACAAGCAAATAGTGGTTCGCGTTTTGGGCGTTGATATTTCGTAATTGGCTTGAAGAAGGGCCGCCGGCCGTCAACCCGTTTCGTGCCGCGATCCGAACTTACCCTTTCTCGCGGGCGATGACAGCCGGTATCAGGCTGTGCCACCGCAGCAGCGCCGGCAGCGGCAATGACAGTGCCCACCGCAGCCCGTCGCCGTAGAAGCGGCCGACCCGCGCCACCAGCATTTCCAACTCGCCGGACCGGGCGAGCGCGATCAGGATGCCGGCGGGCTGGTTGCCTCTGCCGGCGCCTGTTGCGCGGAGCGGCGTGCTGCCCGCCAGGACACCAAAGGGTCGGGGGCCGGCGCGCCCGCGAACTCCTCGGTGTAATCGGAGATCTGCTGAATCAGCCATGAAGGCAGCTTCTTCAGCACCTCGTAAGGCACATGCTCAGCCGAGGCGGACTCGATCAGGCGCAAGGTCACGTCCATGCCGGAAGCACCGCGCACGGCCGTCGCCTTCAGGATGTCCTCGGCGGTCGGCGCGCCGATTGTCACGGTTGCGTAGGACAGCCCGCCATGCGCCAGCGGATTCGGCAACGTCCAGGTCACCGGCTCCGGAACCGGGGTCCATGCGCTCATGACGGGCCTCCGATTTCCTGGATAGTTCCGGCGACGCCCTCGAACCGGAAGTCGAACCCGGCATCGGCTCCGGACACGCCCGGCCGGCCGACATACCAGAGGTTATGGCCAACCACCTGCTTGCCGTTGGCCAGCGTCACCACCACGGTCGCGTTGTTGAGCGTGGTGAAGCCGGTGACGTTGACCGCGGCCGAGTCACGGAATTTCCCCGAAATGAACGGTGCGACCGGCTTTTGCGCGTAGCCATCGACGCCTGAGAGGCTGGTCATCGTTTCGTTCTCCGTGACCGCCGGATCCCAGGTGAATTCGATCACCGGGAACGCGCTGCCGTTGACGCTAAAGGCCGTGATACCGGCAAGCCGCCGGTTGGTCGGCGTGCTCGCCGCCAAAGTGCCTGACATGAATTTTCCTCTATGTGGACTGCTGGAATTGGACGAGGATGCCGACGTTGATGACCTGATCGCTGAAATCGATCGGCAGATACATCAACACCTGTCCCTTGGTGCCAGTCGTCGCGGACGCGTTCTGAGCGAATTTCTGCACGTTCTGCACGATGAAAATGCTGCACAGATACGCATACACCGCGACCACGGCACCGAGCATGGCGTTGGGTGTGGTGGCGGGCGAACCTGGTCCGATCGGCGTGCCGTTGCTCACCAGGATTTTGCCCGGAACGATGAACTGGCTGGTGATCTGGGCTTGGATGTAGCGCGCCGCATACATCGCCTGGAACAACAGGTTGGTGTTCAGATACGAGTTGTCGGGCTGCCCGGACGCGTTCGACTGATAGGTGGTGATCGACCGGTCGATCCGGCACACGCCAGTATTGTCCACCGTAAATGTGCTGATCCCATCGAACAGCAACGTGTTGCGCTCGCTCGGCGTATCCTGCGAGGCGATCGGCGGCGGTAGCATATTGAGCGCCTGCGTGGACACGCCCTGCGCCGGGTTGACCCGCAGCCGGATGACATGTGCGGCGCACCAGTCGGCAGCCTCCAGCCAGGCCGGGGTTGGGCTGTCGTAGAAGCCGAGAATGGTGGCGTGCTGGTCGTTACGGCCGGTGCCGAATGTAGTCCGGTTGCTGAACGTCCCGCGATAGGCCGCGAAGACATGTCCATACAGCATGCTTTCCGCCGCCCAGCGGCCCGAAGCGTCGGACAGGAACGTCTGCAACGCCGTCAGGCTGGTCGTGTCGGTATAGGGCAGCGCGATAAAGTCAAAGAGCTGGACGCCCAGGTTCGACAGCAGCGTCGTCAGCACCGGGGCTCCCGAACCGTTGGCGAGCGGGGTGACGGTGAAGCCGACGCCGGCCGGTGTGACCTCGCCGTTCTGCGCGCCATGATAGTTGAAGCGGATGTCGATATCGTTCAGGGCGAGGCCCTTGTGGCGCGCGGTCAAATCGACCTGGAAGGCATTCGTGGCGTCCACCGCAGCCGAACACGCGATCCCCGAAGCGCCGGTGATCGCAGCCGCGACGTTTGTTGCGATCATAATCGCGGTGTCGCCGAGGTTCACCGCGACTGGAACCGACACGCCCATCAGATACAGCGCCAGCGTCCCGGCAGCCGTCGCCGATCCGGTGAAGCTGATGCTGCCGGCCGCATTGGTGCCGCCGGTCGGGTCCGCGACAGGGCCTAGCCAGACCTCGCCAAACGGATCCATTGCGCGATAGGCGGCATAGGCGAGCGCCAGCATGGAGTTGATCCCGCACAGCCCGTTCACCTGGGTCTGGCTATACGCCTGGACCGCGATATTGAGCGTTGCCGTGCTCGAAACGGTGATCTGGCCGATCAGCAACGCGCGTTGATTCTGCGTCGCGGTGTTGGCCTGGCTGTTGTCGAACTCGACGTTGACGCCGGACGGGCGCCAGGCCGTTGAAGGGAAGTATTTGAACGCCAGCGTCCCGCTCATGCTTGTGTCTCCGCGGGCGCCATTTGTTCGGCGGGGACGACATCGCCATCGCGCAGACGCCGGTTCCAGAATTGGGTTTCGGGCACGTTCTCACCCGATGGCGGCAGAAGCCGGCCGTTCGGTGCGCGCACGACAAGGGCGCGGGCGCGGTCATCCTGCCGCGGCCCAGGTTTCACAAACATTTTGACCTCGATTGGAGCCGATTGTTACGGCGTTGCGCTGACGGGAATCCCGTATGTCGTCGCCGCCAGCGGCAGGTTCTGGAACCAGGACGTGCCGAGTTGATTGCCGATGTCCCAGCCGGCCGGCGGCGTCAGCGTCGAGAGGTTGTCGGTGATGGCATTCGTCGTGCCGACCAACCCGCGACCTATCGCCGATGCGCCGCTGTTGTTGCCGATGTTCATACCGCCATAGGGGTAGAACAGCAGCAACGCAGCGGCGGCATGCGCAGGCGCCGAGGCGAAGGTCACCGTCAGATGGGTGGTGTCCACATAGACGCAGGACGTGGCCGGGATCAGCGGCCCGGGCGAAGCGACCGAACCGCCGTCCATCAACGACCAGCCGAACCCATTTACCGCCTGCTGCGGGATAATCAGATCATTCCCGGCATCGTGGATGATCGTGACGACATAGACCGTCGGGGACTGCTGATACACATGGCTGATCACCGGGCCGCCAACGGCCGGCACGCCGGCGGGAAACGCCGTGATGGTGTCGCCGCCGGAGGACGCCAGGATCGCCCTTGCCGCCACGATCGCGGCGCGCTGTCCGAACCGCACATTGTCGGCGGCGGAACGATGAATGGCGTCGGTATTCGTGTCGGTCCAGGTGCCGTCGGCGTTGCCGGTCGCGCTGCGCGAGATGCTGTCCGATGTCTGTGGTAGCGCGATCCAGGCGTTTTGCCCAACCGGTTGCGTCAGGTCGTGGCATGCCTCCCGGATCATTTGGTTGCCGGGTTCGGGCGTGAAGTATTGGAACGGAATCGCGTTCCACATCAGCAGCGGCAGGGCTGGGGCGGACTTGCCGACCCAGCCGCGCATCAGCGCGAGATACCGCTGTTGCGCCGCCTCGAACGTCGCTTTCTCGCCGTAGGGTTTGCCGCTGTCGCTTTCGGACCACGGCCAGAAGATCGCGGCGCAATCGGCCAGCTCCACGGCGGGCAGGCCGGTGACATAGGTTTCAGCCGACGCTCCGTCAGCCCCCGGGCCCCACGTTGACGGCGACGATCCGTCGTTTGGATCATTGAGGAAGGAGCCGGTGAAATAATCCCCGACGGCAACGTCCGCGGCCGACTGGTAAAGCCCCTCGCCGCCGATCAGGGTTGTGCCCGATGTGCCCAGCACGTTCCCGGCCAGCGCGCCCAGATACCAGGCGACACCCTGCGCCATCAGGTGCCACGCGCCATCTGACAGTCCATAGACAGCGTTTGACTGGCCGTTGACCAGAATGTTGATCCCACGCCGCGCCCCAAGCATCCACCGTGTCGCGTAGGACAGAAGGGCGGCGATGTCGCTCCCGGCCAGCGCCCGGTTCCGATAGGCGGCCTCGTGAAACCAGCACTGCGCACTGCCGCCGGACGTCGTATCGTGCAGCATGGTCAGCACGCCTGGCGGGGTAATCGTGTTGGCGATGCCGGCGGCGACCTGTGTGCCGTCGAGCCACACGGTCACGCCTGATTCTGGCGCAAAGGACAGGGCCAGCGCATGCGTGTGGCGCCGCTCCATCGTCACGCCAGCGGCGACGGTTTGTCCGGCCCCCGAGAACAGGATCAGCCGGCCCGATCCCGTGGAGCTGTCCACCTGCACAACCGGCGTGCCGCCGATCGTCAGCAGGGTTATCGGGGCGGTTGATCCGCCTTGTCGCCAGTTCGGCCGCGACCACACCAGGAAAATCGTCCAGGCCGCCGCCGAACCGAAGGTCTGGGAGGACAGGCGCAGGCCCTGGTCAGGGTCCATCACTGGGAGAAGCTGGCCGGCCGCCGGGATGTTGCCCGGCGGAACGACGGTGTTGCGGCCAATGCCGCCCAACGTGCCGTTCAACCGCGGCGTGGTCTGCGGCGGCGTGCCGGTCCCAGCCCCGAAGAATGGGATCAAGGCGACCCCGGACGGGGATTTGTCGGTCACGCCAGACACCGACGCGCCCCAGCCGGGGGCGGGCGTTCCGTTGGATCCGGTCGCACCCGCGTAGCTGCTCGCATCCCACCAGCCGGCAAGGCCGGCGATACTGCTCAGCGAAGTTCCGCCGCCACCCCCGCTCGACAAGGGCAGCGGCCGGAAGAGCCCGGGCCGGTGCGGCGCCACCAACAGCGGCACGCCCGGCGCGACAAACACCGTCGTCATGTCACAGTGACCAGCGGTGTGATCGCGGTTCCATTCTGCTCCGTCTGTCCGGTCGCAGCGGGAACGGCCAGGATGCAATCGCCGGCCGTGTCGTAGAACATCATCCATCCGTAGTACGAGCCGGCCGTCGCCGGTCCGTTGCCATTGAGGGTTCCGTAGAGCGTGGAATTATAGATCGTCAGGGCCTGAAACGCCGTCGGCGGGTCATACTGAGTCAGCGACCATCCGAACTGCGCACTGGCCACGTTCGTCCCCGATGTCAGGTACATCACCAGGGCATTGCCGGCGGACCCGTGAACGATGGACGAGGCGGGATATCCTCCCGTGCCCCAGTAAAGCAACCCGTCGCCGGATGCCGTTGGAATGCCGGTGACGATCGAGCCGGCACCCGTGCCGCTGGCATTCGTTCCGAAGACGTTGAACTGATACGTCTGCCCGGAGATCAGGCCCGTGACGGGGTAAGGCGAGGCAGTCGCGGCGCTGGTCGCGGTCAGCCAGATTGCCGATCCGCTGATGCGGTACTGCACCGCGAAGGCCGTTGCGGCGCCATGCGAGCCGTCCACCACGGGGGCAGTCCAAGACAGCGGAACAGTGTTGCCGGTGACCGTTCCAGCGGCCAGGGCTGTGACGACGTTCGGCACGCCGGATCCGCTCGCGGCCGATGTGGTGGCGTTGGCCGTGACATAGGCGCTGCTGCCGGCCGCGTTCGTGGCCGCGACCTCGAAGGCATAGGCCGTGGCCGCCGAAAGCCCGGTGAAGGAATAGGTCATGACGTTCCCGACGTTCACGGGCGTTGACCAGGTGCTGCCGACATTGCTGCTGTAGGCGACGAGGTAACTGGTGGCGGCGCTGTGCGTGCCGTCGGTCGCCGGGGCCGACCAGTTCAACGCGACCGAGGCGGACGTCACGGTGCCAATCGCGACCGATGCGGGGCTGTTCGGCGCGTAGGCCGGTGCCGCTGCCGTCAGAACACCCAGCAGTTGGTCGTAGGACCCGATGACGCCGCCGCCGGTCACGCCCGCAACTTGGAAGTCGTAGTAGGTGCTCGCCAAAAGCCCGGAGACCGTGGCCGAGGTGGTGGTCGGTGCCGGCGATACCGTTGTCCAGGTGTTCGCGCCGTGCACGCTGTATTGCAGGCTGTAGGTTGCCACCGCACCGCCCGTGGTCGGGGCCATCCAGGACAACGCCAGAGACGATGACGCGATGGCGCCCGGGGTAAGGCCGGTAATCGGGCCGGGCGCGGCCACGCCGCCGCCTGATGCGGACCTGACGCAGGCAAGCACCATGCTGCCCGCGCTCGACGTAAAGGCGATCAGCTTGGCATAGGCGTTGGCCGTGGACAGCCCGGTGCCGCCGTCGGTTGCCGTGATACCGGCGCCCCATATGACGGTCCCGGACCCGGCCGTGACGATCTCGCACTGGAAGCCGCTGCCCATTAACAGGAAGTTCGGCGTCAGCGTCACGCCCGCCCCGGTCACCGCCAGGATTTGCCCGTTGTAGGTAGCATCAAGCGTCTTACTCGATGTGATCTCCTGCGCCGGGACTTTGTAGTCCGGCAACTTGCTCTGCAAATACGTCCACACAGCCGACATCGTTTGGCGAACCAGGACGTTGCTTCCCTGGCCGACCATGAACGTATCGGTGTCGGAAGGTGCGCCGGCACCGGCAAGAACGTCAATCGTCTCGCCCCCGAGCAAGGTGGCCAAAGTCACGGCGACAGTGGCGCCTCCCTGTCCGATCGGCACGATGTTGGATGCGGCGACCGATGTCGCCAACGGCAGCGCCGGAACCGACAGCGCGACAGCGGCCGTTGCCTCGGCTTCAGCGGCAACGGCCTGAGCCGCGACGGAGTTCGACAGCGCCGTTGCCGCGTTTGCGGTAGCCACCAATGCAGCGGTCGAAGCCGATGTCGCCAGCGTCCGGATGGCGGCAACGTCCGCCGCCAGCGCCGCGTTGCCGGTCGCAATCGTCATTGCCAGAGGCTCCCGTCATCCCAGGCGAACGCATCCCAGACCGCTTCAGGCGCCGGGGCAGTCGTTTCCGCGACGATTGGCGTGGCGACATTGACCGGATCGTCCGGCTGTATTGTTTCGGTCACGTTGGTCAACGGATCGCCGTTCGGCTGGAACCCGTCGCCATCGGTGATCGTCGCGTCGAAGCTCATCCCGTACATCCAGAACAGACGGGCGCGGTCGAACGACAGCAGCTCACCCCCGGCATAATACAGCCCGCGCGCGCCTCGGCCGGGATCGATTGGCCAGTTCAACAGCGCACCGAACAGCGCGTATTTCATCGCCTCGGCCTGGCTCACGCCACCCTGGCCGCGCCGGTCGGCCGTCGCGTCAAATTCGACGATGATACCAACGGTTTCGGTCACGACTTGGGTGTTGCCATCCAACAGTTCGTTTGCCGCGCCGGCGTCCTCCTCCAAGGGAATGACCACCGCCGCCGGATAGGCGAACTTGCCGGTTGTTGGGTCTGTGATGGCGATGACCGAGTCAACGCCGGTCTCGAAATCGGCCGCGCCGCCAATGCGGCCGCCTAGCACCGGACAGTACTGCCGGAGCTGCTGAATCACGAGCGAGATGTCCATTCAGATTACTTGGTGCCTCGCTGAAACTTCAGTCCGCTCATCACGGCCGCACGCACCCGGTCCGCGAGGCCGTTCGCCACCGCCTGATCCAGTGCCGGTTCCATGAAAGGATGCGACGCCAGGATGCGGGTCTTTGATACCGCCGACGCCTTCATGCGGTTCGTGCCGCGCAGCACCTTGCCGTTTCGGCCGATCTCAAACGCCATCAGCATGTTCGCCCGTTTGTGTGTATTGCCGCCGCCGCCCTTGGCGCCTTTTTCCAGGAACAGCGCGTAGAAGGCACCGTCCTTGCCGGCGGCGACATCGCGGATCACGACGCCCTCGCCATCCCGCCGCAGTTTGACCTTGATGCCCCGCGCCAGGTCCCCGGTGCGGCTGACCGGCGGTTGGCCGGCCGTTGATTTGCGCGTCGCCGCTCGTTTCCGGGTCGCGCCACCAGCCCGTATCATCACCCGCGCGCGTGCCGCGACCTCGTTGCCGGCGCCGCGTATGACCGCGCGCACCTGGTCCTTTCCGGCGATAATCGTGTAGCCGGGCGGCACTGTGATCTTGAGGCCTACGGCCATTAGTTTAGTTGCTCCAACTCGCACTCCATCCGCAAGAAGCGCTGGCGTCCGTCAACGGACATCACCCGGCGCACCCGGAATCGCTCAATCATGTCGCTTTGGTCCGGCCGCTTCGTGGTGCGGAAAATGACATGCGTCGTGTCGATCCAATCGAGCCAACGGATGACGATCCGATGCGTCACCGGCGTATCGGTCTGTTCGGCGGCATAGAACGTCATCGGGCCGATCGGTTGCACATCGGCTCGCACGGTTTGGGTCTGGGCAATCGTTTCAAGAATGCCAGCACTGTTCGGGTCCGCGGCCTGCTCGCGCGTCGCGATCACGACCTGCCAGCGCAGCGCGCCGATCCGTACCGCATTCGGGTCTGGCCCGGGGGCGGGTTGTGTTGCCATCCGCTACCCGCCGAGGAACTGCAACCGGTTCCGGTCGAGCAGCCACTGTGCCGCCTCTGGCATCGTGCCGCCCGCGTCGCCCCGGTGCTCATACAGAAACGCTGTCGTCATCATGATCGCTTGGATGATCGTCGCCGGCACATCCGTCGCCGCGCCATAACCGGCAACCATCGAGACCTGCAGGTGTTGTAGCCGCATGTCGCGCAACGGCGAGCCGCCGTTCAGCACGCGGCCGATCAGCAGCGTGGCCGGCTCCAACGCCAGGTCGGCGACATAGCCGAGGATCACCGCGGGCGGCGTGACAGGTGACGGCGCGGCCAGGACGGTCGTGCTGTTTCCCCACTCATCCAGCGTCACGACCGCTTCAATCGCTTGCACCGGCGCGCGCGGCAATTCCAGCGGTCCCAGCAACCTGTTCTGTTCAGAACGCAGCATGGACGACGGCCGCACTGTCCAAAGCAGCGTCTGCGTCAACAGCGCGCGGCTAAGGTAGCCCTCGGCCATGATCCGAGCCGCTGTCAGGTAGCCGGCCAGGAGTTCGTCGTCCGCGCTGCTGTCGATCGGGCAGTGCTGTTTGACTTGTGCCACCGTCACCGGCTCCCCGACTGGCGGGGTTGTCACTTGCAGAGTGGTGCGCATCGTTCGACCTTCCGTTCTTGAACGCAGGAGATGGCAGGTCGCGCGTCACGTGGTCGTTACGTCTGATCATGTTGCTACCTTATGAATTGGCTGCGGCGGGCCGCGTCGGATGCGGTTTCGGGCGCGCCAATAAACCAGATGAACCGTTCTCCAATGGAGAATTTTTTGCTTGATCAGGCAGTAAATTCTCTATAAGAGAATATCCATGCCACTGATCGTCATCCCGGCCGCGATGAAGCAACTGAAGGCCATGCCGAAGGCCGATGCCAGCCGTATTCTCGAGGCGCTCGAGCAGGTTTCCGCCGACCTGAACTCCCGCTTTTCTTTCGTCACCGAGATGGTCGGCCAACCGGGAACATGGCGGCTCCGCAAAGGAGACTGGCGCGCCGTCTACACGATCGAGGGCAATGATGTCGTTGTCACACGCATCGGAAACAGAAGGGACATCTACCGATGAACGCGATTAAACTGCTGGCCGAGACAGATAACACCGTGACGATCAGCCGGGCCGATCTTGAAACCCTGGTCCAGGCAGCGGAGGACGCGGAAGACATTGCCGCGGTCCGCATGCGCCGCCGCCACGAAGAAAGCCTCGGCGGCTATGAGATGGCAAAGGGGAACTATCTCACGGGCGACGAGGCCAAGCGCATTTTGGCCGGCGACAGTCCGGTTCGTATCTGGCGCGAAAAGCGTGGGCTGACGCAACGTGCGCTTGCTCAGGCCTCGGGGATTCAAGCTGGCTATCTCAACGAGATAGAGAACGGAAAGAAGCCCGGAAGCTTGGCGGCACATACCGCCCTGGCGGCCGCCTTGGGGGTTGCGCTGGATGACCTCGCTTGATCGGGGAATTAGCCATTGCACGCGGTTCGGCCTTTCCCCGGCGGGGGAGAACGAACAGAGTCCGCCGCGGGGCTAGAGCATTTCGCTCCTGGTCACGAGGTTGATCACGGCGCCGGATGCCTGGTTGACCGGTGCCGCCGCCGTTCCGCTGCGCACCTGCACCATGTTGATCCCACGCCAGGCCGAGGAGGGATCGGCCAGCGGAATGAGGAACTGCCCGCCCCCGGCCATGAACGTCACCTCGTTCCCAGCGCCGTCGTACAGCTCCTGCCATGTTGTGCCGCCGTCCGGGCTGACCTGAAATGTCAGTACCGCCGGGGTCCAGACCGCCGGCATCGAAATGCCGACCAGCGTCAAGGCGCCCAACGGGGTCGGGCCGGACAACGCCTGTCCGGTCTCGATGGTCGCTGGATTGAGCGTAATGCCAACTGAAAACATGCTACTGGCGATTCATCCAGGCCCGCACGTAATCAATCGTCAGAGTGGCAACCCCCGTGCCGCTCGGTTTGTAGCATCCGAGGTACGGTTGCAGCACCGTCAGCGCGCCGGTCGCAGCGAAGTTCACCAGGCCCGTCGTGCTGACCCGCGCGCCGTCGATGAAGAACTTCACGTCGGCCGGATTGGTCGCGTCGATCCGGTAAATATGCCAGTCCGTGGTGCCCACGGTCACGCCGGTGGCGAACGAGGTCGTGGTCACGCCGTCGAACGCCTCGATCGACACGGCGCCGTTTGCCGTCGCGCCGAACCGCATAAAGCAGGCGTTGTTGTTGGGTCCGTCGATCCAGACCGACGCGAGGCCCCAAACCACCTGAACGCCCGCGGCACTCGGCGTCACCGAAAGCAGCGAGCGGCACTCGAAAGCCGCCCCCTTGGTCACGTCGAAGGCCAGGTTGTCGCCGAAATAGAGAACCACGTCCTCTTTCTCGCTGGCCGCGGCCAGGGTGCAGGCAACCTGTCCGCCGATCGCATTCGCCACGCCTGCCAGGGTCGGCGGGGCGGCGCCAACGATCTTCGCCACGAAATCGGCACCCGGTGTCGCGGAACCCGCCGGAGGGATTGCCTCATACCCGGCCCCGAGGAAGTCTTCGTAAAACAGAACAGGTGCCAACGGCAGCATATGTTCAAACGTCACGGTGTCGGAAAATTCCAACCTTCCCGCGAGGAATTTGGATGTTGTGGTCATGGCAATATCCCGATCGGATGCGCGGTTCAGACGTAGGACGAAGGTGCCGACGCGCCCTGATACGCGCCGAGGACGAACAACTCGGCGGCCGTGATGTTCGCCACGTTCGATGCGCTGGTCTCGACGGCGATCGTGTGGAACCCGTTGACCAGGTCGAGGCACATGTCGGGCGTGATCTCGAAGACAATGATTTTGTCGCCCATGGTCGCCGGCGTTTGAAGGCTCGCCGCCGCCGCCTGCACCACCAGCGCGTCGCTGACCGCGGATGCCGCGTTCAGCCAGATCGGCACGACGTTAAGCGTCTTCGACCCGGTGCCGACGACGTCCTGGCCCTGCAACAGGGTGAACGTCACCTGGGCGGCGTTGCCTTGATTGACCCGTGCGACGACATACGCCTTCAGCGCATTCGCCAAGTCTCGGAAGGAACTGGTGCGACCCGCCGCGTCGGCTGCCGGGGGCAGCAACGAAACCGGCGGAATTTGATAAGGCAACGAAAATTGCCGAGCCATGGTCTGAAATTCTCCTGGTGTTGAAATGAACGGCTAGCGCGAGGCCAGCGCGATGAACGGACTTTTGGTGTTCTGACCCTTGAACGGCGTCAGCGGCTGCGACCACATCGGCTTGCCGTCCACCCGATAGGTGATGCGGAACACCATCTCGTCGGTCAGAAACGCCGCATGCATGCTGGTCGCCGCCTGCACACCATTCTTGTCCACCAGCATGTATTGGCTGAAATCCGCGAGCATGATGTCGCCCGTGGTGCCGACGGTGGAGCTGTATTCCGTCCAAACCACCTCGCGGCCATACAAGGTCGAATACGGCGTCGCCGACAACCCGCCGGGCGGCATGTAAACAAGCTGCCCGCCCGTGCCGACCGATTGGTTCATCGCCATGAGCTGCGGCAGCACGTCCTGATTGATGAACCATACCGCGTTCTTCATCGAACGTGCCCAGCAGCGCGCCCACATGTTGTCGATGTTTTCCTTGACCAGCGTGGCCGCCGCCTGACCGGTCTGTTTTGGCACAGTAATCAGGCACGGGCTTTTCAGAACGCCCAGCGGCATGCCGGCGCCGGTGCCCTCGAAGATCGCGTCCTCGGTCATGAACATGACTTCTTCCGAGAACGCCTGGCTGGCGAGCGAGGTCAGCGCCGTCGAATCCTGCAACAGCTCATCGGTCGTGTACATCAACGACATCAGCTTCTTCAGGTCGAACTCGACGATGCGGAATTTGGGCCGGGTCGGCGCCACATTGGTTCCTTCGCCAACCCAGTTCGAGGCCACACCGCCCCAACGGCTGCCGGTCGCTCGGCTGGTTTCGTCCACGCCCGGTATCTTGATCCCGTTGGCGTTGGCGCTGATCGGCAGTTTGTTGGTGCGGCTGAGGATCTCGCCCATGTCGTGTGCCAGCATGAAGATCGCCGCGGCGAAATCGACCTGGACGAGGAAGCCGCCGCCCGTGGGATCGACATCGCTGGCGCCGGTTGGCGCCCGCACCAGGCGCCGGTCGGTGTCGCTGCCCTTGCTGCTGTAGTGTTTGAAGATGGACTGGAGCTGCTCGCCGAAGGAGCGGTATTGGCTGTCGGCGGTCGGGGTGAAGTCCAGGCCCTTGCGGGCGAGGCTGAGGTAGTCGTCGAAGCCTTTCAGCTTGCCTGGACGTGGGTCCATCGCGCGGATCTGCGTGAGGGTGCGCTTGGAGGGATTGATCTCGGCGGTGTCGCGGACGGTGTCGCCGCCGCCCACGGGGCGGGCTAGACCGGCGGCGCGCTTTTCCGCTCGCTCCAGGTCGCTGATCGTGCGTTCCAGGTCGTCGATCTCGCGTTCCTTGGTGGCGAAGTTCTTGGTGCCAGCGAGAGGCGGCAGTTCGTCCACCGCCTTGCCAAGAGCCTGACGGAGGGACAGCAGTGTACTCATTTTATGATCGGTTCCATATTATGGGTGCTAGGCCTCACGATCCCGAGTCGGACGCCCGCGAATAAGATTTGTGGCATGTCTCTGGAAAACTGGTCGGTGGTCAGTCCAACTTTCCACGAAGGGTGATAAGCAGACGTTCGTCATTCGCACTCGGCGAAGGTGGCCGGAGTGAACGTTAAGAGCCAGAGGGGCGCGCCTTGTGCCCAATTTGATGCAAATGATTCTGCCGAATATCGACCGGAGTTCTGTTGCAGAAAGCCACGAACTATGGGCAGGCTTGCCATGCAAACGGGGCGAGGTGCCCCTACAGGGGTTTTTGGATGAGTATGCTAAACCAAGATGCCGAAGCTATCCGCAAGAAGGCTGAAGAGGCCGAAATTACGCCCGTCTACATCGCCCTGTTCGGGCAACCCGGTGCAGGGAAGTCGTCGCTCATCAACGCAATCGTCGGGCAGCCGCTCGCCGCGATCGGCGTCGAAAACGACGTCACCACGGAGCGAACGGACTATGAGTGGAACGGCCTGTTCCTGAGCGATTTGCCAGGGTATGGCACCGCGAAATTTCCCGCTGCCACCTATCTTAAGAAATTTGAAATCGCCAAATTCGACATTTTCCTGTGTGTGACCGCCGGCAAGCTCAAGGCCGATGACATTTTGTTCTTTCGTGAACTCGCCCACGCTGGAAAGCGCTGCGTCTTCGTACGCAACAAGATTGACGCCGAGTTCGAGCCCGGTGTCACGGATGCCGAAATGCGGGCCAGGATTGCGACAAGCGTCCACGAACAGATCGGTAGGGACGACAAAGTCATCTTTACGAGTTGCCGGACGACGCAGGGTCTCGACGAGCTCATTACAACCATCACGAATACGCTTTCGGGGGTGAAGCGAGACCGATTTCTAAGGTCCGCTGCTGCTTACTCGAAGGAGTTTCTTGACGCCAAGCGCGCAGCCTGCGGGAATTATGCATGGTATGCCGCCGGCGTGTCGGCATTAGCTAACATGGTTCCTGTTCCGGGACTCGGGATCACGGCGGACATAACCGCGATGCTCGCTGCCATGGCCAAAATCCGCTCTGATTTCAATCTCACCTCGGCTCGGATGGACAGGTTCGCCAACCTGATGCCTAGCGTTGCCCCGTTTATCAACACGTTCATCAGCTATGCCACTAGCGAGGGCGCCACGCTGTTGTTGAAGCGGGTTAGCCTCGGTGTGGCGACTGCGGAGGCAGCAAAATACATTCCTGGGCTGGGTACGTTAGTAGCCGGGGCGGTCAGTCTCGCAACGATCCGGCTCGTTCTGAAGATGTATATCGACGACTGCTACAAGATCGCGGACGAGATGCTGACAGCTCACTTCCAAGGTTAGCAATACGACTTTGGTGAGGAGGAGGCGTTCAAACTGACCGATTGTCGACAGACTGCCGGACGAATCGTGGTCGGACTCTATTGCTGGGTCGATCTGTGCTTGGCCTTCAACGCGGCCGCCCGGCGCAGTTGCGCCGCTGTCTCTGCATCGGGGTCCGGGTCGGCCGGTGGATCGCTCTGCGGATCGGCCTCGGGGGCGTCATCCAGTGCGTCAACCACATCGCCCAGCAGGTCCAGCGCCTTGTTGTGGTGAGTCACTGCCTCGGTGATGAACGCCTTCGACGTCCGCAGCGATTTATGCGCAAGCCGGATCGCGTCTTCATGCGCCAGCGGCAGATCGTCGTCACCGGTTGCGCCGTCGTCCTTCCGGCGCGGCAGGAACCGCCGCAGCAGTGCCGCCAGCGTCTTGGCTTCATCCGCCTCGGGCTCGGCTTTCGAACCGCCATGCACCGAGCATTCGGCCGGATCGGTCATGCCGCATTCGGCGCTCGGGTCCCGGCCGCATTTGCCGATGGCAGCAGCGCCGGCCTCCGGATCGTCTTCCGTCGCCCCATCGGCGCGCGCGCCCTTCGAACGCGATCGGGGATTTCGTGTCATCGCCGGTTCCTTTGCAGCCATACGAAGTCGTTCCAGTTCAGCGCGCGGCAGGATCACCTTGCCACCGCCATCAAGCGTTCTTTCCGCCCACTCAATCAGCGGACGCGTGTCGATCCCTTTGCGCCGAGCCTCGGCCAGCGCGTTGGGATTGGCGGGGACCGGGCAGACGCTGATCTCCAGCAGGCTCTGTTCCAGAAAGTCGATTCCGAAGGCCCGGTCTGGGTCGTTATCGGCGAAGCGATACTTGATCGGCATGAAGCCGACGCTCACCGCGCGGATGAACTTGTCCAGCAACAAGCGATAGATCGTTTCAGCGAAGGCGTAGGTTTCCGGGCGTGCGAACGCGATGTCGCCCATCAGCCGTTGGCCTTCGACGGCGACGTTGCGCGCCCCCCGTAAGCGTCCGGTGTTCCCCGTGTAGCGAAGCGTGCGGCGTCCGGTGATGTTGTTGATCTCTGGAGGTTGTCTCTGGACTCCAGAAGGAGGCATCTTTGGCGGACGTAGACATTCTGAGTCCTTCG
>JAEHJW020007445.1_pt1 | contig 43941 bp, 66 predicted proteins | sample 9271431 | NCBI WGS metagenome assembly JAEHJW02
ATCTGAACCATCACTATGCTATCCAGCAAGGTGCTTATTTGCTGATGGCAAAACGGCTTGGGCTGGAATACGACCACGCTAAATTGATATTCGTCAGTAAAGACAATTCGTTTATCGGTTGGGAGGTGGAAATCTACCTGACAGAGGAACTGGAAAAGGAAATATTGGAAAGGATTGAATATCTCAATAACTGCCTGAACTTCGATAAATTGCCAAAGTGTGAGTGTGAAGATTGGAAAGTCGGTTACTGTGATTTTGGAGTCGTAGAAACACAAACAGAAAACAGGACTCATAAAATGGTAAATACGGAATGTTGCAACGAAGAATATGTGATAAACTATAATAAAATTTTGAAAGGAGAGAACTAATGAGCAACGCAATGAACGATGCTTACGAAGAGCACATCTTCGAACTTCTAACAGTCGAAAAGGCTGAAAGATTGGAAAGACTTGGGCGAAATGTTTGGGAGTTTGTCCAAGATGGGATGTTACCAGAGGACACAGTAAAAGAAATTAAAGAATTTTTGGAAAGGAAATAACTATGAATAAAATTATTGCAGAAAAGATTTGGGTCAGAGAGAATACTTGGAACGGTAAAGTGATTAAATCCTACACGGCAGGTTTTCAGCAAAAATACTATAATCTAAAGGGACACCAAGCCAGTAAAGTTGTTGAGGGTCAGCCGTTAATGGGAGTAATCTCAGAGTTCAAGTATGAATCGAAAAAGACAGGCAACCAAGAAACTGGTTACGACTTCTTTATCTATAATCCGATTGAACTTGACTTTGCCAAAAGAATTGAAGTCTTGGAGAAACAATTTAAGGGTGAACATGTCGCCGACTTGGAAGAAACAGACGAAGACGAGGTGGATGTCGAAGACATACCGTTTTAAGGAGTAAGCATGGGGACATTTTGCAGGGACTTTAGAAAGACAGCTAAAAAGAAACGGATGAATGTTGTCCGAAACTACTTAAGAGCGTGGCTTGGAATCAACGCCACCGATATGAAACTACACGACACAAGAGTAATTTTATTCGGTGTCCAGGATATGGTTGAAGACAAGGATGTCCGTTCATTAAGAGCAAGAGCAAAAATAACAATAAAGGACAAAAAATGAAAGCACAAATAACAAAAGTAGACAGCCAGAAAAGTCAAAAGACTGGTAAAATAGTTCACATGGTATGTTTCAAGTGTGAAGACGGTAAGAGTAGAAACAGTTGGGTCGACGAAGGATACCGAAATTACCAACGCTGGTCTGGTCTTTTAAAAGAAGGCGTGGAGTTAGACAATCTAATTGCTAAGAATGATAAAATGATTGACGCTGACAGCTACCCAAAGGTAATATGATGGAAATATTTAAATTGATAAAACCAGACTTTAAAAAAGCAATGACGGAAAGCGGATTCTCCAGTGTCGAGGTTGTCTACCAAATCACCAGAGAACCAAATTCCATCTTACTGCAAGAGAGAGAGGAAAGGGATGAAACATGCAAGAACTAATTATCGGGTTAATCGCCATATCAATCCCGTTTTGTCTCGGATACTGGCTGAAGACGAAGCTTGTAAAATGGAAGCAAGAAGAAAAATAATTATAATTTCAGCTGTTTCAATTATCTTAATTATTATTTTAGCTTTATAAAAGTAAAATAAAATAATATATAAAAAAAGTGGTTGACAAGCGTGTTATAATGTGATAAGATTATAACTAAGGATGGAAAACCTTTTCAAACCCGCGACCCCACCTGACCGAAGGTTCCTAGTGCGTCAATGATGTGATAATCGGCAGACCTGATACAATTCCGTCGAGCATGAACATTGAAAATATACTAAACCGCCCATCTGAATAAGATGGGGTGAGACCGTCACCCCCCAGGATGACCCCTTGGCATAGCCACAGGTCAGTCATGGTAGACGCGTGGACACGTTAGGCTCTGGAGGGGGGGGTGGTATTACTATATAAAAATGGGAGGAATAAAATGGAAAGAGAGCATTACCCCGTCAGAACATTTAGAATGTCGGACGACGTTTATAAAAAGTTAGTTAGAATGAAAGGTAATGAAACCTGGAACCTGTTTTTTAAAAACTTAAAAAAGGAGGATGATAATGTTAAGACTATTCGTGGATGGTGGTTGTTCAAACAACAGCCAAAAAGACATGTCGAAAAGGACAATGGTGTCAGTAGTGGCAGACGCTAAAGGAAAAATCGTTGATGAAATCCAGAATCACGGCGGCTCCAACTCTTTAGCAGAACTCATAGCAGTTGAACACGCCATAGATTATGCTCTTGCTAAAAGACAAAAAAGGGTTCATATTATTTCCGACAGCATGACAGCCATTTCCCAATTTAATAAAGACGAATCGGCTAGGAATCCAAAAACCTTAAGAAAAATGAATGACCCTGAATGGTATCAAGCGATAAAGGGCAGGATAGACGACTTAAAAAGATTTATAGATGTCAAAATAGAGTGGCAATCCAGAGAGAATAATCTGGCTGGTCACTACATCGAAGAAAAATACGGTTTATAAAACAAAAGGAGGGTTTTGTGAAACAAATACCAAAATGTTTAGACTGCGGTGCACCACTGGCAATCATCGAGTATCTCTGCTTTCCCTATAAATCCGTTACTGAATGTCCGCACTGTAAGGCGAGGTTTGAGATTGAGCTCAAGCTATCGGTAAAAAAAGTCCTTGACAAAGATGCTATAATCGCTTAGAATAAAACTTGGAGAAGTGAGGGTTGAGCTACTTCGCTTTATGAAAAACACTCATTCCGTCTTTCTCTCCATAAAATAAAAAACCCAGGAGGAGGGTAACATGGCAAGATTTAGAACTGTTTCGCAAGGAACTAAAACTGAAAACCTAGCAGGAGGACAAGCTTACAAGGAATCTCCAAAGCTAGAACTTGTTTCAATGGTATTAACTTCATTCGTTCAAGACCAGTATTACAGAAGTGCGGATGAATCTTTAAAGAAATTACAAGAACTTATTAAAGACATCGACAAGAAATTTGTCGCTAAGACAGCAATCTTTGCCAGAAATGAATTTGGCATGCGGTCTATTACTCATGCTTTAATCGGGGAATTAACTAAAACCGTTAAAGGTGAAGAGTGGGTAAAAAGAGCGGTTGAAAAGACCGTCAGACGACCTGATGATATGCTGGAAATCCTTGCCTATGTCGGTAAACCGATTCCTAACTCCCTTAAAAAAGGCTTAAGAACCGCTGTCTCTAAATTTGACAGATACCAGCTCTCTAAATATAGAGGAGAGAACTCTAACTTTAAATTGGTTGACCTCTTTAATCTAGTCCATCCTGTGCCTCAAGATGACCAAGAAGATGCTTTTAAGGCCTTAGTTGACGGTAAATTAAAGGCTGACAATACTTGGGAAAAAGAACTGACTCAAGCTGGTCAAAAAGCGACTAACGAAGAAGAAAAAGTCGAACTTAAAAAGAACGCTTGGACTAAACTGATTAAAGAAAAGAAAATCGGTTACTTCGCTCTTCTTCGAAATCTTAGAAACATCGAAGAACAAGCCAAGGACTTAATCCCCGATGCTTGTGAAATGCTGGTTGATGAAAAGCTAATCAAGAAATCACTTGTTTTACCTTTCCGATTCCAAACAGCGATGAATGAAGTTTCTAATCGAACTATTAAATCAGCCCTTAATAAGGCAATTGAAATATCTCTCTCTAATGTGCCTAAATTTGACGGTAAGACTCTAGTAGTTGTTGACACCTCTGGTTCAATGCAGGGCAGACCGATGGAAATCGCTTCTTTATTCGCCGCTATCCTATATAAAGCCAACGATGCTGACATTATGAGATTCGACACTTCTGCTGGTTATTACTCCTTAAATCCCGACGATACCGTGGCCACGCTTGCCTCTAAAATCAGACCAGACTATTGGGGTGGGACTGCCTTCAAGGTCATCTTTCCTAAAGCAGATAAGGCTTATGACAGAGTAATTATCTTATCAGATATGCAAGGCTGGGTCGGTTACTATGGCCCAGGAAAGACTTTCTCGAACTACAAGGATAAATTTAACTGTAATCCATTCGTTTACTCTTTCGACCTACAAGGTTACGGTTCTCTGCAATTCCCAGAACAAAACGTCTTCTGTTTAGCGGGGTTTTCTGAAAAAATATTCGAAGTAATGAAGCTATTAGAAGAAGATAGAAACGCTTTAGTCAATAAGATTGAAGCAATAGAGCTTTAAGGGCTCTGGCAACAGAACTTTAAGAAACTAGACGAAAGTCTATAAATTAGGGACAGTGAGGCAAGGGTTACTTCAAATCATCTTCGGATGAACTAGATTCAAAATCTACAAACCTTAATTAGGTATTGGCCGTTAATTCGGTCTTCATGGTGGTCAGTCCACCAACCCTCGTCGGTTTCCTTCCCTTAATTGTAAATAATTGGGTAGTGATTAGAGAGTTACTTCATAATTGGTATGAGTGGTTACAGGTTCAAGTCCTGTTCGGGGCTAATGCCCCGATAGCTCAACTGGTAGAGCACTAAATTTCTCTCTAGGCCTTTCTCCCAACTTGAAAACTAAATAGGGTAAAACCTAACGCTATCCCTTTACGAGGGGATAGTATAAGAGATACTCAAGAACGACATGTTTTACGAGACATGCCCGACTTGGGTATTTTTTTTATGGAAAGGAGTTTGCTTATGACCAATCTCTAGGAGGTAGCAATATCACTTAAAAGAAAGGTTAAAGATTAAAAGAAAGCTAATAGTGGCCGCAGTATGTCTGATACTGATAGCGATTCCACTAGTCGCCTACGCTAAATCTAGAAACGCAAACCCAAAAACAAACACACAAACAGCACAGAACCTTTACAAAGTTATTACCGAAAAGACAAAACAAGAACCATTCCCAACTGGAGAATTTCCTAAAGAAGTTCCAAAGTCCACGGCTCCCGTCATTAAGACAGTTCCTCAATCTCCGAAAACTTCAGTCTACGACTTAACCTATCAACACTGCGTCGAAAGATGGGGAGCAGGCGAATGGAGGGCTCTAGAAAACATCATTACCAGAGAGTCTGGGTTTAATCCCTATGCCTGGAACGCAAGTTCTGGAGCTGGAGGACTCTTTCAAGCCTTGCCTTATTCAAAGGTCGGGGTTCCACTATCGGATGTTCACGGACAAATCCATTGGGGGCTTAATTACATATCTTCCCGATATGGAACACCAAACAATGCTTGGTCATTCTGGCAAAGAAATGGATATTACTGATGGGCACAAAAACATGTCCTAAATGTAGGTCCGTAAAACCATATTCTGAGTTTTGGAAAAACAAAGCAACTAGAGACGGATACCAAACTTGGTGTAAGCCATGTTGGTATCAAAACGAAGTCAGTATTCTAAATGGAGAAAAGAGACCACACAAACTGAGACTTCGAAGGAACGCTCACTTGCTCAAAAAATATGGGATAACCGCAGACGAATTTGACAAAAGACTGGAATCACAAAAGGGTGTTTGTGCCATTTGTAAAAAACAGAATAAGTCAAAGATTCGTGAAATGGTTGTTGACCATAACCACAAGACCTCAGAATTAAGAGGAATACTCTGTGAAAACTGCAATCGGGCACTCGGTCTATTTGAAGATAGTATCGAAAACCTTTCTGCAGCAACAGAGTATCTAAGAAAATGGTATTGATACTCTGGGCAATCGCCTTCTGGTTCACCTATAAAGTTTTGTCTATCACAGATTAGGGAGCTTCGTGCTCCCCTATATGGCTACTTCCCGACTAAGTAGCCTGATATGGGGGCGTGAGGTTGCGAGAGACTTTTTCAATTAGGTTTTATCATTTTTCCTGATTGGACCTCCTTTAACTTTCACAACCTCCCCCAAAGAAAGAGAGGGTAAAATGAGTAATTACGAATTAGGACCAGACATCCCCTACGCATGGATGGCGTTCATCGCCCTTGCTATTATTGTTGGTCTTTTTTTATACGCTCAACTCTGGCATTAGACTCGGCTACGGGGAGCGAGGGATTCTAGAGCCTCGCTTTTCGGAGAATATCCGAGCAACTTGAAAGCAACAGAATAGAGGAAAAATGGATTTCTCAAGTGAAACAGGAAAGTATGTCACCGTTCCTTACGGTGGCAAAGACCTTCTGTTCGTGGAATGTCCTAAGTGCGGGCATTTCAGCTACATCCCAGGTAAGAAGAAGCATCACAAGGTTCACGTCTGCTGGGGTTGCGACACGAGGTTTATGGAACCATGAAACTCTCAAGAATCATACTCCTGCTTTTCGGAGCCATAGCTTGTGTCTACCTGTTCCTGGTTATCCTCACTCAGGTTCTGAGGGTCATCAACTACTACCTTGAGAGGTGGTTAGATTGAACTTCGATGAATATGTCAAAAGCCTTCCTCTCACCAAACTGGTGGTAGGGAACTCCGAGATGACAGTCCTTTCAGTTTGCCCGAACTGTCATGCTTTCGTTCAGTATCAAGGCCAAGACCTTCATCTCTGCCCCAAGTGCGGACAGCATTACAGGCTGAGGTGAACCATGAGAGCCACCAAATACTGGATAAGACAGTTCCACGGACACATCAGGTGTATCTATGTTATGTGTCCTCACTGTGGGTGCTGGACTCTCATCTGCAAACTCCAAGTCGACCAAGCCCATCAATGCCCGAAGTGCAAGAAAGTGTTCATCGAGACCTCAGACCGCAAGAAAAGAGATGTCTATGTCGATGACCTGAAGGGGGGATAAATGGCCACTTACGAGAGATACGAGCTGGTCGCTACGGTCAAGGTCGGTTTCGACAACGACAACCTTGAGTGTTTCATCCAAGACCTCGTTCAACTGCTGGCCAACTACAACATTCTCTGTCAGTCCGACAGGTTCAAGGCGGCAGTGGTTGGGGACTGCGTAGAGGTTATCTGCCTTTACAAGCCTGGCGAGGTCAACTGATGATTTGTCTCATCTGCCATAGGGTGATGCGAGATGGCGAGACGGTCATGCATCATTACTGGTGGCCGAAGAAGCGTCACAAGGGTCGGAACAAGCAAATCCAACTCCACGAGAAGTGCGAAAAAAGCTATCACGCCTTCTTCTACGCCTACTGCAACCATGACAAGAAGGCTAGGCCTTGCGAGAAGTTCTCAGACCGCTGCCGTTTTTCCAAAGTCTGTTGTTACAACAAAGATGCCTGAGAGTTAAGCCCCCAACAAAGGGAAACTGGCTCTCAGGCGACCACAAACAAAAACTAAAGTGGTCAAAAGGAGGAGAGATGACCAAGTTCGAGTGGACAGATGAGCTGAAAGTCTGGCTCATCGACTCAACTGACGATGAACTTCAAGAGTTCGTCAACCAACACGGGCTGAAGTATGAGTCCGTATCAAGGTTCCGTAGGAAACTGCGGGGCAAGAACCCCAAAGCGAAGAAGTCTTTGGTGGAGTTCCTGACCTCAGGTAAGAGAGATTTTGAGATTGAGGAGTATTTCGAGGCTCCCGTCGACGAAGTTCTCGCTGTTATCCCTGAAGGTTATGAACTTTTCAAGACCAAGGACGAGCACATTAACACGGTCTATGTCCTGATTCCTGAGATTCCTGTTGACTATACCCTCAAAGAGAAGGTGTGGTCTTTTAGGTGGCAGGCCGACGGACAGCCCTATCTCTGGGTTAAGATTCCCGATGAGGTGGGTGGGAAGAAAATCAAAATCGTCCCTATCGCTGACCTTCACGATGGTAACATCGCCTGCAACATGGAGAAGTTCCGTGAGTGGGTCAACTGGATTGCTTCCAGAGATGATGTGTTCGCCTTCATCAACGGAGACCTTCTGGAGAACTCACAAGGGGACTCCAATAAGGGGGTTTCGGTCTACGAGCAGACGACTCGCCCAAGGGGACAGATTGACGAGATGGTTCACATCCTCGCCCCAATCGCCCACAAGATTCTCTGGGCTATCCCTGGCAACCACGAGGACAGGTCAAGAAAGGCCGACTACGACCCTCTGGAGTGGATGTGTGACAAACTTCACATCCCCTACTCCTACTATCCTATCTATGTGGACATCCTTTGGAAGGGTTTTGTCTTTGACTTCTTCTGCCAGCATGGTAACACGGGGTCTCTGACTAAGGGTGGCAAGATTAACGCCGCCACTCGCCCCCAGAAATTCCAAGAGCATGTCATGTTTACGGTGATGGCTCATGTCCACGACGCTACCACCAACACAACGGTTCGTATCTGCCGTGACCGCAGGAACTTCAAACTGGTGGAGAAGAAGCAGTATGTCCTCATCTGCCCAGCCTTCCTCAACTACTTCGGAAGTTATGCTTCCAAACAGTTGTATGAACCTGGTGCTCAGGGGACAATCAACTGCGAGCTTTTCGCCAACGGGGACTATCATCTCAACTCGTAAAAACAAAAGGCTCTGGCGAGTGCCTCAAAACTCGCCTAAACCTAGGGGGAACAATGCAAGAGAAGTTGGATTACTGGTGTGAACGACTAGAGGTATCAAAACCAAAGACCTTTCGGGTCAACCGCTCACAAGTTACCAACGATTATGATAGACCATATCGCTTTGTCGGCTACTGCCGTAAAGATGATACTATCTATTATGACCAACAGATAGGAGATATAACAATCCTACATGAACTCTTGCACAAAAAATTCCCCAGATTAGGGGAAAATACGGTTCGTAAACTAACCAAAATAATACTTTGGTAGGAGGAAGATATGGAATACAAGATTACTGGGACAAGCACACTATTAAGAGAAGACAAGTCTAGAAAAATAGATTGGTCTTATCTCTATATCATGCACGATGCTTTTGGGAGGGTAATGGCGAGGTTAATGCACGGAGCAGAAAAATACGACAAACTAAATTTTAGGAATTGTCAAGACTTCACTACTTATAAAGAATCAGCTATGCGACACGTCATGCAGGCCTTTAACAACGAGACAGATGAAGACCACCTGGCTGCAGCTGTCGTTAATCTACTAATAGTGATGGACGGCGAGCGGATGGAAAACCTGAGGAATCTAAGACGTAAAGAGATGGAAGAGTTTAGAAAACAATTAAAGAAGTGTTTTGAGGACAATAATGGAAAAATTCGGTAACTGTCTGGGCTGTTTTATCCTATTGTATTGCATCGGGCTATTATCGTTTGTGCTACTTTTAATTGTCGCTTTAATTAGGTGGATACTAGGATGAAAAAGACAATGTATATTTGCGGCAAGATAAGTGCCGATACCAGAGACCAGGAGATTAAAAACATTTATGGTTTCTTTAGAAAAGCAGAGGAGTTAAAGAAACTAAACATCAAGGCCTATAATCCAGCCCATCACGAAATTCCTGGAGGAGATTGGGCTTACTATCTGTCGCGAGATTTAAAGTGGATGTATGAACATCGCAAGAAAATAATGATGTATGTCCTACCTAACCACGAAGGTAGTCGAGGATTAGAGCTGGAACTTGCCTTTGCCAAAGAATTAGGGATACCTATTTATTACGAACCAACCCCAGAAACACAATACACATTAACCGAGAAAGGAATAAGTGAAACAAATAAACTGCCCAAAATGTAATACAAAAATGTCAAAGGAGAGCACGGGATATAAGTGTAAGGCTTGCCTCCATTTTATAGACAGAACCAAAGCCGAAGTATACAGTCGCATTGTTGGTTATGTAAGGCCAATAAGTGACGCGAATGACGGGAAGAAAGAAGAAATAAAAGACAGAAAGATGTTCAAATGGGAAAACACGGACGGACAGGCTTAACGGCAAGACAAAAGAGAAAGCTTTTAAGACATCTTAGTGAGCTTAAAAATTCTCTTCGCAAAAGGAGAAAAAAGTGACATGGAAGGAATTTCTACCAAACAAAACAGGTTATGAAGTATTTAAGATTATCGCAGAAAAAACAAAAGCGGGCAAATTAACCCCAGAACAGGCACAACTAGTATGGAAACTACACAAGGAAATCAACGAGAAACCAGAAGCAATGAAGAGGAAGAAAATCCTAGACAAACTATTTTAGGCAAGGACCTTCATTGTCTGGTTTATTTCGAAAATGGCAAGTGCCCTTATTGGCGGTATGCTGGGGGGAGATGCCCATTTAATATTGGTAATTATAAGTTATATAAATATTGCTGTATGAAAAAAGAAAGGCCTCCGAAGAGACCTTTACAAAATTAAGAAACACCGCTAACCCTTTCTCCACAGTTCCTTTAGGAGAGACGGCGGGTAAAAATGGAACCCAAGAAGTATATCACACAGCACAGAGATGTCAAGGAGGAAAGTGCCAAAACTAAAACCAAAAAACGAGAAAATTGTGAAAAGCACAAAGGAAATGAAGCAAGCGATTAAGTCCCACTGTTTATGGTGCATGAATGAGCAAAAAATCGACTGTAATGTCACAGACTGCCCATTATACCATTTTAGGCCCTATCGACGCTGAAATTATTTTTGTGAGCACGAAAAAATCAATTCTATTTGTCAGAATGGAAATTAAAACACCTATGAAGAAAAGTGAATCAAATAAATTAGATAAATTATGGAGAGAGAAAGTCAAGGAACGAGATGAACACAAATGTCGGGTGTGTGGTAGCACTTCTTATGTCAACGCTCACCATGTCGTTGGCCGTCGCAATCATCAGGTCAGATGGATTTTGGATAATGGTATCGCTCTTTGTAGCGGTTGCCATACTTTCAAAACCAGGTCGGCACATCAGGACCCTCAATGGTTTATTAACTGGTGGGAGTCAACATATCCCGAAAGAACCAAGAAAGTAAGCGAATTAAAAAATAGACTAGATAAGCCAGACTACGATAAACTACTTGAATATTTAACATTTTTATAATAAACTATTGCAGTCGTCAGGGAAGTAACCCTCCTCCTGACGGCAGGAATAATAAAAGCCCCGCCTTTTCAGACGGGGACTTTTTATTTTAATGGGCCCGCTATCGGAGGAGGAGGGCCGATAACGAGCTTGGCCAACTAATTAGGCTTTTGCTCGGAAAAATGCTGCAACTGCTAGACAGAGTGCAACTAGAGGTTCCGAAATGTTTGTTGGTAGTCCGAATTGTGGTGCTACCAATGCAACTAACGCGAACGCTAGAGCAATATAAGTTCTATAACCTTTTAACATAGGTGTCTCCTTGTTATCTTTAATAATTTCCTTTGGCGTTTCTATTGGTTTTGGAGTTTCTGTTTTTGGTGGTTGCGGAACGACCACAACTGGCGGCAAATCAGGGATTCTTTCTGGTTGTGCGGGGGGTTGCGGTGCAGGAGTTGGGGCTGGCACGGGTATTACTGGCATACTTTTAGCATAAAAGTGAGCCGAGTATAACTTACCGAAACTTGATAAGAGCTTTTGAGTGTTTGTCCATGGGTCGTGAACCCAGACATCGCCACCTTTCGCTTTATAGCCGAGAACGAAGTGCATATAGCCGTTCATCCTGACTTCGCAGATACATAAACAGTTCCCTTTGTTAAGGTAGTTAGCCACCTCTGCTATATTCCCAGAGTAAGCCGTCCCTTGAGCAAGGATTGAACCAGTGATTCTCGGAACGGCTGACCAGATTACTAGGTCTCCTCCCGTATATCCACCGTTCTTTGTAAGCCAAGTGTTTACGTCGACTGGTTTTGCCTGATTTTTGGGATAATCAAAAGCATCCACCATAATAGCAATACAGGTGATTAAACATCCATACCCACCGATAGTGTCTGTAGTTGTCCCCATTTTGATATTGGCCCAGCGAGCATCGCGTTGCCCATACCATAGTGGTAATTCCATATTTACCTCCTAAATTAGTTTGAATATTATTTGAAGAATAGCTGTAATAATAACAGCAATAGCAGAGGCAATCGCTGAAATAGTTGCTACATTCTTAGCACTTGTCGTTTCCAGTTTATTGATTCTCTTTGTTAGGTCTGCTACTTCAGCTTTATCTGCTTTATTGAGCATAATTCCCTCGAATAAGCCACGGAGTTCGTGAACGGCTCCCAGAATTGCCTTGTGGTCAGTGTCGTTCTGTTCCTTCATGTTGTTAACCCTCTCTTCTAATACGTCGCTTGATACAGCCATACATCCCCCTAAGCAGCTTCGTAAGTTCCTGTTATCACAATTTCATCGTTGGTTGCCCATGTCCAAGGAACCGAAGCATTTATGTCTGCGGCTGTTCCTAAATATGTGGATGCAGTTCCCATTGTTCCTAAATGAACTTTAGCGGGAGTCGACGCATTGTCGAATCTTATCGGACCCCAAGAGACTGCCCCAGAAGCGTCATAAAACCAGCCTCCACCGTTTAGTGCTGCATAAGTGAGGGTTGCTATCGCCTTACCCGTTACAGGAAGCGTAAATTCTAGCCCAGCACCAGAGTTCCAGTTAGTGTCTGCGGCTTGTTTGTAGAAAATCTCAAAATGGACAGTTTTTCCTATTTGAGTATATTTACCCGTTAGTGTTCCGCTCCCAATCGTAAAGGTTTGCCCTCCCGTGAATGAACCGACAGGAGTATATGTTTTCCACGCACCACCAATTTCTCCCGCAGTAGTGTCTAAGTGTCTAGCAAGAACAACGGCATCAGAAGTTGATGTCATATTTTGAAGAGCGTTCCAGTATTCAGCTGTCATATTCATTTTTACTGTAGCACCAGACGAGTGAGCTTGGGCGGTAGTTCCGCCAACTCCACGACCCGCAGCTGCAGATGGACAAGTTACTGAGCTTGCCCCTTTAGATGTATAATAGATTACTTCTCTTTTAGAAGCGTTGTCAGACTCCAGCACCAAGTATCCTTCGCTTGCTGTAGGAACAGAAGCTAGGGGGATAACAGTTTCGCTGTCAGTAATGTCAGCGGTTATGGTTGTGCTGAAAAAGTCTTGTAAACCAAGTGATTTTGTTGCCATGTTTTATCCTATCTTTAATTTAACTTTTCCAACTTTGGGAGCCTTAAACTTTGCCAGTTTTACCTTGGCTCTTTTAGTTTTGGTTACTTTTGAATATTTTGATGTTGATTTTTTCTTTTTAAGTGATGACGGTTTCTTGTTTGTTTCTGCCCATGAAGCCATGTCCATAAAGAACTGTCTTTGTTCTGGCGATAGTTTTGGATTACTTGCCAGATTCAATAACATCTGCGTTTGTGGTTGGAAGGTCTTGTCTTTCTTTGAAGATGAGTCATAGAACGATTGACCCTCAACTCCAGATGGAGTTATGCCAGGCGTTGATGTTTTAGAGCTCTTATTTTTAGTTGCCTTATACATATCTATAATGGCTTGAGCTTCGTCATGTTCCTTTTGGGTCATAGAGACATTATTCGGGATATAATACCCACCACCATATTGACTTTCTCTTAGAACGCCCTTCTTGACTAAAGGGTCGGCCCATGACTTTAAATTGTCTTGGTTTTGGAAGTATTTGGCAGACTCAACATCAGTGCTTGCTTTCTTAACTCCAGTTAAGAACTGTAGGGTTCTTGCTCCAGGAGTTTGGTTTTCATCGGTGACATTGCCTAAAGTGGATTGTGCTCTAGATGTCGGTAGTTGTCGGAGAGCCCACGCAACCCAAGGGTTAGTAATGGTTTCCTTTGTTTTTTTTCTTCCGTTAATTGTTTGTTCTCTCTTGGAGTAGCCAGCTAAGTCTCTAATAATCGGAAGGTTCATACCCTTACCAGAAGTCATGTCCTTAATCGGACGACCAGTGAATAGGTCTGTTTTGGTCGTCGCTTCAATCGGAACCTTTAGAGCAGGTGACAGCATTGAACCACCCTGTTGCAGTGGGTTGGCCAGAACGTCAGACCAGGCTTCTAGTGGAGTGCCAAAACCTTGAATTGATTTCATTACTCCATTGTTCGAACCAGTTTTTATCCGTAATTTATTCTTGTCGTATGAAGGGATAGCGGCTTGTTCTTCTGGTGTTAGTGGTTGTGATAGTGAGTTTTGAAGTTTGTAGACGTTGGCGAACTTGCCAGGTTTCTTAATCAGTTGTTCTGAGATAAGAACCATGTTCTTTGATGTCCATGTCCAGAACGGGAATACTCGCTTAAAGACTTCTCTTTCAGTCTTGGATAAATCTTCATAATCGAATAAGAATTTCTTAGTATGTTCAGCAGCGTCTAGGACGTTTCCACCGTTCATTTCCATATTGGCGATGAAGTTTAGAGCACGGGATTGGTTTTCAATCCCACGACCCGCAGTTCTACCGACATTTATAGGAAGCAGCTTTCTTTTTCCGCCAATCTTTAAGGTCTTAGGCAGGTATTTAACAGGCGATTTAACATCGAAGTAACCGATACCCTGTAGAACACCGTTCTTTTGCATTACGTCGTAGAGTTCGCCCATCTTCCATTTCTTGCCAGCAAGTTTGATTGTGTCACCGCTTGTCCAAGTAGCCCCAGCCAGTTTAGCGGCGTAAGTGTTTAGTCTTGGGTCAAGCGAGTGAGCCAGACCAACATCTAGATAGTTTTGGAAGACATTAGACATCGCGTTTCTAACGTGGAATGATGGGAACAGAGACGTTACAGAACCCTTCCAGAAGTTAAGAGCCTTGTCGTATCCTCGTAAGAATCTATTAGTTGACGGCAGGTTAAGGAGCTTCGTATCCATGTTCGTGACATAGGACGCGATATGTGAAGGAAGTTTTACGTCTGACAGTTCTTTAACACCAGGAATAGAGACTAGAGCCTCTCCAGTGTCGGTAAGCATCTTTTGGTTCGGAACCATTTTAGACTTCCATACTTCTTTAGCCCCTACACTTGGTTCTTTATATGCCTTACGAATCTCTTTGGATGTGCCAAATTTCTTCGCGACATCGGACAGTAGGTCGTGACGGTTGACGGCATCAATATGAGAATAAGCACGAGCTTTTAATATCTTAAGAGCGTCTTTTTCGTAGACACCTTCGGGCAAGTCCGCTAGTAGGTTTTCTACTTGTCTTGTCTTAGAGAAGCCTTTTTTGGGTGAGACGTTTTTAACGTTTGCCATAAGCATTTGTCGAGTCTTCGGGTCTTTGACCATGTGGTAGATATAATTTTCACGCATTTGGTCATAGAAGCCCCTCTTCATTTCCAGTTCACCCATTTTCTTTAGGTCTTTTCTGGCTTGGTCAATAACGCCATGAATGGTATATCCACCAGCCAGTTTTCTGTTGGCGATGACAGTCTTGTCACCAGTTTCAATAGCATCAGCTATTAGCTTACGCTCGGTATTAGTTGAGCCCAAAAACATCTTGTCGTAGTTACGTCCATATTTGTATTTGGCCGCATCAGCTAAGTCTGAGTATTTTTGGAAGGTTCTTACTTCGGTTAGATTCTTTTTAAGTCCAGCATATTTACCGATTTTATTAGATAGGGCAGAGGCTACTTGCGAGAATGGGGCGGTTACTTTATTAGTTCCAGGAATCATCTTACCAGCGAATTTAATCCCGCCTTTGTCAACAAGTTCTGGGCTATTTTGGATAATCTTTCCCATCGCCTTTTCAGCGGCTTCTCTGGTTTTGGTGTTTTGTAAGACCTTGGCGAATTTCAAACTACCTTTTTGGGTTAGAACTTGAGTTCCTTCTTTAGTAGCAATTTTAGCTCCGCTTCCAGTTCCCATTGTTAGCCAGGTTGTCGGGTCTAGGGCTACGTCCATCGCAAATCCTCCCACTCCCTTTGCTATCTTATTGTCAGTGACCTGACCAATAACATTCGAGTAGGTTGTTTGTTTTTTCCCAGAAGCCCCTTCGTAGGCCGCCTTCCATAAGTCCTTGTCAGCCGCAACCTTAGCCCAAGTGATAGGGTTAAGTTGTTGGGCTACGTTTCCAATAACGTCCAGTGTAAAGTTTCCTGTATTTGTCGGCTTGTAATACTTTTGCTGATTGTTTGTGTAATACTTAGCCGCATTGGCAGAAGCCCAGTTGCCCCTAGATAAGACGTTACCAACCGCACCTAAAACATTACCCGCTCCGCCCCAAATCTTTCCAAAGATTGATTTTGGTTTAGCGGGAACAGTCACTTGTGGAGCCGTGTAGGCTGAGTATTGTTTTCGTTCTTGGTCTGAGAAGAGAGCCATGTTAGAATCCTCGTTCAGGTAGTAGTTGTGACGGGTCGCTCATGCCGTATTTATCGGCGAATCTTTGAGCGGCTTCATCTAGATATTTTCTATTCTTTTCGTTGTTATAGATGTCGTTAAGCTCTAGCCAGTCTTGATAGTATCCCTTACTCTTAGAGTCTAGGTTGCCAAGATAGCCTTGAAGCATTTGTTGTTTTTGGTTAAGATTACCTTTGGTCCCAGCAAGTTTGTCGATAACATCAAGAACTTGCATTTGCCATGCGGCTGGATTGTAGGTTGAGTTAGATGAAACACTGGCTTTTTTGTTTTGCAGTTCGTCGTAAGCCCCAAGGATTGAATTTTGAGCAGACATAACCTCATCCATGGAACCATATTGTTGGTTGGTCGGGTTATAGAAGTTATTCTTTGCCCTCCCTGCAGATTCTTTTCCAGCTTGCATTTGAGCATCAATGTTTTTGAAGTAATTGGACTTGTCATAATTGATGTCGTTCATCGTCTTACCAAATCCACCCCATAGGTTTTGTCTGGCGTTGTTGTAGAAACTTGAATCTTGCAATCCACCAGCTCCATAACCTTGCATAACGCCCATAAGTCCTTGTCCAAGAGCTGTATCGGCTTGGTCGGTGTTTTGACCATATTGTCGATTAGCTGTTTGAGCCGCAGTATCATATTGTCCTTGTAGGTCAGATAGATACTTGGCATATTGTTGTTCGAATTGGGGGGTGAGGTCTTTTCGTTGTTGTTCTAGTTTTGCTAAGGCATCATTAATGGCAGATATATCGCTAGAACCGTCTCCATCTGTCGCGTATCCTGGGGTAAACTGAGTTTTCGGTTGATTCTGTCCACCGATAGCAGAAATATTCCCTTGTTCATTTTCCCAATCTTTTGGAGCCATTGAGATAATATCTGTGTTGTTGGCTTTGTAGTAATCTAGGCCTCCGTCTGCTTTTGGTTTACCAAAGTAATACCAACCGTCCTTGAATGTTCCCCCTGATGGCAACGCCCAGCCTCCAGTTGGTTTTGGCGTAAACCCATACTTGCTAATTGGCGTGTAATTAAGTGCCATGTTAGTCCTTTCTAGTATTTATACGCACTTGGGAAGTTCGAGTGCGACTTTATCTTTCCTGTTATCCCAAATCCAAGTAAGGTGAAGTATTCTCCAGCCACATTATTGGCCACCTTAATCTTTAGGGTTCTTCCAGGTTTATTTACTTTTATTCTAATAGGTTCTGATTGAGAGATAATATCAGCTGAGTAGGCTCCACCACCGTCTTGCCCTAAGAGGGTTTCCGCTAACCAGTCGGTTCCGATACCGTATGAGCCAGTTTGAGATGAACCAAGAGTGACGTTTCTAGTAATAGTTGTCCCGTCAATCGTAATTGTGATAGAGACAGTTCCAATGGCATTTCTAAACCACAGGGTGATGTCTTTCCATTGTTTCTTTCTATCGAAAGCCCCTAGGTCAAAGTTTTTTGAGACCCAGTAGGCATCAATAGCAGTTGAGTCATCAACATATTGAGTCAACACTTCTCGGACTTCTCCAGCATTGTCATCTGCGTAATAGAGGTGTTTTTCATTAGATGAATCAATAAAGATTGTCCATGAGTTTATCTTCATCCCCGTTTTAACTGTCCAGGCTTGGTATCTTCTATCGTAAGCAACTTCGTAGTTATTGTAAGTTGAACCTCCGTAAGGAATAGCCAGCCTATAAGTATAATTGTCGTAAATTGCAGCACACATCCCCAAGTTAGAAGATGAAATGCCCTCTAATGTCGGATGAATACGGGCAGATAGTTCGTTTGTTCTTATTACGTTAAAGTAGTTAGGTTCGTTACCTAAAACATAAACCCCATCTCTTGACAAAAAGAACAAATCATTTTCTACATTCTCTACTGAGCGGTGAGAAACACAGCCAATAGCCGAGTTGACACAAGTGAAAACTGGTTTAAAGGTAGAGTCAAAGGCCATTTGCCAGGTTGAGCGTTCTTTGAAAACAACCAGGTTTTCTCCGAACTTACCTAGGCCAGTAATTTGGTCGCCATCGTCTTTTTGTAGGTCGACCCAGTTCCCTGAGCTTATTTGGTAGGTTGAAGTATTGTCTGGATTTGTTGCCCAGTTAGTTGAGACCGAGATAACGGTAGCCGTGTTAGCCGAAATAGTTCTTGATTGTCCCGTCCCCGTTCCGCCAGTGATGACAATCGTTAGGTCTTGGAAGTCGTTTACCCCCCAAGCCTTGGTCGAGTCTGTTAGTGAAGCGGCAGCTCCAGAGGAAGCGGTTCCTGTAGAGCCAGTAAAATCTGAAGCATTTTTTGGGTTAGACAAGTATAGTCTTGACGGAAAAGCGGCACTACCAGAGGCGATATGATAACCTTTATAATAAATACCAAATTTAGTCGGTAACGCAGCAGTCGCTGGTTGAGATAGGGTCGTCCCGTCGAAACAAATCATATTGTCTGTGCCATTATGACCATAGACAGCATTTCGACATTGGACAAAGTTCATGTCTTTATCATTTGTTAGAGTAACGCCAGTAATTGTAGTCCAGGTTCCAGTCACAAGTTTCCTAAGAGTTGTTCCCATCACCGCTAGTAAGAGTTTTGTTCCTGCCGCAGTATATAGGTTCCCAATTCCTCTTATTCTAGTCCCGACAGTATCCCCGACCTGTTGGGTTCCTTTTCTTTTTGTCGGACAACCAGATTCCACAAACTCGATATTCAAAAGGCTAGACGATTCTTCATCTTTAATTAAAGAATCTGAAATCATACTATTCAACCCCTTGCCAGGGTTTAGAACTAGAAGTTCAAATTTTCTGGTTTGAGTTTTTATTTTTGCCATTTTATTCTCCTATCGGGTTGCCGATTGATTCAAAGATTCGAACATCTCCGATGTTTTCTTGAGCAAGATATTCCCTTAGTTCATCGGAATAGGTTTGTTGTGCTAATTGGATTGGTCCTGGTTCGTCTGGGTCAGATGAATATAGTGTATCCACTAAAGCACCTGAAGCAATTAGCCCTGCTGGAAAGTCAATTGACGAAGACAGGGTTGATAGGGCGGTATAGGCTGGTTGGTATCTGACCGTTAGAGCCGAGGTATCGTATTTGGTTGTTAAGACGTTCCCTGTTAGGTAATAGACGTAATCGCTTGAAGTGTAGTCGTCGTGTTTTTGATAAGGGACTTCTTCAAAAATATAATCAGCCGTATCCCCTGAATTAACGACTCTAACATCCTTGAGCCCGTCTTTTTTCATTCCAGTGATTGTCGCGTTGCCGCCAGTAACTGTAACCGTGGCCGTTGTTGCCAGATGTCTCCAGTCACGCATGTTGACTAAACGCTCAACAATTCTGTTAATAAAAGTTTTCCGCAAGATATAATCCGTATCGGACGTTGCGGGATAAGTTTCTTCACCAAGTTTGTTGGCGAGAATCGTTTGGATTTCTGACAATGTTGCCATTATTACTCCTTATAGTTTTTCAGCGACTCGGAACTGAGGGAAGTTGGTCATAAACCATCTAAACTGTTCTTTGTCTGTAAATAGTTCTGGAAATGCTTTTTCTACTAACTTGAATAGCCCTGGCGGAAGAGAACATCCGAATCTCATGTTTGAGATTTGTTTTATACTTTTCTTTGAGCTAGCAAATTGGTTGTCCTGCATCTGCCGCTTCCATTCTAGTCCAGAATAAAATTCTTTCATCTCTTGAGGATGCTTAGCTTCATAAAGCCTTATCATGGTATCTAGAGTGCCTTTAGCTTGGTCTACTTTCAGAGTAGTCGCATTGTTCGGGTTAAATTGTCGCATTATGCCTCCTAATTTCCTTCTAATCCTGACCCCCAATATTTCAGGGGCCCAGTTAAAAGATAAATATTTAGTTTGAGTAACCTACAGAAGTAGGTTTAGCCTACGAAATAGCCTTTTCGGTATGCAGAGCCAGCTTCGTTCAATGATTCAAGAGTAAGTTCACCTTCAATCATTCCCTTTTCGTAGTTACCAGTCTTAGCAAGCGGAGTGTGCTTGATAGGTCTAAGAACGGCAACCTTCCAAAGTTTGCTGTTAAGAGCCAATATACCTGCTGAACCAGCAGCTACAGGGACTTCTCTGTGAGCAAATACTTTGTGAAGACCGAAATCTGATTCGTAAACATCAACCGCGTTGACAAGTCTCTTGTCGTTAGCGTCTACATTCTTAGTGTTGCCAGCAGTGTAACCACTGATAGCTCTCTTAAGGTAAGCACCAACATAGATTTCGTCAGCCGCTTCGTCTGTGTTGTTCCAGACAGCTTGTTGAATGTCGTTAAATTCAGTTTCGGAAAGGGATGTTCCAGTTGTTCTTGCAGTAAGGTTAGTTGAAATCCAGCTAATCACACCCTTCATCCTTCGAGCTACACCAGTAGAACCAGAAGCGATAGTTCCAGCAACAAGAGCTTTTTCAACATCTTTTGCCAGTTCCGCACTTAGTTTGTTCATTTGGTAAGCGTAAGGGTCTTTCATTCCTCCGATATTAACAGCTTGTTCTGTATCAGATACAGTAACAACTTTTCGGAAGATTTGGGTGATGTTGACGGCTCTAACAGGTTGTGTTAGGTCGGCAACAGACGCATCGCTAGATTCAGCATTTGCATTGTCGGCAGAAGCGGCTAGGCCGTCTGTCAACCATTGATGCAAGGTATTGCTGGCTTTACTTCGGCCAAGACCAGAGAAAAGAGGAGTTTTTCTAGGTGAGATGTTAGTGATAACATCCATTAAATCTTCTCTTCGAGCTGTGTCGTCATAGGTGATACAATTTGTTATTCTCGTCTTTTAGACGAACTCTTATACTTTCGCATAAGTTCGGACTATATCATCACTCTTTGGGAGAGCGTCAAGCGTATAGTCTCTGAGGATTTTGGCCTTTGAGGAATATAATCCATTTAGTTCGGATACTCGGTTTTTATACCAAAGTTCTTTTTCTGAGTAAGTGTTGGTGCTGTTGCACAACTCTGTCAGTGGAATTGATAGTCTCATGTCACAAAATTCTTTTAGGGTATTGAGCTGTAATAATTTCGCTGATGGGTATTGACCTAAAACTTGACAAAACTTATTTATTCTCTTCATTCCTTTAATTAAGATTCTAGTGACAGGGATTTTTTCTTTCCTATGTCTCTTTGGTGTATAGATGTAGTGTGGAATTTCCAACTTTTTCAGTGTTTCAGAGCACTTAGTTATTATCTCTGGATTGCTATTGGCTATAACAACCTCTGGATAGAAGTATCTCTTACGTTGTTTGTTCCACTCTGGCTTCAGTCCATAATGACCTTCGCCGTCTATGATTCCCAGTAAATATCCGATTTCAAAGTCCAATCTTTCCTGCTGATTGTCCATTTTGTTTATCCTTTCGATTTTCGCCTAGTTAGCACGATTGGTTTTAGGAGTTTCCAGCATTTGGCTTGATTATATGGTGCTATTTTTACCTAACACCAATTGCCATAATAAAGTTCCTTTACGTTAAATGTTTCGTTTCTGCCAGTTTGAAGTATTCGGTGAAGTCGCCAGATGCTATCCCTCGTTTGTATGCCTCATCGACATCGCTCTTGGGTTGGACTTTGGCGGACCCGACTTCAGGTTGAGCTACCTTTTGTATCGTTTCAGATACTTGGGCTTTTTTAATGCCCGATTGTTCGGCAGTCTTTAAGCGACCCAAGGCTCGGTCAGCTGCCTGTTTCATCGTCACAAAGTTACCCGTAAGGATACCGTTGTTTCGAATCGACTCTACGATGTCCCGAAGTTCCGTATCGGACTTCAGTTCAGGGTAGGCCTTTTCAGCTTCTTGCCAATCCATACGTTCCGCTTTTTCTCTTTGAGAACGCTCATTGAGTTTCCGCTCGACGCGTTGGTCAGCTTGTTCGTTTACCCATTTGGCATAACCAATCGGGTCAACATTACCGTCCGCATCGATAAGATGCGTAGGGATTTGCAGTTCGTCCTCTTGCTGATTTTGAGTTCGGACTGGGGCCTGACTTCTTTGGTGAGCAATTGCTTGTTCACGCCAGTAGTTTTTTTCCTCGTTTACTTCTCGGAAACGGTCATAGGGCACGGCTTGACCCTCTGCTTTTGGTGCTTCTGGTGTTTCGACGGCTTCACTGCCTTCAGGAGCTGCATTTACAGGTGTTTGTTCTTCGACTGCTGGGGTCGACGGAGTTTCTACCTCTCCTTGTTCTACAGCTTGGACTTGTTCGTCCATGTTTACCTCCTTGCCATTCGTTTTTTACGAGTTACCGACCTCGTTAGGCAAGATTAAAATTATATTCTTCTTGATAAATAATCCATGTAGTTCTTTTGGAACTGTTTCAGGGCTTTTTCTGTGTCCATTCCATATACGCCAGCTGGAGTATATTTTGGTTTCCATCCCCTCTCTTGTAGGAAACTCTGCATTTGTTGGATATTGTTATTATGAGTCCCCATTTGTGGTGCTGGCATAGACCCGTATTTAATGTAGTCGTCTGGATTGATAACTTTCATCATCGTTGGTCTAAGCGGTAACGGTTGTTCCTGTTGTGTTTTTGCCCTTGGAACAGGGTTTTTGGGAAGCTCATTAGCCTTGTTGAATAGCCATCCAAATAAATCAAACATCTTTTTCCTTTGGCACTAATATGCCCATCGGACAATGCCGACATTTCATACTTCTAAAATCGCCCACGTTTTCTTCTTCATAAACCATTTCATGTTCATGTTTTTGGATAGTCAATGATGGCTGTTTTTTCATGTCAGTCAAATTAACTTTGTTAAACGCCTCGTGAATAGTGCCGTCCTTTTTATAACTTGATGGTAGTGACTCAATTCCCATCTATTTCCTTTAACGCGGCTTCAGCCTCTAAACCCTGCTCAATTGTAGCGTTGAAAATTGCTACGAGTTCAATAAAGGCATGATACTTAGCGGCATGTGCTATATAAGCCTCATGGTCCTTAATAAATTCCTTCTTAAAGGCCTCACTACGCAGTCTGTCGACTTTTTCGTCGAGAATGGGTTGGACATACTCTGTCCAGTTTTCGCTCTCTACAAGCTGTCTGACGGCGTTACCGCGTGATGCGGCTTGACGAAACTCTTTAATCTTTTCCTCCATACTATCCTCCAAGTATTCTGCTTAATAATCCTTTTTTCTCAGGGACGTTCGGTAGTTGCGGTGGCCCTGGTTCTTGTGGCGGTTCCATCATCGGTGTTTGCGGAGCCATCGGCATTTCTGGTGGCATTGGCATCCCTACATCTACCTTTGGAGCAGACATAATCTTGTCTCCGTTGGATAAACCAGCCTTTTTCAGGGTTTCTTTGATAATCTCTTCAAAGTTAAGCGTAATCTTCCCTTCCATTGGTGGCATTGGTTGCCCTGTTTGAGGGTTAACCTGATTTTGTTGTGCCTCCATCATTGCCTGTTCATTGGCGGCCTTTTGAAGCATCAGGATTCGGTCTATGGTTTGGTAAAAAGTGACCTTTTCTGTTTCTGGGTCAATCGGCTTCGCAGATTCGTCGTCTACGTTAAGCTCAAATTCTCCCTGAATCCTAGCGGGGTCAACTTCTATTTGGGCCATCTCACCATTGACAATATCATCAATATATGTTATTCTATCCATAAATTGTTGGTCGTTTTGCATCCACATAATCCCGACTTGACGTTTACTTGATGAGAAACAGTTCTTCATGAATCCAAGTAGGTCGTCAGCGGCCCTTTGTAGGGCAAGTATTCCACCCATAGTTCCTTTAGTTTTGTCGGTAAGGTCTGATGGTGTTCCAGCAACGTAAGGGGAGATAGTGATGTCGTCAATCGCTCTAGATAGAACTTCATCAGCAACTTTAAGTTGATTTGGATTAGGTTCTGGAATCTTAAGCTGTTCAGGTTTGTCGCCAGAATATCTGATTTTTCCACCTGGTTTGACTTGGTAGTCGTAGATTGTCGTTGAACCTTCCACTAGAAGAAGTCCGTCTAGAGATAGGTTCAAGTCGTCAAGATAGTGGTTAAAGATGTTATTAACCGCGGCTTGTAGTCTCTTTCCAACTTCGAAGATACCTTCACCCCAGAAGTCATGTGCACGAGGCTTGATTTCAAAGTCGACAAAAGGATATTTTCCATGCCAGTATGGGTTCTTCATCTTAGAGATAACGACCCCAGCGTCTGGGCACACTACTGAAATTTCATTTGTTGAGCGTTCGAAACAAAGCCATGTTTCCACTTGTCCAACAGTATCGTCTGCGACAATCGGGTCTGTTTCGTTGACCAGTCTATTTCTGGCATTGTTGTAATAGGCATCCTTATTGGCAGCAGATAGGCCTTTTAATTTATCTAGGTTTTGGTAAAATTTACCACCTTTAGACTTATTTTCATCTTCAAGTTCTTGAACTGTTTTCCAGTCACGAACAATAAGCCAGTGTTTTGTTTGAAGGCTTGTTCCGCTAGGAGAATAGAAGAAGTTAAATATATTAACTGGGACAAAATCTGGGTAGGCAACTAAAAATTCTTTAACCTTAACCTTATCAAGCATAAGTTGTGGCTCAACTTCGCCAGTATCTAGGTCAATAAAGTTTTCGGTTCGGTTATAGACTGTCTTTTGTTTGGTCGTCCATGGAATATAGGCCATTCCCTTACCTGTAACCATTGCATCAATGAGAACGTCGGTAAGTTTCTTGAACATCGGTTCGTCAAATTCAGGATTGTCATATTGATAATCAAGAAGTTTTTCCATTGAACGAGCACCTTCTAGATTTCGATTATCCCCCTTATTTGATACTCTGAATCCAGAGTTTCCCATAACGAGCTTGGGAAGGATTTGCCATAGTTTCGATGTAAGACGAGGGAAGTAAACCTTACTTCTCCAAACGGCGAAGTCTTTATCGTTTACAACCGCATACATATCGTCAAACCATGCAGAGAATTTGCTGAAAGCGGTGCTTTGATTCTTCTCGGCGATTGACATACGAGAAATCCATTTTGCGACTTCTGGGTCAATTTGTTTATTAGCCATTAGTTAGCCTTTCTAGTTTTGTATTGTTAGTTCTTAGGAGAACGGATATTTGGGTTCCAAAGGTTTCTACGCCCCCAGTCACCGTTCTCCTATATAATTTAAAATAAAATATCTTTATTAGTTGCGTTCTGTGCTATGTAAGCCCATTTGGACTTCCACGGCTCGAAATACATCTCACTCATTAATTCACAAGTCTCCTTTTGGTCTGGATTGATTAGGAAGGCTTGTAAGGCTGATTCTCTGGCCTTGTCTCCTTGTCCTGACTCCCAATAACATCTGGCTTGATAAAGTCTGGCTTGAGCTATTTCGGGCATCCACGTTGCATCTTTGAAATAAATATCCAGTATTTTCAGGGCTTTGTCGTATTCGTGGTAATAGTAGTATTCTCTCCCTAGATAAAATCTCGAACGTTGGTCGTCATCTTTTAAAACACAGTATTCAAGGATTGGTCTGACATAAATCTGTCTATTTGGAACGAACTTTTGCCAGTGGTCGACTCGTAAAAGATTGGTTTCAACGATTCTTCCGTAAGGAATAATACAAGTATGAGTTCTCCCGTCTATCTGAGTCACGCTTTTACGGAACATCTTGATAATGGTCGACATTCTCTCTGGACTTCCATCTTCTTTGTGTGAATGAACGAATTGACCGATAATCTGGTCTGCGTTAGGCAGGACTTCTTTTCTTAACTTATCTAACTTCCAAGTTATTCTCTCGTCAGCATCAGGAACGATAACCCAATCATATTTAGCTGAATTGACCCCGAACGAAGATTCTAGGTGTCCGTTTCTAATTCTTTTACCTTCTTCAAATAAAGGTTTCCAACCAAATCGTTTTTCAAAATCCTTAACATCTTCAGCTGTAGGGTATTCCCCAAAGTCTGGTCTCGTAACTACCTTAGCCCCTAAAGATTTGGCTATCTTTACTGTGTTGTCTGTCGAGGAGTCGTCATTGACGATAATCTCATCTGCGTCTTGGACTGATTTGATACAGTCAGCGATGTTTTCTTCTTCATTAAAAGTTGCGATAACCGCACTCACTTTTTCCATTTTCCTCCTAAATGTTTTAAGCCCCTGTTCTCCAGAAGGCCATATTTCCAAAAACTAAATAATAAGCCGAAGCACTACCATTTTTAGTCGCTGCCTTAACCGAGAAAGTATGCCCACCTTGAGCAATAGCTATCCCCGTAATGGTTCCAAGCGTATTTCTCTGTGAAGCCCCATAGGTGTCTATCGTCCCAACGCTAGAACCGTCTATCATTATTGTTGCTATCCCCCTGTCTGTGTTTCGGTCAAACTTTGTTCTAAATGTGTATGTCCCACCGTGAAAGTATGCAAAATAATCTATTCTGTCGTTTTGAGCGGCAGAAGAATTAAACATATACTCGTTCATTGTTTGTTCGGCCAATGAGGCTCCGATTGGGACCCACGTTCCTTGAGTCGTTCCTGAATACATATGAGAATGAACCGAAATATGTTGTTGTGCTCCAGAAATTGAACCAGTTGGCCCTGTTGCCCCTCCAGCACCAGTCGGGCCAGTTGCCCCTGTTCTGCCCGTATCTCCAGTTCTTCCCGTAAATCCTGTGACACCTTGAGAACCTGTTGGGCCTGTAGCTCCGACTGCACCATTTGCCCCCGTAGGTCCAGTGCTTCCATTCGAGCCAGCGTTTCCTTGAGGCCCTGTATAACCAGTCACACCCTGAACTCCTGTAGCCCCCGTATTCCCTATTGCTCCGTTAGCACCAGTTGGTCCTGTAGAACCATTTGTCCCAGCATTGCCTTGTAAACCAGTTGGTCCTGTCGAACCCTGTATTCCAGTAGCTCCTGTGTCACCTTTGGCTCCAGCACTTCCTTGCAAGCCCGTAGGACCAGTTGCTCCGACATTCCCTTGAGAGCCCTGTAACCCTGTAGGTCCAGTGTTTCCCTGTGAACCAATGCTCCCTTGACTTCCAGTAGGTCCAGTTGAACCCTGACTCCCTGTATCACCCTTTAACCCGCTAGTTCCAGTAGGTCCTTGCGAGCCGACATTGCCTTGCGTTCCCGTGGGACCTGTTTCTCCTGCATTACCTTGCAGACCAGTTGGACCAGTTGCTCCATTGTTGCCTGTATTACCTTGGATACCCTGTAGCCCCGTGGGGCCAGTAAAACCTGTAGCCCCTTGACTGCCAGTATCTCCCTTAGTTCCAGTAGGTCCTGTAGCACCAGATATTCCTTGCGGTCCTGTCACACCAGTGTTGCCTGTTAAGCCTGTTGGGCCTTGAACTCCAGGATTCCCCTGGATCCCTTGGCTACCAGTAGCACCTGTAGGTCCAGAGACTGTAGAATTAGCCCCTGTTGGTCCGCTATATCCAGTGGGTCCAGTTTCTCCAGTCGTTCCTAAAACACCAGCCTGACCCGTGGGACCTGTTGGTCCTTGAGACGGACCAGTTGGACCAGTTGCTCCCGCGTCGTAGTAGTCTAGCTTCTTTTTTACTAAAGGATTAACAATGTATGTCATTATGAATAACTCAATGAAACACGACCAGTCCAAGAACCAATCGCTGTTTGACTTTTAGTAATTTTCCCATCTGTCCATGTATATTTTGTAACCAGCCAACCGTCAGAGCCCTCTGCTAATCCCTTGGCTCCTTCAGCACTATAGATAATGTTTCCACTACCATCATAATCGAAGCAATTTTGATTGGTTGAGCCAACGTCCATGACCCGTTTGGCATGGAGGGAGTCTTGGTGTTCTTCTACGTCTAGTGATGGTTGAATATTCGGCATGTTTACCTCAAATAGGCTTGAGCGACTCGCTCTGCCCGTTCCGCTTCTTCTTGTAGTCTCACATATTGATAGATGTGGTCTACTCTAGAAGTCCCCATTGGTGGGGTGTTTAATTTATTTTCAATGTGACGAAGTGTCCAGAGAATCTCTCCAGATTCATTTCCTGCGTCTTTTTTAATATAACCAAGTATTGTTTTTACTTTATCTAAATATTTTTGGTCTAGTTTGTCTGTGTCCGTGGCATTAAACCAGTTTAAAAGAGAAAGGTCTATTTCTTCTGGATAATCAGTGAATTTGTCGGCATGTTCTACCGATAGTTCTACTTTCTTCTCTTCTGGTTCTGGCTGTGGTTTTGGGGCGTAGACTTCTTTTACTACATTTTCCATACGATTTCTTCTTCTCTGTTAGTGTTTTTATACTGTTTAATCTTCCAGTCTAGGTCCTTGACAGAATAACCATAATGTTTTAAAGTTATGTCCATCACTCTGTCTGTTCCCCACGCACACCTCTGATAATAAAACTCTAAATCTGGTCTAATTATCACTATAGGAGTATGGTTTGTCGGTCTATCCCTCTGCTCTCCTCCGACCATTTCGACGACGTGGCACATACCCATATTGTCGATTCCAGTATCTTCGCTTCTGAATAGCTCAAAAAGTTTTTGAGTGTCCCCTTCGTCGTAGAGCTCATCAGCATCGCAAATAAAGATAAATTTATAATCTTTAAGATACTTGATTGCCGTATTTAGTCCTTCGTGCTCCAACATCGGCTGGAGTTTTAATAGTTCTACATTCGGTTGATTAAGGTTCTTAACAATTTCCTCGGTATCATCGGTGGTTTCCGAGTAACCCTTGAATTTTTGATTTACAACTAGCACCTTGTCAATCCAGTTAAATTGTTTTATAACTTGTTCAAGGTAGTCGGTTAGGTGATATGACCTAACGATTGCAGCTAACATGGTATCGGGTCTCTCCATCCTTTGTATTTCTCGTTCATCTTTCTTGTTGCTTCGGCATGGTTTAGAAGCATTGTTGTTTTAATCGCTTGTTCTGGGTGAGAACGGTAGAAGAATAGGGGTTTTCTCAGGTCTGCAACCTTCGTTCCCGTTTTTATGGCCCTAATCCAGAAGTCCCAGTCTTCATAAACGGGTAGGTCCTCGTCAAATCCTCCGACCTCTTCCCATATTTTCTTCTTAAACATGCTTGTTATATAGATTGTGTTCCAGTAAAGATTCTCGTATGGGTCATATTCAAGAAAATGCTCAGAATCATCGTCTCCAAAGTATTTTAGGCCAGTTTTGACTATCCCCACCTCGTCGTTCATCAAAGCGAGGGATTCTTCGGCAAAGGTTTTTGCAAGTTTGTCATCTGCTCCGAGAATAACGATGTATTCACCAGTTGATTTTTCAATCATCATATTGAGAGCACGACACCAGTGAACGCGTTCCTCCACTCTTGACTTGACTATATTGTCAAACTTCTCGATAACCCTGCTGGTTTTGTCTTTTGAGGCATTATCCAAAACAATTACTTCACAAGGGATTGACTGCCTCAACGCCGATTTAATGGCTTGTTCTAAATATCTTCCGTAGCTGTGACATGCGATGATTATTGATACTTGCATTTAAATTTCGAAGTCCTTGTCTATACACGGCGAGGAGCATCTCCAGTCCCATTCAGAAATATGTTCTCTCCAGGTATCTCCATAATAAGTCTTAAGATAATTTTCGGTATCCTGTGGTATCTTCCAGCTTTCTCCTCCCATTTCTAGAGTATCAAACTTTTCGATATGGTGGTGGGGCTGGACATAGGCAATGCTTGTCCCTCTGTCTGTGGCAAAATGAAACGACTTGTCCCCTTTTTCATATTTAACGAAAAAGTCCACTTTTTTACCATTGGGGTGGAACATAGCTAGCTCCACAACTCCCAACTTCTTTGATTAGTAAACTCTGCCATTATGTCAATTATTCTGTAAACGTCGTCTGGGAATACGGAAAAGTCGGTATCTGTATCATCTGGGGTCCCATCTCTGTATGCCCATAAAAGGGTCCCTCCGTCTAGCCAGAATGGTATCTGATAAGCGTCGAGTATTTTTTTGGCATCTTTCATCGCCTCTATCATATAAGACCGTGTTTCTTTCCGCAGTTACGGCAGAGGTGAAGTTCCGCGTTATAGCCTTCAGACTTAACCCAGCAGTGCCAGGCTTTTCTAATTGGGCGTTCGCAGATACCGCAGACAAAGGCTCGGTATTCTGGCTCCCAAGTTCGGGGCCACTTTTTGAGATAAGATAGAATAAATTCGGGCGTTACTTCGAGCATAGCTTCTCCTTGATTTTTGTTGAGGAAATTCCCTCTGTGTATGGGACAAAGGCAACTGGTATATGTAATACTTTTAAAGAATTTTCTCCAGGAAAGTCTTCTCTCCAATCGCTTCCTCTGACATAAATGTCTGGGTCTATCTCAACGATTGCCTTATTCAGGTCATTATAATCGGTGTAAATAAACGCTTCGTCTACACATTTTAAAGACTGGATGATTTTAAGCCTCTGGTCTTCTGGAATAACTGTCTTGAGTTTTTTCCTAGGTTCGTCTTCAACCGATTTATCAGAACCAACCCCTACCACGAGATAGTCTCCGAATTTTTTTGCGGACTCCAGTAGGTTCAAATGTCCGACATGGAACATGTCATAAACCCCGAAAGTTAGAACTGTGCGACGACCCCTAGCCATGCCCATCCTCCGTGTTTTAAATCTGTAATCTTATAATTTTCGTATCCAGCTTTTTTCAAATCTTCTTCGAGAGATTCTTTTGTGTAGAATCTGTGATGAAACAGATGTTGATAGTCATCATCATAAAACTTTTCTACTGGATTGGCTCCCTTAACATCTTTTTCGAACTTTTCAGAGCCCTGCTCTTTTTTCTTGTCTTCAAGTTTCATAAAAGCACCGAGTCCTTCTTCCCACTCATATTCGTTTGGGACGGTAATGACTACTTTTTTAGCTACACGTTTAGCCTCTTTCATGCACTTAACTGGGTCGTCAACGTGTTCCAGTATCTCTGACAGAACGGCGGTATCGTAAGACTTATCTGTAAACGGTAGTTTGGAAGCATCTGCTTGAACAAAATTGGGAATATCATATTTGTCTATATCGACAACGGTTACGTCTGGGTCTTGTCCAAAAGTAATGCCTTGGTTTCCGCCAATATCTACGATTTTTCCTTCTGAATTTTTAATAAGCCAGTCATAGCGGTAGGTATAGTCTGTTGGGTCTTGGAAATCTTTGGTCCATTGTTCGGCGACTCGTTCCCAATTGAACTCTTTGCGAGCCCAATCAATCATTTCCTGTCTACCAATTTCGTTCCAGGCCTCATATTCAAGTCCCTTTTGCTCAAAGTCTTTCATAAAAGTAATGACTAGCTCTTTGAGTTTTTCTAACGGAGCTTTCAACCCAAACCTTTGGGTTTCTTCTAGGGCGGCATAACCTGTAGTAATCGGAATTGCTCCGTATGCTTGACACTTCATGGCTGTAATACAGGAAATTTCTGGGAATTCTGTCGGATAAACCCATAATCCAGATTCTAGAGTGGCTTTTGCGATTTCTCCGTGGCCTTTTCTACCGTGGAAGGTTATTCCTTCTTGGTTTAGTTTGGCCATCATCTCATCTACCCACTTCATCTTTTCTGGGCGGTTTTTGTTCCCCTTGATAAAGTTCCCAAACCCGTAATAAACGTGTAGTTCAGCTGCAGGAACGGCCTTTTTAATATCTGGCCACCAATCAAGTAGGTGTTCTAGTCCTCTTGACGGGCAAGAGGTATAAATCATCTTAAATGGATTTCTTTCTACAGTTATGCCATCAATTTCTGATATGTCAATACCATTAGCAGAATATAGAATCTTTTTTTCTGGAATGGTTGGGAATAGATTTCTGTGATATTTTGAAAGGACAATAACTTTTGTTAAATTGTCTAGTATCCCCTTAGTAAATTCTTCTGGCTTATGGACATCGTGGAGCCAAAGATATTTTCTTTTGGCACAAACTGGAGTTGAGAATATTCTTGGGCTTCTCCAGCCGATAAAGATATTGAAGAAGTCATCAAAATCTATTTCCCACGAGTTAAGGTATAAAACCCCGTCGTAATCACCTCGGTTTTTACCAGGGTTTCCATATACTACGACATTGTATCCTTTTTTTGTCAATTCTTTAGACAGTCTGATAACGGCCTCTTCAGAACCGCCAATACCCGTTTCGAGTGTTCCAGGATACCATTCTTCCCAACTAAACGGGCAGTAGATAGCCACAGAATTTTCTGTCCACTTCTTTGGACCAACAACCTTCTTAGATAGTTCAACCATTGCTGGAGCATCTTCTAATTTGGCTGGAATTGCCCCCAATAACGGGAGTAATCTATCGGTTTCCCCTATTTTTTCTAGGTATTTGCAAATATTTATAAAGGCTTTCGAGACATCCATTTGGTCTCGTATCTCTTGGTATTTCTCTAGTTCGTCTTGAACATCGGCATCTTCTGGGTAAAATTGTTCGACTTTTTTCATCGCAGCCAGTGCTTCGTTAATTTTTCCTAGATTAAAGCAGGAATCTGCCAAAAACATCAACGGGATTACGTCTAAATGGCGTGGATTAACCATTAGCGGAGTGGTTGGGAATGGTTTTTTGAATCCCATTTCAGCCCAATGGATTGATTTTTTGTGTTCGTCTAGGTCGTGATAGAGTTCAGCGATTGCGAAATAAGCCATCGGATAGTCTGGTTTTTCTTTAATCGCGTCCATAAAGGCATTTAATGCTTCTTTCGGTCTACCTAACTTGTTTAATTCTCGGCCAATCCATAGATGTGCATCGTATCGTTGTTCGTCCCAGCCAGAGATTCCGACAAACTCTTTCATTAAAGAGACGGCTTGTTCGGTTCTGCCCATAGACTGCATTGATAGACCAAGATAGTAAATCAATCTGGGGTCTGGTATCTCTGCATCGTGGAGCTCTTTCAGGATTGCGATAGCGTTACGCTCCATATTCGCGACCCTGTTCTCTTGTGGAGACAGGTGCAATACTTGGAAGTCGTATGTTTGGGCCATTGGTGGGTTAATTTCAGATAAGAGGTCTTCATGTATAACCCCTTTCCAGTAAAACCCTGCGTCAGGGGCTATTATACGAGTTCTCCAGTGGTCTGCTAATGAGCTGCCATGATTATCTAATTCATAGGCATAGTTCACTATTAACGCTTTGACTTTTTCTGAGATAGCCTTATCAATGTTCGGCTTAATTAGTTCTGGTCGGTCTATAATATCGTCATCATCTAACCAGAGTTTCCATGATTCTTTGTCAGAAGCATCAAAGGTTGCCTGTCTGGCAATGTCAAATTTAAAAACCTTGTAACCTTTTGTTGGTTCAACGCCAAATTCTTTTAAATACTCTCTGTCTTTTTCGGATAGGGAAGCGAAGGCCTCTTTGGGTTGAACAATTATTTTAAGGTGCGGGTAACGAAGCCTTTGAGCTTCCTTCACATGTTTGGGGTGAACCCCTAAAATGATTTCATCTACATACGGCGATATATTATCCAAGCATCTCCTTAAAGAGTCTCCTGGTTTTTTGATAATCATGCAAAGTGATAACTTCATCTTTCCTCCTGTTGTATCTAAAATTTTGTTGACGGGTTATTGAATTTGTTGACGATTGCTGTCGTAAATTCTTTCTTTTCTTCTTCTGGTTTTTCTGCTGGCTTGTTTTCTTTCAACCATGCGGACATTCTTTTAACGTCGGATGGTTTTATCCCAACAAGCTCAAAACACTCAGAACATAATATCTTGGTATTGTCAAGAACCCAGTGGTTTCCTTCGGTTGTGTTGCAAAATTCGCAAATCATCTTACGCCATCGGCCTTCCCGTGATAGGGTCATACCGACGCTCCTCTTCTTTTACGTCAATCGGTTTTCTGTGCATATAAATAAAATATCTTAACGCGTCCATGCAGTGGTCAAATGATTTGTCTGGACGTTCTGGTTTGTTAATGGTTGCCCCTTCTGGAAGTTCCTTCCACGAATAGCTCTCAAATTCCCTAATAAGGTTTGTGCAGTGAGCGGCAATAAAGATTTTTGGCTTCCCCGTGCCTTCTTGAATCTTTAAGTAACCCCTGACCTTTTCAATTCCAGAACGGAAGTAATCTTCTGTAACTGTCCCAGCTCTTTTTTGAACTCCGTGAACATGGATACCATATTCTTGTAGGTCTCTAATTGACTGAGCGGCGGCTTGGTCTCCGTAGAATGAGGTAATCATATACGGACCCTGCTTTGCTTTTATCAGACTGGCCAGTTCCGATGTGAACATATTTGAGCGATAAATCTCGTCATAAACAAATATGTTGTCATTAGCATCAACACCAATAAATAGAACTGCCGTCGGGTTTGTTTGTCCAAAGTCAATCGAAACATACTTCGCCCATTCGTAGTCTGGCCGTTCAATCTTAATGACGTGAGTTTCTTTATCAAATTCTTTATAGACAAGACCAGCCTTCTTTGTTGGTATGGCGAGATACTCTTGGTCAAAAACGTCGTCTGGAGTAGTCGCCTTTAGTTCATCTAGTTCTGAGTCATCAATAAATGGATTATCGTAAGTTGTGGCGTGAGAATAGAACCAATTCTTATCTCCCTTGGCCATCTTCTCTTGCGAATAGATACACATCTCATGGAAGTGGTCAAATCCGTTTGGAGTGGAAATGAATATTGCCCATCCGCCAGAGTCAACAATCATCGGACGTAAGATTCTGTCCCAGACCATTGGCTTCATAAAGGCATACTCGTCTAGAATAACTCCTGAGATACCAGCACCACGAAGCGAATCTTCGTTGTCAGCACCCTTAAGCTCAATAACATCCCCAGTTACGAGCTCAATAATCAATTCTGACTCGTTTTTCCTTTTTACAAGTTCCTGCGGGATATACTTTCCGACTAAATCACGCCAGAAAATATTTTTTGCCTGCTTGTAGGTGGGAGCAACAATCCAATATCTGCCATTTTTCCGTGCATGAATTGCTCGCATCAAAGTCTTAACAATGGTGAAGGTGGATTTCCCTGTTCGTCTTCCCCATTCTAAGACCATAAAACGACACTCGTTATCGGCTTCGATTTGCTTTTTGTGGAAAGTAATCGGTATTACAACCTTTACCTTCTTAACTGGAAGCTGTTCCATTTTCCTCCAAACAAAAAAAGTCTATTCTGGTTGCCCCAGAACGACTTCTATCTTTACATCTTCTCGCACTTCATTCTTATCAGTCAATAAGCCTTTAATTTTTGCAGCCAAAGTCAGTTCACCAAGTCTATTTTGCGGCTTTAGTTTAATATCCTCTGTTAGGGAGTCAACAATAAGTTCGTCGGTTAAACCTTTTTGTTCACATAGAGCCAAGAATCCCTTCGATTGCATTACAACCGACGGAATCCGTGCTACTGACGGACTATAACCTGCTCTTAGTAGAGCTTCCTTCGCCGACGTTGACGTTGGCAGGGCTTTTAGAAGTGCTTTTTGCTTTTGAGTTGCCAATTTTGTTTCCTACTGATTCTTCAATCAGCTTTATAATATCTTTTTCGATTTGTTTGTCCGACCTTTTATCCATTTGTCGGCTCATTAAGAACTTCTACGACCAATTTTTGGTCTAGAAGAATAAATTTTGAGAGTAACATTGCTTGGAAATCTTCCGTTCTTAGACGAATATCAACAACGGGCATCCCATCCCTGTCTTTTCCCGACTTTACATCCTTAACATCAAATTCCAGAGTCAAAATTCCCTCCAAATAGGACTAAGAAAACCCCCAAATGACTATAATTGTGGCCGTAGCCTTGTAAGTCCTGTCATTTCCCTCCCGAATAAACGGGTTCACCTGTGAATTAGTTTTTAACTGCTTCTACTTATAATCTTACCACAAAACTAATCGTTTGTCAAGAGGATTTTTGACTTTTTGTTAAACTTTCTTTAAGTCCACCAGATTTTATATACCTTTTGAAGTCTTTTTGAGCTTTAGAGACATCGCGAAAAGAAATAGACATGATATGAATATCAGAATATTTCATCTCTTCTTTAATCTGGTTAAATATGTATTCTAATTCGTCCATTTTAAAATTGGTCGGAGAGGAAAGGGTCGAACTTTCGCCCTGCGGTCCCAAACCGCATATACTGGCCGTTATACTACACTCCGATGGAGGCAAAGAGGTGGACTTGAACCCCTAACCTACTGTTTACAAAACAGTTGCTCTAGCCAATTGAGCTACAATGCCATATTGGTGGACCTTCAGGGATTCGAACCCTGACCCTCTCGGTGCAAACGAGAAATGCTAGCCATTATCACTAAAAGCCCGTGGTGAGAAAGCTGAGAGTTGAACTCAGGACGCTTGGACCACAACCAAGAGTTTTACCACTAAACTACATTCTCCATGGACCCACTAAGAGGATTCGAACCCCTAATCGTAGCTTAGAACACTACTACCCGTCCTTTGGGATAGTGGGCTGGTGGCGGAAACGGGAGTCGAACCCGTGTAATTCGGCTTATGAGACCGAGCTGGAACCACCTCCAGTCCATTCCGCTATGGTGGGGATACTTAGAATCGAACTAAGACTAATTGTATATAAGACAACCGCTCTGCCGTTAAGCTATATCCCTATGGTAGTCCCGATGAGAATTGAACTCATATCAGATGATTAAGAGTCAACTGTTCTACCGTTGAACTACAGGACTGTGGTGGGGCGTATGGGGTTTGAACCCATGACCGTCTGCTTAAAAGGCAGCTGCTCAACCAACCGAGCTCACACCCTATGGTAGTGGATGAAAGATTTGAACTTTCGACCAATCGCGTATCAGACGATTGCTCTACCCCTGAGCTAATCCACTATGGTAGAAGATGAGGGAATCGAACCCACGCTCACTGCGTGTAAAACAGTAGCACTGCCATTATACTAATCTTCTATGGACCCCTTTAGAGGATTCGAACCTCCGACCTGCTCGTTCGAAGCGAGACGCTCTTATTCCGCTGAGCTAAAAGGGGGTGGTATCGCATATCGGATTCGAACCGATAATCGCTTGAGTGAAATTCAAGTGCCTTGCCGTTTGGCCAATGCGACATGTTTACATTTTTAAAGAAAAATGGAGCAAGTAAGGAGAATCGAACTAAACTGGAGCGAAAGACCAGATTCGAACTGGCACTTACAGTTTGGAAGACTGTCATGCTAAACCGTTGACATCACTCTCGCCTAAATGTTCTATTCTGTGGCAGTTTGCACACAAAACAATACATTTTTCTATCTCTTTTTTCATCGTTTCTATCCCATACCCAGCATTTGCCATATAGGCAACATCGTGGTCTTTTTCTCCATTTTTATGGTGAAAGTCCAGACAGGGGGTTCTCGATTCCCCACACTTTTTGCAACTAAGAGTGCTCTTATAATCAGCTAACCATTGTTTTTTTGACAACCTACGAGCACAAGCCTCGTCGATTGCCTTTTGTCGGTTTCTTTTATACCACTCTCGTTGATATTGTTTTTGTTTTTCTTTATTTATAATTCTCATAAATACAATGGTTCAAGAGGTAGGATTCGAACCTACGCATACAGGGTTCAAAGCCCCGTGTCTTACCGCTTGACGACTCTTGATTATGGCGGAAAGTAGAGGGGTCGAACCTCTAAGGCTGTGAAGCTCAACTGTTTTCAGGACAGCCTCCGTCGCCGTCTTTCGGATTGACTTTCCGTATGGCTCCTAGACCTGGGCTCGAACCAGGGATAAGTGATTAACAGTCACCCGTTTTACCGCTAAACTATCTAGAAATGGTCCCAACTGTTAGATTTGCACTAACGACGCGTAGTTCTTCAAACTACCGCTCTACTACCTGAGCTAAGTCGGGTTGGAGGTCTTGGTCGGAATCGAACCGACGTTTAACGGGTTTGCAATCCGTTACATTACCTTTCTGTCACAAGACCTGGTATCAGAGGAGAGATTTGAACTCTCAATCCTTTCGGCACTAGTTCCTAAGACTAGCGTGTATTCCATTCCACCACTCTGACTTGGTATTCGGGAGAAGATTCGAACTTCTACTAAATTAGGTTTGAGCTAATCGCCTCTGCCGTTGGGCTACCCGAACTGGTATTAGGGGTGAGACTCGAACTCACACTGGGTCGGGTTTAAGCCGACTTTCTCTGCCGATTGGAATACCCTAACATGGTGTATGAGGTTGGATTCGAACCAACGAAGGTTTCCCGTGTGGTTTACAGCCACAAGTCGTTGACCACTTGACTACTCATACCTGGCGGAAGACTGTATATTCGAAATACAAACCGTTAAGTTCGCTACGCTTAGCAGGCGTGCCCCATTCCTCATAGGTTAATCTTCCAACATTGGCACCGAAAGTAGGAATTGAACCCACACTAAGTGGTTTGGAATCACTTGTTCTACCATTAAACTATTTCGATAAAAATACTTTTTTAATTTTTATTTTAAATTGGCGGACTCTAGGGGAATCGGACCCCTAACGCATCGTGGACAGCGAAGTGTTTTACCATTAAACTAAGAATCCCTATACCTATAATCTTACCACATTTTTATACATTTGTCAATAGGAATATTCAATTCCAGCCAGGAACGTGTGGTTCAAAGATTGTGCCTGAAAAGAAAAAATATCCTATCAGTCCTGCGACCACCATAAATCCTACGAAGTAGGCGACCACCAGAAACATATTCCAATAATCACTAGCTTTCCATTTCATTTCTATTTATCCTCTAATTTACTACTTCAAATACGGCTACTGCGTTCCATTCGTTCACATAAACGATTTTTTCTAACCGCCAATTATTTTCTATTGGTTCTGTCGTCACTACCGATTCAAGCGAATCTGTCTTGGGATTAAAAACCTTATGCCTATACTCTTTCACTTCTCTCCTTTCGGACTATCCTCACCTAAATTTATTTTCTTTGGTTTGTTCTCGGTGTAATCAAGTTTGTTCAGTTTTATTGCCAGTGGTCTTAGACAGTAATACATATCGTGAATCCTTGCGACATCAAACTGTGTTTCAAAGGTTTTTGGGGTGTATTTGACCGCATTTTCCAACATTCCAAATATCAACAATGCTTCTTGTTCTCCAAGAGCAAAAACTAATCTCTTTTTCTCTGCGGGTGATTCTTCGTTGTATAAATACTTCATTTCTTGTCTCCTTCTCCTTTCGGACTATCCTCTACTCTTTTTTCCCACTTAAAACATAAAACTACAAAATATAAATCAATTATCAATCTGCGTTTCCAACAAATGGTTATTGCCTCTCTCTTAATATCGTCCCATTTTTGTTCCCAAGGTATATCACAATAACAAATTATCGTTGGTGCTTCGTAGTTATATCCGCATTTTGGGCAAGTAGTAATCATTTCTCCTCCTTGTTATCTGACTTGGGGTTAAGGTTCCATTTTAATAATTTCCAAACCAGTCTTATTGGGTAGGTGGCGATGACGCATATTCCGAATATAATTGTCAAAGGCGTTACGACCCATTCTCCTTGCATATTCTTCTCTCCAAAGATGTGGTTCATTTGTCTGTCCTCGTGTTGAATGCTACTTTGCCACACCTTCTGCACTTAACATCACCGTTATTTTGTTCCTGTAAATCACAACCGCTTGTATAAGCACCGAAGTTCAAAAGTCCTATCGGGTTTTTAAAGATAGTCATATAGATTGTGTTCAACCAACATATTATCTTCACTTCTTACCTCCGTTAAGGTGGTTGTCTAAGATTTGTAAAACACTATCCCAATGGACTACCCTTACCTTCGTTTCCATTCCCCAATTATCTGACTTATGAATATCATAGTGGACTCGTTCCTCTATCTCGGTTCGGAGTTCTTTCAAGAGGGATGTTCTTCCACGAATTTCTGCTCTCTCAACTATATTCCCGACAGTTGGCTCTAATTTACTCATCTCTCCTCCTTTTGTCTTTTACCACAACTCTTGCAGGCTCCTTTGTAATATGGCAACATATACCCGCAGTGTTTGCAGGTATGTTCTCCATCTCCTACTTTGATTGATTTTACAATTTTCTTTTTTGAAGGTTCGTTAATTTCAAATTTCTTACTGACGACCACCCGTTCAGACCTTTTGGGGCCCCCCGAGGTTTCTCCCATATCATTTTTTATAAGTCGGCGGATGTATCCTTCAGACTGACCCTTGACCCACTCATATTCTTCTTCGTTCAAATAAACTTCTTTTCTCATATTCTTATTATACCCGTATACGTATATAAGTCAATAGTTTTATTACTCCCACCCTAGTTCGTTTATTAGGAGTCCCTTTATATAAACCCCTTCAGTATATAGTATCTAAGCATTCTTTTTGGGGTCGGGTAGGGCTACAAAATAAACACTACTACAATAAAAAAATAGCTTTGTTACAGCATTATTACATCATGTATACTATACTCTCTTGCCTACGGCATGAAAGATATACTGTCGTGCTTACGCTCTGGCTTGTTTGCTTATTGGTTGATATATTAAAATACTCATAAATACGGTTAAAAACGGTTGTTTACGCTTAGCTAATCGCTAATACACTTATATATTCATAACTTCCTATAATGCAGTTATGCCCACGATTTACAGCTTTACTTATGTTTAATATTATGTTGTAGTAGTCTTTTAAGCTAATAAAGCCCACAATTTACTTATTTTAAGTTATCCACAACTTTATTTAAATAAAACACTTGACAAATATACATTTGTTTGATAAGATAGATATATCAAAGATAACAGTAGTTAATGGGGGGGTTAAAGGGCGAGTTTCTGGAAGTATACCAGAAGTAAATGAAAAACAAAATAACTTGCCCTAATACCTACCAAAAAGCAACAAGTAAAAAGGAGTAACAAAAATGGTTACACAAAAAGAAGCGAGAGAATACAAAAGGTTTTATTCAAAAGTGCTAAAACACTTAGAGAATACCAAACAAGCTTTTTGCATGACGAACTACGGCATTATAAGCCGTGAAGATTGTTCCGAGTATTTATCTAAAACAAAAGAGGTTAAATAAAATGTTGAACAAACACACAAGAGAAGTAATCAAAAGACGCAAAAGACGACAATTTTTGAACACAACAAAAAGAAGTTGTTTGATTGTCATCATCTGTTTGGCTCTGTTTCTGGCTTATCTCTACATCATAAATGAGGGATTGAAGAGGTCAGAAGCAATTCGAGCTAATACCTACGAACAATATAAATAAGTAACGAAAGGACAAAAAAATGAAAACAGCTAGAGAAGTAAAACAGCTCCAAAAATGGGGTAAAGAGAACGAAGTTATCAGCAAATTAATGGAGCATGATTGCCACAATCAGCCAAGAACTCATGTTTTTGACTATTATCACCCAAGCAACGCTAATTGGAATTGGGAGTTTGGATTGGTAAAGATTGGAGAGAGTCATTACGAGCTTTTATTACAATTTGGCCAAGTTTGCGGTGGTCGTGAAATTGTAATACCTGAATATAATATGAACTTAATCAAATAATTAACGTGACGGTGCAAAATAACTAAACTCGAAAGAGCAAGGATAGCAGTAAGCCGTTGAAGCTGGGACAAACGACACAAAACCCAGCACCTAAAAAGGAGTCAATAAAATGAAAGTTTATCAAGTAAAAGAATTTAACAGCTTGGCACAAAAGAAATGGGATAAAAGATACGATGATTATAGGGCAGGAGAAATTGACTTTGCACCACAGCTTATCTTTTATTTAATGCTTACAAGGAACGGAAATAGGCGGTTGACGGGATATGTTGCAACAGGTTGGTTCGATGGTGAAAACTATCAAGATAAATGCATTTGGCGTAAAACAAAGACAGAAGCAATAAAAGAATATAACAAATAAGAATAGGAGACAACATGAAAATGGGTAAGGTTTACGCAATTTGCCCTGATTGCGAAAAAGAAATGGAAAAGGGTGTTGGATGTGATTATCCCTATCTGATAACAAAAGACGGGGAAAGATACGAACGCATCAAGCATGGAGAGGGGAAAGAGCTGGACTATATCGACACCAAAAGCGATGAATATAAATATTGCCATGATTGCAACGTGCAAGATGGACAATTTCATCACTGGGGATGCGACATGGAAGATTGCCCAAAATGTGGCGGGCAATTGTTAAGTTGTGGATGTGAATGGGACGGAGTAAGAAAATGAAAACAATATCAATAGAATGGTCAACACCAGACGTTTTAGAAGTTGCCCCCGATTTAACCGAAGAAGAGGCGGACAGGGTGTTAGAATTAGCCGAAAGCCACCATGACGCTAATGAGGGTATCAATTGGATTGTTTTAGAGTATTGGGCAGGCGAAGTAAAAAGGGAAAGGAAATAAAATGGATTTTAACATTGCTTTTGTAGACTTGAAAGAAAAAGTGCAACAGGAATTAGCCGAATATATGGGCTATAAAACAATCGAAGAGTGCATCAAAGACAATAATTTTGATGTTATCCCGTTATTTAATTTGGAAAACATCGGAAAGGAGTAATCATGGCTGAATATGGTTATTGTATTTTTTGTGACCAAGAATGTGACAGTTATCGGCATACCTTGAAAGACGGCACGGTTATTTGTGATGATTGCTGGGAAACGTGCCCATTATGCGGTGGGCGAGTTAGAACGGGCGAGGATAACCGATGCACAAAGTGTGGAGAAGTAATAGATAAGGGGGAATAATGACTATTATTGAAAAATTGGTTTGCGGTGAAGACTATTATAAGAAAATAAAAAAAGAAAGAGTAACAAGATTATTTGAAAAAGGTTTGATGTCTGAGGAAGAATATCAACGGAAAATAAAAGAAATAAACATTTGTGGATAACTAAACACTTGACAGATACAACACATTTGTGTATACTGTTAAGGAAAGGAGAAAAAATGAAGAAAGAATTTATCGAACAAGTTAGAACAATCGAATCTGACTGCGTAAAAGTCGGAAGATTAAATCATGAAGTTTGGTTTGAGCCAACACAAGAAGAGCTAAAAGACATCAGTATTGGCGACAAATTCAAAGTAACTATCGAAAAGGTGTAACCATGGAAAGATATAGTTTACCAAAAGATACGGCATACTATCTCTCCCATGAAGAAGAATATGAAGACTTGCTCGCAAAAGAAGGAGAGAATGACCCGAACAACTATCATTTCGAATGTCAATATTGTGGCACAGAAGATAGTGAAGACCATCATTGTTGCGAGTGCGACACGGAAATATCGGCTCGAAAATGCAACGACAATCTCGGATTGTGTGATTGGTGCGTAAGAATGTTGAAAGTTTAGGGGGTAAAAATGGATGAATTAAAAGAATATATAACTGACCAAGTAGACTTTTTGTTAGACCAGATACCAGCTCATCCACAAGTGAAAGAGGGCTACAAGAACATGCTGTTGCAACGGGTTGACAGATTGGTTTTACTCGGTCAAGTTAAAGAAAGGTTAAGAATAGGCGATGGAAGAGAAAATTACAAGACAGATAATAGTTAAAAAAAATGTTTGGAAAGACTTTAAGGTCCAGTCCGCACAACAGGAGAAATCCATGTCGGAACGGATTGAGGAATTTATGGCGAAAGAGGTGAAAAAAGATGGAAACAGAAATTAGTTTAAAAAGTTTGATACATTCTACCGTTATGAAGGAAGAACGGAAGCCGTATCGGGGGATACACCCTTCTTCTCTGGGCGGATGTCCGAGAACACATTACTGGAAAATAAAAGGGATACTCCCAACTACCCCTCCTGGAATTGGCGAACTGATGAACTTCAAGATGGGCGATGCTTGGGAGAATGCTTTATTCCCGATTTTACAAAGGTTAGACGGAATCAAAGTCCACCACCACAAAGGCGAAAAAGCCTGGTCTGTTCCTGAACTGAATTTGTTCGGCACACCAGACTACACTATAACAGTTGATGGCAAGAACTTAATCGTTGATGCCAAGACAGTTAAGTCAAAGTGGTTCGATTATGTCGAAAGAGAATACAAAACCGTTCAAGACACTGTTGACAAAAACACCTTTTTATTGGAAAAGAACCATCACTATGCTATCCAGCAAGGTGCTTATTTGCTGATGGCAAAACGGCTTGGGCTGGAATACGACCACGCTAAATTGATATTCGTCAGTAAAGACAATTCGTTTATCGGTTGGGAGGTGGA
>JAEHJW020000904.1_pt1 | contig 43837 bp, 60 predicted proteins | sample 9271431 | NCBI WGS metagenome assembly JAEHJW02
TCTCTTGCGGATAACATCGCAGACGCCGGCAAGCAGTTGCTCGCGGAGCAATTGGAACTTCTACAAGGCCTTCCTTTCTAAGGAGCCGAGATGCGAAAGATCTCGCTTAAACAAGTCACCATAAACGGCTTCAAAAGCTTTCGCGATGCGCCCCCGGTCGTTCTAAGCGGCGGTAGCGGCTTGTGCTTCTTGGGCGGCGACAACCAAGTCGACAAGAGACTTGGTGCGAATGGTGCTGGGAAGTCTGCGCTATGGGATGCGATTTGCTGGTGCTTCTTCGGCGTAAGCGTGCGCGGGAAGAAAACCGCTGCGCTGCTTAATGAGCAGCACGGCAAAAAGATTGAAGTCGAGGTCGAGCTTGACATCGACGGCGAAGGATTTAGCGTCCTGCGCCAAGGACCGCCTGACCGCATCGCGCTAGATGGTGAGATTGTCGATGAAGGAAAACTTGTCGCGCTTCTCGGCCTGACTCGTGCGCGGTTTTTGCAGTCCGTACTTTTTGGGCAAGCCGTTCCGCTTTTCTATGACTTATCTATTCCAGAACGCGGCGAGCTCCTCGATGAAGTTCTCGATTTAGGTCTTTGGCTCCAGCTAGCCGACCTTGCAGGCGCCCGGACACGAAATGTCGAGCAGCTCAGACAGGAAGCGCAGCGCACGACCGCCAACCATGTAGGCCGCGTGACCACTCTCAGAGAGCAGAACGACTTCGAAGCGCAAAAGGCAGAGTGGGCGAGCGCGCAAGAACGTAAAATCGAAGAATGCCTTGACGAGGTCATGGAGATTGAGAAAGAAATTTCGGAATGTAAAGCGCAGCGTCGGGATGCGAAGAAACGACTAGCGGCGTTTAAGGATTCTGTAGATGGGAAACGGCTGCATGACCTGAAAAAGGCAAAAGCACGGCTTGATGTTGAGAGCGGCGAACTCTTGCAGTCAATTCGTGCGGACTATGAGCAGCTTACCTTCTTTCAGAAGCATTTGACATGCCCCACATGTAAGCAACGCATTAACAGCGTTCTGAAAGAGAGAAAGATGCAGCTCCTCACGGAGCGGGTCGAACAGCTGAATGCGGAGAGCCAACAAAACGCACATAAGAGCATTCAGCTCCTTAAAGAGGTAAACCAACTCGAAAACGATGTCACGAAGCACCAGCGCAAGTGCCAACACTACGAACAGATAGTCGAGCAGGCGACCACAGATATCCGTCGGCACATGCGGCGCTTTGATGCGCTGGAAGACACTTTGAATGCGCTTTCAAAGGAAGTGAACCCCTACGCGCGGCAACAGCAGCGCGTCGAGAAGGCGCTTCACGAAGCGGAACAAGAATTGGAGAAGGCGCAGGAGCAGGAAGCGCAATTGACTGCCCGGCAAGCGGTCTTGGAGTATTGGAAGCAGGGGTTCAAGCGCGTCCGCCTTTTTCTCGTGAAGCGCATACTCTTGCAGCTAGAGATCGAGACTGCGAACGCCGCTAACATGCTGGGGTTGGTCGGCTGGAAGATCAGCTACGTGACTGAAGTTGCGAATAAGTCGGGAACCATGAAGCCCGGCATGCAAATTTTGGTCACCGCTCCGGATACCGCGCAAGCGCGGGAATGGTCGCCTGGGGAATTGCAGCGAGTGCGCATTGCTTCCGCAATCGGGCTTGCGAGCATGATCCAGCGTATGGCAGGCGTCATCTATAACTTTGAAGTTTGGGATGAGCCCAGCAACTGGCTTTCTACAGAAGGAATCGAAGACCTCTTGGAATGCCTACGAACGCGCGCATCTGCGATGCAGAGACGCATATGGGTGGTCGATCACCGCGCGCCTATCTTCACGGGGTTTTCCGAGTACTGGCGTGCGACAAAGACTAAGCACGGAACGACGATTTCCCGTATAGGCACCTAGCAAAGGAGACAACGCAAATGAATTTTAACGTGCAGGATACCTTGCTGGTTCGGGAGCTCCAGGCCGAAGCGCACCAACGCTACGTCCCTGTAGTCCGAGAATTTGTCGTCATTGGGTTTTCACCCAACCGTTCTTGCGTGCATCTGAAGGGGCGCGGCTCCCTCCGCTCGTCATGGCATGAAATCGTAAAGCTAATCATTCTCGACGTCATTCCGCGATCGGAAAAGAGTTTGAAACCGGAGAAAAGCTTGCCGCCTCGTTTTCGCAAGGTTGCCTACGAGGATGACTGCGAAGATGACTACGACCGCGTCGATGATGAGGAGAAAAAAGACTGCGATAGGGTCAGCACGATACCGCCACGACTTCCGCAGACCGATAAGTAAGCTCAACTCGGGAGACAACAAATGATCATCGCATCTCGCTACCATGACATCTCGTTCGGTCATCGAGTCGTCGGCCACGAAGGGAAGTGCCGGTTCCTGCATGGGCACAACTATCGCATCTACTTTGACTGCAAAGCAAACGGGCTGGATAGCATCGGCCGGGTCATCGACTTCGGCGTCATTAAGTCGACGCTGTGCGTTTGGCTCGAGCAGCAATGGGACCATCGCTTCCTGATGTGGGAACAAGACCCTATGCTACAGAACCTGAAAAACCTTTCGTTAATCTACGGGGAGGATAATCAGGAAGGGGAAGACCTGCGAAATTCTTTGGTCCCTGTGCCGTTCAATCCCACAGCAGAGAATCTCGGGCAGTTCCTGCTGAATACCGTGGGCCCCTCCTTACTCAAGAATACTGGCGTCGTTCTTTGCTCCGTTACAATCGATGAGACCCGCAAGTGCTCGGCGACCGTCACTCTCTGAAGGATTGCGCATAATGTTCGGAACCAACGGTATCACGGGGCGCGTGCATTTCGCCGACATGCCGGAAGATGCTTTGCTGATTACCAGCATCTTCCATACCATCCAGTCGGAGGGCCCGTTCGCGGGCACTCCGTCGGTCTTTGTGCGTCTGACGCACTGCAACCTGGCTTGCTCCTTCTGCGACACCTTCTTTGATAAGGGGGATGTCATGACGTTTGAGCAAATCTTCCAAGAGGCGAAGAAGGTATATCCCAGCACCACGAACAACCGCAAGGAGCTGCCGCTCATGGTGGTGACCGGCGGCGAACCGACGCTGCAAAGGAATCTTGGGAAGTTCTTGACGCTCGCATCTTTGCGTGGGTACCGGACGCAAATTGAGAGCAATGGCGTCCTGGCCATTGACCAGTCGCCGACTTTCGCTTGGCCGGATGATGCGTTCTTGGTCGTCAGCCCTAAGGTCAATGAACGCACTCGAAAATACCTATGCCCCCATCCGAGAACGCTGATGCGCGCGCAAGCACTGAAGTTTTTGGTTTCCATAACGGACGAGGGCTATCGGGATCTTCCAGATTTCGCTTTCGAGAAAGGTATGCCGCCGGTCTACATCTCGCCCATGGCGGTGTACAACCGCACCCCGACGACATACGCAAAGGGCAACTCGATAGTCGAACGTAACCTCAATGAGCGCATCTCCATATGGGAGCCCGGGTTGTTCGACCTTGTGAAGACACGCGCTAACTATGAGTACGCAGCGAAGCTCGCGTTGATGTACGACATGCAGCTGTCCTTGCAGATGCACCTCTTCGCCTCCCTGCCTTGAGCCGACCCACATGTTTGATTCACAGAGTTCGCTCGAAGATAACGTCCTGTGCTTACTAGCAACCAGTGATCAACATGCGGCGACGCTTGCGATCCGTCTAAAGTCGGAGTGGTTCAGTAGTCAAGCCTATCGGAAGATTGCGGCGGCGGCGCTTGAATACATCTCGCGCTACCGTCGCGCTCCCGGTGCGCACCTGCGCGATTTGCTGGAACAGCAGACCCGTCGAGGCGACGAGGGCAAGCTCATGCTACGGGTGCTTGCTGCGATTGACGACTTAGCGCCTAAACTGCAACCCGATTTCGTCATGCAGGAACTCGAGCGCTTTATCGAGTTCCGTAAGTTTGCAAGCGCCATGGATCGCGCGTCGGATGCGCTAATGGATGGCGATCTGACGAAAGCGCGAACCCTACTATGGGAAGCGACTCCGACCGAAGATACCAAGGAAGGAATTTGGCTGCACGACCCTGACGCCATGATGCGCTTCATGGTGGATAATGAGGAAGACTACTTTCCCTTGGGCATCGACGCATTGGATTCTCGAGGCGTGCATCCGACCCGCAAAACTTTGACGATGTTCATCGCACCGCCAAAGCGAGGCAAGTCCTGGTTCCTTATTCATGTGGGCAAGAGCGCGCTGCTGAACAAACGCTCGGTGCTTCATATCACGTTGGAGAATTCGGAAGAGCTGACTGCGCAGCGCTACATTCAGTCGCTCTTTGCGATGACCAAACATCAAACGAAAACCATTCGAGTGCCCGTGATGAAGCGGGATTCGCTGGGGCGGTTCGTGCGCTGGGATTTTGATGAAATTACCAGCACCGCTCTAACCCCTTCTAACCGCGCGTCGCTGGTGCGCAAGCTCCGCAGCCTCAAGCGGCGGCCGCCGCTGCTGATTAAGGAATTTCCTACCGGCACCCTGACCATCACGCAACTGAATCTTTACCTGGATGCGTTGGAGAAGAATCACAACTTTAAGCCCGACCTGTTGATCGTCGATTACCCGGACCTGATGGCCACCGATAGCAGCAAGCTACGAGTCGATCTCGGGGTCATCTTTAAGAACCTTCGAGGCGTTGTCGTGCAGCGAAACATGGCAGGCGTCGTCGTCACGCAAGGTAACCGTGCATCCGCGGACTCCAAAGTTGTACGCAGCACCATGGTCGCGGAAGACTACAGTAAGATTGCAACCGCGGACACGGTGTTGACCTATAGCCAAACGCCGGCGGAGAAACGACATGGGATTGCACGTCTCATGGTGGATGCGTCGAGAAGTGAAGAGGATAAGTTCGTCGTCATGATTTCGCAGTCTTACGCTTCCGGGCAGTTCTGCCTCGACAGCACCTATATGTCCAAGGCGGTGGAAGAAGATTCCCAGCGTATGACGGGAGAAGGTGATGATGCCGAAGACGCCAAGGACTAAAGGGGTGCGCGCAAGCGCACCCGAGCGCTATGGGCCGGGCAGCTAAATGCCGATCGATCCAGAGGCCATAGCGCGCTACCTAGACAAACCCCTACCGAAGCTTCCGCGCTTCAAAGGCGCGGACCCGCAGAAGCTACATGATCTGATCTATCGGGTTACGGGCGCCCATTTGAAACCCAAGATCCCGACGCTAAAGGCGATCCAGCTAGAAGGGATCGCCTTTGCGCTTTACCTACGCAACGCGCTGATGCTCTACGACATGCGTCTTGGGAAGACAGGTCTCTCGATCACATGGGCTGAGCATTTGCGGCGTTGTAACTTTTGGCGGCCTGGGAAGAAAGGTTTGATCATCGCACATGCGCCTTTGGGGCTTAGCATTTGGGAAGAGCAGATCCCAATGTTCTCCGACCTCACGGCGCGCTATGTGCAGTCATCTCAAGATGAGTTTTTGGATGCATTGACCTCCGACTGCGACTTCATCGTCGTTCCTTGGACGGGGCTTCAAGAGATCTTTGGAATGCGGAAGCTAAATCAAAAAGGGGTCGTAAAAATGTACCCCAACCGTGCCGCGTGCAAGATAGCGGCGGAGTTCTTTTCTCTTGTCATCATGGATGAGATTCATCGCGTCAAAAATCCCGCAAACCTCTGGTTTCAAATCATCGAAGCGCTAACGCCTAACTGCAAATTTCGCATGGGGCTTACCGGTACCCCAGTCGGACGCAACCCATTTGCGCTCTGGGCGGAAGCCTATCTGATCGATCGCGGAGAAGCGCTAGGATATCGCTACAACTTCTTTAAGCAGATTTTCGGGAAAGAAGTCAAATCCCGGTTTTCTCCTTACCCGCAATGGGTCTTTGATAAGGAAAAGATGCTGCTACTTCAGCAGCGCGTCGATACCTTAGCACTCAGCTATACGCGAGATGAAGTGCGCAAGATGCAAGTCATCGCGAAACGGGTTAAGGTGCCGATGAGCCGCCTCCAGGAAAAAGCCTACAACGAGGCGGTCGACACAATGCAGCGCTACCATCGAGGCGACGATGTGAAGCTTGAGAACGCTTTCACCCGTACTAGACAAATTGCAAGCGGCTGGGTGCCTTTTATCGGTCCGGCGGGAGATGCGCAGATCATGACCTTTCCAAATTCGGGAAAGCTTCAATGGCTGCGCGAGTTTCTTCCCTGCTTGCCGCCAAAGACCCAAGTCGTAATTTTCCATGAGTTCACACACTCCGGTCAGCTGATCTGCAACCTCCTGCAAGAGATGGGAATAACGCACCGTCGGATTCGCGGTAAGCAGCGCCATAAGAACCGAGAGTACGTTCGTGCTTTTCAAACGCGACGCTTCAATGTGCTGGTTGCTAACACCGCAACAGGCGGCACAGGGATCGACCTTTCGGGCGTAAGCTACATGTGTTTCTACGAGTCGCCCGTAGACCCCATTACTCGACAGCAAGCAGAAGCCCGACCGCTTGCGGACTCGCGCGGAGACCGGCCGCTATGGATGGATGACCTTATCTCTGCGCCGGTTGAACGCAAAATTCTGACCTTTATCCGAGAAGGAAAGAATCTCAGCAAAGTTATCAGAGGAAATGTCGGCGACCTAAAAACCCTTAAGTAGCTCCACGCTACCGTTCTTTTGCACAGCACTTGTAGTCACACCTTGGCGACCCTTTATGAAGGTGCGGTAGCAACGAGATAGGTTGCGCCATAGATAGAAGAGGGTCTCATGAAAACGAAAACAACGAGTCAGGTTCCTTCCGTGGAGAAAGCTCTCTCCGCGCTCCGTCGGCGAGGAGGGATTAGCGCTGCTCGGTTGCAGGACATCGCAGGCTGGAAGCGCAAGCCGACCAAGAACGACCTGCGCTCTTTTGCGCAGCGGCGCGGGTACCTCCTTAACGAGCACCTGAGCGCGGCTGGCGAACCTATCTTCCACTTTACCCTACCGGAGAGAGCACCGAGTGGGAGCGCGCGGAGTCGCAGGGGAGGTAAACGGAGCTAATGGGGACTCGCACCAGGGGAGGGGCGCACGAGAGCTCCTGAGGGAAGCTTTCCCCTCCCCTGGTCCCGGTTTTTTGCGTCACCGCGCGCCTACTATAGATTTAATATTGGGTAAATAGGAAATTCTTTTTAGTTCTTAGTATTGCGGAGCGCTTACAGGAGCGTTGTAAAGCGCTTGTAGAGTCGTACTAAAGCAATACTATAGTTCAAATCCTTAAACGCTCCTCGCGGTGACCTTCCGCTGTCAGGGGGCGGTAGAGCTGCGTAAACCCCTTAAAATCGGCTTTTTTGCTAAGCGTGCCGCTACTTTTCCCCATTGGCGAAAGGTATGCGAAAATCTCAGGTCTTAGGGTCTGAGTCATGCATTCTTACCGCTGGGCTTCCGAAAAGGCGTGCAAAATCAGGATCATATTTTCCCGCTTTTTTTCATCTTTTAGGTATGACTTTTCCCTAGCCTCAGATATAAAGGAATCAAGCGCAGGCACATAAGAAGCAATAGCGCAGCAAGCGGGTCCCACGCGGACTTGCTAGGGGACAGCGACGCGCTGCCACCCGCTTGCTCGACCCCAGCCAAAGGGGTTGCGGGACAGCTTGCGGCAGCGCGCAGTATCCTAGTGGGGTCCAAATCCCCTATAGCTAGGCACCCACGCGTCTATGGTTGAGCAAGCATCCTCAGTAGAATGGTAAAAGTTCTTCCCCATTGTTTGACAAGCAATGCAGCGCAGACCTGACTATTAGGTCTGCGCTGCTTGCGCTTGCGTATAGGAAAGCAGCGTCTATTGGCGCTGCTTTCCCCTGCGCTAGTGCAGGGTAATGCAATGGGAGAACCCACATGTCTCAGACCAACACGAAGGCTCCGGCCGATGTTGCTTTCGCCGCGCTGCGTCGCCCGCAGGGCGTGAGCGCTGCAAAGGTGCAGGAGCTGGCGGGCTGGGCTCGCAAGCCGACCCGCCACGACTTGGCTAACTTCGCGCAGCGTCGCGGCTGCGCGTTGACGGAGCGCACGAACAAGGACGGCGTCCCCGTCTTCCGCTTCGTCGCGTAAGCTCCCGCCAATATGCCTCCAGCAAGCCTCGTGCTTGCTGGTAGCACCTTGGCAGGACCAAGGACCACAATGGGAGAACCCAAATGAGCTACCCGATTGGTAACAAGACTGTCCGGGCAAAAGCGCCAAAGGTTGCACCGCCCGTCTACAAGGACGAGCGCACGCCGGAGCAGAAGCTTCGCCATCATCGCGAGATGCTGGTCGAAATCGTCGGCGGTGCCCGCAAGTCTCTGACCGACTACCTGGAGTTGCAGAGGCACCGTGCAAACTCGTTGACCGAAGAGTTGCATCGTCACATCTCCGACATCGAAGATGCCGACAAGAAGCAGTCGACCGGGTCGTTGGTGACGACAGCGTCGGACTACTTCTCGTGGGCCGTCAACGATATCGAAAACTTCTTGCGCAACGTGAACTTCTCCGCCGCTGTGAGCTACGCGGCGGGGTGCACGCAAGCGGAGGAAGCGTTGAAGGCTTTCGATGCTGCGCACCCCGAGATCGTGCCGACCAAGGACTAACGCATATGATACCAGCGTGCAGCAATGCACGCTGGCGTCACCTGCGCTAGTGCAGGACAATGGGAGAACAAGCCAATGTCTGACACCGCTAAACATGCGGATAAGATCCGCAAGATGATGGCGCTCGCGCAGGACTCCGGAGCGACTCCGGAAGAGGCCGCGAATGCCGCTGCAATGGCTGCGGAGCTTGCGCTAAAGCACAATCTCGATCTCGCGCAGGTCATGCAGGAAGGCCAGCCGAAAAAGAAGGCCTTCACTCACTTGTACGCGACAGAAGGTTGCGGCCCGCGCGATCGCGCTGCCGGGTTGCTGCTCAGCCATGGACTCTCGCGGCTTTACGGCTGCATGAACCTCGTTAGCTGGGCGCCCCCGACGAATAAGTACTCGTTCGTCGGCCAGGAGCACAATGCACAGCTTTGTGCATCGTGGTTCGACTACCTGTGGCGCTCATGCGAACGGGCGAATAAAGAGTATAATAAGACGCTGCGCGGCGCTGGCCGGACAGCAAAAGAGCGTGGAGCGGCTGACCAAGCATTCCGCCTGCGCTTCGCTGAGGCAGTCACGACTCGACTGCTCCAGAAGCTTCGTGAGATGCGCGAAAAAGGCGTGCAGCAAAGCAATGGCACCGCGCTCATGGTCGTTGACTGGTATGAGCAAGAGTATCGTGAGGTGCAAGAGTATGCTGCGACCAAGATGCGCGTCGGCAAAGCCGCAAAAACGCGGACTTCGGTTCGCGATTCTCATGCGGGCGCTGCTGGCGCGGAGGCGGGCAAGCGAGTCTCGCTTGACGCACAGTTGACGAGTTCGCAAAGCGTACGCGCTGCGTTGCGCTGATCCATATGATACCAGCATGGTCTCCATGCTGGCGTCACCTGGACCAGTCCAGGATAACACAATGGGAGAACCCACCATGAAGCTCCGTAGGTCGCATACCTTCAAGGGTGTGACGTACACGTTCACCTACCCCGTCCTTCGCTCCTGGGCGCGAAAGTATTTGCGTGAGCGTGAAGGGAGGGATGTCTGATGCGCATTGACCCCACCACCAAGCGAGTCATCATCGAAAAGGGCGATATCGTGATGATCCGGCATGGCCATACCAGGCAGCGTTATAGGACGGGTAAGGTCCTGAAGGTTTCCCCTACGCAACGCCTGGTCACGGTCAGCACCGGAAACGTGCCCCGTTCGTTCTACTACCAAGGCGGTAATGACCTTTGGCGCGAGTCGCCGGGGTCGGGTTTCGGCGGCGCTTTCCTGAACGACTACTTCTCGGCGGCCGATGTCGGCCTGTTGCCGATGGAAGAAGATGTCAAGCGGGCTGAGCGTGACTTCTTCACCAAGAGCTCCAAGGACTAACGCATATGATACCAGCGTGCAGCAATGCACGCTGGCGTCACCTGCGCTAGTGCAGGACAATGGGAGAACTTACATGCCAAAAGCTACCAAGACCGTCGCCCCCAGCGCTTCTCTGGATTCGGACAAACTCGTGCAAGAGTTCCTGGTCCTATTCCCGAAGGTGCACCCAGGCGAAGCGGTGCCCAATGTGCGCTTTGCGGGCGGTCGCTTCTATATCGGGAGCGAGCGTCTCGGCACGGCGAAGTTCATCGAACGACACGATGCGCTGGTTGCGCTGTGGGACGCGCAGGAAGCAGCGCGCATCGCAGAGCAAGAGGCGGCCGAGGAAGAGACGGACGACGCTGCCCAGTCCGATGCGGATGCTTCCGCGGAGGAGAGCAGCGGAGACCCGGAGATCGACCGTCTGCGCGCTATGGGGATCGGTGATCCTCCGACTGTCAGCCATACGACCTACTGGCCGGAAGAGCTGGCAGCGTGGCGCATGTTGCAGGATGGGTACACGAAAGGCGTGAACAAGGATAACCCGGATGCGTGCTTCTACGTTCGTGACCTATACCTCGGTCGCGAGAGCACGCTGAAGCACTGGGCGGCGTATCTTTCCGCCGCGCAGGGCGTTGTCCTTCAGGTCGTCAATGCAAAGACCGGCGAGATCGCCGCGACCTACGACGGTCGTCGGGTCCCGCGGGCTCCGGACGCTGCCGCAGCGCGCGCCGCGCAATTCGGCAAGCACAAGAAGGAAGGCGAAGTCGATGCGGAGAAGAAGACCATCCGTAAGCGGGTGGTCGGCAGCATGAAGCCGCTCGATCAGCAGTTCTTCGATCTCGCTTGCCGTCCGGAAGGCGTCAAGCGGACGGAGCTGAACAAGCTGAACGGCGGTGTCGTGATCAACTGGAAGGGCCATCTGGCAGCGCTGGGTAAGCGCCGCAAGCGGGTCATTCGCGTCGATAAGACCGGAGAGACGCCGATCTATTGGCTCGACCCGATCGCCTAGGCAGATGCTACGAGCATACTGCAAGGTATGCTCGCTGCACCTGCGATCAGGCAGGAATGCAATGGGAGAACAACCAATGGCCATTCAACGCCGACCTTTAGGGCGTCCCGCGGAGCCGGTGTCTGACGAAGATGAAACGCCGGTCATGACGCTGCGAATGCTCGATGACGCGCGGGACAAGGTGCTCCGGCAACTCGAACTCGGGCCGAAGAGCTACCGACGCTCCTCTGCATACTCCGACTACGTATCGCTGGAATATGCGGTCTTCACCGATATGCACGCTGCACCAGGGGAACACCCGGCCAAAGTCATCGAGAACGTCTATCGGCCACTTTGCGAGCGGGTAGGTTGGAATTGGAGTGCCTGCCGCATCCTACAGGTGCGAGGCAATTCCGTCGTGGTCACACTCCAGCGCGCTGATGTCATCTCGAGCGGAGATGCGCGGATGCCGGTGGGTTGAGGGCGCGCACATGCCAGACATTCAGTGGCCGATCGGGCTCCAGACCATGCGTCTGGAGGACTACGGTGCGATCAATCTGACTAACGAAGAACGCATGTGCTACATCGATGGCTACAATGCTGCGGTCGAACATGCACGCGAGCATCTCAAAAGTGTCGCGCAGTGGTATGCTGCGCAAACAAACGCTTTAGACTGATCCATATGATACCAGCATGGGCAACCGTGCTGGCGTCACCTGGAGCAGTTCCAGGATAACACAATGGGAGAACATCTACCATGCATGACTTGACACAGCGGAAGGACGGGTCGTACGAGATGGCCTATGTCGGGAAACCCGGCTGGCACGGTCTCGGCAATCAGCTGCCTGCCGGAGCCTCGAAGGAGGAATGGCGCAAAGCGGCTGGATACGACTGGGAAATCTTGAGCAGTCCAGTGGAGTTCGCTGTCGGCGATATGAAGGTCTACCCCGGCGACTTCGCACCCTACCCGGGGCAGAAGGTCAACTATCGCAGCGACAACCAGTTCCCGTTGTCGATCACGAGCGACTCGTGGCAGCCCATGCAGCCGGGGCAGATCCTCGACTACATGGATGAGGTCGTCCATAAGTTCGGCTTTGTGCTGAATACCGCGGGCACTCTCGACGGCGGCCGGAAATTCTGGATGCTGGCGGATATCGGGTGCGAAGACGCGGTCAAGGACCCGCGCGATCGCATCAAAGGCCGTCTGCTGGCAAGCACGTCGGTCGATCGCACACTGCCGACGAGTTTTCGGTTCGTCGCGGAGCGAGTGGTCTGCCAGAACACGCTCAGCATGGCGCTGGGCGAGCAAGGCGGCACTCATCACATCTTCAAGCATCGACGCGTGTTCTCCGCGCAGGAAGCGAACGAAGCTCTGGGTCTGCAAGCACGCGGTGCGTTCGACCAGGCGATCCTGGCATACCGTTTGCTTGCGGATTGCGAGATGCCGGAGGAGGTGGTGGTCGATGCGACGATGCGGCTGTTCGATCTCAACCTCGACCAGCGAAGCACCGACGAAATCCAAAAGCTTGCGAAGACCAAGCCAGTGCGGAGCATCATCGAACTGACGCAAAACCCCAGTGCGCTGATCGGCTCCGAGATGGCCGGTCTGCAAGAGACAGCGTGGGGCTGGGTCAATGCGGTGACTCAGTTCGTTGATCACGAACGTGGTGCACGGACTTCGGACTCGCGCATGATGCGCGCGCAGTTCGGCGACGGCTATCGGGCGAAGAACCGCGCATTCCACATGGCGCTCAGCTACGCACAGACCGGGATCGCGGCGCTGGATCCGAACAAGGACTTGCGCGACTTGCTAGCGCTGGGCGACGACCTGCAAAACTTTGACACGGAGGAGTGAACCGCTGAAGATGATACCAGGATGCACAAGCATCCTGGCGTCACCTGGAGCGGTTCCAGGGCAACAACGGGAGAATTCAAATGAGGACGAGATCGCAAACCAGTGCTCGGGTCATCGGACGCGGCCGTTGGTTGCGTCACATGGCACAGCGCTGGAGCACGACGAAGCTTCGTCGTGATCTGGAGTGGGCGAGGGCGACGATACGCAGCTCCAACCCGCCCTGTTCCTATGAGGCCGCGGTCGTCATGGCGGCGGTCTGCAAAGCGGAACTCCGTCGCCGTCGGTCGCGCGCGCACCTTCAACTCATCATTACGCGCTAAAAAGCGGACCGCTGTATATGATACCAGCACGCAATAAGCGTGCTGGCGTCACCTGGAGCGGTTCCAGGAATAGCAATGGGAATACTACCAATGGGGATGATTTGCAAATGGCTTGAGATCAAGAAAGATGATCCCACCACTCACCCGCCGCAAGACGGGGAATGGTTCGAAGTCAAAACGCCCCACTACCAGGGTGCAGCGATGTACGACCCGCTGACCAAGCGCTACTACGACGGCAAGAACCATGGGATCAACGCGGCGACCTTTCAGTACTGGCGGCGCGCGGAAATCAAGTCGAGGAAAAAAGCATGAGCACCTGCATCCTTTGTGGGCACAAGGTTTCGGGCGGCGGCGATCGGCACGCGAAGGACTCGTGCCCGCAACGCCCGCCAAATTCTCGGCAACGAGCGCGAGGGAGTTTGCCGAAAGCGGCGGAGTACTCCGAGGCGCCAGTGCGTGGCAAACCGATTGCGAATACCGGCAAGTCCAAGAAGGGAGGGTACGTGTAGATCGAACCACTGAAGATGATACCAGCATGGGCAACCGTGCTGGCGTCACCTGGAGTGGTTCCAGGAATAGCAATGGAAGGACCCTACCATGAATTCTTACGAGCGGTTGAAGGCGCACCTGGAGAGCGTCGCGTTTGCCGAAACCGAACCTGAGATCCGGAGCCTCTTGCTGGAGGTCGCCGCAGATATGCATGGGCAGACTTTGACCATTGCCGTGCTGACGCGGCTGTACGCACATCAGCTGCAATATCTCGAGAATATCGAGGAATGGGACACGCGCACTACGATAGAATCCTACACGGCGGGCTACAAAAACGGTTGGAACGGGTTACGGGAAAAAGTGCAGAGGGATTTGCTGCCGAAACATGTCCGGGCACCGCAACTCTGAAATGGGAAAGGTTATGCTCCATGAGCCTTTCTCGGCCTAAACGAAAGCGAGCCCCCGCGGATAAGCAGCCCATCATCGCGCGCTTTCACGCGGCTTGGGAAGCGGCATACCCGCATCTCGACCCGCCCGAACTTTTCTACGAGGTCAATGGCGACGCAAGTGGGTTCCGGTACTACGGCTGCTTGGAATCGACCGCCTATATTCTGCAAGAGATAAAGGAACTGCAATCCATTGCCCGCCCCAAGCAGCTCACCATTCGGCGGAGACCGGTCGGAGGCGTGCGGATTTTCCGCCGCCCTCTGACGCATCGTGCGTGACCCGACGCAGATGCTACGAGCACGTGTAATGCGTGCTCGCGGCACCTACGACGGTTTCGGAGGAGGATCTTTTGTCCATCTGCTCTTATGTCGATCAAGCCCTGGTTATCAGAGCGCTACAACGGCACGGCGGTAAGATAATCAAACACCTTAAGCGCTTTGTCGTGGTCAGCGACCCGGAAGCAGGGAAGTACATTCACATCTCGACCGACTCTAAGTATTTTGTAAGCAAGACTGGTAGCTTACGTCGAGGCACCATTCTGGATACCTCTTTGATCGTGCCCGCAAGGCATAGAGATCGGTTACTCAAGATTCTTGACGACCCGGACAACGGGAAGAAACAATGGGAGAACCCACATGGGAAAAAAGCTGAAGGTAAAGAGGCACCGCTTAAGCCGAACATCGCCAAGGCGTCAAGGGTCGCAGCCCGCGATACCAAAAGCAGAAACGCCTAAGGTCGCACCCGACGCGCTGCTGATCGATGTGATTGCGCAGACTCGCGGAAACCGGGAACGTATTCCACGGTCAATCCCGTACCTGAAGCACATTGAAAAGTGTGTGCAGGCCGTCCCTTCCGCGGAGCGCTTTGTTCTCGACGCGGAAGGCTCTCAGCACTTCGGCGAGATAATGCGTGCTAACCCGGAGTTCATTGCGCGCAATCACGAATTTGCGCGCGCCCCTTACCCGGTGACCTGGATTGAGTTAGACGCAAAGGCGCTTTACCGAGGCGTCACCGGAAAAGAACCGGGACCTAATGCCGATGACAAAATCGGCTACATGATCATCGGCAACAGCGCATACTGGTGGACATACGATCCGCTTGTGCGGGAAGCGCGTATGATGCCCATCGAACTAGAGTTGCATCGGCCGTTCTCGGACGCGGAGCAGCTAGAGTTTGCGACCGTCCTCGGAACCAGCCGTCTCGGGCTTGTTGCGTGGATTTGGGGCGACGTACTGAGAAAGTGGGTCGGACCGTACTTGGATAAGAGCAATGAGGCGTTGGTGCAGGAAGCAAAATCCCTGCGCGACCAACATACCTGTCGGTGGTTGATACCGGGAAAGTCGGTGGATGATCCTTCCATGCCTTTCACGGCTTTGACCGCGGGCGAATTGCGGAGCATCATCGCAATTCTGCTCTACCTTAACCAGCAAAAAGTGATGACGCCGATCAAGCACCATGAAGCCGCAAAGCACTTCTCGCGTGGAAAATTGCGGCAGTACCTTTCGCATAGCGTGGTGACCATCAGCTTGGAAGCGAAGGAGCGCCAAGCTCGGGCCCGCTCCGCTATTTTCATCCGCAGCCCCGCGCGGCGGCATGACGTGCGGGGTTGCTACTGCCACGATGCATCTGCGCAAGCAGGCAATGCGGCGCATTGCCCGCACGAATGGTCTCTCATCAAGACCAATCACTGGCAGTGCGGAAAGTGCGGAGGCAAGCGCTGGTGGCGTTCCGCTCATATGCGGGGCGACGCGTCGCTTGGTTACGTGGCTAAAGACTACAAACTCAGCTAGGGAGAACCCTCATGGACTACAAACCCCGCAAGACGTTCCAACCTTCGCCCGAGCAATCGGAGTACTTCCGCTGGACGCGGGTTGGCAAAGGCAACGCGATCTTGATCGCAGTTGCCGGCGCTGGGAAATCGACAACCCTTATCCAAGGGTTGCGCGAGCAGGACGGCAACATCGTGCTTGCGGCGTACAACAAGAACGCGTGCGAAGACCTCAAGCAAAAGGCCGAAGCAGCACGCGTGGATCGGCAGGGCGTGCGCATCATGACCAAGCACGGTCAAGGATGGGCCGCATGGCGACAGCTGGCCAAGAGCGTGGTGGTCAAGGATTCCAAAGTCAAGGAATTGATCGACACCATGATCGCCGAGCAGAATGGATTCCAGCGGGTCATGCTCTACCAGTCGTTTCTCAGCAAGCTCGTGAGCCTCGCGAAAAACTACCTGATCGGCGTCACGCGGCCCAACGAACCGCAAGAGTGGATGAAGCTTGTACAGCACTTCGGCCTCGACGAAGAGTTACCTGAGAACGTCAGCCCTCTGCAGGCGATCGAGGATGCGCGGTTGCTATTCCAACGATCGCATGAGACCTGCATGGACGTGATCGACTTCGACGACATGTTGTACGCCCCGCTTGCGTACAACGCGCGGTTCTTCCGCAATGACTGGGTCATCGATGACGAAGCGCAGGACACCAATCCTGCGCGACTGGAGCTTTCTAACCGAACTCTTGCGCGCTACGGCCGTTACGTCGCGGTCGGCGATCCCAAGCAGGCCATTTACGGGTTTAGCGGTGCTATGGGAGATTCGATGGATCAGATTCGGAAGCGCTTTAAGTGCCGTGATCTGACCCTGACGGTCTCCTACCGCTGCCCGCAGAAGGTGGTCATCTACGCGCAGCAATGGGTGCCCTACATCAAGGCTCATGCTACCGCACCGGAGGGCATCGTCCGTTCGATCAACTACTCGGCGGCTGAGATTACCTGCACTGGATGCGACGGCGAAGGGCATCACATGATCCAGGGCGAGTTTCCTGTCCCATGCCGAGTGTGCAAAGGAAAGAAGAAGCAGTCCGCGTTGCCCTGGTTCTTGCAGGATCGGGTTGCGTTTAGCGACGCAATCTTATGTCGCAAGACCGCACCGCTGGTTCGCACGGCCCATGCGATGCTCCGTGCGAATGTGCCCTGCAAAGTCGAAGGACGGGATATCGGGAAGTCGATTATCCAGCTCTCGAAGCGCTGGCGAGTGAAGACCCTGGAAGCGCTTGAAGACCGACTCTCCAAGCATCTCATCGCGGAGGTGCAGAAGGCGAAGAAGGATAAGTCAGAGCGGCGCGCGATGGATGTCGCGGACCGAGTCGATACTCTACGTGTCTTCATCGAACGTGCGCGTGCCCGCGGAGAGCGCACCATCGATGGTATCGAACAAGATATCATGCGGTTGTTCGCCGATGATGTCAAAGGCGTGACCACGCTGTCGACAGGGCATAAGGCGAAGGGGCGCGAATGGCCTAGGGTCTTCTGGATCCAGGTCGCACCCTTGGACCCCAGCCGGATGCAACCATGGGAGGCAGAGCAGGAGCAGAACATCCTCTACGTCATCGCGACTCGCGCGCAGGCCGAATTGGTCTTCGTGCCAGAAGCACTGTTGGATTCCAAATAGGGGAACTCTAATGAAATTCGGGTTGATAACGCATACGCTCGATGTCGAGCTTCTAGAGCTCGAAGAGGTCAAAGCGCAAGTTGAAGACCTGATTATAGAGGTCTTTCAAAAGGCGCGCGAAAGCAACCGGGAGGTAAAGTTTTTCAACTTCACGGTTATCCCAGGACACGATGCATTGCTGCTATCAGCTGTCCTGCTGTAGCGCCTCGCGGCCCTAAAGCCATTCTGCTGAGGATGTCCCATGAAGCTAACCTTCACCGAAGATCAATGGTCTCAATTAGTCGAAGACCTGGTAGGCAAAATTGAAAGCGCCTATCATCGCGCGAAAGATCCTTTTACGCTGCCGGGTCTGACTCCTGCGGCCTACGCCGCAAACGCTCCCGGGGGTCTCCGCTTTTCCGAACCCATGCGACCCCCTGAGATCGCGGAGCTAGTGCGCCGCTATCTGACTGTACGCGACTGACAAAGAAAGACCCCTGGGCAAAAAACCCAGGGGTCAAGTTGTTTAGGGGGGAGAACTCCGCGAAGCCCGTCGCGACTTCGCGTTGCGAGCGTAGCGGTGCTTTAACGCACGCGCAAGCGCTATTGCGGAGCCGTGGAATCCACAGCGCTTGTGGTGCTTTGCGGACCCTTTTCGATTTCCTTGATCTCATAGTGCTGCGCGGAATGCGGCCAGATCGTATACGTGCCCGCCTTTTCCAGCAATGCTTCGAGGGTGTGAGCACCCGTCTCCGCCCCGGTTTTCTCGACGCGGTAGATCGCCAACTGTTTATCATTGGCGATATGTTCGATTTGCAGTACCACTCGAGTCGTCATGATAGACCTCCTGCGTTAAGCGACAGACGATAGACTATACGCTTCCTGATCGACCAACCGAGATGTGACCCAACGCCACGTTGCGACTTTCCAAATGCCCCACGTGCCGATCAGCACGCGATCATCCGGCTGGTTTCCATCGTAATCCGCGATGAAGCAATTATGCAGTGCCCACGATCCAGGAGTGGGGTCGCCTGCGGACAGGGGAGCAACCGTATCCCACACATCCATCACCTTGTCGGATTGCGATAGAGCAACCCCTATGCTGACCGCCCCTTTGTTGAAAATTGCGTGCTGCATCCCTGCTATGTCGTCATGCGCAATGCGCGCAGGCACAAGCGCTGCCGGCGTTTGCTGCCCGGTCTGAAACCCCTTGGTAGTGGAGTAATCCAGCACGTCCAGAATGCGCGCGCCGCCCGTCGCAATGATGGCCGCATCGTCATCCTGGCATCCCGTGATCGCGCTAAAGTTGCTGACCACCGCGTCAATGCTCGTGATTAGCGTCGACCCGGTCTTAAGGAAGAACTGCAGGCTGATGATGTTTGCGGTTGTCGCGACCGTGCAGACCGGAAGCACGTTGTTATCATAACAGAGCGGCGTCCAGCAAGCCCGGAGGTTGCGTCCTAGACTTTTTGGAGCTGTGTGCGCAAGCTCAGCTGAGTTATCGAGATGCCAGGGCACCGCTGCGTAGCGGGCAGGATCGTGCGCAATACGGCCGCACGCCATTGAACCATGATCGACCATTAGGGGTTCCTCACAAAAAAAGCCGCTGAGCGTTTGGGGGCGCCCAGCGGCAAGTTTTGGGTCATGCTGTCTACCAGGGGCGCAACAGCAATATGCTATACGGCAGGCACGGTCAGTTCACGTTGGGCAGACCGTACAGCACCGCTTTCGCTTGTGCGACCGGGAGAGCATCGACTGCCGGAGCACCCGAAAGGCCGAGCAGCGCTGCGATCTCGGGTTCCAAGCCCAGAACCGCTTTCGCGATGGTCACCGCTGTGCCGCCGCCGGGGAACAACCCGATGACGACATTCGCGGCCATGACGCCGGCCTGGAGCGCTTCCTGGGCCGTGGTCGTCTGAGGCGTCTGCTTGAATTGCTGGAGATCCGCTGTGATGAGTTGCGCTGCGTGCGCGACCGTCTGGGCAGCGGAGGATTCCGACGGGGGCAGCATCGGCCCGAACGCTGCGACCGCGCTGTTCAGCAGCATGAGATCTTGTGTGATCAGGCTGACGTTCAGCGTCTGCGTCTTGGAACCCGGAGTGGTCGTGCACGCCGTCGCAAGCAGCGCGAGGGACAGCGGCATGAAGCTGCGTCGTGTGTAGGTCATGTCGAAAACCTTTCAGTGGTTACGGTTTGCTGACGGGGCCCGTCGGGTCACTGACCGGACGGTTCGAAGCGGGAGGATTCAGGATCTCCATCTGTGCGTGCGCACGACCGAGATTGAACGCCTGAATGATGTGATCGACATCATAGGCGACCGTCGGCGCTGCCTTGACAACATCGGCAGCAAAGGTATTCACGGCGGCGCGCTGTCCCGCATTCTCGGGCAGGAGCATCAGCACCAGACCGCCGACAATTCCCAGTGCGGCCTGTTGCCATGTCATCGTGCCGTTGATCGCGCCGGTCACGGCTGCGCTTACGATACCCATTCCGCCGATGGTGGTTTTTTGCCCCACCCAGGCATTGAGATCGACCATCTGTAGTCCTTTCGGATTTATGGTGCGAGGGGAAAGTCAGTAGCGCCACTCACCATAAGCGTCGCTACACGTAGTCTCCGTCCCAGGCGGCCCAGTCGACGCCAGCTATCGGAGGCCTGGGGGTCTCCGACCCATTCTTGACCAAACTGTGCGTAGTCGCCGAACGACTCGTACTGCTTACGCATTTGCTCCGCAACAGTGGTCAAGAAAAGTTCTCGTTTCGTGCTGTCCAGGTTTTGCACAGCGGTGATGGTGTCGCGTCCGATCCATCCGTCGAGTGCATCCCCTTGAAACCCTAGCGCGGTTTGGAGCGCAAGCCCAGCACCGCGCGGGCCCGCATTAAACGCGTGGTCCGAGATCATGAGGTTGAGCCCGGAGTAGAGGTCATCCGCGCGCACCGCGTTGTAGTACAGCACGTGGAAGACCTCGAGCGCTTCCGCTTGCGTAAGGTTCCACACATCATCCGCGGTGCAGGGATGTTGCCGGTACAACGACAAAGTCGCAACCGTCACGCCCCAGTTGGTCGCGCCGCCAGGATCGCCCGTCATCGGTCGACGCTGAAACCCTTCTTCCTGGATGACGGTGAACCGTTCACAGATGTCGAGATCGGTCATTGAGGGCCTCGTTGTGGATACATGTTTGGCAAGATTTCCCGATGCAGCTCTGTATGCTGCGTCGTGAACAGCTGATCGATGCGACCTTCCACGCGTTCCAAATGCGTCGACAGCGTGTTGAGCGCACTGGTGTTATCCCGAATCACGTGGTCAATTTGCAGCTGAAGCGCCGCCACATCCGCTGCTTCGCGTGAGCGATCTTCATCCTGCTGATGCACGACAGCGGTGTTTTGGTCCAACGCGGCGCGGAGTTGTCCGGACAGATACCACGTGGTACCCAGCATTGTGAAAATGAGCGACACGAGAGCGATGATGCTCTGCCAGTTGACGAGGTTTATGCGGAACGGCATGGACGGCATAGGTGCCATTAGGTGCTCCTTAACGCCCCACGTAGAGCATCACATTTCGCGGGGTGAGGGGTCGGAAGTTGGTCTGCCAGGTCAACGTAATTATGTAGTCGGTATCGTTGATCGTACCGACCGTGAAAGGCAAAGCGATGGCGACAATTGAAAAAGCGGAGCCGGTCACAAACGCCGGCGTCCCAAACGTGATGTTAAGATCCGCGGGGTAACAAGAAACCGTTGGCACGCCCTGGACGATTTCGCCTGGTTGTAACCAACACGAAAGGTCCAAATAGCGGTAGGTCTGTTCTGTGGTGGCGACCGCACCCCACCGAGGCCGCGGTTGCTGGAGCGGCATGTTGGTGTAGGACATCTTAATCCTCCGGAAGCATCACAGTGGTGACGTCAGGGAGCAAGCGAATGATGTCATCTTCGTTTGGGTGCCAATACTGGCGAACGATGATGACCTGATCCAGGCTATGCGAAAGTCCGACAATCAGTTTATTGATCAAGCGCTGCTTGCCGGCTGCAGTGCCGCTGAATGCGTCGAGAAGCTTCAGGGTCTGACGCGCTACCGCACTGACGGCACTGCTCTGCGCCGCGAGGTTGGCCGGTCGGGCCTTGGAGGCGTTCAGCGCCACGATAACCAGGCTGGTGGCCTGCAGATACTTGTCGAACTGCCGCAACATGTATGTTTGCGCAGCCTGCTGCGCCGGCAGATCCTTGATCGCGGTGGTATGCCGGGCCACCGCGCGGGCCTGTAGCGCCAGGAGCGCCAAGGCACTCTGCCGATGCGCCGCGGCGGACTGCGCCGTCAGAGCTTCGACTACTCGGGTAAGCGCAATAAGCGTCCGTGCGCCTTGCCCCTGATACGCGGGAACGACCGGTAGCACAACCGTGCGTCGCACCCCGATAACCATTCCACTGAGGACTAGTCCCGTCTTGGCTATCTGCTTGGTCATCTGCTGACCTTGAGTCTGCTGTGCCCCAAGGGCATGCGTGATGCCTTTCCGCATCCCAAGGAGCTGTGCGGTGGTGGCGACCAGCGTGTGCCCGAACTGCGTACGTGCCGCTCCCTTGGAGCTCGTGACGACCTGTAGTTCGACCTGCGCATGCCTGTTTTGCGTCGCGACATTGGAGCTTCGCCCCCCGAGAGCTAGGGCGGCCTGCCGGAATACGTGACCGGTCATCGCTTGGGTCGCTGTGAGTGTCACGCCCTGGACGGCATGCACCGTGCGGGCAAGCGATGCCGTGAGGGCCTGGACTTGCTTCGCGATTGCATGCGCGGTAGCTCCGCGGCTACTTTGCAGCCCGGTAATGGCGTGGAAAAGCGTGCGGCTGACCGCACTGGTGCTTGCGGTGACGGCTGCGCGGGTTAGCGCAGCCGTGCGCACCAGCGCAGCAATGCTACCCTGGGTCGCCGCGCTGGTGCGGTGGAAGCTCTTGAGCGCTACCGCTTGCGACCCGCTGTAGACCTGTAACTGATGCCCACGTTGCCGAACCATTCCGGAAGACTGGCCAGTTGTCGCGGGCACGATTGTCCGCGTGGCTCCCTTGGTGGCCAGTAAGATGCTACTCAGTGCTGCGGGTACTTGTTTCTCGGCAATTTTCTGTACATGCCCGCTCTGCCCTTCCGTGGTCGAAATCGATTTCGGAAAGGATCGCGGGACCTGCGAAAAGCCCGCGATCGGAGAACCCGCAATGCTGCCTAGTGCGAGTAATGACATACCGGGGGTTCTCCGATTGTGATGCTTACGGGGAAGGTACGCGCAAGTCGAGGATTTGCGCCGCCCGCGCCTGCGTCAGCAGCCCGGCCGCGACCGCCGCCTGGATGTCCGCGAGCAGCGTCCCATTGGTCACGTCCACGGTGCCGAGCGACGCGATCTGGATTGGCCACATCGGCCGCGCGGCCTGGATCGCCGTTTGCTCCGCCGGCGTCAGGCGGTTGATGAAGTCGTAAGCGCTGATCGTGGTCTGCGGTGGAGGCGCGGGAGGAACCCATGTGCCGGGCGCCATCGCGTTGAAGGTGGCGATGGCGCTCTGCTCGGTTGGCGCGGTGACGGTCAGGGCGCCCGAAGAACATACTACCGGACCGGCCCCGGAGCATGTGACGGCACGGCCATATTGGTCCGAAACAGCCAATACCGGCGATGCCGAAAGCGTCGTGATTAGAAGTGCAAGTATGATGCGCATCACAAATTTCCCTGCTGCACAAAACCGGCGCCCCCGGCCGTGCCGGCTGTCGTCGTTGCGGTGGTAGCAGCGGCGCCGGCGCCGCTTGCGGTTTTCTGCGTGTAGGAGGGCGTCGAGCCGATGACGTGCACGAAAATCGAACCGCCCCCGCCGCCCGTGCCGCCTGTGCCTCCGATGCCTGTCCCGGCCCCGTTGCCTCCCGCTCCGCCGTTGCCACCACTCGCATCCAGCGCGTTTGTGGCAAGTGAGCCAAGCAGCGTCTCCGTGACCACGTAGATCACGCCACCGGTAGAACCCCCGGCACCGGCGCCCCCTCCGGCGTTGCCACCAGCCGCGTTGCCTCCGTTTCCGCCGTTAGCGGCCTTGGCTTGAAGCGCGGCGACCGCTGTGGACGCCCCCCGGTTGATGGCTGCGCACGCCAACCCGAGGAAGCCGCCACCGTAACCGGGGGAGCCACCACCCCCTCCCGCGTTGGTCCCATCCCCGCCCCCCTGCCCCCCGGGACCGCCCAGAAACGACGGGGAAATGATGTTTTGCGTTGCGGAGTTTCCTCCATATGGAATAGTCAACAGCGGAGGCACCTGGGACAGAAGCGTGTTAAACGAGTTTGGCATGACACCGTTTAGGCCGGCCGCCCCGCTGGAGGTGCCGTTTCCGCCCTTTCCCCCTGCCCCGGGCGTCCCGGTGCTTAGCCCAAACGGCACGGTGGTAACGCTGATGGTGGGGTTGTTACCTGTCGTTGTGTTCCCCGTCCCGCCAGTGGCGCCCGCAACCGCTAAAAACGGGAGAGTGCCGATGCCATACCCCGGCGACACTAGAGTGGCACCTGTGGCCCCCACCGCACTGTTGCCGGGATTTGTGGCGGAGTTTTGGATCGCGCCGGCCCCCGCATTGGTGAGATCACACGTGCCGTTCGCCCGTATCCAGAACGAGTTCGTCTTGATCTGACAGGAACCCGACACCGTGACGTTGGTGTAGTTCATGTCGCGCGTCAGCGTCGTCGTGCCACTGGAGCACGACAGCGCGCCATCCGCCCCCGTCCCGAAAATCGGCGAAAAGGCGGCCAGCGGCGCGCCGCCGAGGTTGCGCAGAGACGTAGTGGGGTTGGCTACGTCCGATAGGTTGTTACGCGCGTCCAGCGGGCCGACCTGCGCGTGAGCAGCGGACAGCCCAAGTCCAAGCAGCGCGACGGTAGCAGAAAACTTGTTCATCCGATATATCCCTGTGTCGCGGTCGTATAGACCGCCGTTACCTTGGCGTTATTGGCGATCAATTGCCCCACATTGGCGCCAGCACTCTCGAACTGAGCGCCGGCGGCCGGATAGACCGTGATCGCGACCCCGGACCGGTTCCAAACCTCGAATCCCTGGTCGAGCATGCTGTTCGGCACCAGCACCCCTCCGGTTCCAGCCGTCACGATGGTCCGCTGCGCGGACAGCACCGCGGCGGTTCCCTGGGTCGTCCCCGCCGCGCTGGCATATGCGGTTGTCAGTGCCACCGCCAGCGCGGTCGTGGCGCCGACATTGGTGCCGTCGGCGGACAGCGTCACCCGCGCCCCCTGCGGCACGATCACGCCGGCACCGGCCGCTGTTTTCACGGTTGTCGTGAACGCGCCGGTGCTATTGTTCTCCCACACACCGAGCCACACGTTTGGCACGACATAGGTGACGTTGCCGGTCAGTGTGCCGGTCTGCACCACGATGGGCTGCGCGTATTGGTTTGAAGCCAGCGCGACGCTACCGCTCGTGACGCTTACGGACGTGGGATTAAGATTCAGCAGGTTACTGATTATCCCAGCATCCGCGATGCAGGAAATGGTACTCTGCCCCGTCAGGTTAATGGGAGCACCAGAGTTCGTGGACTCGATGATACTCGTGCGGGTCAGCGTCGCGGTGCCGCCCGAGATCGTGACCGTCGCTTGTCCGATTTCCCAATTTGTCTGGTCACCGGAAAGTAGGAGGTAGTTCAGCACCGTCCCGGTGGGAACGATCGACGCAAAGGTAGAGCACTGGGTAGCGGCGACTCCCGTGGTCGTCACCGTGCCAGTCCCCGTGGTCGTGGTATACTCCACGACTCGATTAAAGAAGCTAGGAGCTGCCATGAAGAGCCGCCTTTCGCTAAGAAGCTACCGCACCGACACAGCCGATTACGGAGTCAGCTGATCCGTGACCGTAAACAGAATCGAGTCATTGACGCTGAGACTCAGCGCCGAGAAGTCGCCGTGCAGGAACATGTTGCCGCCCTGCGCGGCCGCGATGGTCGCCGTCTGCCCGCCGAGCGTGAAGTTCGCGTGCGCACCGCCGTCACCACCGACGGTCACCGGAGTGCCAATGGCAATGGAAGCAGCGGCGGTCGAACCCAACTGCCCGCGAGTCACGGTGATGATCGTGGTATTCTGGCCGCCGGTCACCAGCATGACCTCGTTGCCGACCTGGATATAGAAGTTGCCCGTAGTCGGTCCCGTTGCTGCGCCAAGCGTCAGCGAAGTCGTCGCATTGCTGACAATCGTTGCCGCCAAGGACGTGGTACCCGAAAGCGTCGTGGTATCGAACAACCCGACTTCGGTGATGGCCTTCGCGGACACCAAACAGGTCAGCGTGCCAGTGACTTTGTAGGTATCCGCAAGCTGGCTGGTCGTGATGACACTCGACGTGCCCGCGACGCCCGTCTCGGTCGCCGGTGCGAACAGGTTGACATCCGGGTCCGCCGATCCCGTGAAGCCGCCGCCGGTTCCCCAACGCAGGTTCAACGGCTCGGTGCCGAGACCCTTCATGCGACCCCACTGAATCGACCGACCCGCGTAGGTGACCGTCGTATTCGTTGCCATGCTCTACTCCTCTAGAGCAGCGTCTACCGCTGCCATTACGCTTGCCCAATCGCCCGGGCGGGGTTGACGGAAGAGACGCACCGAATCATACCAAGGCGAGTCGATGCGGTCGCGAAGCCAGATCCAATACGGATCATGGCATAGCAGCACCCAGCATGGAACGCCAAGCGTGCCAGCAAGGTGCGCAACGGAAGTGCAGCATGTGATCACCAGATCCAATTCGCGCATTGCCATGCCCGCCGAGACCAAATCCGGTGTGATCATCGGTGAGAGGTCATGCACCAGCGCTTCAGCGCCCAGGCGGGCAATATCGGCTTGCCCGGGACCGCATTGCAAGCTGTAGAGATCCACCGAGAAGTTTTCGGAAATGCGTAGCAGCATCTCCAACGGAATGGATCGCTTAGTGTTTGCGCGTTGCTTCGGATTGCCCGTCCAACAAATTCCGACGCGGCGTGCCCGTCTTGGCAAGCGGGGCAGCGGAAATTGCTGAATGCCCTCCTGCGCCTGAATCCGGCTGCGCACCGCCCAGGAAGGCGGTGGGACCGAGTAAGGCGTGCTGCCGGCATGACGCGGAATACTGATGAGGTAGCACCCGTAGTCGCATTCCGGGAATGGAACGCCGCCGGGCACAAAGGTCACGCGTGGGTCATCTGTCAGGTGCCAGAACAAGTTGTTCAGGTTCGGGCGCATACAGATGTAGAGCTGCACTTTGGGGTAGGTGTCGAGTAGCCATTCGTAGTAGCGCGAAAACAGGATCATGTCGCCAATGCCCTGTTCGCCCTCGACCATCAGTCGTTTGCCGTTAAGGTCTTGCCCTTCCCAATCCGGGAAAGGAAAGCGCCCTTGACGGATCTCGAAGTTTTGGTATTCCAGTCGCACCTCGTACTCAGCTAACCCTCGTTCCCAGTCGCCCGAGTTGAGGTACTGGAATGCAAGGTCAAGGCGCACCCGCACGTTTTCCGGGTCATCTTTCAAGATGCTCTCAAGGACAGAAATTGCTCGGGAAGTCTGCCCCATAGAGCCAAGCAAATACCCGAGGTTCATCCGCGTCGGCATGTTGTCGGGTAGTAGAGCGAAGGCGCGCTGCACCGCTAACAGCGCGCCCTCATGATCGCCCTTGCCGTGGAGCGCGGAAGCAAGGTTGCTCCAGAGCGGTGCGTTGTCCGGCAGGATGTTCAGTGCTCGGCGAAAAAAAATCTCCGCCATCTCAAAGCGGTCTTCTTCACGACGCTTACAACCCAACAGGTTGAGTTCATGCGCCGCGGCTTCAGCTGTCATGCCTTCGGGGAAAGGCGATGCGTACTCAGATTCGGGCATTCGGAACTCCGAAGGAAAGATTACTGCGCGGCGCCGACCGGGCTGAACGAGAGTTCGACCTGTTCGTCCTGCTTGAAGGTCGCGAGCGCGGCTTCGATCTCGGACGGCTTGCGGTACCGAATCAGCACGCTGCCGTGTTGGTTCATCGGGTCATAGAGCTCGACCTCCAGTGTCGGGATCTGCACATTGACGACTTCGCCGTCGATCGTCGCGGCTTGGGTCGAGGTCGAGTGCTGAATGCGGCTCACGGTCAGGGTGTGCTTCACGGCATGATCTCCTGTTGGAACAAAGTCACCGGTGGGGACAGGGGCGGCCGAACCTTATGACAGTTCGGGCAGGTACCTCCGACATAACCGTTATGCCGGGGATCGTTGGGCGGGACCAAGATGCCAGGCCATTGCTGCAATGACGCGGCATCCGCACTGTCTTCCGCTTTGAAGATGCCGGGTGCGCTGCAATGCGGACACTTGACGACAACGGTTCCCGTGCCTGTCAGAATGCGTCGCGTGAAAGCGCCGTGCTGTTGGTCCATCGTCAGTCTTCCTTTCAGAGTATGAACAGCGCACGCCCACGTGGGATAATCGCAGGCGTGATAACCTCCAAGTAGAACCCTGCAATTTGTGCAGCGGGCGCAGGGTTCTGAGTCACGGGTTCGATGATTGCTTGCGCAACTTGTGCGGATGGTGAGGTATTCTGACTCACCGGCTCAAGGATTGCCTGACCTACCAGAGCATTGGTCATGCGGAGATCTCATAGCCCCCGTTAAGGGCATTATACCCGGCAGCTGTCCACTGGGCGGATGTGGCTGGGTCCGTCTCATAGACCGAAGAGTGCTGCACAAAAGAAGTGCTCAACGCAGTGGAATTCCCAAGCGCCGTCGTCGCTCCCGACTTAAGCGCAGTTTGGATGGACCGGCCGCCTGAGTCGGACTTCGCCGCAAGCACTTTTGCGAGCACCGCGTAGATGATAGAAGCCGGGGCGGTCCCGAAGGTGAACAGGTCGAGGTTGCCGACCGTGCTGCCTGAGTTGTAGTCCGTCGTGGGAGCGGGGGGCATCTTCGCAGCATTCAAGTAGTTCGACGCAAGCCCGTTGGGCGTGAACTGCGTCGATGACCCCGCGCCGGTCGGGAACGCACCGGATACTCGCACATCGCCCAGGAAGGTATTCCAAGGGGCGCCGCCGGAGTTGTCACAGAAGTACCAATGTTGCATCCCTATACCTCCGTTACCTCCGCCTATGTAAGACCACTGTTGTACGGTCGTGAGGCTAGTCGCGGAACCTTGGTTGTTCACATTGGTCAGGGAAATGACCGTAACGCCGTTGATACGAACCGTTACGGTGCCGACTGTGGAGCTGATCGTCGCGCCGACTTCAACCCATGACCAAACTGCGCCATTGACATAAACCACTGCATTGGCGGTTCCCAGTAGAGTACCGCCTCGATAAACGCTGATACTTCCAGGCGTTCCGTTGAGAAACACGACATGAAATTGTTCGCTTCCCAACACATCATTAAAGTTGATGTAGCACCCATTGGTCGACCCAACGTTGGTCGATGGCATAAAGCGACCGCCGAAGAAAAAAGAGTTTGCTCCCGCGAGCAGGGTACGGGTTATTGATCCGCCGCCGATAACGCTATTAAGATACCAATTATCCCCTAGGGGCCCATTGGTTTGAATGCTTCCGCCTGAATATGGAAAACTGCCTGCATACAGCCCGTAATTTGAATAATCGCTTATGTTGGTCGAGAATGCCCAACCGCCCGCGTCGATGACTGCCATGATGTCCTCCTTACTGCGTTTGGATGGCCGCAACGGTGAACATTGGGTCAGCTAGTGTTCCGTCCGGTGGGTTCGGGGAAGTCGCAATCACGATGTCGCCGGGCTGCAGTGCAACAATGACGCCAGGCATGGTCGGCACTTTGGAACCCGCTCCCCATGTGACATTGCCGATTGCGGTCGTGATACCGCTGCGCACATACGACACCGAGAAAACAGCGCTTCCGGTTGCGGCTGCGGTCGCATTGCCGCCTGTTCCCGCGACCGCACTGAAGTATGCGACGATGTAGCTGGGAATGACCAACTGCGCGACAACAGGTTGAATCAGCGCGCCCGGACCCCAACTGAACACCAGTGCGGGGCGAGGCTGTATGGGCGGCAGCGAAGAAGGACCGCCGCCTTCCGCTGCGCGCAGCAATTCAGGACGGATGATCATGGGGACCTCACGCGCGCTGGTAGGCGACGATTTTGTGGCCGGCTGTCGCAGCGATCCAGCTCACGGCCTGGATGGTGCGCGGAAAGGTGATCGACTGCCCAGGCTCCAGGGGAATGGAAGTGCCGCCCGCAGACTCAACCGCTGTCGCACCGGTGGGATCGACCCAAATGGTTTCCGCAATCGTCAACCCTTGTTCCGATGCAAGGAAGGGGTTGATGATCACGACATCGACCGGTGCGCTCCCAGGCGCAAGTGACGTGAAGGCGCGCTGCGCGGTATTTGCCAGGTTGAGCGTGAGGCCGTCGCCGACAACGCTTCCATAAGTGCGCAGCGCCTCGGTCGCGTAGAGCGGGTTAGCGGCTCCATTGACCGCACCGTTGCTCTCGATGACATGATGAGGCGTGTAGTAGCCCGATGGCAACAGGTCGGAGGTGACCTGTCGGTTGATGCGGTTGGCGTCGAGAATCGAGATGGTGGATGGGGTAATGGCCATGTGCGTGCTCCTTAGTAGTAACCACCGGGACTGATCGCGGTGCCGGCGGAGCTACCAGGGAAGTAGTTTGCACCGCCCCCATTGGTGTTGATCTGCCCACCGGACACCGCGTAGTACCGTGGACCCGAAGCCGTGCCCGTAAAGATAGTGCTCGGAGCTTGAATGACGCCGCTCAACTCCGCGACCGCAAAGGCAGTCGAGAAGGTAGGTGAGTTTATGATGCCGATTGACGCGTTGACCGTGTTGACCAAGCCACCAGGACCCACGCTGATATGCGCCGCTGCGCTGCCCGAAATCGTGTAGGAGCTGCTTCCGTACACCACCAAACCTCCTTCGCAGAGAATTTGGTTGTTCGCGCAGGTACCGAAGTTCATGGCTGAGAGCGTGACCGTCGCGGCATTGTTGCAGACAATCCCGTTACCCGTGGTCCCCGAACCGGTCGCCGTCAGCTCCATGCCCGCGAGCGTGAAGTTTGCGGACCCCGCGGCGTACACGCAGTTGTTGTTGACCGCAGAGATGACGACCGAACTCGGACTGCCGACGTTGCCAATGATGGTGACCTGACTCGGCGAGCCGCTCTGCCCCGTCAACATGGACGCAAACGAAAACGGCGCGTAGGTGCCGTTCGCGACGTTGATCACGATGTTCAGACCGGCCAGGTCGTACGCGTCTTGCAGCACCGTGATAGCGCGCTGAATCGTCGCCCATGGACCGACCCCGGCTGCACCAGCGGTCGCCTGCAAGCCGTTGTTCGTATCGGAACCGATCGTCCCATTGACATAGAAGTTGGTCGCGCCGGTCAGTTTGTACCGAGTCAGGTTTTGAATCGCTGCTTGGAAGTTTGCCAGCAGCGTACCGGTCGTGCCGTCGTCGGTCGCGTTCTGCCCTGTGAAGTTGACAATGAACTGCGCAATCACCGATGAGATGATACTCGACTGTCGCCACACTTTGTTCAGCTGTGCGGACTGCGCCAGCCCAGCCGTAAACCCGCCGGTCTGCCATGCGGAGCCGACGTACAGTGCTTGGGAGACGACGTTTGCGGTCGCTGTGGTCGCAAACGGGAGGAAATCGTTGGTTGCCATCGGGGTTCCTTACGGGTACGGAAGGTACATGGAGTTATTCGGATCGGAGAAGTCCAAGCTTGGCATGTAGGAGGTTGGCAGGTAGTCGACCGCCCATGCTCCCTGATCGAAACCCTGAATGTATTCGTTCTCCAGGTCGAACCCGAAGCAAGCGCTTCCCGACACGCTCGTGACCAACCATGCGGCGTAGACACCTTCCGGTCTTATCGGAATGGTGCCGCTCAGGAACAATGCCAGGAACGCGACGTTGGGCCATGTGCCGGAGATGTAGTAGGCCATCGACATGTCATAGCCATCTTGGACTGCCGCGTAAGTGCCGGTGCCTGTCGGAAACAGCGCGGTGAGAATCGTCTGCGCTTCCGCGACGGTACCTCGAAAGCCGTTTGCGAGAATCCAAGCTTGCAGCAATTGCCGGTAGGTATCGTCATCAAGACTCGTGATCGCTTCGACCGGCGAAAACTGGTTGTACCAAATGCCCTGGTCAAAGCCGAGGTATGGATCATCGAAAGAGAAGTAGACCGGCGGCAAAGGTTCGTCGAGATTACGGGACCGACCAACCCACTGCCCCACTACATCCAACTGCACTCCAATGGCGACGGAAATGTCGTACGCCCCTGGAATGGTCGCTAGGAAGTTCTGTCCCGCCACATAAGGCGCTACCAGCGCCGTGACGGCTGCTTGAAAGTTAGGCTTGTCGGCATTCGCAGGCGGGATTAGCGCCGTGTATTGCTCTGTCGTGCTATTACCACTCATGTGACCACCAACGTGACATTTGCCGGTGGGCAGCTCGCGGTGTCGTTAAATGCGAGCTGAATGTCATTGAGAGCGGGCGCGAAGCCGTCAATCCCAATCGCAATGCCCGCAGGTTGAATCTCATACGTGTTGGTGTCGGTGGGGTTTGCGGGCGCAGCGTACGGCCCATAGAGATTTGCGGGTACGCCAATCTTGTTGATGCTGAGCAGCGCACCGCTGGGCAGCGCGTTGATGTATGCCGAGACCGCGGCTTGGATTTCCTGCCCGATGACGCTCGTGTACCCCGGGAGCGGGTTAAGCGTAATCTGCACCGTGACGTTGCGGGTGATGGGCGTGTAGTAGTAGATTGTCTGCGGGCGCCCATAGACATCGACATAGGTGCCCGAGACGTTGCCCTGCACACCGCACCCAATGGACTTGTTCAGCCCAATTGCGTTGATGATGCTCTGCACAGTGCCGCCGGTGACCACCAGCGCAATCGTATGCCCCGCAATGCCGTTCGCGTCGGTCACGTTGGTGTTGTTCTCAAACGCTGCGACCGCTGTTACGCCAGGGAGTTGCTCGAGTACTCCGATCAAGCCTGCAAGCACGGTCTGGCTGGCCGGACTGGTCGACTGCGTCTGCCGGATCTTGAGCTGCGCGTCTGTCTCGACCGGGTTACCGGCTGTTGCGCTACCACTGGTCGTAATGCTCTGCCAACCACGCGTGGGCGTACCGATCAACAGAGAGACGCCGCTGCTCAACGTGATCGCGCCCGCGGTCGCGGCCGTCAGGGTAACCGTAATGCTACCGGTGCTGGGAATCTCCACCGAGGCGGGCAAATTCCACGTGTTATCTTGTGGATCCACCGCGTTGCCGTTCGTGATGGGAGTTCCCGCGACGCCGACGATGACCGCTGGAATGGTGCTGTTGGTCGGCACCTCCCGCGTCATGCCGTTGATCTTTACCAGGCTGCTCAACCCCGCGCCTTGTGCGGTTGCGGGTGAGAAGCTGTAGAAGACGTTTGCGGTCGCGGAGTTCTGGTCGTTCATCGCAGTCGCGAGAATGCCAATCAGCTGGCCGTCCTGCGAGTCATTACCGAGGTAGATATCCGCACCGTAGATCGCTTGGAACTGCGTGACCAACCAGTTGTAGCAGTCCTGGTAAGTCGGGATCGTGATGCCCGCGGCGGTAATGGTGCATGTCGGCGGCGGGGTTGTGGGAACAGTGCCGCTCATGCGGGTACCTCAAACGATGTTTGCCCATACTGGGTCGTCACAGTGCCTTGCGCGGTCCATTGACGGGTATCGTCAGTCGTCTGACTGGAGTAGTTGGTCAATGCCGTGACTCCAGGCGTGCCCAGGATGCGCGCGCGAATGACCGCATCACGTGTTCCCTGAGTGCGATTGCCCAGCACCTGTGCGTTCCAGTCGGTGCCGTCGGTCGTGTCGAGAAACCACTGACCGGCCCAGAGCGCAAGCCGCGTCTGCACTGCTTGCGCGACAGCTTGCGGCACATTGATATAGAAGTTATTCCCAGTCCCGCCGAAGACGTAGTCCCCAGTCGGCGATAGCTTGCGGTAACGCATTGCGGGCTCCTACGGGGTTTTAGGCACTTTGATCAGGAAGTGGTGCGCCCGATCTTCCTTAGCTAGTTGGTACTCCGGGTCTATCCTTCTAGCAAGCGCATGGTAGGCTTTAATGCGCGAAGGATCTTCATTGGCTGCGTAGAAGTGAAGGTGCGTCAAATCCGGGTTCTGCGCCATATGTCGCCGCACGGTCTGATGCACCGCATTCAGCGTGCGCAGCGCATGGCCGGTGTTGGAAGACTCGTTCATAGCGTACGAGACGTTATGGTTGTGGTCGACATGCCTGAAATCTACAACGGCGTGCGGCGACCCTTTGACCAGCACCTCGATGTGCCCAGACGGCACCGCCATGGTTCCTGTAGTGGCTTTCGCCGACGGATGCTTAAAGGAAATTGGGAGCGGCTGTTGCCCTTTGAACAGGTCAATGAAATTGACATCCACTGTAAGATGCATGGTGACCTCCTGTTGCCCCCGGCCTCAGCACAGCACGTCCGGGGGCAAAAGCTACACGTGTTCCCTAGGGGCCCGAATCCCTACTGTGCTGAGCGTCAGGTGCCGGCATTGGGCGGCCCGGAATTACCGCCGCCTACCGGATGCGTATGATTAAGGTAACTCGGCACATTGCCAACGCCAAGGTCCGGCGTCACGGTCGCGCCGCTGTTGAGACTGAGGTTCTGCGTGTCAAGCCAGATCGTCGGCGCCTTGAGATGCAGTCGATTGTTTGCTTGGTCGAGCTCGACCACGATGGTCCCGTCGTTGGTGCGGAACTGCGCGGTGGTCGTCGCATAATCGGAAATCACGTTGGGCTGCGAGTATGGGCCAATCAGCGCAAAGCCATCACTCAGGTCGTGCATCCGAAAATCAATCGGCTTCTGAATACCGCCCGACTGCCACCATGAGTCGATGCAGCGATTCGCGATGAACACCATGCATTCGTCGCCTGGCTGCACTGGAAAGGTCAACGCGTACCCACCACCGTGTGGGATGATCAGCGGCACGTCGGGCAACAGCGGCATGTTGGTGTAGCGCAGCGTTCCATCCTTCTGCCGCACAATTCCTTGAATAGCCGGCTGCACCACACACGTCAAAGCGACTGTGTTGACTGACTGCACGATGCCGGGAAAGTTCGTGTAGATCATGGACTGCTTCGCGTCGAGTGCAATCAGCACATGCTCTTGTGGGTCGGGAAAGCGTTCGCGCGGGTCCATTAGAATTCCACCCCTGCGCCCAGCACTGCTTGGCTTATCGACTGCATGGAGTTAAGACCCTGGCAGACGACTTCGGTGTACCATTCCTGCCCGCGAGTATCGCCGCGATGGTCTGCGAACGTCACCTTGTAGACGCCGTCTGTGTCCAACCCCAAGTTCGTGATATTGCCATTGGCGTCACGGCTGTAGAAGTTGTTCAGCGCCGTGGCTTGAAGCTGAAAAGGAATCTGCGCGATGTCCGCGTTATTAATCTTCAGAAGCCGATTGACTCGGATTGCTGGGTTAAGCAGCATCTGCACCGTGATACCTTCTTCAGTCTGTTGCGGTTGCCCGATCATACCCGTCGCAGCGTTGATCGCGTACGCTTGCCCAGGTAGGTAGGTCGAATTCGGCAACATGACCAATTGCCCCTGATCGATTGTCCATGAGGCGCTGTGCGTCTGTGCCATGACGCGCAGGTAATCCCTGGATGCACCGAAGCACGCGCGCCCTCGTGGGTACTGCACCGTGCCAAGAGAATTCGGCGTCGGACCACCTGTCACGCCGTACTGCGCCATATCATCCAGGATGGAGTTGTAAAGGTCGAGTGAGGTGTGACCGGCTGCGAGCGTCTTGTTGACGGTCGAGTAGTTGTACGCCTCGTCGCCATCGCCGCCGTAAATGTCGATGTAGGTCTCCGTGAAGCCATCCCGTGATAGGTCGCGACCAATGCGCGTCGCTTTGATCTGCCCGCTGTAAATGATCGCCGCGTTACCTTCATAGCCCGCGATGATGATGATGCGCGTGAATTCCTTCTGGATGCGCTGCACGGTTGACGGCGCAAGGTTGAAGACGCGAATCTCCGCGGCGTTGACTGTCTGAATGTTGTTATGGCGTACCAGGAAGCGAAAGCGCAGTTCTGAAAGATCGAGACCTGCGCCGGCATCGGTGCCTACCAGAAGGCGTGCGGAACGAAGGAACTGTTGGGTCATGGGTACGGTGCAAAGTAGAGCTGCCAATCACTTCCGAGCCCGGCAAAGGTCGGAGGCGTGTTGGGCTGCGCTTGGTTGAGAACGAACAAGGCGCCGCCGATACCCAGGTATTGGTACTGCTCCAATAGGTCAAACCCAGGCAGCACCGGCATGGACGCCAGCTGATTGCCGGTCTGGTCGGAGATTGTCAGCACCCAACCGAGTGACGCGGCATTGCAGTACTGTAGCGCAAACTCATACTCCGTGTTGACTAGCTGCACTCGGAGAGTCTGCGGCGTACCAGGGGTCAGTGGGATGATGAAGAACTGCGGGGTCGTCGATGTAGTGCTACTCATGGGGCGGGTCCGAAGATGCGTGCTAGCGACTGCCCCATCGGCGTACCAGCTAACGAACTGAGCAGCGACTGGTTTGGTGCCGCGGTGGGCTGCGCGGAACCGTTATCAATCTGCGGTGCGGTGGCTTGCGGTTGTGACATGCTGCTTTGCGGCGGCAGCGTGATGGTCTGGGTGTTCACGATGATAAGCTCTTTCGCCGCAATGGTGCAAAAGAGCGAGAACTCGCTATGGCGGTCGGTCGTCTGCGAGACGCTGGTCAACAGCATGTTTGGGTAAACACGCTTACCGGTGTAGATGGTGATCAGCTGCCGCGCGGCCTGCATTGCGAGTAGCGCGTTGTACACCTGGCTGACGTAGTCTTCGGAGAACGTCGGCACGATCCCAAAAGTCGGGACGCCGAACAATGTCGACGTGAATGCTGCTTGGGGCGATGAGTTGCTCCAGCCGGCTCGAATGATGAGTTCCGCGGGGCGTTTGAATGCGTGGTCGGTAATCGGCGCGCCGACCTCGACCGGGTGGTCGGTCGTCGTCATGTCGTCGCGCCCTGTCTCCTCGATGGTGCAATCAGGCACGATGGTCCCGATAGCGCGCGGCGGACTAAACAGAATGGTCTGAAGCGTCAGCGATACATTGGATACTGCGCCACCGACAATGCCGCTCATCTGGTGACTCCCTGAAGGTTACGCACAAGGTCCTGGTTGACTCCGCGCTGTGCGGTCGAGACTCGATTCGCGGTGGTCATGGGGTCGCTCGTGCCTGCGACATTGATATCGGTCTTCTGGTTGATGACCACCGAAGCACCGCCGCCCGCACCACCAGGACCAGGCGCGAGATCCCATCCGAGACTACGAGCGTAGAGCTCCTGCGCGAGCTGCGCGCGCCGCATTGCTTCCTGACTCTTACCAGCCGGTCGGAGATCCAACAGCGACATGTTCATCGCTGCCTGCCCGGCGTCTTGCGATGCTCTGATTGCACCACCCGCCATCTGCTCCTGCCCTTCGGTCATTTCCCAATCGACCGCACCAAGCTGTTCTTCAAACGACATGTCTTGCAGCGACTTACCGAAGTGCGCTTCGATGAGCTTCTGCCGGTCCGGGTGCCATTGTGCGACGCCATACGCTTCGCCGTTATCTCCGACTGTGCCAGGATAAAGGTTGGACTCCGCATTCAGGTTTGCGACGATGCCCGCTGCTTGCGCGAGCGAGTACCCACGGCTGATGAAGAACTGCATGGCTTGCCGTGCGGTGCCGGTGCTGGAGAGTCGTTCCCCACCGGTGACGCCTCGACTATAGTACCCGAGCGATTCCTTCTGCTGTCGGACCGCACCGCCCCATACGTTCTTGACGGCATCCCAAAGATTGGCGCTGCCCGTCTCGTCGATCTCCTTGTTGATCTCCCCACCGAGAAGGTACCAGAGCAGCCCCGCACCCGCGATGCCTTTGCCGAGCACGCCCCTTCCGCCTGCAAGCGCTGCGCCCCCTGCCGCACCGGCAGCAGCGGCGCCGCTCCCTCCCAGCAAAGAGCCCAAGCCGCCGAGCAAGCTTCGCCCAAGCAGCAATGCGGCCAGCCCGATCAGGGCCGTGTTAAGCGTTCCGATCTTATCCGCGACGTAGCCAAAGCCGTCACCGAGCTTGTGCAGGTAAGTCGAGAAGGCGTCGAGATCGGGTTTCCACTTCTTCCAGTCGATCAGCGAGCGGCCGCCTTCCTGCCAGGTCTTGAAGTCATCGAACAGCAGCAGGAGCGCGGTCAAAGCCGAAAGCACCAGCCCCAACGGCGTCGCCATGAATCCAGCGGAGAGCAACCGCCATGCTATGAGCACCGCACCAAACGCCTCGATTGCGCCCTTTGCGGATGTCGACAGCTGATTGAACCAATCCACTACGAGTCGCGTGAATTGGACCGAACGCACGATCATGCGCGTGACTTCATCGGCCAGCCACACGATCGCATGAATCACAGTCTCGATGATCGCCGAGACCGGACCGAAGTTGGCGACAATTGCGTCGCGGAACTTCTTTACATCCTGTCCGACCGACCCGACCAAGTCGGTCGCGACCTTCTGCGCGAGCAATTCCAACGCAGCGACGGTCAGTCGCAGCTGATTCATGAACTCGCGCGACCCACGAGCGGCTTGGTCGCCGTTCATGCCCGTGGCTTTGTACATCGCTTGGTATTCGCGCGAAAAGTTACCAAGCCCGTTAGTCAACGCGATCAAAGTATTATAGTCGATACCAAACAACCGCCCGTATGCGAGCGCGCGGTAGAAGGGCATGTGCTGGAAAGCTTCGCCTAGCTGCTCCAGCATTCCCGCGGTATCAGTCGCCGTGACCCCGAGGCTGCGCACCACCGAGATGGCACCCGGAGAGCTGCGCAGGAAGTAGCTGAACGCCTCGAGCGATGACTGCGCGGACTGAACACTCGACCCCATCTGCCCAGCCGCAAAAGCGAACGACTGGATGGACTCGACACTAGCGCCCGTACGCTTGCTCGCGTAGTACAACCGCTCCATCGAGTTAGCGATTGCTCCGATAGCCGTCGTGACGCTAATGCCCGCCGACTCAGCCACCGCCGTGAAGATGCTGAGAACCTTGGTCGCGCCGCCAATGATGTCCGTGAACTTGCGGAGCGAGTCGTTGTCGGTCTTAAACCCAATTGCGACCAAAAATTCCTTGATGACGTTCGTGGCCATTACTGGGCTTCCTTTATGCGGCGGGTATTCTCATCGCGCACGTCGAGCGCCTCGTTCATGATCAGCACGTCGAGCAGGTCGAGTGTGCCATTACGATACGACTCATAGCGGCACATGCCTTCGAGGACCGGACGCATAAGCCAGTCCTCGTCTTCGACCATTCCGACTAGCTGGGCGCGCCCGTCGTACTTTGGCTTTGCCCAACTTGGGCGGGAGCGGCCAAAAAACCGCCGATGTTCTCCCGCAACACCGCGATGATGATTTGAAGCAGCACTTGCAGGTCCATGTCATCGAACATGAAGCGTCGCGCTGTCGGGGCGTACACCTGTGCCCAGCCGACACCCTGACCGGCTTGCGCTTCGCGCTGCGTAACGGCTGCACACGCGTCGATGACGAAGTTGCAATCCGCGTCGCTGAGTTGCGCAACAGCATTCGCGAGCTGTAGCATGACCGCACCTTCGTTGATCACGCCGTCTTCGGTACGCCCAGCGCCGGTGATTGCGGACTCCGCCGCGCCGATGACCGGGAGCAGCCGCCGCGCAACATGGAACTGCGCAAACAGGCTGAGTTTGCCAGTGCGGTAGTTGATGCCGTTGATCGTCAGTTCAGCCATGGGAGGAAGCCTTTCGGGTTTTTGGGATTAAGCCTTAGACCGCGGGTAGGATGCTCGGGATGCCGATACCCAGGATTGTATCGATTTGGATGCACATGAACGCCCACTCGTTGACGCCGCCATCCTTGGCGTACGCGAGATCGGGGAACTTGCGGAATGCGCCGCCGCGCGCCGACCCAATGTCGCCGATGACCGGGTTGCGAACGATCAATGTATTCTGCCCCCAGTTCGCAGAGCTGAGACGCTGAAAGTCATACAGCACTTGCAGGGCGTTGTTGACCGTGCTGGTCTTCAGCAGCCGCAAGGTAATGATGCCTGAGTTGCCGGCGTGCAGCGAATGCATCCCCGACCCATCGGCACCGATGGTCATGGTGTTCTTGTCTTCCAGCATCTGGACAGTAAAGCCTTCTTCGGCATTACCGGCGCCGTCGCCACCGATTGTCAGGTTTCCACCCGGCCCGATGATTGCGAGGCTGACATCGATGAAGCTATAGGTAGCGAATTGCATTGCCATGAGCGGCTCCTACTGAGTATGCACTCAGCCTTACGGGTTGAACGAGATCGCGACGTTCGCGAAGTGAATCGCGCCCGCACCCTTGATCGCGGCTTGGATCGGCGGAGCGACTCGAGTCGCACGCTGCGCTTGCGTCTGGCTTGCGACCGGCGGCGCGTACGTGTAGTACCCCTTGGTCAGGTATTGACCCGTCAAGAGCTGACCGAACGACGGCCCATTCCACTGTCCCGGTGCGAGCAGGCCGTTGGTCACGGCTTGTTCGAACTGTTGTTCCGCCGCTGCGATCAGCAACGTGACGCCCGAGTCGGTCTGCGACACCTTGGGCATCGTGAGCAGTAGATTGTACACGGCATTCTGCACCGCGTTCTGCAACCAGTCGGTACCGACGACGGTATCGAAGAAGGTGCCGTCCGACATGACGCCTTGCTGGATGATCGCCGTGGCGTTGTTGTAGTTGACGAACACATTGCAGTTCTTGGTATTCAACGCCGCAGCCTGGGACTCGGTCAGCGTCTCCGCGATGACATTCGGCTCGACCTTGAACTTCATGGTCAGCGTCGTATTGCTGCCGGAGAAGTCGACAGTCGCGCTGCGACCGAAGAAACTGCAGATCGCGTACGGGTCGGTGCTGGAGTACTGAATGAACGTGCGACGCGCACCCATGGCGCTCAGCTGACTGGCAAGGTCGGTCGACACCGCTGAGTTGAGCGTCGTCGAATCTTGCGTCGTGATACCGAACACGTGGCTGGTCGAGTCCGCAAGGAAGTAACTCGAGATTGCCAGGTAGTCCGCGGTGCTGGGTTGCACGCTGGCCGCGAAGGACGCCGCGTACCAAAAGCTACCGAGGTTGTCGAAGGTCTGCACGCAAGCGAGCGCGGTCTCCGCTGCCACGCCATTGACCACGGTTGCGCCGGTCGCGACCGTACCGAACAACGTCACCGAGATATCGGTGCCCGTACCTTCGGTGCTTAAGACGCTGACTGCTGAGCCGGTGCCCTGGGTCTCGGACTCGAACTGAAAGTAGCCCTGCGTCGCATTCCACACGCAAGTCGCTTCCGCAGCGATTGCCGTGTTGATGACACTCGCAATGCCATTGAGATTTGTGACCAGCGGCGCACTGAAGTTCATGCCGGTGACATTGTGCACTGCACCATCGACCGTGAACGTGAAGGAACCGTTCGAGATCGCCTGCATGGTCGCAAGCAGCGCCGCTTGCTGAGTCGCCGAGAAGATACCGGTGTACATGCGACCAGCGGTATTGGTGCGCGCCCATCGACCCACATAACACTGTGCCGGTTGCGGACTCTGCGCGAAGAAGTCGACCATCGCTTTGTACTCCGGCGCATTGGTGCCGAAGTCGTTGGCGCCCTGGGTAATGCCGGTGTACAGCCGATAGCGCTGCGTGGTGTCGATGACGTCGGAGTCGCCGAGAATCATGAAGTTGCCGAAGTTGCGTTGCTGCGCCAACTTGGGTGTCAGGTTGATCGTGACGTTGACGACGTCCTGAAGGTTCAGGCCAGTGCCAGACATGCCGGGTGACTCCTCTTAGGGTTCGTAGGTAATCGTGGGTGGGAGGACGGTCGCAATAGGACGCACCGGATAGGTGCGTTGCAGCACACGTCGGAGCGTGAAGGGCAGGTCGCAGCGTTGCAACCACTGGGTATTGACGAGTTCCGGGACATGCGTCACCGACCCAAACGTCTTCAGCGCTATGCCCTGCGCTTCCAGCGTCTCCCAATTCTGCCGGATGTACATCGCGGAGCGGAATTGACTCGCAATGCCATTACAGTTCGGTCCATAGAAGGACGCCAAGCACTCAAGCTCCTCCTGAAACAACTGCAGTATCGTATCCTGGCTACCATCCGGTGCGGCACCTTGCTGGTACCTATTCTCCGGGTAGTCCAAGGGGTCGCGCTGTATCGCCCCTATAGCGCACCAATTGGTACTCGGACTGGGTTGACTGGGCGGTACTGGCTGCCACCTGGGTCTCACGAGCTGACCCGGAAGGTTCGTGACCCCGACCACCATACCCTGTAGCACAGCATCGAGTGCGGCATCCTCCAGCGGTGGGGTACCCTGAGGTTGCACATAGCCGCCGGTACTCGAGTCATTGGTATCTGGTGGCGGAGTCGGATAACTTGGACTTACCGGCGGGCCACATTCGGTGTTGTTACTACCTGACATTGCGAAGTTCCTACCTGGGCTGTATCAGGTCTGTGCCTTGGGCAAGCGGACCATGTGGCCTTCAACACCGACCTTCTTGTAGCCCTGACTACCATACATCTGCATCAACGCTTCCTTCCTCCTTTCGGAGTGGGATGTCGTCCTGGTAGGATCTATGGGTTCCACATAGGCCACGGCTGGGATTTGCTCTCTGTCCAGATGCTCATGCAGCTGTCTGCCGAGGCGCTGTATGCCGCCTTGCCCACGTTTGCTTCGTGGAACTACCAACAACCGCACCTTTGCGATCTTGGGGTGGTTGCCGCGTTCCATATGATGCACTGAGTAAAATAGCTTCCCGCCTGTCTCGGGGTCATGCAGCGTGTGATCTGTGTAGTCGTCCGAGAAATGGTTTGCGTTGAATTGCCGAAACGCTCTTACGTGTTCTGGCGTGGCTGTAATGTCGGTGCGGTCAGTCGTCTGTGCCTTGGGCAAGCGGACCATCATGCCCCGGCCATCAGGCGCTTCAGCGTGGAACCCATGCGCCTCGTAGAACTTCCGGTGCGCCCCGCTTCCCCATAGCACAGCAGGAAGTTGGTGCTTATCCGCTGCCTGCGTAATTTGCTTCATGACTTCATGCCCACCGCCTTGGCGCTGAGATTTGGTCGGGGTGTTAATTTGCCGAATGTATAGGTGAGTGGGAAATTTCTCGACATCCGCTTGCGTATTTGTCGGCGGATGCCGGAAGGTCAGGTTTTCCCCAAAACCATCAGTAGCTTCGACGATACGAGCGATCCTCTGATGTTCTGAGACAGGTGCTGTTTTCTTTGGTCCTATGCTAGCCCCGCGAACTCCCCCGGGAAGGCGAACCATCTCTCCCTGATTTCCAACTTTTCGATACCCACGCGTTCCGTAAGCTTGCATAAGCGCATCGCGCTTCGCCTGAAATTGTGTATTAGATCTAGCCCAGTGGTCAAGCGGCAGCGCTTCCGCCACCACTGGCATATTTTCTTTGTCGACGAACTGATGAAACTGCTCGCCTAAACGTTGTGCTCCACCATGCCCACGATTCTTTCGTGGAGTACGGAACATCTCTACCTCAGCAATGCGTGAGTGTGGATGTTCAGGAGTGGCTTCATAATGAAGCACATTGTAATTCAGCTCAGCTTTAGTCTCCGGGTCTCGCAACTGATGACTAGTCGTGCGCAGCGGTTTCCCTTCTTTGTATTGCTTCATGACCACATGATGTTCAGGTGTCGAAGAAATATCTGAAAGATCAGTCGTCCGCCGATCTACCCAACGGCGTTTATCCGCTGGTGCACCTGACGAGATGATGTGAACGTCGAGGGTGAGGCGCATTAGGGTCCTCCGCGGAGTCTTACGATTTTGAAGACTTCCCTAGAGAAGTCAAATGAGTAGGATGCCCCACCTCATTTACGCGTTCCACTCGAAACTTATGGTGGCGTCCTAAAATAACCTCTGCCATGGGGCGTCGTCCGCCTTCCGCTTTAGGCGCCGCGTAGGTAAGATTTTTCTTGTAGCGGCTGTGCGGCAAAAGAGATGCCGGCTCGAGAGCCGGGTCGCCTTGCTTCAAGTGGATATGCACATGGGCGTGCGTCTTGCTTGCCGTTCCATACCCACCGCCTACATGTGGGTCACGACTGGTCGAAAGGTAATGCGGAAAAGAAATGACATCTCCGGGCTTTTTGCCCTGCATCTCAGCCGCCTGCGTCGTCATTCCCCGATGCACGACTGTATCGTGTTTTATCTTGGATTTCTTGATAGCGTCATCCAAGTGGCGGACCACGTAGCGAATGTCGATGCGTTTTTCAGCGTGCTGCGTAGGGTCGCGGAGATGGTGGTTAATCATTCCGCCGTTTAGGTATTGGTAACCAGTGCCGCTATTTGCACCGGTGTAGACCGCCGCAGCCTCGACGTTATGCAGATTCATCGGAGCGATGTGTTGCGTGACCTTACTTCCGCTTCGAATTACCTGCGAGCTAGGAAGC
>JAEHJW020009207.1_pt1 | contig 43829 bp, 60 predicted proteins | sample 9271431 | NCBI WGS metagenome assembly JAEHJW02
TCCGATCTCTTTCCAATCTCTGTGGTGGGAACTGCGTGTCCCCCACACCGGGATCAGTACCCGGACAGGCTGTAAGACGCCAGCGATGGCGAGTTGCTGGTCAGCGGGCCGCCATACAACGCATTGTTCTGTGCATTCTGGCTGGCCTGCATATCCGCATTCTGCTTCGCCAGTTGCGCCTTTTTCCACGCGGCGTTCATGTTCTGCTCGGCCACGGCCGTCTGTTCAAGTTGCGTGAGATCCGACACTTCCGCCTGCCCCACGGTCACCCCCGCCTGCATAATCGCATTGCGGGATGTCGGGTTTTGCATGGCCGAAGACACCTGCTGCATGGCCTGCTGCTGCGTCGTGAAATTCGACGGGTTCAGGTTGGCCGTCTGCAGCGCGTTGTTGATGGCGTTGTTCAGGCCGCTGGTGATGGTGCCGTACTGCTGCGAATACTGCGCCGTAATCTGCGGGTTGAACGTGCTGTTCATGTTCTGGAACTGTCCGGCGATATTCTGCCCGCTGTACCCCAACTGCTGCGCCTGCTGGGCCAGACCGTAGAGCTGCGCGATGGGCGCGGTAATCTGGGCGTACATGCTCTGCGGCAGCGTCACCGTGTTCTGCACCATGTTCTCGTACTGCTGCACCTGCTGCACCAGTTGCTGCGCTTCGGTCACTTTCGACTGTACCGCCGTGACCTCCTGCACGATCTGCTCAGGGAAAGTGGCGCCGCCGGTCATCGTGCGCGCAATTGCTGCGGCCGGCAGGATTACACCCACCAGTACCAGAAGGACGGCTGCTTTACTGTTTTTAACCACCACCATAATTCACCTCTTGCATGATCTGTTGAACCTGTTGCTGGTATAGCGAGAGCGGCGACGAGATGGGCGCCATGGTGCCCGACAGCGGTCCCATGTCAGCGGCCAGCGCGGACACCAGGTTCATGCGCAGCGCATATTCGGGATTCAGGCTGCCCGGCAGGTATCCGCCGCTCAGCGTGTACGAACTGCCCCCTTCGACCGGCTGTACCGCCACCGCCATGCTGGGGGCGTCCGCCAGCATTTGGCTTACGTCCGACATCACAGGGGCGTCCAGCCCCAACATGGGGACAGACCCCGTGCCGGTCGGGCACTTGTCCACCATCTGCGCCAGGCCCATCGACGGCGGCGGTATGAACCAGCCAAGGGGCGCACCGTCGTTCGGCCCCGCAATGTATTGCACTTGCGCGAGATTCGGCACGTCGCCGATGCCCGCCTGCCAGTGGTTGATCGGCAACGGCTGCAAGGCGGTTCCCGGCGACAGGGCGGCGGCGACCTGATTGCCCGTCGTGTTCAGCAGGGCCATCAAGGTGTTCAGAGAGGTGCTTAAAGGACCATTCACACCATTCAGTGCGTTGACTGTAGCGGTGTTCCCCGCCTGTTCCTGCTGCACTTCGTAGTCCGCCAGTTGCTGCTGAAAAGCCACCGTGACCGTCTGAATGGCGTAGGCTTCCGCTTCGGCATCGCCGAAGATGTTCAGCCCGCCGGTAATCAGCCCACTGGTAACCGTGTCGTATCGCGTGTTGTGGCACTGCTCTTCCCCGCCAAAAAGGGTACGGACCACAGGCCCCTGCCCTGCCCATTCCTGAGCGGCGTAAGGGGCGAGGTTCGCATACTGTCGCGCGGTGTCCTGCAACTGCACCCAGGTGCCGCTCATTTGCGTAATCGCGGTGGCGTCCGCCTGCATTTGCGACAACGGGGTGGCGGAAGCCATACTGGGTGAAGGTGACAGAGCCAGCGAGGCCAATACCGCAAAACGTGTCTTTATCATGTTTCGACCTCCTGAAGAATAGTGGGGCCGCATAGACGACCCCTTGCGGGGTGCAACCCCTTGGCAGGGTGCAACCCTGGCACTACTTACCCGCCGTGCTGGTGAACAAAAGCCGCGTCGGTCTTGAGCGCCGCCAGCAGGTCGGCGCGAGTCACGTGCCGTTTGCGGAACAGCGAGTTGGCGTCAATCGCAAAGGGTTTTGCTGGGGTAATGTGCATCTGCGCCGCGACGTTCTGCAGCGCAAAGTCGATGCGGTCCACGCGCCGCTTGATCTTTGCGACCGGCGCACCATGCTTCAAGGCCACGGTAGCCTTCTGGATCACCGTCGCTTCCTGCTGCAATTGAGCTTGCACGGGCAAGTTACTAGCGGGACCCCCGGCGAAAGCCAGAGGGGTTGCACCCAGCAAGGGGGCAGCCAACAAAACCAATACAGCCATTGCTTTCTTCATCGTCAAGTTTCCTTCTTCAGTGAGTGAAACAGCCTGTGGTGGTATAGCGTTCGTGGTAACGAGGTACTTCATAACCCAAACTGATCAAAGAGCGTCCGGCCATAATCCACCCACCCGTCCACGATGTTCCGCGGCAGGCGCTCTTTCAGCCACTCAACGGGCCAGCGGCGGCCGTGTATCCCCTTCAGTTCCGCCACCCGCTTCACATCGCGGGGATCGCTGACACCCGTGAAAGCCAGCGTCACCGGTCCCATGTCAAAAGACACCCTGCGATGGCCAGAAGCCGAGAAAACGTAGTAGTCCTGCTTCGGCGTGGACGTCTGCAGCAACTCGATCTGCCGGTCTTCCAGCCCGAAATCGACATACATCGGGCGCAGTTGCTGACTGCCAGCCTGGTTGTTCGGCAGGAAGATCTTGGTCGGGCATTCTTCCAGGATAATCGGCAGCAGCGGGTTGTCTTTCAGGTCCGTCAGCGACTGCGTGGCGAACACCACGACCGCGTTTTTCTTCCGCAGGACCTTCAGCCACTTGCGTATCTTTTCCAAGAACTGCGCGTTCTGTAGCATGGTCCACGCCTCGTCCAGCAGGATCAGCGTCGGGCTGCCGTCCAGCATTTGCTCGATACGGTGGAAGAGATAGAACAGGGTTGGCACGGTAATCAGATTCGCGGATTCCCCGCTCTGCAGCAGGTTTTCCAGTTCAAATGTGATAAAGCGGCTGGTCAGATCCAGGCTGTCATGCCGGGCATCCAGCAACGTGCCCGCGCGGCCGGTGCCCGTGTACATTTTGATGTCATCTTTCAGCTTGGCGTGCTGCAACAACTGCTGCACATCGGTCAGCGACCGGCCCTCTTCGCGGGACAAACCATCAATGGCCTTGTGGATCACGTCACGCTCAGTGGACGTAATCACGGTGCCCTGCAGCACGGCCAGCGATTCCAGCCAGTTTTCCGCGAATGCACGCTCGATGCTGGATTCCGCGATGCGGTCCAGAGGCGCGAAGGTGAGGTCCGACAGTTCACCGGCGATGTCGTAATGCTGCCCACCCACCGCCTCGGTCAGGGCGTACATCGACCGGCCAGTGTCGAAGCTGATCACGCGGGCGTTTTTATAGCGCAACCACTGCGCGGCGAGCAGGGCGAGTATACTGGACTTGCCCGATCCTGCGGGGCCGGCGATCAGGCCGTGTCCCTTGTCGCTCACATGCAAATTGAACCGGAAAGGTGTCGCCCCGGACGTCTTTGCATACGTCAGTGCCGGGACCTTTTTGCCATCCACGGCCATCAAAGGCGACGGGCACCGCAGGCTACCCGGCCAGACCGATGTTTTCGGTGACAAGTCGGCGTAGTTGAGGCTGTGCATCAGCGGCTTGCGGACGTTTTCCCAGGTGTGCCCGGGGATGGACCCCAGGTACGCCTCGACCGAGTTGGTGCTTTCCTTGAACGCCACGAAGCCGCTGTTGTTCAGGTAGGCCTCGGTCATCCGGACACGCTCGGTCAGCACCGCCAGATTGCTGTCCATCAGGATCACGGTCGCCGTAAAAAAACCGTACCGCACAACGCCACCGCTGGCTTCCGCCGCCGCGATCTGGGCGTCATCGGCCATGCCGGCGGCGTCGGCGTTCGCGTTCTGCGCGGGCAGGTGGCCCTTGTCTATGGCCGCACCCATGTAGTCCCGCATATTATACCGCGCGCCCAGCCAGTGCTGCCGGTATGCCTCTATATGCTTGCGAGCGGACTTCTGGTCCATATACACAAATCGGGTGGTGTAGCGCAGCGGGAATGGCAAATTGTGCAGCGCTTCCAGAATTTCCGGCTGGGTGGCTTGCGGGTACCCGGTGAACGTCAGGACGCGAATATGCTGGTCGTCGATCTTTGGTTCCAGCCCGGCCACAAACTCGTGGTGCCCAATGACGGTGTCCAGGTACACGGGAAAGTCCGGCGCATTGACCCGGTGCGGCTTGCCGGTGATGCACTCGTGTATGTGCGTCAGCAGCGCGGTATCATCCAGCGGCGTCACTTTGAAGCGTTCTTTCAACATACCCGCCGTGCCTTGAACCCTATCCACGAACTTGCGGATGACCGCCTCAAAGGACTTCTGCTCAGGCGCATTGCGGCTCTCGACAAACACCTGCCCTGCGGCGACGCTGGTGTCCGGCGGCGTCTGCCATGAAAACACCAGGGTGTAACGGGTCAGGAAGTGCGCGTCCTCGCGCTCGAACTGCAGGCGGCGCTCGTCGTCGATCAACTGGGAGACGGGATCGGCGAAGTGGTTTTCAGCGGGGTCGATGTAACCGTCCGCATGGTCCCGGATCGCCGTAACATGCGTAGCCCAGCCGTCGCCCAGCCGCGCCAGAGCGGCATTGAGGGTGGCGGACAGGCGGTTGATGGCCGTGTGTGACATGCTTTCCAGGTCAGGCCCCGAAAACCGCAGGCCCGCCATCAGCGACCCATCTTTCTGCAAGGCGATGGCGCACGGCTGACCGAGAATCGTCGCCGAATCCACCAGGCAAGCGAGGTTCAGCAGGTCTGGGAACGCCTTGTTTTTATCGCGGAACTCTTTGATGTTAAGCATTTTTCTGCTTCCCCTTGAACATGGATTGGACCGCGAACAGCAGGTGGTCGATGGGCGCCTGCTTTGCCACGTGTGGCTGGCTGGGCGGCGCGTCCAGGGTTGCCCCCGTCGCATAAAAATGCTGGTACTTCATATTGCGGCTGTTCACCTGCAGTGACTGCGGGTCCCGCTTCGCCAAGGCCACCAGGATGCCCTGCACGATGGTGCAGATCACGACGGCGGCAAGGATGCCGGGTATGGACCGCGTGACCATGAACAGCATAAAGCCGAAAGCGCCGTTATAAATGACCGCCTGCCGCTCGCCACCGGCCAGCAGCCGGGGACGAATCAGCGAAGCGTGCAACCGCTCGAAGCGGGTGGAGCCCTGCACTTCAGCCATTTTACAGACCGAAGGGGTTGCACCCTGCAAGGGCGTGCAGGGCGGTGGTGATCAGCGGCAGATGCGCACCGATAGTGGCGGAACTGACGCCAGTCTGGCTGACCACCCACTGCGAGTTGCTGACGATGAAACCACCGCCGGCCGCAACGCCCATACCCATGGTGGCCTTGCCGTAGTCATGCTTGAAAGCATGGATGGCGGCATAGCCCAGACCACCCACGATGCCGATGGAAGCTACGCCAGGCATCATGTTGGTGTTAATGAAGTTGGAAATGGCGCTGAACGGGCCACCAGAGGCGGCGATAGCGGCGACCGTGCCAGCCAGGGTCAGGCCCAGTGCAGTAGCACTACGGGTAACAACAGCCTTGAAAGCAAACTTTTTCTTCATGATTCGATCCTCGTGTTCGGGTGAAAGGTGACTACTGCAACGTCGTACAAACAGGTATAGCGGGAGCTTGTTGGGGATAGCATCAGCCAGCCCCCGCGGGTTTCTGGTTTCCGCCTGCAAAGGTTGCACCCGGCGAGAGGCTCTGGTTCACGGCTTTAATGGCGCCGCTACCGTTGATGTCCACGGTGCCGGGGATGTAGCTTTTACCCACGTACCAGAGAAATTCGTAAGACGGGACGGGTTTGCCGAAGGGCACCTTGGTCCCCACCAGGGCATAGTCGGGGCCAGTGTGCGAAAACGGCACACCCGTTTGCCGGGCGACACTGGCCAGCGCCGCGAACTCGGAATCCTCGTCTGTCTTGGGCACGACGATCTGCTTTGTGAGAAACGCGGGCAAGCCCGGCGGCATTTCAAAGACGGAACCCTTGACTACAGCGGGGGTTGCAGGCTGGGGGTTTGCACCCTGCGAAGGGGTTGCACCTGTCGGGATGCTCCCGGCAAGGGTGGCCTGCAAGGCAGGCAGGGGCGTGCCGCTTGGCGCGGCGAGCCGGACAATGGGTGCGATTTGGGCTGTGTGGGGGGCGATGGCGTAAAACATGGCTTTTCAGTCCTCGTCGATGAACAGGATGTCAGGTATTTACATGCACCTTGCACGCAGTCGTGCAAGACGGGTTGGCGGGCGCTTCCAAGCGGAAGGTTCAGCGCCGTCTCGAATCTCCTCGATGGCCGTAATCCGGCGTCCAGCGGGATGACAGGGATCGCGCTGGATTTGTATCACCACCCCCACCGCCTCGCGGATCAGGTCCATCTGCGATGGCACCCCCGCTTCCTGGCAAAGCTGATCCAGCCGCATCAAAGCCGCTTGTGGGTTGTTTGCGTGCAGGGTGGCCAGTCCGCCGGGGTGACCGGTGTTCCATGCCTTGAGTAGTGCCAGCGCCGCGCCGTCCCGCACCTCGCCGACGATGATCCGGTCCGGGCGGTATCGCAGCGTCAGTTTCAGCAGGCGAGTGAAGTCGATGCCCACATCTTCATAAGTCAGCATGGACGTGGTGTTGGGGGCCGAGCATTGCAGTTCACGGGTGTCTTCCAGCACGACAATCCGCTCGTTCAGGCTCGCCCGGACGGAAATGGCGTCCAGCACGGCGTTTACCAGGGTGCTCTTGCCGGATGATGTAGAACCACTGACCAGTATGTTCTTCCGGGCTTCCACCGCGTACAGAAGCATCCGTAGCTGGTCTGGCGTGAGTATCCCTTTTTCCACATAGTTATCCAGCGTAAACACCTTGCGTGCAGGCAACCGAATGGCGAAAGTAGGCTGTGGCATCAGCGGCGGGATGGCCCCGGCGAAGCGGGCGCGCAGGAACTCGTCCGGCATGGCCCCTTCCACGATGGGTTTTTCACGGGTAACGGTCGTGCCCCGGAAGTCCGCCATCAAAGACAGGAAGTTCAGCGTTTTGGACACCGGCAGGTTCGTCAGGTGCGTAATACCTTCGCCGTGGCGTTCGACCAAAACCCGCCCGTCGTCGTTGAGCATGATCTCCACGGCGTTCGGATCCTCGAACACCGCGCAGATGTCCGAACCCAGAATCCGGCGCATCTGCTCGATAAGCCGGTCGTGCCGTTCCTGCTGCGCCTTGTCTATGCCTATGTCCGCCATGGTTTAGCCCTCTGCCTGCAGTTTTTGGGTCAAAAGCTGGGCAATCCTGGCGATGGCGCGAGGCCGGTCGCCGTCAAAGCCGCCGTTCGCCACCTGTTTGATGAATTTGTCGTAACGGGTAAGCGCCGAAGACTGGACCGCCTCACTTTCGTCGCCCGCGGGTTCCGGCAGGTGGATCAGCATCATCTTTACGAACAGATCCAGCATCGCGGCCACGGTATCCAGTTCCGCCTGCACCGCTTCCACGTCACCCCGCACGGCCAGCATGGTCGCCGCTATGCGCTTCTCGAAGCCGTCCAGTTCCGTGTGACCATTTTCTGAATCGGACAGCCCACGCAAGGCGTAGTCGGTGATAAGTGCCGCTTTGGACACCCGGCGTTCGGCCGCTTCATTCTCGATGCGGTCGGCGTAAGGGCCTACCAGCTTTACATTGGCGAATACAGGTTTAGTCATGAGTTATGGTTCCTTTGGCCTCTAAGTCTTTGTCATTGAGGGTTGCACCTGTCGCAGCCTGCAGGGCCTGCAAGGGGTTGCACCCTGCAAGGGTATAGCCGGGGCGAAGCGAGGGTAACGATCACTCGATACCCTTTCCTTTTTTCACCGCCACTTCTTTCCGCACCTTTCCCTTTTCCAGTTCCGCGGCTTTCTTTTTCAACGCCACTTCCTTCTCGCGCTGCAACTGCCGATCCCGCAACTGCTGATGCCACACCGCCTGAAAGCCGGTCGCGGCGTTTGGGTTGGGTTGCTGCCCCGCGTCCAGCGCGTCATCCAGAGCCTGTTCCGGGATTTTTACGGACCTGAAATGCTGGTCGGGGATGGACAAGTCGTACTCGGTGACTTTCTGAAAGTTCACCGTCTTTCCGTCTTTGCCGGTGAACGATTTTCCCGAAATGGCGACCAGACTGCGCAGCTGCAGCTTCTGTTCCGCCCGCCGCTTTTCGATAGCGTTGTTCTGGTACACAATATGTACGCGGCTGTCGGTGCCTTCGATGAGGATGTACGACCGGTCGTACTGCTCATCCATGCCGGTACCCAGCACACGGCCTACCAGGTGATCGCCGGGCTTGCTGCCGGCAGGCTGGATTTTGGTCACCACCGGTGGACAGCGCGGGTCGGTCATCAACGCCCTGCCCTGCGCCACCATCGCCGTGCGCCGCTGCAATACCTGCAAGTCTTTGAGGGCCTTGTCCCAGCCCGCGTCCAGCGCCCAGGTCATGCCGCCCACCTTTTCCGCCACACCCAGCTTTTCCAGCGTTTCCAGGCGACGGATCCGCAGCCGCTGGGCCACGAAGTCGGTATGTACGGCGTCCGGGGTGAGGCGCTCTTCCGTGACATACGTCTTGTCCGGCTCAGGACCCTTTAGCTGCTTTTCCTGAATATCCTTATCAATGCCCGTGAACTGCCGGGCGTCGATTTCCTTTTCCTTCGACTTCTGGATTTCCAATTCGGACTTGTAGCCCAGCCGTTCAGTAGCAATCTCTTCCGCAATCTTCCGCATGCCACGGCGGATGAGGTCGGGGCTGATCTGCAGATTATCCTTGCCGCGCAAGACCACATGCGTGTGCGGGTGCCCCGTGTTGTAGTGGTCGATGGCCGCCCATTCCAGGTCTTTCCCAACATGCTGCTGCAGGCGGGCCATAAACTCGCGGGTGTACGCTTTCATCTGCAAGCGGTCGCCGTCTTCCGGGGAAACGACGATCTTAAACAGGCGCTGGTCACCTTCCATTTGCCACTTGTGCATCTCGGAAGACAGGGACACTTCGTCGCCAGCCGCGTTAAAACCTTGGCCGATTTCGCCCTCTCGCTGTGCACCTTCTCTTTCCAGATAGCGGCCATGTGCGGCCCACTGCCCCGCTTTGCGATTGGCGACGTAGTTCACCTTCACCGTGCAGCGCCGGGAAGCGGAACGTAAGGCGAGGCCCCTGGGAGACGGGCGCACGGGATGCGCATGGCTGATCAGGGGCTTTTTGGGTCTGCCGCCTGCAAGGCCGCCGCTCTTGCCGCCGGCCTTTTCCCGCTGCACCCGATTAAAAACCTTGGACGCGCGCGGGCGGCGAAGGGCGAAAGCGTCGTCCTCGTGCCTGGGCTTTTTTGCCTTGAAAGACTGCCCGGATACGCTGGTATCGGATTTCGTCATGAGAACCTACCCCTGGATACGCGCAATCCATCGACATGTGCGGCGTCCACCTCCCGCGAAACCACTTCAGCGAGATGCCGGTCGAAGCGATCCCGGTCCAGCAGAACCCGTAACACGTCCGAAGGCAGCCTGCGCTTCATGAGCGCACACCAGGCTTCATACCGGCTTTCCAGCCGTGCCACCTGGTTATTCGGCGTCACGCCACAAACTCCCCTGCGGGGCGGCGCCCCGCGGTTGCCTGCTGTAGGGGCACATGGCTGTTGTACAACGGAAAATAAACGTGATGAGGCACGGAAAACACAGATCCGCAGTGCAGACAGTACGCCATATACCGCCTGTCGCGGCTCGTGGGCCTCAAGCCGCGCCGCAGGGTGTTCCTGCTCTTGCAAAATGGACATTCTATCATGAGTTTTCCGCCTCGATTTCCGTACTGCCCGTTAATCTTCCCCATGCCCAGCTACTTGCCCGCTGGATACGCGGTATGCCCGTGCCCTTCGCCCACCACACGTTGTTCGTGAGCAGGACAATGTCCGGTTGGTATAGCGAGGCTTCCAGCCAGCTAAACGGCAACAACTGGTCGTAGCAGATTTCCGCCCAGACGGTCTTGCCCTTTATCCGTACCGGCTTCTGCCACCAGAACGCCTTGTAGTCCATGCGGCCAAATGAATCGCCGGTAGGCCGATGCCAGGGCCGCCACATGGATACAGGGACGGGCAAAACGGACGCGAAGATCATTTTACTGCGGGTGCTCCCGGCAAGGGCGTGATTCGTGACCTCCTCGATACCGTCTGCAAAGTAGCCCTTTTTGAGCGGGATGGACGCACCGACGAGCCAGGTCTGGCCCATGCCGGGTGCAACCCCTTGCGGGACGTGCTGCTCGATGTAATGGGCGTTGCCCGGCCACCAGGTCAGCAAGGTTTCCGGCAACAGAAGCACTTTGGCTTTCCTGTGCTGATCGGCGATGGACACCCACGACTGCAGGTGCTGAAAATTGGCCAGAATGGAATGGGTGCTGGGACCCAGGTGCAGGTTTATCCCTTGAATGACTTTGTCATGGTGCCCCGGAAAACTGAAGTACAGCCCGTTCGCTAGAAGCGGGATGAGCAGCAGAAGGAATGGGTAGGCCCTGTTCCGGGCCATGCTGGCGGCGGACAACAGCACAGGAAGAAGGGACAGCAGGCCCAGCATGAGCACTACGCCGGTCAGGCCACAATCGGGGAACAGCACCCCCGCCGCGGACAACGGCGTCATCCAGTCGAAGAAGGCCAGCGGTGGGATGAGGGCGTCGAACAGCAGAATCAGGGCGGCTTTCCATGGTCTGTCCACGAAAGCCCAGCCTGCCGATAGCAGCACCGAACTGCTGACCCAGAGCGCCACGCCTTCCAGCCAGTGATGGCCCGGCCCAAAAAAGACGGCGGCGGCCTGCGGTATGCCACTGGATCCCGCCAGGTAGTACGCGAGCGCCACAGAAAATCGGGATACTCTATTCCGTTGGATGAGGACCAGCGGGATGAGCGCCAGGGACAGGACCGGCCCCCAGAAGCCCATGCCGGCCCCGAACATCCAGGAATACCCACAGGCGGCCGCCAGAACCACGGCGACCACTGTGGTCCACCACTTATTCCGCGTCCGCATCTTCGGCAAACAGCTTCTGGTACAGATCTGCGCTGGGGCACCGGCTTTCATCCCGCCGGTTGCCGGTGCCCGCATAGTGCAGGAAGTCTTCACAAGCCAGCTTTTCCAGAGTGCAGGCCCCCTCGGAAGGACGGCCGTTGCAAGGGCAGTTTTCGTCGTACCAAAAATCGTCATTGTTGTTGTGGTTCATCTTCATACGCCCCTTTTCATGTTCAGGTGATGTGGTATAGCGGGAGGGGTAACGGATTCGTGCGGTCGGGGCTTCAGCAGGGCTTGCAGCCAGCAAGGCCCGCCGCCTGCAAGGCTTGCAGCCAGCAAGGCTCAGGCGATGAACGGGACCAGTACCGCGATCACCGCGAGTCCGCCTGCCACAGCCCAGACGGTTTTCGCCGCCCTTTCGCGGCCTTCCCGCTGCAATTCAGCGCCGCCCAGTGCCAGCAGGCCCGCCATTACGGGCACCAGCAGTACGCCCGCAGGTGCCGCTACCCAATCGATGAGAACCCCCGCCACGCCGGGGCGGTACCAATATGGGAACTCGGCCGAAGCGACGATGGCGCCGTAGCCCATGCCCAGGGCGAAGGCCACCAGTTCCAGGGCGGCGCTGACCAGGATCAGGTAGGGCCACCAGACGACTGCGGGGGCGGACCTCGGCGGCTGTGCCGGTTGCGGGGCCGGTCTCGGCGGAAGGCGGGGCCTTTCTGCCGGAACAGGACTCGGGGTGGCCAGAGACTTTTCCGTGGACGGGACCGACCGTGGCAGCGCATCGATGGCGTCTTTGATACCATCCAGCCGCACCAGGATTTGCTGGGAGAGGGCCGGGTCTTTCACTGCCGCCTGCAAGGCTGGGGAAGCGACAGACCCTTGCAGGGCGCAACCCGTGCCGTTGTCCGGCTTTTGCTTGCCACCGACGGGCTTGTTGCCCGCCGGCTTGTCCGCCATGTTCACCAGGCTGTTCAGCCCATCCATCATGTCGTCATTCATCGCGCCGCGCCCTTGTCAGAACCCGTCTCGCGGAAATATTTCCGCTCGGCGAACTCGCCCTGTTTGCCTTTATTAAAGGATGTGGTCGGGCGGTGATAGCCCATCACGCGGGTCCACACTTCACAAGGTTGTCTTTCGTCATCGCGCAGAATCGTCTCTGTTGTCTCTACGGGTTCTTCTGGTTTAGTCATCGCTCGGTTCCTCGAACAGGCGAAACAGGGGCAGACTGCTGATCGTCTGGTGTGGGTACCGCGCTTTCAAAAGGTCCACCCGCCGGGCTATCCAGGCGTCCAGCCGGATCCAGCCGCGCGCTTCCTCTTCTTTAGCCGTCGGCAGGACTGTTTCAGCACAGCGCCGCCGGTCATTTACCCAGAGTTGGAACATGCCAATCGTGTAGTCAGACATGAGCGTCGTCCCCTGTGTGCCGCCGAAAATGGTCGGAAATGCGCAACCTGTCGCTGCTAGCGAAAAGCCACCGCCAGGCGGGCGGCGTTGGGGATACGCAGTTCCCCAACGAGTCCTGTGGGAAGCTGTGCATTCCCACAGGCGGGGTGCCATTGTCCATGACGCGCGGGAGCAGGCCCACATGGGACAGCGTCAACTGCCGTGTTAACCGCTCGACCTGATAGACCTTCCCGTCCTGCTTGAAGGCACGGCTCACTAGCCAGTCCACGCCCTTCGCGTCGGGGCGATCCGGGTCGCCGAGGCCCGTGCCTTGCGGGAAAAGCACCACGGTTTTCCCCTGGTCCAGAAGCCGGTCGAGGGTGCGCAGGGCATAAGGCCTGGACGTGTCCAGCGGCAGCATCGTGTGCCCGCCAGTCAGCCACCCGTAGGCGTTCAGCAGACGGGACCAGACGCGGTGCCGGGCATAGTCCGGATCAACGGCGAACACCGCTTTTTGTACGCCCACTTTCCGCAGATACAGCGCGACGGCGGGGCCATCGAGCAGAGATGTGTGGGGTCTAACCAATATCAGTGCCATGTAGCAGGCCTCATCTATTTGCACCCCAGCCAACCCGCCGGGACACCAGCACACAGCGGGTATCTTGCGGCATATGCCGCAGACGGTGTGGTTGTAGCGCAACCGGCTAACGCCGCTGAAAGTGATAGTATTACCAGAAGCGCCATCATTTTTCTCATGGGGTGTTGTCCTCTCGGTAGAGCCTTTTCCAAAGCCGGTACTGCTTTGGAAAAGGCGCCCGGCTTCTCACCCTTGCAGGGCGCAACCACCGGGCGGGATGGTTAGAAGTGGTAGTTGATGCCCGCGCTGTAGTCGGTCATCGCAGCACCGGGGACGTGCTGGTACTCGACCTGCAGGTCCGTAGTCACCCGCGGGGCGATCTGAAAGGACACGATAGCGTCACCCGTGTACACCGCACCCCCATTGCCACCGCCGAAGGTGCTGATCGTGTGCCCATAGGCGCCGCCCAGACCGAAGATAACCTTGCGGGACAAGGGGATGTCCATGTTCACGCCAGCCAGACCGTAGAAGTCCTGGATGCTGTTGGACTGGGTATACGAATACGGAACCTGGGTGGTAAAGGACGACCCAAAGCTGCTGGAGGTCTGGCTGGTGTAGCCCGTTTCCTGCTGGTTGTAGTTCAGGTTCAGGAAATTGGCAGACACATACGGCTCGAAGCTGAGGCCATCGGTGGGGATGAGCTTACCAATACTCATGTCCATCTGATAAAAGCCACGCGCGATGCTGGCGGATCCGTCGGCGACGACGCCATTGGCGTAGATGTTACCGGCGTTCAGGCTGACACCAGGGCGGCCCGCATGACCACTCAGGCCCATGTCGGTGTAGTCGATACCGACGGAAGGACCAGCCACGGCCAACGCAGGGGCAGCCATCAGGGTCAACAGGGCGGATACAATCATCACTTTCTTCATAGTCAGTTTTCCTTTTTACATGAGAAGCCCGTCATGGGCGGTGTTGTGGTATAGCGGGAGGGGTAACGGGGTGGCCAACAGCCCTTTTCAGGGGCAACCCCGGTTTTCCGTCCTTCCTTCCTTTTTACATAAGGTGCCCAGCCTGGGCGGTGTTGTGGTATAGCGGAAGGCGTGACGGGGAAGCAGACAGCCCATTTTCAGCCCTGCAGGCGGCAACAGGTGCAGCCCGCATTTCCAGTTCGGTCAGCACCGACAGAGCGTATTCCCGCAAATCTGTGGCGGTGGACGCATAAAAGCCCAGGAACAGCAGGTACTTGGCGAGGAAGGCGGCAGGAACTGGCAGACTTTCCGCCAGCCAGTCGGTCACCAGATCGTCGCTGTCCAGCACGAACAAGGCATACAGCCAGGGCGTGAAAGACGGGCCTGCCAGCAGGTCGCGCGTTTCCGCGAACAGGGGCAGCTTCTGGGATACAAACTGGGCACCGCAGACCTTTTCCACGGTGTGCAGAAGATCAGCGGGCGAGTTCACGGCTTTGTCCTTTGGCCTTGGCTGACGGAATAGTCGCCACTGGCATATCAGGCGATCCACGCTCCTTTGATGGCGCAAGCGTTCCCATCGCCTTTTCCAGTCCGCGCTTCTTCTCGTTCGCCAGCGCCAGGGCATACGCCTTCTCGCCACGGTCGGACCCCATTTCCAGGGGAATGCCCTGCTCTATGGCGGCCTTGATCGTGGCAGCCTCAAACGCCTTGTTGCCCGTCACCCGCACCGGTTCACCGAAACGCTCGCGGGACTTCAGCAGCGCGGCAGACACCAGATCATGGCGTTCCCGCTGTTGTGGAGGGGTCACCGCCAGCATGCCCATGCGGGTAATGACGATCCGATTGCCGTGGTCCTTGGCCGTGGGCACCGTCCAGCGGTGGGCCAGCACTTCGGCGGGGCGCTTTTCGGGAAAAGACATCTCTGGCGCCGGTCGCGGGGCAGCCGGACCAGCCTGTTCCTTGCTCGCGGGCTTCGGGAAGGGGTCCGGCAGCGCCTTGGTCTGCGCCGCGATCTTCGCAATGTCGGCAGCCGGGTCGTCTTTTTCTACCGGCGCAGCGCCACGGGCGATGTCTTCCAGCTTGCTCAGGGGGTCTTCTTCCACGGCGGGCGCAGGCTTCGGCAGCCAGCCCTTTTCCTGATAGCCCTTTTCCCGTGCGGCGATTTCCGCATGCCGCTTGGCGGACTCGGCACGCTCGCTGGCCCGCATGGTAGGGTCATCCGAGTAGGGGATGGCCGCGTCGAACTCTTCGAGCACCTTTTTGTCGATGATCAACAGGTCCAGCGCCTTTTGCTTCGACGGCCCAAGCTCGCCGTCGGCAATCTCTTCACCAACCACCTTGTCCTGCACCGCCTTGATCTGCAAGTTCTGCTCTGGTGTGGATGCCACCAGGTCATACCCTTTCTGAGCGGCATACTCGGCGGCTTTGTTCAGCACTTTGTCATTGTCTGTCTCAATGACCAGCGGTGCGGGTTCCGATCCGTTGAACCGGCGATGCGCCACCAACGTGTCCATCATCGAGAACATGTGTGTCGCTTTTGAGTTGTTGCCGCTGGAAACCGTGCTGTCACCCAGACTCAACTTCCACAAATCTTTTTCTTCGGCCATGATAAAATCCTCAAATCAATGAAACTGCCTGTGGTGGTATAGCGGGGCTTTCCGGGTATACCTCTAAGTCTGGAAGCTCGCCCGCATAAAAGTAGCGGCATCGTCCAGGTCCACGTGCGCCAGGCCCTGATACGCGGGGCATTTCATGAGGTCCGCCACGCGAAAAGCCGCCCGCCAGGGGTGCCGGGACTGGCGATAGAACACCACGGGTACGGCATGGCCGGGGCGGATCGCGGCGATGGCTTGCGTCATCCATGCTTTCTGGAAGCTGGACTCGACCCGCTTGCACTCAATCGTAAAGCCGGGGACGGAAAGGCTATCGCACCCGGCATCGCGGGTTTGCGAGAGGTTGCGGATGACGCTGATGCCGAGGCGGTCGGACAGCAGCGCGAAAAGCTCTCGCTCGCCTCGGGCGCCCTTGTCTCTTGAGGCTTTGCCGCTCATTCGCAAAGCCCCCATTCCGATGAGCAGGACGATTCCGGCGTGCCCTCTGCTTCCCAGTCGGCGGCGGTGAACCGCGTGGGCTTGCTCGCCCAATGCCTGATGGCGTCAATGCTGTGCCGCTTCCAGAATGTGAGGGGATGCACTTCATGCAGGTGGGCGCCGGCCAGTTCCTTACCGTGAAAGAAGGCAGCACGCCCGGTTTTGCTGCAGGCGGATACGCGGGTTTCCCACTCACGGATACGGTTCAGGATGGCGTCACTATCCTCGCTGGTGAACTCCTCGCCCGAGTTCAGCATGGCGCGAAGGTCTTTTTTGTTGGCAAACAGGCAAGGCGCGCAGCCCACGCGACCGAGGCTGGCGTAAAGGGGGTTTGGGTCGACGCCTTTGGCATCCAGGAAGCGGAACACGTCTTCCGTGGTCCAGTGAATCAGTGGCCGGAAATGGTAAAATCCGGGGGCCACCCGCTCGAATAGCCGGGCGTTCTTCCGCTTGTCCGACTCTTCCCGGCGAATGCCCTGCCACACCACCACACGCTGGCCCGTCTGGGCCAGGTCATCGACATAGCCGATGAAGGTCTGTTTTTTCAGGTAATCTGTGCAAAACTGGGTGCGGTTCGAGGGGAACATGCCCTTGAGCATGCACAGATCGAGAAAAGGATTACCCGACGGGTGCAGGCGGGCTAACGCTTCCCGCTTGCGGCGGTTCGACCAGCGCAGCTTTACGCCCCGCTTATCCCGTCCGGTGCGCTGGTCGTTGGCGATGAATCGGCGCTTGGCCGCCATCTGCTCGCTGAAGTCCGGGCGCAGGCGGGTAATGGGGATGTCTAAATGCGCTTCGAGGGCGTCCAGATACGCATAGGTCTGCCGCTGCTCGTTGCCCGTATCCACGAATACCGGCTGGATTTGGGCTTTCGGCAGACGGGCAAGGGCCACCAGCAGGGTCGCCGTGGAATCCTTGCCGCCGGATAGGCCGATGATGTGGCGGGTAGGCAAGGTCGCCGCCTGCAAGGTCGCCGATCCGCTTCGCTGGTCCTTCGGACTTTCCTGCAAGGCCATCACCAGCGGTACCGGATGCCAGCGCCTGCGGACTGGCTCGTGAGCGCGTTGCCATTACCGATGTATCGCTGCTGCGCAATAAAAAGGTATGGCGAGCAGTGGGGGGTAAGCCGGTAGCCCATCTTCCCGGAAAAAATAAAATCGTTGCCGGGGGTCAGCAGGTGATATGTGATCGTTGCAGACACGCCGCCACCAGCACCGTTGTTATATAAAGCGCCGTACTGTAAATGCTGGTATTCAGCAAATACGGACGCTCTGGCGTACCGATCAACGGTAAAAGACTTCCCCGTTTGCACCGACAGGACCACCGCTGCACCACCGTTCGGGTCAGCGTTTGGTAGCATCACGTCAGCATTGGCTTTTACAAAATAATGCTGCCCATCTTCGATTTTTAGAGAGGCCCCAAATGCCGGACGGACCATCCGGCTAAAGGCGTAAGTGTTTGCTGCCCCGTAAATATCCAACCCGTAGTGTAACACTCGACACGCCCCCCACTCTGTTGACTGAGGGGGTATAGCCTGCTGGGCGACGGGATAGGGTTTGCGACAGATTCAGGAACAGGTGAGGTGGATCTATTGGCGACGAAGGGGCTTGCTGTTTCGTTTATTTCGTCTACACTGACACAACATGAGGCAACGACTTTCAGAGGTGCATACCATGCCATCCACCACAGCCAAACAAAGCCCTGATGCTTTGGCCCTAGCAGCCAAAGAGAGCGCTCGAAGCCTGTCCATCTTTCTGCACACCCACGCAGATGTTCAGGAAATCCAGATCATCGGAAGTGGCGCGGGGGACACCCAACCGGTGCGCATCCCCACACAGGCGCTGCACCTTCTCAGAGAAATCCTGGTGGAACTGGGCATGGGACACGACGTGCGCATCATTCCCGTGACCGCCGAACTCACTACTCAGGAAGCCGCCGACATTCTGAACGTGTCACGGCCCTTTCTGGTGCAACTGCTGGAACGCGGGGATATCCCTTATCACAAAGCAGGCACGCATCGACGGGTTTGTTACGAACACCTGATTGCATACAAGGACAGGACGGAAGCGGAACGGCGCAGGGCCATGGATGACCTTGTAGCGCAAGCTCAGGAGATCGGGATGGGCTACGATTGAGCTTTCACAGCACGCAATTTACCGTCTTGCTGGATGCTTGCGTGCTCTATCCCGCACCCCTGCGGGATCTGCTGATGCGCCTTACGCTCTCAGGACTTTTCCGGGCAAAGTGGACCGATCAAATTCACGAAGAATGGATAAGGAATTTGCTTACCAATAGGCCAGATATCCAGCGAGAGCAACTAGAACGCACCAAAACCCTTATGAACAACAGCGTACTTGACTGTCTGGTTTCTGGACATGAATTTCTCATCGAGTCCATAGCAATTCCCGACGCCAATGACAGACACGTCGTCGCCGCGGCGATCAGGGGGCAGGCGGACCTTATAGTGACGTTCAATCTCAAAGATTTTCCTTCTGATACGCTCGTCCAATACGACCTGGAAGCCAAGCATCCAGACGACTTTCTGTGTGAGCAGTTCGACCTGCAGGGGGCTAAGGTAATCCAGACCGTTGCGGAACACCGAGCAGCCCTGAAAAATCCTCAAAAAACTCAGGATGAATATCTCAACACGCTTCTGGGCATCGGCCTCACACAAACAGTGGAAATGCTGAACAGATGGAAGCATGCATTTTAAGACAACGCAAGCCTCATCGCCAGGCTAACCGGCGAAGATGGGAGGCCAATCCTGATAATGCTTCCGTGAAAAAAGGAAGGGCGGATCGGTACAAAAAAGCTATAGCCTGACCACAATACCTTTATCTGGCGTTCCCTTTCATAGCTAAACCTAAAAAATAGAGAGAATCGTATGCAGAAGCCGACACTCTAACAGGGTGGCACTTTCTCCATAGACGGCAGGCCCGACGGTACGGGGGTTGCGAGATGATCCAAGAGGGGCACCTTTTCACTGGCAGGGTGGCACTTTTTGAGCGTGGTCCAGACCCGCTTGCGTCCGCCCTGATGCGGGCTTCAGGAGAGAATCCTATGCAGAAGCCGACACTCTAACAGGGTGGCACTTTCTCCATAGACGGCAGGCTATACCCAACCTGGGATACACAACACAGGAAACAGGAGAGCCCACATGACACAACACTTCAGACGTCAGCAAAAGCCCCGCAACACGGGTGCCGAGCGGCGGGAGCGCAGGCGGAAGCGTGTCCAGCGGCTAGCGCAGGCCCAACGCCTGCCGGATAATATTAGAGAGGGGCTTCTGCTGAAAGGCTTGGCGCGCCCAGCCACCAGCGTGCGAGGGCAACTGCTGGCCGCCGTCTTGGCCGGGGCCGCTCTTGACCGGGATGGACGCTGGATCTTCGATGGGTCCATCCGCGATCTGGCCGCTGGCGGGCTGGCTGATGGGAAAACCCGGCGGGGGCGGTATCTGGACCGGTGTATGTCGGTATTCGTGGCCGCCGGCATTCTGGAACGGCTGGACGACCGCACCCGGAAAGGGCGGCCCGTGGTGTACGCCGTCCGGGCAGGGTCAGGGTGACCGCGCACGGCATACGGCCGCCCATCTACACCAGCCGGACCGGCCCTGGATACCGTCCCAGTGTCCCGTCATTAGTCAACAGTACAAAGCCCTCGACCGTCGCCTGTGCCATCAACATCCGGTCGAACGGATCTCTGTGAATCAACGGCAAGGTGCCCACCTCAACAGCATGTTCCCCGGACATGGGCAACTCGACGTATCCGTTGTCGATCAGCCCACGGCGCAGCAGACGCGCATCCACCTGAAAGTCTGGCCGGTTCAATCCGCTCTTTATGGCCACTTCCCAAATGCTCACTACGCTGAAAAGCAGTTCGTTTTCCAGATCGGCCATCAGCGCACGAGCGCCTACAGGCACACGCTCAAGGCTGTCCGCAGCCCACAGCAGCAGATGCGTGTCCAGCAGCAACTTCACTCGCCACCCTCAAACAAGGACTCAATTTCGTCGGCACCCATCGTGTTGAAATCATCCGGCACCTTGACCTGTCCGGACAGAAACCCAAACCGCTTCCTCTGCGATGCGTCCGGCGTTTCCAGCGCGATGACCTTCACCATGGGCTTCCCCGCCTTGGCGATCACGAAAGAATCACCCTTGGCAGCCTTCTCAATCAACCTGGAAAGCTGCGTTTTCGCTTCGTGAATATTGTATGTCTGCATGACTGCCCCTATGTGGACCAAGACCGGTGAACTAAGTCTACTACGGCGCAACAAGGGAAGCGAGAAAAAAGCCCGTCTACGGACAGACAGGCAACCGAGGCTTACCACACACACAAAGGGATGACTGGAAAAGCAACCTGGTGTGCGACCGCCGAGGGTCAGCGGTTCACAGGCACCTGTGCAGCGGAAAAGGGGATAACCGCCGCACACCCGGTTGCTCTCATACATCGGTATAGCGTTACCACACACAGGATAATCTTTTTACTGGAACGTGTACAGCCAGGAGAATGGATTATCCCGCTTCCGGGACGTAGATCGGGTCGTAGCCCATCACTTGGGCCGCCTGCACCCTGTTCAGAGGGTCACCCTTGCCGAAGGTCAGCGTTACCGCTTCCGGGCGGGGAGGCTGGATCTGGAAAGGCTCGCCCCTGCCCTTAACGAGCAGGTGGTTGTCATGAAATTCCAGCACTTCCAGCAGCAATCCAGAATCATCATTTATCCACATCTATAGTACCCCTTGTCTAGTGAATCCAACAATCGCCGATCGAGCTTTCGACTTCCGTCGGAATGCCGAACTTGAGCAGCAGGGAATCCGCCGCCGAGATCATGGTCTTTTCCAGCGTTTCGGTGACTTCCTCGACACGCTCGTCCGGCGCCTCAAGCACGAATTCATCGTGGACGAAGTTCACTACCATGCCCTGAACATCCGCGGGCAGCGCATTCAGGGCGCGGAACGCGATCTCGGCACCGCTTCCCTGATCCTGATAATTCGCGCCACTGGTGAGTTTCGACGCGATCGTGGGCCGACCGGACAGCGTGTACCACTGGTAGACTTTTCCGCCTTCGGACGCCATGCGCAATTCGCTGGAGTTGTACGGATTGAAGATGTCCGTTTTGATACTGAACGCGGATTTGAGCAGCCAGTGCCACAGGCCGATTTCCGGGAAAAGATCAAAGTAAGCGTCCTTCGCCGCCAGGGCCTCTTCCTTGAGCCAGGACAGGCCGTAACTCTGGATACCGTAGGTCCACAGGGTATCCGCGGACATGCCGTAGATCAGGCCGAACCCGACGGCCTTCGCAGCCTGTCTGGGGCCTTTCATGGCTTTTTTCAGGTTGGCCTGCTCGTCGCGGGGTAGCGGTTCGATGTACTCGATGGGCTGCATGCCCCCCAGGTCAAACCGTCCACCCTGGGCTTCCATGGCGAGCGCGGTAATGATGTGCGGGTCGAGACCTTTAGTGTAAGCCAGGCGGAAGGGTAGGCGGGCTTCGTCACCGCCGGACACCGTCCATATCTTTTTCACGATTACGCAAAGCTGGTGTGCGGCGGCCAACGCCCAGGTGTCTACCGGCGGGTGGTCCTGCGGCCTTGGGGCGGGGTTGGCCTGCGTGATACGAGCGGGAATGGGCTGGTCGGGGTTTTCGAGGAAGGGCTGTAGTTCAGGGACCGCACGGAATATCCAACGGACACGCTCAATCTGCTCGCGCAGCACTCGGCGCATCTTCTCGTCCCCCCGCAGGCCCGCGAGGATGCCATGCAATACGCGCCAGGCGCGCACACCTAGCGCCGCCGCGATGCGAAGCTCGATGCTGCTGAAGTCGGTCGCAATAATCTTGTGACCGGGGGCCGCGACAAAAATGGCACGGAACCGGCTGTCACGGGGGATGTTTTGCATGTTCGGTTCCTGACTGCTGGTCCGTCCCGTGATGGTGACGATGCCCGTGAGCGGATGGATACGCCCGTCGCTACCGACAGCGGCGGCGTACTGAGGTATCTTTTTGCGCTCGTCGACCGGCTGCAGCACGTCCTGCAAAGCCGCTACCACCTGACTTTTCGGAAAAGCCAGCTTCAGGTCCGAGGCTTTCAGGGAGGTATTCCCCTTTGCAGTGGTCGGCATGTCTCGGCCGGTTTCGGCCCTGATTGCAGTGCCGATGGCGTTTTTCAGTGCATCGTCCAGCCCCTCGTCGGTGGCGAGAATCTGGTCTCGGAAAGACTTCAGGCTGGGGGCGATGGCCTCCAGCCGGTCCATGGCTTTCAGGGCTTCCTGTTCCAGTGCGCCCGCCAGTTCCGCCGCGGCAGAGTGGGACCAGAGCAGACCCTTCCGCTGCATGCGGACCAGCCCGTGTAAAGCGGATTCCATCGCCGTATAAGCAGCACCCCCACGGCGCTTGTCGATAGCGGTGAGAAGGTCATGGATGCCAGTGTTCAGGGGCAAGCCCACTAGCGCGCGGGCAGCCCTTTGCGGCACATCCACGTCACCCATGCAGTAAGCCCGGTGCTGCTCGGACAGATACCCCGGCCACCAGTTCACGGGCATCTGATAAGCCTTGTCCAGCTTTTCGTCAAACAGCCAAAGTGCCAGATCGTCAAGACTCAGCGATCCGTCTGAGGTCTCTTTCTTCGCTGCCCGCATGACGGCGCGTTTGGAGAGGTCGGCGAAATGCTTGCGCCCGGTGTCCAGTCCACCGAGCGTTTGCCGCACGAGGATTTCCTGCATGCGATACATGGCGTCCGGTCGCATGCAGGTCACCATGAGCATCGTGTCCACGATGCGCGCCGGGCGCACGTCAGGATTCAGGGTAAGCATCCACTGATAATCAAAAAGCAGGTTGTGCCCGACCCAGACACGGCCGTTCAGCAGCGCAGCGAGATGGTGCTTTTCGTCGGTGGACCACCGATCCAGGTCCGCCGCCATGGTGAAATCGGCGGACGGGATGGATAGTGCCAGCACCCGGGCGCGAGGCGTATTGTCAAAAGAGCAGCCCTGCTGCTTGCAGTACTGCTTCAGCGTCTGCTTACCACCGACCTTGGTGCCTGGCTTTTTGCCCCCGATCCAGGGGGTCTTGCCCGTAGTCTCAAAGTCCAGCACCACTTCCACCATGCTGTGGCCGGACAGGAGGGCTTCCAGTTGCACCAGCGCTTCCGCTTCCGGTCCCACGAAGCCCGAGTCCGGCTGTTCAATTATCGAAGTCTGCATTTTAAGCCTCGTCGTTGTGTGTTCTCCCCCATGTATAGCCCTAGGGGTAACGGAATCAGAAAGACCAATGCAGAACAAAAGGTTGTCTCTTTTCGTTAGGGGGAGGGCTATACAGGGGGTGTGGATAGGTGGATGGGTGGTTTGGACCGTTTTTGAGAAATGAGCTTTCCGTTACCCGACACGCTATACCCCATCACAGACGTGCACAGCACGCATTTTTCGAGGTTTACGATGGAACAGCAGGATACGCAGATTGCCGCGCTTGTCGCGGAAGACCTTGCCCGGTCGGGACTGGTGCTGGAAGAGGTTTTTGGGGCTCGGATAGTCGGCCTGGAAGCCATGAAGCCGCTTCCGGGGCAGCAGGATGAGGGGTTTGAGGCCGAAGATGGCTACGACCCCGACGACTATGACGAAGACGAGGAAACGGAAAACGCCGACCCGTCTGAGGGCTTCGAGGCCGTGGGTGGGTATACCATCCCGTATCTTTCCTTTTACGGTAAGCCGGTCAAGGACAACGGGAAGAAGTTCCAACGGGTGCGCCTGGTGGGCCGAAAGAACGATTCCATACCACGCTACCGCTCGCCCAGGGGTTCGCAGAATCACGTCTATATCCCGCAGGGTCTTCGGGATCTGCTGGTGCGGATCACCCGCCAGCGGCAGATGGCTTCCGAAGTGGACACCCTCTTCATCCAGGAGGGGGAGAAGAAGGCGGTCCGCGGGGTGAAAGCGGGTGTCCTCTGCATCGCGCTGCCTGGCGTTGCCATGTGGGCAGACAGCGCCAAGGTCCGCGCCATGAAAAAGGACTATGCGGCACTGGGGGGCGACCCGAAGGACATTTGCATGTCCGAGGACACGCCGGTCAATCCGGAACTGCTGGCCGCTATCCGCGAGGCTAAGGCGCTCTGTCCCAGCATTGGCATTGTCAGTGTGCTATTCGATGCTGATGGCAAGCCCATCCCGGAAAAAACGGCCTTCATTAAAGTGAAGGGGGGTCTGATACCCGCGGGTGGGGTGGACTGGGTGGGTTGTGACGTCCCAGGAAAACACGAGAGTTTTGTGTCCGCAAACCCGCAGGTGACCAGCGCGGGGTATACCCTGGCTGCCGCATTGAGGAAGCAGTGCCCGGTGCGTGTGGTGGTGGCCGCACGGTTCTGCGCCTGGGATAAAACGAATGCTGAGGAATGGCAGAAGCAGGGGCTGGACGACTGGTTGCAGGCGGAACCATACCCCGGCAGCGTTACAAAACGGCTCAAGGCTGAACTGGAAACTGCGCTGCGGCTCTGGGATGTCGTAAAAGACGAGCCGCTGTTCAGCCCAAACGCGGCAGACCCAGATCTGCTGGGCATCAAAGGCGGCCCTTCCGCAGAGATAGCCTATTCCCGCCTGCTCGACGGGGTGGTCGTCGGCCAGGCGGACGGCCTGCTGTACCAGTGGGTCGAAAGCCACTGGCAGGTAATCGAGACCCGCCGTGCGGAAAGCGCCGCGCATCTTCTGCTGGACGCCTTTTACGCTGAGGGCGGGACCGCGCGAAAAGCCGTGGATGCCCCGAAGCTCGCGGTGTCCGCCCCGAGCCTGTACAAGGTGCCGGTAACCCGCAGATGGGCCGAAGTGGGCGGCGCCATTATCCCTTGTGCGGACGTGACGCTGGATATCTCACCATCGGGCGACATTGTGCCACGGAAACCCAGCAAGGATGATGGTCTGCGTTACTGTGTAAACGCGAAATGGGCGGACAAGGACAAGCCTAGTCCCGAGTTCGACAAGTTCATCAGTGACACCCTGCCTGATCCGGCGGTGCGGCGCCTGGTGCAGCAGTATGTGGGATACACGCTTATCAGCGATACGCGCTTCCAGGTGGCGCAATGGTGGTTCGGTAATGGCGCCAACGGCAAGGGGTTCCTTGCGCAGATTGTAGCCGCCCTGCACCGCAAGGTGGCTGCCGCCGACATTGAAGACCTGGGTGGCTTCGGGGCCGAAAACCTCATCGATGCTTCCCTGATTACCGTGGACGAGACCCCGAAGCGGATTGACGAGCAGCGCCTGAAGTCGGCCATTTCCGGCGACGACCTGAACATTAACCGGAAATACCATGTACCGGTGACGGTCCGCCTGCGGGGCAAGTGGCTGCTGCGTGGAAACGACAAGCCCGCCTTGTCCGACCAGACGGATGGCCTCTGGCGGCGCTTGCAGATCATCGAGTTCACGGAAAAGTTCGAGGGTGACCGGCGGGATGACATGCTTGCTGACAGGATCGTGGAAAATGAACTGCCGGGCGTGTTGCGCTGGGCCGTCGAGGGTCTCGTTATGCTACTCCAGGCGGGCGGATTCAAGGATATTCCTGAATCGGTACAAGCGTCAAAGAAGCAAATGCAGGTCGAAACCGATAACGTGCTTGGCTGGTGGACCGAAAAGGAAGTCCAGGTGTGCGGTGCGCCTCGCACGAGCAAGGATGCCGCCTACCGGAACTACTCGGTATGGTGCAAGGACAACGGCATGATGCCTTTGGGCGCGCCCCGGTTCTGGGTCAGGGTGCGGTCCATCGTGGACAAAATGGGGGGTGCCTTGATCGAGAGCCAGGTGCGCGAGACCATCAATGACCCGATTGACGGGACCACTCAAACCGTGCGCACCCGCAAGCTCAATCTGGACCTGGATGCGGGGGACCGGGACACGGAAACGGATAATGTAGTCCCCCTCGCGCCGATCCGCGCGGCGCACGGCCCCGAGCCGATGGATACGCTAGGGGGGGACACCTTCACCGATCTGGACGATGGCGATCTGGACCTGTCCGACGTCCCATTCTAGTAGCTTTCTTGCAGTAAACCTCGATATTGGCCCGCCATCTGTGGGCCTTTTTTGTGTCTGCAGATGGGAATCATTCCCAACGGCACAGGTGGCCGGCACAGGCGGCACAGGCTCGGCACAGGCTGATTTTTTCTACCTGTGCCGGGGCATTATATTGATCTATATGGAATTTTTTGAACCGGCACAGGTGGCACAGGCTAATCTCTTAAAATTAGAGTTGCAGGAGAAAAATAAAAAGGAGAGTGATTTTTTTTCCCTATATATAATAGTTGCGATTTTACCTGTGCCACCTGTGCCGGCCTCTGTTTTCCCTTTGTTTTCCCATAGGTTACACCCGGCACAGGCTGATTTTTTCTACCTGTGCCACCTGTGCCACCTGTGCCGGCCTGTGCCGGACCAGCATAGCTGTCCGTCTTGCACGGTTCCGTTACCCCTACCGCTATACCCCGGTAAGACCCGAAAAAAAGGAACTCCAGACATGAATGACATCATCCCACTGCAGCAACAACCCCTTGCCGGGGAAGCGGTTTTGACCGTCGACGCCCGCGATCTGCATGCTTTTCTGGGTGTCGGCAAGGACTTTAGCAACTGGGTCAAGGACCGCATCGAGCAGTTCGATTTCGTCGAAAACCAGGACTTTGTTTGCTCACCGATTTTGGCGAGCAAAGAGGGACGCGGTGGGCACAACCGCATGGACTACTTCCTCACCCTGGACATGGCAAAGGAACTGTCCATGGTCGAGCGCACCGCCAAGGGCAAGGAAGCCCGCCAGTATTTCATCCGGTGCGAAAAAGATCTGCGGGATCTGCGGACTGCGGACCTGCACCTGAGCACCGGGGCAACCAGCGATCAAGACCTATTGGCCGCCCGCTTCGTCCTGGCGGTTAAAGCCTACCGCCGGGTGGGGCACGGATCCCTGGACGCCGCCATTCTCGCCGAGCAGGCTCTGGCGGATCAGGGCTACAACCTTGCTGTGCTTCCCGAACTTGGTGGCTCAAATTCCCGGAAAAACCCTTGGCAGGAACTGCTGAGCACCATTGCGCTCACCCCAGTGCAGGTGTCGCGTCCGTTCGACGATGAGGCCCTGAACCCTACCGCGGGGACCTCACAAACGACGACGGTCCTGGACGTCCTTTCGTGGCCCTCCCGGCACGGACGCACCGCCGCACTTCAGCCGGTTGGCCTGTGCGCGGGAAATATCAAAAAAGTCCCGCATCTGGTTATCCCGAACGCCAGCACGCGCTTCGCCAAACTGGTTCTAAAAGGGACGGCCTGGTCCAGGGACGGGTCATGGCTGGAAACGCTGGCTGACGTGCCTGGGGTGCTGATGAATCAGCACACCCCCCGATTGTCTGGGCTAGGTGCGCTGGTGCCCCTGGACACCCTGCGGCAGGCGGTCGCGTGGCGAAAGTTGGACCCCCAGTTCCAGATCGACTTCCCCCATGCTGCGGCTGCCGGACCAGTGCAGGGTCTGCTGAGACCAGGTTCCGTTACCCCTACCGCTATACCGTGACCGAGGCCGGAACGGTTCCGGCTACTTTTCCCAAGAAGGATATGACCCATGAGCCTTTTTTCTGACGCCCTTGATGCTCTTAACGAACCCGCACCCCTGTCCCCGGCCGTTACCGCCCTGCTAGACATCGCCGATCTGCAGCGCAGCGACCCGGTCGACGCCGCCACCAGCCTCGTCTTCCTCGCCGAGCGCATCCGCAACATGACGGAAATTGCCCCCGCGTTCCACGCCACGGTGCGCGATGCCCGGAACGCTGCGGACTGCGGAATCCCTGTCACCCAGCCCGGCGAAGCGGAACTGCTGGCGGTCACCGATGCCGCTGCGGCGATGGTGAAGGCCCACACGGCGCTACTCGATGCCCTCTGTGCTGCCACCGACTTCCTGCACGGCGAGGGCCTGCCCGGTATACCTATTTAACAATAAAAACAGGGGTCTCTGAATTTTCGTTACCCCAAGGGCTATACATAAGCAGGAAACGACAAAAGGATAACTGAAATGAACAACGCGATGCAGATGTACCAGAACGACGACGAGGCCTACGCTGCCGCCATGGACTACTTTGAGGGGGCTGCCTTCACGAAGGGGCGCACCGAAGTTGCCGCCGCGCTCCCCGCGCTCTACCCGACCGCCGCCGCCGCCCATGAGGCCGCCATGGACTTCTTTGGGGGGGTGCTCTAATGGCCGCCGGCAATCCCTTCCCCCGCATTAAGCAGGTCCCCGACCGGATTCCCACCATCTTGCCCATCCCCGAAGCCGCCGCACAAGCGCTGTTCAACAAGGGGCTGCTGGGGCCTTCCGCCGAAACGCTGACGTCCACACCCCGCACGCAGGAAAACGTCAAGATGGTGGTCTCCAGGATCATCCTGCCCGTGATCCTGGAAGACCTGGCTTTCATGGGGCTGGATGAGCCGGACATCCGCATCGTCGCTGACTGGATGCCCGAGATGCCTGCTGTTCCGGCGGGAAAACTGCCGCCCCTGGTCACCCGCGGCAGGGTGTGCCTGTCCGCTTTTACCCATCTCTTCTGTCTGCTGTGCAGAGCTACGGGCGCCAGCACCACGGCACACCGCCGGTACAAAGACGCTTTCCGGGGCGAGCGTATCCACATCGTCATCGACGCCGACCGTAATGCGGTGCGGATGCACCTGGCCCCCGACTTGCGGGAGGCTCTGAAAGATGGCTACCGGTGCTGGGCGCAGGGCAGATAACACTTCCGTCCAAGGGCAGTGAGTATGAACACCCGCGCGGCAGGGGTTTCTGACGCCACTTTAGAGGAAAGACCGAGATGACTACTACTTTTATGCAGCAGATGACCGCCAACCTCGTCGCTAGCGAGCTTCGCAGCGACCCCGCCGCCCGTATCCGCCAGCAGCGCCTGCGCGACCTGATGCGGGGCACCACCATCATCGGCGAGGATGGCACGGCGCAGAAGTACCACTATATCTTCGACGGCGTCGAGCCTCTGACCGAACTGCTCGACCCCGCGTGGTCCGAGCCGGTGGCCCCCGTGTCCATGGTGCCGGTCGAGCAGGCCGCCGAGCAGGCCGCGTAGGCCCAGAAAAGGGGTGCCGGATAACGCTTCCGGCCCCGTGCAGTACGTATGAACACCCAAGCGGCAGGGGCTTCTGCCGCCACTTTAGAAAAGGAAATTCCTTATGTATAAGAACAGCGAAACTTTCGGCACCGGCTCTGTCAGCACCCCCGTCCACCGCAATGGATATGACGCTATTATCACCGTACCCGACCCGATCAAGGACCTGGTCAAGAGGGTTCGCGAAGCCGCTGGCTGGGAAACCGGCATCACCAGCGCGGGCACGGGCAAGGGTGGATATGAGGCCCGCAGTATTGACGTTTATGGCTATGACATCTCCCGCAGCCTCGCCGTCATCCAGATCCGCCGCGCCTGGAAAAAGAAGGCCTCCTGGTTTACCGAGGTGTCCAAGGCGTATGCCCTGGTCGGCATCGATGAAGGCCAGATCTTCAGTCACCCGCTGACTTCCAGCCCTCGCCGCAACCCGCATCTGCGGGACCTGACCCCGGAAGAGGTCGTGACCTGGGCCGAAAGCAAGATTTTCGGCGTGCCGGTGAGCAAGCTGCACACCATTATCCGCCAGGGGGACATCGCGCTGGTCCCTGTCCGCGGCATTCCCAGCGCCGCGGACGTTATCCCCGGAACCGGCGTGCGGACCGTTACCCTGCAGTCCAGCCATCGGGTGATGGTGGACGGCACCATCTTCCGCCATGACGGCCGCATTTACGCCGATGGCGCCCTGGAAGTGGTGCATGTCAAGGGCGAGCACAAGGCCATCAGCGGGTCCGGAAAGTTCCGGGTCGTGGTCGGCGAGAAGGCGGACAGCCCCTGGTGGCTGGACGCTGAAATGGGCGACTGATAGCCACCCTACAGCCCCGCACAAGAGGCGGGGCTGTTTTTTATGGGAGTGCCGGATACCGCTTCCGGCGAGGGGCAGAGGATAAGAGGGTCAGACAGTCTGGCCCTGAACGAAAAAGGGGAAGATAAAATGTCAATTTTAGACAGCGTCCTGTGGGACATTGAAGATTACGCCGGTCGCGCCGTGGATGTGGTTAAGATCACTGCGCAGGTTGTTGTAGCAGTCACCCGCGCGTTCCCCTGGGCGGTCGGTGTTTTGCTGATAAGCCTCAGTGCATTCGGGTTCTGGCTGGATAGTGGCGCCACCACGCAGACCATCCAGCAGCAGATCATGGCGCATGCGAAGCCGGGCGGCACGGTTTACTGGGCACTACAGCAAAGCGGCGAAAACCCCAGCGGCTTTCTGGGAATGGCCAGCTATGGCGACAAAAAGCAGGAAGCGGATTTTAGCGCCGCCGTGCGGTTTTGCGTTGCACACAAGGGCTTCGACGGGTGCCAGCAGGTCATTAAAGCGGCCAATGCCCCATTCTACGGGATATAGCCCTATCTGGCGGCTATACCAGACTACCAACGGACGGGGCCGAGCGCCCCTTGCAGGGTGCAAGCCCAAAGGAAATTTAAGATGGACATGGAAATGGTGGTGCAGGCATGTGCTGCACAGATGTATACCGCCGTGCTGGACATAGTGCAGCAGGTAGACCCGCTGACCGGGCTGCCAGAGCACGCTGAACGGTCTAAAAAAGTGGTTCAGGACGTGGCCGAGTGGCTCACGGACCTCACCCCGGAAGACCTGAACGGCATGGTCGAGCACAAAGAATACCTGCCCTTCTCCCGCTGGCTGGACGCCGACGGCTACGACTCGACCGCCGTTTGCGCTGCCGCCCAGGCTCGCATACTGGACGGGCTGGACATGGCCCAGCAGAACGGCATCGACGGATACCAGCTTATCCACCAGACCGGGCTGTACCTGCTGGATGCGGACCCGCACAAGATCGGCTGGTTGGCCGAACGGGCCGCGAATCTGCTGGCCCTTGGCCTTTAAGGGGGATAAACCATGGATATTTTTGAAGAATTGCTCGAAAAGACACAAGGGTTCCCCTTTGACCAGCGGCAGGACATACGGGGCATGGCGGAAACGCTACAGGCCATCGGCACCCTGGCGAAGGCGAACCTTGTGAAAGATACACAGTATGTGCTCGACCACTTGCCGGAAATACGCCGGGATCGGGCTATGTCCATGAGGTTTACAGACCCCACCCAGGCTGCACGGCTGGAAGCGTCTACCCAAAAACTGGCGCTACCGGACGCGGACGAGCAGTTCAAGCGCCGCGCGGCGCTGGTGGAACTGTCCGTGCGGCTGAAAGCGCAACTGCGCGATGTGGCGCACACTACACCCGAAATGGATCCCGAGCACCTGAAGCGCTTCAAGATTGCCCTTTCCACGATCACAAAAAGCATGCCGGATGAGATGGGAAGCAAAGCGGACCGGGAAATGATGGCACGCATGGCTTTTGTCCAGGAATTGCGCGATGCGGGGGGCAATGTTGATCTGGCTGTGGATAACTTTTATAAAGGCGCCTTTGAGGACTCGGAACGCGGGCACCATGGTGATGCCACGCTGGAAGGGGTTGTTCGCGCAGCAGACAACGAATCCTCACGAAACCTTGTGCCCGGAAACCAGCAGACACAGGATTATGTAACAAAGCAGATTTTGCGCGAAGACCAGGCCGAGCATGACGCGGTGACGCTACAAAATGGCGTGTTGCAGGCTGTGCCCGCGCTCGCCGCCGAGCACCTGTCGCCGGGGCAGTACGCAGCATACCGGGTCATGATCGATAACGAGCACTTGATCGACTGGAAGATCGAAAATGGCAAGGCGCACTTCCAGGCGCGGACCTTGAATGCTAAAGACGACAGCAATACCGTAGGCAAAATCCTGCAGCGGGAACTGGACTACCACACCATCCGGGGTGCCAATTCGCTGATAGAGACCACTGTGGACAAGCTCAACAAGCTGGCGCTGGTGTATGACGGTCAGGAAGCGGTTTTGACCGAGAAGGGTATTGAGCGCATAAAAAAGACCACCGCCGAGGTACTGGCGGACCCCGCTGCCCAGGCGAAAAACCCTTATACCAAAGGCAAGGGCAAAGGGGGTGTCGAGATTTAGCCGTGCTACTCCCGGCAGAAGAGGATCACACGGCGGTTATAACATCACGCGCTCTTGACACGGGCGCGTGAGTTCAGTAGGATAGGGCTATAGCTTATTCAGGGCGGCAGGATACCGCTTCCTGGGATGCGCATGTGGTATGGGGCTGGATGGTCTGGCCCTCTTTTTTGGAGACCGACATGGAAAGAGACTTCGAGATTACTGTGAAGTGTACCGCTATTCTGGGGGTCCGCATTGACGCGCCCCACCATGTCATCAAAGATACTTTTGATCTGCTGGTGACCAGGGGTGAGCGTCCTTTGCACGTCCTGCAGTTCGCCTTTGACTGGCTGTCCGCCAGGTCTGCTGCTACCCGCACGGCGCACAAAGGGATGTGTGCCACATGGCGCGTCCAGCAAGCACACAAGAAGGCGTCCGGGTTTGCAGGGTATTACTCCTGCTTTGCCGGGTGCAATGTGACCATTGACGGTATCCAGGTTCCGACGAGGGGTTCCGGAATGTTGGCGACGCCATAAACGCTTCCGGGGATGCGCAGTGAGTATGTAACACCGAGGGCCAGCGGTTCCGGCTCACACAAAATGCAAAAGGACCCTGACATGAAAACGAAACATGCGGCGGTACTGAAAGATGGTGAGAAAGTTTATGTGGGCAACGCGGGGAAAGACGAGGCGGAATATGGCCTTGTGCTTGAGGCGCTGGAGGATGGCGGCTTTGGCTGCGACCTGTTTTTTCGGAACGATGGGTTCGCTGGGCACCTTGGCAGGCATGTTGCAGTTCCTGGACGACGCAGGAGCGCTCCAGGTCCACGGCCGGCGAACGCGGTAACCGTGACCTGGTAACGATTTTGGCTTAAGCGAAGCTTGAGGTGTAACGCTTCCGGCGGCGTGCATGTGGTATGGGGCTGGATGGTCCAGCCCTTCCAAAAGGGGGTTTACCATGCGTGAAATGAACGTAAATCGTGAAGTGGCAGTGGCGCATATTCGTGAGCAGGTGTCCCGTATCCGCGCGCAGTATGCCACTGGCGACCAGGCGGTGCTGATTCCGGCTGCGGTGCGGCTGACCGTGCTGGCGGACGAAATTGAATCGCCGAACGCACCCGCCTGGCTGCTGGATATGGTGCAGGCTGGCGCGTCCCAGATGCAGGCTGGATAACGCTTCCGGCGGCGTGCAGTGGACAACGGGGCTGGATGGTCCGGCCCCCTAAGATATGTGAGGTCTTTGACACATGAGCACAGAAAAAGACAAGGAGCTGATCAGCAAGGCCGCCGATACCGCCGACCTGTTGAGCCGCGATTTGCAAGATATGGTTTCCGCCGACGATCTGTTGTTGGGTGAGATGGCGGCGGCTCTGCTGAATGATGCACGGGTCTTAAACAATAAGCTGGAGCGGATTAGGTATCTGGTGACGCAAGGGGCGGAATAAGGGGGTCTTCCAACCATGGAAAAAACACGTTTTAGGGCAAACGGGAAGCCTGTTTTCATTACAAAAATCTGTTCTTATGTCTTTAGTCACCCCGACGGACAGAGGGAAGAGGTGCTCGGGATGGGCTCTTTTTCCCTTTTGTGCGAAAAAGTGGATGTTTTTGACCCCGATGGACATAACATGCGCTACATCAGAAAGTTTTCTGTTGGCTCGCGAGGTAGTCCAGAGGACGACCACCTTTGCCCGTGTAAGACTTGTCAGAACAAGAACGCCCCAGGCTGGTGGTGCACATCTAAGAAGCTGCTGGATACGGTGCAGGCAGGACATACCGCTTCCGGCGACGGGCAGTAGACATAAGGGGCTGGATGGTCCGGCCCCAAGGGGGAGTTACAATGAGCATTGAGGTCGGGCACTGGTACATCCTGCCCAACACCCTGCGCCCGGAAGATCGGTCGCTGGACTACCGGGTAGTGGTTACCGCAGCGGACCGGAAGACGGTCCACTTTGAGACTGAGCCTGCCCCCGGATGGGCAAAGGGCACCCCGCTATCCCTGTCCAGGGCAGCATTCCGCAAGCTGGCGACACCCGAAGAAAAGGGGGTGCGGCCATGACCCAGCAGACCGTGGTAGTTCCCGATGGATATAACGGACACACCGTCCTTATGTATGCCGCCCCCATTGAGGAATGGCCTGACGGTACGGTGAAACTGCAGTGCGCCGTGCCGGGCAAGGAATATCTGATCCGTTGGATTGGCAAAGGCGAACTGGCGGCACTTATCGAGGCCCAACACCCTGAAGATTCCCACTGACCAGCGTCGCGTATCGGGCAAGCTGAAGCGCCTCAAGCCGCGCTTCGGTGTCCTGCCGACCCGCGTACAAGCCAACCCCAAGGCATACAAGCGCCGCCCAAAGCACCGGAAGCAGGACACTGCTGCTGGGTAGGTGAGAAAAAGCTATATCTCTATTTTATATCTATCTGATAAAAGGGAACGCCAGATAAAGGTATTGTGGTCAGGCTATAGCTTTTTTAGTAAGAATCCGCCCTTCCTTTTTCACGGGAAGCGTTATCGGGATTTAGCGGCGACCTGCTGGCCTGCCGGTTTTGCCCAAGCAGTTCCCCACCCGGAAAACGCCATCCTGTACACGATAGCGTTTTCCTTTATAATCATGGTGTTGCATCACAAAAATAAAACATATAACATCCTCTGTGGCATCCACTAATAGAGAAAAAGAGGGCAATATGAACACACAACTGCAAAATTCGAACCCCCATCCTGATGTGTTTTTCGGCATGAGTGACGTGGAAATGGGTCAAGTGTGGCGCTGGCTGGAAAGTAAGGCGCCGCAGATCAGGGGGTTGCACCCTGCAAGGGGGGCGATTTGTCGGACGTTCACGCTCTGAGCAGGGATGGCTTGTATGCACGCGGCGTTGAACTGGGTTTGAATGCGATCGGTCTGGGTCATTCCATGTTGCCGGGCGCATCCGTGCTGTCGCGGCCGTGGGTGGACGCCACGGGCACGAAATGGCAATGGGATGAAGCGAATCTTCAGCCGGTCAGCAACCGCCTCGAAGCGAATCTGGACGCGCGGGATTTTTCTGATTTGCCCGACGAAGATTTCGCTATTTTCGTTCGTGGTCTGCTGGACAGTGCAGCAGCATGCGGATGGACTCGCAGGCCGCTAGCGTCCTATCGTCTTCTGAATAATATATAACAATCAAAAATCGAACTTCTGAATCCCCTCTGCCCCCCCCGCCGCGCTCATCCGTAATCCTATATTGACGGACCACCAGAGTGGGTGTATGCTCTCTTCATGTTGTAGCCTTAGCTGGGGCGCGGCGGCACCAAAACCAAAAAAAATACCGCTTCCGGCGAGGTGCAGGACACAAGGATAGTAGTCAGGCTTACCTAAAAGGGGAAATACAATGTCCAAGATTTTTACTTCAACCAGTTTTTTTGGTGCCAGCCGCCTTGCTCGCCCGGCCACCGTGGCCGCTCTTGAGGCTCTTGAGGCGCGACTTTTTGATGACAGCAGCGCCGCCACCGAGGCACAGGTTAAAACCCTGGAAGCACGGATTAAAGTGCTGGAGGCGAGGAAATCCAGAGAGGTCGCCTCTGCGCTGGCTTCCCGCAGGGTCAAAAGCTCGACGACGGCGTCGCGGCAAGTGCGCAGCGGCAGCGTCGTTTCCGCCCAGACGGCTGCTGCGCAGCACACGTCCACCGGTGGTAATGACGACGACCCCGCGGACGCTGATGAGGCTGCCATTGATGCTCTGCTCGCAGCAGCCACCTCAACCCCCGCCCAGCCCGATCCAGATCCATTTGACCTGGTCATCTTTGACCCCTGCAAAAACGATCCCCGTGTCATAGCTTATGGTGACACCCCCCGCGCCCGCTATATCCGCAAAGCGATCGTTGCGACCTCCCTGAAAATCGGCCATCCAGCCACCGATTATTACGTTAGCCATCTCCTGGCGAGTCTGACACGAGTCATCAAAAGCCGGGTCAGACTCATGTCTCTGCGCATCCCCAAAGAAGCGGCAGCGGACATGGTCCAGAGCGTGGCGGTCAGCATACTCCAAAAGCTCGCTGCTAAACACGAGTTTGACAAAATCCCCAACCCCAACCTCATGCAGCTTGTAGTTAAATATATCAAGATCCCAGCGAATCTGCGGGAGGTCTCGGCATGGACCACCCGCAGCGATACCTCGGGGCTGGACATGCTGGATGTGGCAGACGGGCTTGCCCGCCCGCCCGACATATCATTTGTGCCCGACTATTTTGACATGGACAAGCACCCAGATGATGTCCCTCCCATCACTTCTGAAGCCTTCCGGCAGCATGAAAAAAAGTGCCGCGAGGCCGGGTACAACGCCCAGCGCGCGGCTCCTACCACCCGCGCGGAAGATGAGAACATTTCGCACGACCCGCTAGAAAACATGGCGCAGCCAGACCCGATGCAGGACCCCTTCATGCTCACCTGGGCGCGGGAACTCATTGCCTCCAAGCGGATGCCGGACGTGGTGGACGACCCGGATGGTGTCGTCCAGCGTGCCGTGAAGGAAGCGCTTTTTTTTGCTTCCGGACCGGAAGAGGCTGGGGACCTTGATCTGGACGGCGCGCTGGTTTTGTATGCAGGGCTGCCAGAGGAAGACGCCCGCGCGCGTGCCCTGAACACGATGCGTGCTCTGTGTGAAGTGATGGATGACACCCGCCAGCACATCGTGGGCAACCTGCGCGCGCGGGCGGCCAACCGCAAGGGACAGTTCTCCCCTGAAGTTCAGCAAGGCGCCGCCGCCCTTTTGAAAGGTGCGGGGTACCCTGTATGAGTATGAGGTCCCCTCTCGTGTGGCTGGGCGGCAAGGGCCGTCTGGCCGAGCGCATCACGCCTCTGCTGCCTCTTCCCGAAAGGCACCTGACGTATGTGGAACCCTTCTGTGGCGGCGCGTCCATCCTCTTTTCCCGCCATCCTGCGGGGATTGAGGTGATCAATGACATGAACGGGGAACTGGTCAACTTCTTCCACACCCTGCGGGACTCTGGCGATGCGCTGCGGGAATACCTGCAAAACACCCCATACTCCCGTGAGGTGTTTGAGGACTGGCGGGAAAAGTCCACAGATACCCTTCCCCCGCTCGAAAGGGCGGCCCGGTTCTTTTATCTGAGCCGCGCATCCTTCATGGCGAGCGGTGCCGCTGGCGGACGCAAGCCGTCCTGGGCCTATGCCCGGATCGATGACAACCGGGCACGGTCGGTGATGAAAGTGGTCGATGAGGACCTGCTGAAAGTGCGGGATCGGCTTCGTCAAGTGTACATCGAGCACGGTGATGCGCTGGACGTTATCCAGCGCTTCGACGGCCAGAACACCGTCTTTTACTGCGACCCGCCTTATCACCCGGAAACCCGCAGCGACGGCGGCTATGCCGATGAACTGGAAGACCATGATGTGCTGCTGGACACCCTCGAAGCGGTGCAAGGAATGGTGGCCCTCAGCGGCTATCCGCATCCCAGCTATGACCGCCTTGAGGTGGCTGGCTGGAAGCGCCACGCCTTCGATCTGGAATGCCCCGCGGGACGCACCCGGCAGAGCCGTGACAACCGGGTGGCGGGCGGCATAGACACCGGGCGTACCGAGTGCGTCTGGGTCAACCCCGCTCTGCAGGAACGCTTGAGCCGGGACTGGTCACCACAAGCGGAAATGGATTTGTTTTCGACGAACACTCAAATAACGCTTCCTGTCATGGGCATACACTATGAAGGATAGAATCATGGACAACCGGCTACTCACCGTGGACACATTGGCACCTATTCTGTGCCTCTCGCCCCGCACGCTGCGCAACAAACTCTGCGCGGATCCCGGCTCCCTGCCACCCCGAGTAAAAGTGCCCGGCACCCGGGGTCCCCGGTGGCGGATGAGCGATGTGCAGGCGTGGCTTGATGCGTTGCCGATCGATAGTGTGCCCGACCTGACCGTTCCTGCCCGCCGCCCTGGGCGCCGTCGAAAGGTGGCGTAGTGTTGCCCCCTGCAAGGGCGGGCTGATATGGAAGACCGCCTGCTGGACGTGGAGGCGCTGGCACTGATGCTCTGCATGTCACCCCGCACACTGCGCAACAAGTTGTGCTCGGATCCGGGTTGCACCCTGCCGCCTCGCGTGAAGGTGCCCGGCACCAGAGGCCCGCGCTGGCGAATGCTGGCGGCATTGCCGATCGATAGTGAGCCGGACCTGTCTGTCCCGGCTCGCCGTCCTGGCCGCCGCCGAAAGGCGGTGTGGGGCTGCACCCTGCTAAGGGCTGCACCCTGCTGGGCTGCACCCCGCTGAGGGTATACCCCCACCCCCTCGCTATACCAGATCACATTGGTCAGGTGAGGGTTTCAGACATGGCGAAGGAAGAAAAACGGGATGTCCGGCAAGAGGTCACCGACCGGATCATCCAGGCGGTGGAACAAGGCACGGCCCCGTGGCAATGCCCGCACGAGGGCGGCCCACGCTCAGGCCCAGTGAATGCCGTCACCGGCAAGCCATACACCGGCGGCAACCATGTCTGGCTTGCCATGGTGCAACCCACCGCCGACCCACGCTGGTGTACGTTCTCCCAGGCCAAGGCAGCCGGCTGGATGGTTAAAAAGGGCGAGCATGGCGTGCCCATCGAAGTCTGGAAGACCTATGAAAAGAAAGGTGCCGTCGATCTTTCGCAGCGCACCGAAAAAGAGCGCGGCGCCCTGCAAAAAGCCGGCATTTCCGATGGTCAGGAAATCACCGAACAAAAGCGGTTTGCGAAAACCTACACCGTTTTTCACGCTTCGCAAATCGAGGGTATTCCACCACTGGAAGTCGATCCAGAAAAGACGCATGCTTTTGATCTGCATGCCGTAGGCGAAAAGCTGTTCGATAAAACCGCCCAGTCCGCCCCGGTGATTTTCGATAGTCCCGGCAGCGGCTTTTATTCACCAAGGCGGGATGAAGTCCATCTGCCACCCCGCGATCAGTTCCTCGACGCGGGCCATCTCTATGCCACGGCAGCGCATGAGATCGCGCATTCCACCATGCACCCCAGCCGCCTCAACCGCGAGCGGTATCAGGAATGGGAACAGGGCACGGCAGGCGATAAAACGCTGAGAGCCAAGGAAGAACTGCGTGCGGAAATGGCGTCTTATATGATCTCTGAAAAAACCGGCATACCACATCATCCCGAGAACCACGAGTCCTATGTGGCGGGCTGGGTGTCCATTCTGCGGGACAGCAAGAATGCGCTTTATCAGGCCGCGCGGGATGCAGAAAAAATTGCGGATCATGTCATTGAGCAGCAAAAACTGCTCGATATTGCCGCACCGGAAAAGGAAAGCGCTATGGAAAAGCAGGTTTACCACCGTGTCATTCTTACCCACCGCAAGGATCTGACCGCCCGCGTTTTGCGGGAGCCGGTTGACCCGGACAAACCGATTCTGGAATGCGTCAACCACCCCCGACAGGAAGTGTCCGGTGTACTGAAAGACTTCTCGCAAAGTGAGTTTATTCTGAAAACCGAGGAATTCGGCGATGTGCGGGTGGAAACCCACAAGCGCATGTTTGATGGACGCGAAGATGAACTGCGGGCTGCCGTAGGTACGCCGGTAGACATTTCCATAGACGCCACGGGCAAGCACCTGTCGATGGCCGTGCATCATGGCGATGGCCTTGCAGGCTGCGAAAGCCTTGCAGGCTGCGAAGGCGTCAGCATTATGCAGGACCACTTCCAGACCCCCGTGCGTCCTATCGGACTGCTGCCCATGGTCCAGATGAACCGGGCAGACGCCCAGCCCATCACCGGCAAGCTGACCCACGTCCACGACACCAACATGCTCGAACTGAAGGACGCGAAGGGCCGGTCTGCGTCTGCACTCGTGGTAGCGTCTGACCCGGGCAAAGCGCACCAGGCGGAAATCCAGAAGATGGTCGGGCACAACGTCTCGGTCACCCCCGGCAGAACGCTACAGGTGGAAGACCTCAGCGTAAAAAGGGCCGCGGGCTTGTCTCGGTGAGGGGTTGCACCCTGCAGGGGCTGCTAAGGGTATACCCACAAACCCCCGCTATACCAGCTTACAGACGTGCTGAATAAGGATGCTTTCATGGCCGCAGTAATGCAGGAACCCCAGGACAATGGAACGCCAACCCCTTTGCAGGGTGCAACCCCTTTGCGGGACAACGTGCCCTGGCGTTCCAAAGTGGATGATCGGGGGAATACGCACCTTTATAAGCGCGTCACCGCCGGGGAATTAAAGGTTGGCGATCATCTGCTGGAACATATTACGGGTCACAAACGGCAAGTGGCGACACCTATTTTAGCCATCGAAAAGCGGCCGGAAGGCGTCATTGTCACCATTCCCGACCGACACTCGAATAACGCGCCTGTCGATGAACTGTACGCTTTTAATAAGCCATTAGTCATCAGTAAAACGCCGCATCTTGAGCAATACAATTCCGCTGAAAATAGCTTCGTTAAAACGGAAAGGAAGGAAACGAACATGGAACAGAAGACATTAAACAAAGCGCGGGACGGCATTCAATCCGCGCAAATGCGCATAAACAACGCCGTCGAAAATCTGATATTGACCGTAAACCCCGGTCTGGCTGCAGAGGCGGCCCAATACGTACAGGCGGGCGCCACTGATCTGTCAAACAGCATTATCCTGGGTGCCGATGCCGTGGCCGAAGCCTATGTAAAAGACGCCTTTGAGGTCGGGCAATGGAACACCCGGCTGACGGAAAGCGCCGAATTTACCCAGGCGCGGTCCGCCCGGCTGGGAACCTACGAGCGGGCCGTAAGCAATGTGGACCTGCAGCGGTCCGCATCCTACGCCCGCGGTGCTCTGGACACGGCGACGCAGGTGGCCCTGGAACAGCGCAAGCGCGGCATTGTGGCTTCGCTGAATGGCCCGCTGGCGGAATACGCGATTGAGGACGCCCGTAACTTGGGCATGCTGGCACAACCCGAGAAGGAAGAATCCGGCGTCCTGCTGGCGAAGGTGCCCCCAGAAGCGGTCCTGGCCCGCGAGGACGGGACGATGGTGGCCCTGCCCGTGCCAACACCTGCGCTGCGGCGCATGGACGTGGGTGCCCCGGTTAATTTAATTGCCGACGAGGTCGGCGTCTACACGAGGAACGAAATCATGGAAAAGAAAGCGGAAAATCGGTTGGTACAGCATCACACCTTGGCGGACGCCTTTTTACAGGTGAAGGATGACGCGACGGACAAGGCGCTAGCCAGCGCCCGCGCGGACATCGGCGAAGCGGAATGGAAGAAAGGCTTCACGGTAGAAAAGCGGGACAAGGTTCGGGAAGCACTGAAAGCCCACGGCGTACCAGTGGAAACGCAGATCGCGGGCAAGCTGGACCGGGTGGCCCTGGTGGAAACCCACAACGGCAATCAAACCCACAAGAAATTGCGGGTGACCCTGGAAAATGAAACGGGTGGTAAAACCATCCTTTCCACGGATTTGGACAAGGAATTCACGCAGCGCCTGGCCGCCAAGCTGGAAGCGGCCCAGCCTGGTCAGGCGGTGACCATCGGTGGCTTTGCCAGCGTCAAAGAAAAAGACGGGCGCCAGTTCGTGGACCATGTGGCCACCCTGAAAGGCCCGGACGGAAAGGAAATCCAGCCCGTCAAGGAACACTTTAAGGAGGCGCAAGCGGTGGCTAATAAGGCGATTGAGCCTTTGAAGGCGGCCGGCCTGGGGTCAAACCAGACCATTCTGACCCAAGCGGCGTCCGCCGCCCGTGCACAGTATTTTGAGCGGGTGGTCCGAGATATGGAAAGCCGCTTCCCGGAAAAGGTGGTACAGCAGCAGAAAAAGCAGCAGTACCCGAAAATGGAAGGCAACATGAAGACACCAGACGGCACCTGGCACAGTGTCAGCCTGTATGTAGACGAAAAAGGCAAGCCGCGCGGCTCTGTGGCCGTGGAAAACAGGGCGCAGGGACCGACCGAACGGTTTTTGCCGACTTTTGAAGAGCGGGTTTCGGAAAGGACCCGTGAAAAGTTCCTGACGGCAAAAATGGATCGCATGAACGGCAAGACCTTATATGTGAACCTGATGCCGCACGAAAAGGACGACGGCAGTGACCGCCGGCTGTCTGCCAGTTTCGCCGAGCGTGACCCGTCCTTACCGCGCGAGCAGCAGTTGACCACGATCACCGGCAAAGGCGGCGACCTGAAACCGAACCTGGCCCTGCTGGAAAAAGCGGACCAGGACCGCACGGCAACGTATTTGCGGGAAAAGCTGAAGATCGACCCGGTAAAAGTGCATGAAAGGGATCAGGCCCGCAAGCAAGGGGTGCAGATATGAGCACCACCACCGAAATCCGGGGCTGGCTGGCCGATGAACTGGCGCATGCCGGTCCCCGCCGCAGGGCGCAACTGGCGAAGCTGGCGGACCACCTGAAGCGGGCAGAACAGCACATCCATGCGGCGGCCCTGCCGGTAGGGTCGTTCCAGCGCCAGATCGCCCGCATCCACGAGCGCAAGATGGTCTCTGAAGCTATGCACCTGGGCTTTCATCCGCAGGAAGAAGAACTGAAGGAACTGGGATTGCATCTCGCCGGACAGTCCCTGGGGCTATCCTTGTAGTCCTGCGGACGGCAACAGGTGCAACCCTTGCAGGGCGCCACCCTTGCCGGGCGCCTCCCTTGCCGGGCGCCCTTCCCGCTATACCCCGTCATCTTTCAGTGAACGGGGTTTTTTATGGTCTTGCAGACGGCAGTCCCGCAGACGGCGGCACCTCGCGTGCGCCACATACTACTGAACACGGCCGGCTTCGGCCTCGCGGCCCTGGTGACCGGGACGGCGGCGCTGATCGGCATGGCCGAGCACTATCACTGGTCGTTCAACCGGACCACCTGCATGCCCGTGGGCTTCTATCAGCGCGGTCCAGCACCTGCGCACCTCAAGGTCGGCGACCGGGTGTTCTTCTGCCCGCCGGTGAACGGCCCCGCCATGCGCCAGGCGATGTCTGGCCTATGGCTGGAATACGCCCCGCACGGGCATTGGCATTGCGCTGACCACCTGATGCCCTTCATGAAGCTCGTGGCGGCACTGCCGGGACAAAAAGTGACGGTAACGAAAACGGGGGTCCTTGCCGACGGTAAGCGCCTGCCGAACAGTGCCGTAGTCACCAGCATCGCAGGCGGACGATTGAAAGTTCTGCACCTGCCCTTTGCAACGTACACAGTCCCCAAAGGCATGTTCTGGGATTATGCGCCAGGGAACTTTGCGTACACCAGCGCCTATTACGGCCCGGTGCCCATCAAGAACATCATCGGCGTCATGCGCCCGGTGCCCTATCTCACCATTCCCGGATCGCAGTTCTGGCTGAAAGTGGGACGATAACGCTTCCCGCCGTGTGCAGTGGGTATAACCAACAAACGAGGTGAGGTGACTTATGCTGGAATTTATCGAAGACACACTGGAAGACCTGAAAAACACCATTGAAACCATGGGCGGGCTGATCTTCGCCGCCCTGCTGTTCTTCGGGGTTGGCCTGTATTTCGTGTTTACGCTGGACCCGTTCATCGGGTCGGTACTGCTGTTTGCGGTCGGGTCGGTCTTTGCGGCCATCCTCTGCTTCCGGATCGTCAGCTTCTTCACGGGCAACTGAGGGGGGATTAGCCGTGAAAGACTTTATTCTGGATACGAAAATCATGTGGGTGGCTGTCCTGATCTGGGTGGTGCTGGCCTTTATCACCGCCCTCGCCCCTACAGGAAGCCCACTGATGTTGCTGGCACAGAGCGCGGATATGGTGGTATTGGTGTGGCTGATTGTCCGTAACTGGAAGCGCACGTTGAGATGA
>JAEHJW020010064.1_pt1 | contig 43815 bp, 39 predicted proteins | sample 9271431 | NCBI WGS metagenome assembly JAEHJW02
CCACTCATTTTATCCGCCACTTCAGACCGCCACCGCCAGGTTTGACCGCTCCCGCACCGCAACGTATCATCAATTCAGTACGCTCTGAACCCGATTTCATCCTCGCAGAGCAGGCTTTCTCCACGCCTCGGCGGAGTAGCTCAGATGGTTAGAGCGACGGATTCATAACCCGTAGGTCGGCGGTTCGATCCCGCCCTCCGCCACCAGCCTCGCAACGGATCAGCCTCGGAAGGGGTTGTCCTTGCACGATAAAGCGCATCTCGTTAAATCGGACCACCGCAGCTTCATGCTCGCGGGGGCCGTTTTGCCTTGTGCTTTTTCAGACGACCGGCCCCTCCTTCGGTGTGACAACACTCTGAAGGAGACCAAACATGGAGACACCGCGAAGTGGCTCTCGAAACTGTCGAGTAGGCCGTGAATTTGCGCCTGCGCTGGATGCGCAGGCGGCGAACCAAGAAACAATTTCGATCACCAGCGCCCGCGAGGTGCAAGTCCTGGGCGCCCCGGTCGGCGTCGGCCGCGAGACACGGAAGACCCGCGACGGATTGATCTGCGAGCTGTTGTTCGCGGTGAAAGCGTACGTGGACTCTCACGTCGACGCTTACGTTGGCGTTGAAACTGCTCGATGCCGCGAATGCGGGTGCCCTGTGCGTCCCGATGGGCAAGCCTACGTGTGCTCCGAGCATGCCGCCTGGTGCCCCACCGGACGTTTCGCGAATCTGCTTGCACAGATACTGGTCACCGAAGACGCCAGAGGCGACGGGGCTGCAAGGCCGTGCGCTGCCGCGCCTGCTCCCATGGATATCGAAAAAAGAACACCCGCCACTCGTGAGGCTGCAGAGCAGCGCACGGAGCTGCCGCTGCTTGGCTTCGAGATGGTGACTCCGCGTCTGGCTGAGATTGTGGCTGTTGACGGCGGCTACCCAGTGGCCACAATGCACGGTGACCCGGACACGGGCCTCAAGCGCGCGCGTGAGATATGCGCGATGGTGGACTTCTTCCGCTGGTTCAGGATCGCGTATTTCACGGCCCGCGCGAAGGAGACGCGTGTCACGGATGCGGAGATTCTGAGCGCGCTCTTCGATGTTGAGGAGGCGGTCGCTGGAGCCCACTCGCACAAGGGGCGCGGAGTCGGAGGCGAGCGATGACGCCTTCAACCCCGCAGAAGGAAGTATTTGAATTCGTCGACGTCGACGCGCTCAGCCCATTTGCCGGCAATCCGCGCAAAGGGAAAGATGGCATGGAGCTCCGGCGACTTTCGATGTCGATTCGCGAAATGGGCGTCTTGGTGCCGCTGAAGGTACGCAGGGTCGAACGCTCGGACGGGGGAGTGGCGCTGGAGGTCGTCTGCGGAAGCCGGCGTCTCGCGGCTGCGAAGGAAGCCGATCAGTCCTTCGTTCCGTGCCTGATCTCCGAGATGCCGTTCGAAGAAGCCAGGGAAGTGGCCATGGTCGACAACCTCCAACGGGCCGACATTGACGCGATCGACGAGGCGCAGCTCTACGGCGAGATGCTTGCCTGGCACGAGTCCGTGGTATCCCTGGCGCTGCGTGTGGGTAAGGAAGTCGCGTACGTGAGCAAGCGCCTGCGCTTGCTGAACCTGCTTCCCGAAGCGCAGATGGCTCTCCGAGAGCAACTGATCACGCTCGATCATGCGCTTGTACTGGCTCCGCTGGGAGCTGACGACCAGGCGCGCGCGCTGGCGTTCTGCATCGGAGGGTGGAGGACGCAGCTGTCGGGCACATCCGGGAAGGAGGCACTGGAGAACGCATTCGAAGCGGTGCAGGAGCGGATTGAGGAGGAAAGATCACGCACCGACGATCCGCGCGCGGAAAAAGACGGCCGCAAACTCGCAAGCCATGATTCGTACGATCCCCCGAGCGTGACAGAGCTGCGAAATTTTGTGGCCAGCAGGTCCGGAATTCCACTCGAACGTGCGCCTTGGGATCTGAATTCGCTCGACGTTCTTCCGGCGGCAGGGGCGTGCTCCGAGTGCAGGTACAACTCGCAGGCTGAGACACCGCTTTTCGCGGAGCTTTCCCTTGTGAGCGCGGTGTGCATGAACAGCGAGTGCTTTGCTCAGAAGTGCGCCGCACACGTAGAAAGCGTGGCTGATCATCTGGAACAGAGTACCGGCAAAGCTCCGCTTCGCGTGAGCTGGACGAGGAGCGCCGGGCGTGCCGGTGCACATGCAGATGGAGACGCGCTGCGCGTCGGCGAATGGGTCGAGGCGAAGCGGAAGTGCGACAGTGCGCGTGCGGCTGTGACGGTTGATTTTCTGGAAGGGAAGCGTCTGCGCAAGCCGGGCGAAGAGATTCTGGTGTGCGTTGACGCGGCGTGCGCGAAGCACCACGCGAAGGCTGATGAGTCGTCGAACGACGCGCCGAGCAGAAAAGGCACCCGCTTGAGCGCGACGGAAGCCAAGGCGCTGGAGAAAGACAAAGCTGAACGCGGGGCTGCGGAAAAGCTAGCTCAAATAGAGGCGCAGATTCGCAATCTCATTCTGAGCCGCGTCTTCGCAGCGATAAGCGATGCCGAAATGATCGCGCTCCTGGCTGAAGACAAGGGGGACATGGAAGAGTTCCGCGAGGTGTTCCCGGACATTCCGGAACATCGAGCGAAGCTGGCCTTTATTTTTGTGGAAACCTTCGAATGGCAGCTTCACGTATCGAGCTACTTGCTGAGAGGTGCTGCGGGCACCATTCGAACGAACGTTGCGAAAAACCGTAAATGGCTGTGGGAGCTGGCCGAGAAAGCAGGCATATCGGCAGATGCTGTCGCGGCGTCGTACTTCCACTCGATTGGCTCTCTCGCGCCAAACGAGGACGCGCTGTACCCGTCGAGCATTCCTTGGCCTGAGCGCTCGAGCGCAGACCGGCCGGGTGCGCAGAACGCGCCAGCGAAGAAGCAGAAGGACAGAGCGCAGGCCGCTTCGAGCAAGCCTAAACCCGCCGCGAAGAAGACGGTGAAGAAGAAGGCTTCGGGCGCGAAGAAGCCGTCTGGCAGCGCGCCGAAGAAGGCTGCGCGAGCAGCTCGGGGGAGGAAATGATTGCCCCCGGTGTTTGTCGTCACTGTGGATGCAGGGATGGCGATCGCTGCCGACTGTATGACGGAGACGAATGCTGCTTTGTCGACCGTTCGCGGCTCGTGTGCAGTCGTCCGGAGTGCGTCCAGGCTGAGGGCCGGCGCGTGAAGGACGCCGCCGCGCAAGCCAGACCAAAGTATCGCGGGTGGGGATACGGGGCAATCGTCGCAGAGAAGCGACGAGAGGACGCAGCGCGCCGCCGCGCTGCGAGGAAGAGTGGTCGCTTATGAAACAAGTGCGCGTACATTTCGGGACCGGAGCGCTGCCTTCGGCGGATCCGCGACAGGTTCGCCTAGGCGAGGGAGCGATCGAGGCGCGAGTTTGCGCGACACGCGGATGCTCCGCCCGCACCTACTCCGAGCACACCGTGTGCGCACGCTGTTATGAGGAGATGCTCGCGCTTTCTGTCGAGGGGAGCCGCGGCGCCGAAGGTGACCAGCGTGCGAGTGGTTTGCAGGATGGCCAGGACGGCTGCGTTACGACTCCGCTTTCGACGACTCGAACGCTCATCTGGTTTCTCGTCTTCTTTGGCTTTCAGGCTGCTGTGGGTATCTGGATGCTTTTCGCGAAATGACGAAGCAGCCGTGATCGGCGAAGGGAGGGTAAATGGAATCGATTTTTGAGACCGAGTTGCTGTGCTCGCTGAGCGAGGACGAAGTGCTGAGCCGGGGCCGCATGCTCGGAGACATGATCGCCAGGGAGGACGAGATCGAAGAGGCGCGGAAGAAGGCGATGACCGAGTTCAAGGAAAAGCTCACGGGCGTCCGCGAGCGCCAACGCGAGCTGGCGGGAATCATCCGCGAGCGCCGGGAGCGACGCCTGGTGAGATGCGTGGTGCAGTACCACATCCCGGAGGAAGGCCGGAAGCGCATGATCCGGATCGACACCGGGGAGGTCATTGACGAGAGCTGGATGACGGATGCCGAAAAGCAGCTCTAGCTATTTCCCGCGACCGGATGCTGAATTGGGGATTGAGATTCACGCTGGGACTTCGCGGCCGGCGTGAACGACGGGGACGCTGATGTCGGGCACACCGACTCACTACGCGCGCAACTGCCTCCGGCCGCGTAGCCCGGAAGGGATGCGTCCCCGGTTGCAACGGAGGCGGTGGAAGGATCGACGATGACGAAGCGCGAGCCGGACTGGACGAAGACGGGAACGATTGCCGGGTACGCCGAGTATCTGCGCAAGAAATCCGGAGCGTTCGCCGTGGTTGTAATCCGGCGTGATGACGCCGTGTTGGCTGCGGACGTCGACATGCGACCGAAGGACGTGTGCGAGCGCATTTTGCTCGACGTGCCGGATCTGGTGCAGGACTTGCCGCAGGCGCGGCTGACGAAACGCGCGGCGCGCGTGGAGCACGGAAGGCTGGAAGAGTGACGAAGGGAGGGGGCGATGAATCTTGAGGTCGAGTTTGTTCCTGGGTTGATGTTCGGGGTGGTCTGGCTCGCAGACGAACGTTGCGTGTACGTTTCTCTGGGCTTTCTGTGCGCGCGGATTGGGCTTCGCGCTGCGTAGTCGGCGTTCGATCTGACATCTGACGAAAGGTTGGGTGGGGTGTTGACACGACAATTTGCAAAACGCGAGAGGCCACCGGGCGGCGGAATTGTCTGGCACGAGAGCGCGCATGCCTTCGAATGCCTGGGAGGGTGCGAGGAGTTCTTCCAGGTGCGCAGGCGCTGCGACCGGGAAAACCCGGAGCGCATGATGGAGCTGAAGGAGATGCTCGTCGCTGACCATGCGGAATGCTGGGAGTTCGACGATCCGGAGATGGCGAAGCGCGCGCGTCGGTTTCGGACGCGGAAAAAGCTGCGCGAGAACCTGGCGCGCCTCGTGCATGATCGCGTGGATAACAAGCATGGGGGACGTGCGTGAACCAGGGAAAAAGATGGTCATGGAGCGATGAAGCGCGCCAGCGTGCCAGCGACCGGCAGAAGGAGAAATGGGCCGATCCAGAGATGCGCGAGCGTCACCGGCTAAGAATTATTCAGGCGCTGGATAACCCGGTGACGCGGCAGCGGCTGAGCGATTCGATGAAGCGCCGGTGGGCAGACCCGGCAATGCGTCAGCAGCTCGTCGAGGGCATCATTCGCGCGAAGGCGGATCCCACTGCTTCTCAGAACAGGAGCGAAGCGCGAAAGCGTGACTGGGCTGACCCGGAGAAGCGGCAGCGCAAGATCGAATCACTCCGGCGAGCGCAGCCAGATTCGGCCATACGTCAGCGGAAGAGCGAAGCGATGAATGCAAGCCATGCTCTCCCACGGACAGAAGGGAAGTCGCAAGCGCATGCCGGTCGCGTGTCGCCTCTCAGCCGCAAAGATGGCGAGCTGATGTGTCGCGCCTGCGTGCGCGGGAAATGTCTGCTCTGTGACGGCGAAGGTTGCCGCTGCGTATGCGCCGTCGAGCTGGACAAAAAGCGCGTCCAGGCGCGATGGACTGCAACCACCGAAAGTGAAGGAAAGGCAAGCCGTGGGTGACAAGACGAAGATCGAATGGTGCGACGCGACGTGGAATCCCATCGTGGGCTGTACGCGCGTCAGCGAAGGTTGCCAAAACTGCTACGCGGAGCGCTACGCGCATCGCTTCGGCGGCGACGGATTGCCCTACGAAGGGCTGACGGTGCTGAGCAATGGGCATCCGTCGTGGACGGGCAAGATTAAGTTCGACGAGTTCGCGCTGCTGCGGCCACTCCGCTGGAAGAAGCCGCGCAGAATTTTCGTGAACTCCATGAGCGACCCCTTCCACGAGAACGTGACAGACGAGCAGCGCGACCGTATCTATGCGGTGATGGCGCTTTGCCCACAGCACACTTTCGTGGTGCTCACGAAGCGACCGGATCGCATGCGGGACTATCTGCGCGATACGCACCTTCAGGACGCAGCGCAGACGCGAATTGAGATTAAGGTCGCCCAAATGATCGAATCGCTCTGGACGCTGCTCCCCGTCATGCCGGATGGGTACAGTTGGCTCTCTTCCGGCGTCGTCGAGGGTAGACTGAATTTCCCGCTGCGACACGTCGAGCACGGCGTCAGCGTGGAGGATCAGTACACTGCGGACTGCCGCATCCCGGTATTGCTGCAAACGCCTTCGGCGCGGCGCATCGTGAGCGCGGAGCCGCTGCTTGGACCCATTCAAATCGATGACTACTTCGTCGATCATGGCGGTCCCCGGTGCCCGGGGTTCGCCCCGACCCCTGGCTACGCGCCTGAATACTGCGAGCACTGCGGTCGTCACATCCGCGACCGGTTTCACCGGCCTCCGTGGCGACGTATCGACCAGGTGATTGTCGGCGGTGAATCTGGACCCGGCGCGCGGCCCATGCACGCGGATTGGGCGCGCAGCCTGCGAGATCAGTGCGTCAGCGCCGGGGTGCCGTTTTTTTTTAAGCAGTGGGGCGAGTGGCTTGCTGCGATGTGCGATGGCGCGCCTGGGGATGGTCAGGTTCTGAACGCGAGCGATGCTGCTATTCGCGTCGGCAAGAAGGCGGCCGGGCGCTTGCTCGACGGACGGACGTGGGAAGAAATGCCGCGCGCGGCGAAAGGAGCCGGGCTTTGAACAAAACAAAGGTGACAGACGTGACAGCGCCAGAGGTCGAACGGGATGTAGCGTTCGGGGGGCCGATATATGCGGCGATCTTGGACGCCGCGCAGGAGTCGGCTGAAAGGTACAGGGTGCCATGGAGCGAAGACGAGCTGCGGCATCTCGGGGAAAACGCATGTGCGAGAAACGTACTTCGGAAAGCGAGAGAGAGGATGCGTGAAAAGATGGAAGATGCCGGTCGCGATTTCAGTCCGACCGAAGTGTTCAACGAAGCACTAGAGATGTTCGGGGGGAAGGTTGCGGCCGATCGTGGCCCGTGGCTCCAGACGTACTCCGGGCGCCGTTTTTATCCCCTCGATCCGCGCGAGGATGAGGTTTGGCTGCCGGACATTGCGCACGCGCTTGCGAACATCTGCCGCTTCAACGGCCACTCGACACGGTTCTACTCGGTGGCCGAGCACTCGCTGCTGGTTGCGAAGAATGTGCCGATGCACCTGCGCGCGTGGGCGTTGCTGCATGACGCCGCGGAGGCATACGTCTGCGACGTGGCGCGCCCGCTGAAGCAAGCGCCGCAGATGGGCTTCTATCGCGAAATGGAGGATCGTATCCTCGCTACGATCTATCGCCGATTCGAGCTGCTCGCTCCTGGTGCGCCGTTGTGGATCCCGGAACAGGTCAAGGTTGCGGACCGGAATGCGCTGGCGACGGAACGTCGGGACTTGATGGTCCGGTGCGAGATGGAGTGGGATCTGGGATCCTCCGTTCCTTTCGAGTGTAGGATCCCGGCCGGCTCAAGGTTTAAAGATTTGGTCGAAGTGGAGTTCATGGAAATGGCCGGATTTCTGGGGCTAGCCGGATGAGGGTGCGGGCTGAGTGTGTACTCTGCAGGCGCGCAGGGCATTCGTGCCCCGCGGTTTCGCGGTCGAAAGGCGCATGGCTCTGCCTGGACTGTGTGCGGGAAGTCCCCTGCGCGGAGGTGCGCGTTGGCGCGAGTTTTCGGGATCGCAGCGGGGTGCATATCGAAAGGAATGCGTTTGGTGAGATTGAACCAATCGCGCAGCCGGCACCGGTGACTCGGTGCGTGCCGGGGGCGCACGTGGCCGCCTGTCCCGAGCCAGTCTCGGACGAGGTACTGGAGTGGCGTCGACGGGTGCGTACTGGCATAGAAAGCACAGGAACGAATAGCGGCGGCGCGAAAGACGCATCACGCGCGCGGGGCGGAAGATGCGTCCCTGCGCGCCGCAAGCGCCGGGGGACGGAACCGATGAGAGACGGGGAGAACAAAGGCGCGATGCGCAAAAGTGCAATCGCGGCCGAGCAGACGGCGGCGCAGCGGCGCGCTCAGGGCCGTGGTGGGCGATACAGCCGTGAGACGGTGGACGCTATTCTGGCTGCGCAGCGGGAAGAGTCCAACCGTTCGATCGCGATGCGACTCGGCGTGTCCGGCAGAGGAGTCGGACTTGTGCGCATGAAAAACGGCGTTCCCGGCTTGAGGCGCGGCGGCCGTCTGCTGAGCGCGGAGCTGCGGGAGGCAATCCTGGCCGCGCCGACGAAGGAATCGACACTGAGCGTATCGCGCAGGCTCGGGGTATCGTGGCCTGCGGTATCGAAGGTCCGGCGCGGGGCGAGTGCGCCTGGAGACGTAAGCGCTGCTCCGCGCATCATGCTCGATCCGAAAGATGGGCGGATGCGGCAAAAGAAGCGCAGCCCTGATCTTGCAGACGAGGTGCGGCTGTGCTCGTCGGCTGCGGAGGGTGCGTCGCAAACTGCGCAAACGGTCCACGGGGAGCCACGAGCTCAGGCGGAGGACGCCGCTGCCGCGCTTGCAAGGATGCGCGGCGCAGTGGAGTGTCTCCGGGTTGTCCTGGCGCAGCTGGGCGATGCAATTACCGAGGCTGCGGGCGCGCTGGCGCGGGAGTTGGCGCAATGAGTGCGAAGGCCACTGGATACGCGCACGAGCTGATTGTCTGCCCGAATGGGGAGTTGATCTCGCGCGGCGAGAAGATGGCGCTGCTGGTCCTTGCGGACGCACACCAGGCGCAGGACGGCCGCTACACCTATCCGTCGATCGACAGCATGGCCCCGCTGGCCCTATCCGACCCGCGCACGTTCCGGCGACACCTGGACGGCCTGGAGCGCAAGGGCGTGATAAAGCGTCTGAGGCCGCCGCGTCAGGGCCGGGGCATGCAGGTTTTTTATTTCTTTGTGGCTCTCGATGTGATCCCGGAAGGCTGGCAAAACGCCACCCTTTTTTGGGAGCGGTCGAGCCGTGAAAAGGAGGGCAAAAGGGGGGCAAAAGGGGGGCAAAAGGGTGACATTTTGAGCACGCGCCCAATGGAACGCGCGCAGGAACGGGAACGGGAACAAGAACAAAAGCAACAACCACCCCCCTACCCCCCGCCAGCGGGGGGAGGAGGTGTCGAAGTTCGAAGCACGCCGAGGTGCGACGCGTCGGCTCAGACGCGCGTTCGTGGTGAGTGCCAGGGAAACGGATCGTGCGACGCCGAAGCTTCAGCGCTTCCGCTCCGGTGGCCGGAGCCGCGCAGGGGTGCGGCGCAGACGACACGCGGCGCGCCGGGAAACAAGCGCTCGGCGCAGTTTCTCGACGAGTTGGAGCGGGATGCTGTGCGGGTGGTGCTCGACGGGTGTGGCATCACGTCGCGCAGCGTTCAGCGCGCCGTGATGGAGGCGATCCGTCAGGAGGTGAATGGCTGCGTCGAGTCGCGTGCTCAGGCGCTGGCGAAGGCCGCGGTGGCAATGGCGACGGCCTGGGAGGAATTCCTGGAAGCCGGCAGCAGTCTTCGTTACCGGTGGACTGCGCGAAGGTTTTTCGCGGAGGGGTACTGGCGCAACCGGGAGAGCTGGCCGTGGGACGCAGCGGAGATGGAGCGGCAGCGGATGGCCATGGGTGCCGCAGTGGGCATGCGGAGGGGATGAGGCGATGAGGCGATTCTGGATTGTTGCGACGCTTGCCGACGGCGTTTTGCCGAAGAGGGAATTGCTGGACGTTGAGAACTCGATCCGGGCGTCGGCGCAGATGGAGATCGACGACTGGAACGAGCGATTTTCGCGCCCCGGATGGTGGGAGCGTGGGACGGGATCGAAGGAAGACGTACACGCTGTTGTATCCGAGCGCGATCCAGAAGGGGAAATCCTGGGCGAGCGTGACCTTCCCTTGCAGGGTTCGGGTCGAAAAAAACTTTATGGCTAGCCGAAGAGGTTGCGGTATAATCCGCGTCTTCGTGTTCGTGGCTTTTGATATATGCGTTTGCAAATGATGACATTGAACATATTGGCTATTTGAGCTGTGTGAGGATGCACAGCGCCGACTTTCGGTCCCGGTGGTTGTGGAGACGAACTACTGTAAGTGATTGTTGTCAGGCGACATGAGCATCTCTTATTTGCGCTGTTGATTTGGGTCTTTTGTTGTGTTGTATGATCTGCGTGATGTGTTCCAGCCGAGCGGCTGGCGTTAGGGTTGCCGATCAACCTGGAGTGCCAAAGAGACGCGAAGTCGCGTCCGCTGGCGCTCTTTGTCGTTTAGCGCGAGGCTTCATCTGGGGGACATGTGCCTGTACGTTGCAAGGGTGACCGTAAGTTTGTTCTGACCGACTCACTGGGTCGCAAGGTGATTCGTCGCGTGACGGCGGTTCAGGCGCAGCCATACCTGGACAGCGGCGCGTGGCGAGCCGAGCGGGATGAGTCGACTGGAGTGTTGATCCGATATTGTCTGGTCTCTGTGGATCGTGCGAAGGGGGACGTCGCGTTGCGGACGCGGCCGACGTGCGCTGCGATCTCTCGCCGCGAGATGGAGCTTAACCTCGGACGATCTCGAACGGCTGGAATGTCCGGGGATGCCCGCGAAAAGCTGGCTGCTTCAGGCAGAGCGCCGGAGGATGATGTGGAACGGGTGCAGGCCAAGGTGCGCGTGTGGCCGCATGTGAGCGGCGGTCCTGGCGACATTCTTCGGGTGTGGCCGCGCGAGGTCTCTCATTGAGCATCGAGCAGTTCGTCATCATGATTCTTTCGGCAGGTGGTGTCCAGCTGCTGATTGCGATTGCCTCTGCTGGCGCGTTGCGCCAGCAGATTGTCGATCTCGTAATCGCGGTGAAGACGCTCACGGAAGACGTCAAGGGCATCCAGCGGCTCCAGACGGATCATGAGGGGCGGCTGTCGCACGTCGAAGGGCGTCTCCAAGTACCGCGCGATTAGGCGAATCGCGCCGAATGTTTGGGAATGATAAGGTCCGCTGCGGCGGAGAAGCGAGGAAGCGATGGGATCAACGGCTGGCGGTGTTCTGGGGAGTGTGCTGGGCGCGGCATCGAGCGCAGTGGCTGCGCCGGTAACGGGCGTGGTAGGCGTGATTGGTTCGCTGGTTTCGAAGGCTCTTGATTTCATTCCGGACCCGGCCAAGAAGATGGAGTTTCAGCAGCACGCACTCGATCTGCAGGCTGCGGCGATGAGTCAGCAGCTTGCAGCGGAGACGCAGGAGGTCCAGGCCTCGGCGCAGGCTCAGGCGGATCAGCATCTGGCGACGGTGCGAGCCGTCTTCTGTTACTCGATCTGCGCGTGCGTGGTGTTCAACCTGATTGGCGTGCCGCTGCTGCATGCGTTGTGGCGCCTGGATATTGCGCCGATCATGCTGCCGACGAATCTTCTGACGATCTTCGCGGTGATCATGCTGGGCCTGGTCGGCGTGCCGCAGGCCTTGTCGGCGGTGAAAGACATCATGGGCATGCCGGGCGACTCATCGGTGAGCGTGCTGGGCGTGAAGGTGGGCAACAAGAACTGAACAATTGGAGGGTGAGATGGGAATCCTTGTTTGTTTTATGGCCGGTTTTGCAGCCGGCTTCCTTGTCGCGCTGCTGGCGAACCACACGATCATGGCGCGGATGGAGTCGTTCCACGAACGCGCGGTGGGGGAGCTGGCCACGCTGGTGACTCAGGCGAAAGAAACGTTGGACCGTCTTCAGGCGAAGCTGTAGAGACTGGCGCGGGATGCGCAGATTGAGGAGTGCGGCATGGCATGGAGATTTGAGCGGTACACCGGGCAGCTTTTCTCGCCCAGTGGGAATTTGTTCGGCATCGGGTATTCAGGTCGCGACTCAGGGATGAATACGCCGCAGTACGAGAACGTGCATGACGTTGGGCCGATTCCGAAGGGCGTCTGGGACATTGGTGAGTTCTTCGACGATCCGGGCGGAAAAGGGCCGTGCGTGGCTCACCTGACGCCGGAACCGGGGTTCGAGACGTTTGGGCGCGACGGCTTCATGATCCACGGCGACAACAGCGAAAGGAATCACACGGCCAGCGAAGGTTGCATCATCCTGGGGCCACAACAGCGTCTGGCGATCAGCTGCAGCGCTGATAAAAAGCTTGTCGTGGTCTGAGGGCGTCGCGTGTGAGCGCGTCAGGCTGGGATTCTCCCGATCGCACCGCTGCTGCGCAGGTCGCGGCAATGCAGTTTGCTGGCGGCCGCAGCGTGGCCGACGTCGCCGCATTGTGGGAGCGGGACGAGCAATGGGTTCTGGACGCGATTCGCGCAGCTATCCTTGCGTCCGTTCCGGTGCGGGACGGGGGCACGAAGACGCCGCGCAGCATCGAGCGCGCAGCGCGGTCCGGCAGCATGGCGGTTGAGCAGGGCGAGTTGTTCGAGGACGGATGAGATGAATCCACGGCAGGCAATTTTTATCGCTGAGTACGAGGTCGATTTCAACGCGACTCGTGCTGCGATTGCCGCAGGGTTTGCGCCGAAGAGCGCCGAAGTCGCTGGTAGCCGTCTGCTGCGACGCCGAGACGTTCAGGCAATTCTGGCGGAGCGCCAGGCGCGGCGCGTGGAAAAGCTCGATATTTCGGTGGAGCGGACGGCGCGGGAACTGGCGAAGCTGGCGTATTTTGACCCGGGCAGGCTGTTCGACGACAAAGGGCGCGTGAAGAAGATCGCCGAGCTGGACGAGGTAACGCGAGCGGCCGTGGAAGGTTTCGACGTGGACCCAAGCACAGGCAAGGTCACGCGGATCGTGCTTGCCAAAAAGGGCCAGAATCTCGAGCGCATGATGCGTTACCTGGGCATGATGACTGACCGGGTCCAGCATTCCGGCACCTTGACGCTGGAGCAGCTGGTGTGCGGCAGCGGAGCCGATGAAGCCGGGTAGCGCGAAGATTGCCGAATGGCGACGTGATCCGGTGCGGTTTGTGTGCGAAGTGTTCAGCGCGACTCCGGATGCGTGGCAGGCGGAAGCGCTCCAGAAGCTGGGCGCGGCGGGAAGGAAGCGGTTGGCGCTGAAAGCCTGTGCGGGACCGGGAAAGACCGCAGTCCTCGCGTGGGCCGGTTGGCACCGACTGGCGTGTTATGCCGCTCCGAACGAGCATCCGAAGGGATTGGCAGTTTCGATCACCGGAGACAACCTCCGGCGCAATCTATGGGCTGAGATGGCGCGCTGGCGAAACGCGAGCCCGTTTCTGATCGCGGCATTTGAGTGGACGGGTTCGCGCATCTTTGCGCGAGACCACTCCGAGACCTGGTTCCTATCCGCGACGAGCTGGCCGAAGACGGCTGATCTGGACACGATCGGGCGCACGCTAAGCGGCCTGCACTCGAGGTATCCGTTTTATCTGATCGACGAAAGCGGCGACGCGCCGCCGAACCTGCTGCGCAGCGCCGAACAGGGATTGGCAAACTGCGAAGACGGCCTGATCATTACCGCGGGCAACACAACCAGCCAGACTGGGCTGCTCTACGAGGTAAGCTCGCGGCTGCGCGGACGGATGGAAGACGGTCGCTGGGAGGTGCTCTCGATCACGGCCGATCCGGATGCCTCGAACCGAACGCCGCGCGTGGATATTGAATGGGCGCGTCAGCAGATCAAAACGTATGGTCGCGACAATCCCTGGGTCATGGCGTACGTACTGGGCGAGTTCCCGCCCGGATCGATCAATGCGCTGCTGAGCATGGACGAAGTCGAAGCGGCAATGGATCGCCGGCCCGATCCGGGCAGTTACGAGTGGACGGCGAAGCGCATCGGCGTGGACGTGGCACGCTTTGGCGACGACCGCACTGTGCATTTCCCGAGGCAGGGGATGGCGGCATTTGAGCCGAAAGTCATGCGAGCGGCGCGGGGTAGCGCGGTGAGCGTGGATATTGCCAACCGGACGATGGCGATGATGAACGAGCTGAGCGCCGAGGAAGCGTACTTTGACGACACGGTTGGATGGGCGCACGGGGCGGTCGACATTCTGCGTGCGTCAGGGCGCAAGGTGTACGCGATCCAGTTTGATAAGCCGAGCGCCAATCCGCGCTACCTGAATATGCGGGCGCAGATGTGGATGGAGATGGCCGAGTGGGTAAAGGGTGGCGGCTGCCTCCCACGCATCTCGGAGATGATTTCCGAGCTGACGATGCCAACCTATTTCTTCTCCGGGGGGAAGTTCCAGATCGAGTCGAAGGATCAGATCAAAAAACGTCTGAGCAGGAGTCCTGACCTGGCCGATGCCCTGGCTCTGACCTTCGCTCTTCCGGACTCGCCGAAAGAAAAGTCGCGATTCGCACGCAGAGCGAGCGCGGACAGCAACCCGCTTGAGTACGACCCTTACGCGTGGATGGGGATATGAAGGAAAAAATCATAGTGCAATGCACGGCGCGCTCTGTGCTGGAGAATCCGGCGTGTGCGGGATTGCTCGCGGAGTACCAGGAGGAGTGCGCCAACCGTGATCTTGGCTTGTCCGATCCGCAGCTCCCGCAGTACGAGTTGCTGGAGAGCACCGGCTCCGCGCAGTGTTTTGCGGCGTACGTCGACGCGCAGCTTGAGGGATTTGCCTTTGTACTGATGTCGCGGATGACGCATTTCGGGAAGGTGGGGGCGGTTGTGGAGAGCTTGTTTGTCAGGCAGTCGATGCGGCGCAGCATGCTTGGCCTGTCGCTGATGCGTTCGGTGGAAGCGTGGGCGCGCGAACACGGATGCGCGATGATTTTCTACAGCGCGCCGCTCGGGGGATCGCTTCAGCGTCTTTTGCAGCGGTCCCGCGAATACGGTCACCATGCCGACGTTTTTTCGAGGAAGCTGGCATGATTCCGTATACATCTCTTTCATGCGACGGGACCATGGCTGATGCAGCGGCAAAGATGCTTACCGCGGCGCCTGACCATGTGCTGAGACGGTTGGAAGACCTCGATGCGCACATGATTGGGAACGAGCCGGTGGACGTTCCGACCGAGCATGTCATCCACGCTGGCATGTACGCGCGCACGATCGTGCTACCGCCCGATCACGTCCTGACTGGCGCGCTGGTAAAGATTGCAACGCTGTTGCTTGTGACTGGAACGGTAGAGATGCTCAACGGCGACGCATGGCAGCGGCTGGAGGGATACAACGTGCTGTGTGGGTTGCCGGGCCGCAAGCAGCTCATCGTGACGCGAAGCAGCGTCGTTCTTACGATGATCTTTCCCACGGCGGCACGAACCGTTGCCGAGGCCGAAGAGGAATTCACTGACGACTTCGAACGGCTGCTTAGCCGGAGGCAGAATGCCAACGCTGTTCGCGTTACGCCTGCGTTGACTGGACGTGAGGCAGAATTGATCGACACGGAGGAGATATGTCCGGAGCAATTTCGCTCGGAACGATAGCCGCGCTTGTGGGTGGCGTCGGCGCGCTTGGAGGCGCGGCCTACGGGATATACAACGGCCAGCAGCAGAACTCGATTCAGAAGCAGGCCCTGGCGCGTCAGAACACTGCGCAGAAGGAGGCGGTGGCCGGACAACTGTCGACAGAGCGTCAGGCGGCCGTGGCCGAAAAGGCTGCTAACGAGCAAGCCCCGAATGTTTCTGCGATTCTGGCTCGCGCTGCGCAGATGGGTAACGCGGGCCTCAGCAGCACGATGCTGACGAGTCCTACTGGCATCTCCAGCCCGCTGGCGCTGGGGAAGAACACGCTTCTCGGAAGCTGACGAAGGAAACGAGCAAATATGCCTGGCGGATTTTCGACGAAGCGCGAGCAGCTCCTGATGCGATGGGGGCAGATGAAGACCGAGCGGTCAAGTTGGTGGGGCCAGTGGCAGGAAATCTCCATGTACGTTCTGCCATGGAGCGGCCGCTACTTCCGCCAGGACCGCGACAAGGGAAACCGCCGTGGAAACTACATCTACGACAACACCGGTATCCGCGCTCTGCGCACGCTGGGAGCTGGCCTGATGTCCGGCGCGACGAGTCCGGCGCGGCCATGGTTTCGCCTGGCGACGCACGATCCCAACCTGGATAAAACGACGCCCGTCAAGCTGTGGCTTGCGGAGGTCGCGCAGCGGATGCACGCGGTCTTCGAAAAATCGAACACCTATCGCGCTCTCCAGCAGGTGTATGAAGAACTGGGCGCGTTCGGGACGGGAGCTTCGCTGGTGTTCCCGGATTTTCGGTCCATCATTCACCACTATCCGCTGACGACGGGCGAGTACGCGATTGCCCAGAGCTGGAAGGGGGAAGTCAATGTTCTCTATCGCGAGTTCGAAAAGACCGTCAGCGATTTGGTTGCGGAGTTTGGTCTGAAGAACTGCTCGTCGACGGTTCAAACCCTGTACTCGAACGGCCAACTTGAAGCCTGGGTTCCGATCATTCATGCCATCGAGCCACGGTCAGACCGCGATCCGAGCAAGCGTGACGCAATCAACATGGAGTGGGGAAGTTACTACTTCGAGTTGAGCGGAAATTCGGACGTCTGTCTGCGCGAGAGTGGATACCGGCGGTTCCCAGGAGTCGTTCCGCGATGGGCGGTTTCAGGCGGGGACATCTACGGCAACTCACCAGGCATGGAGGCTCTCGGCGACATCAAGCAGCTCCAGCAGGAGCAGCTCCGAAAGGCGCAGGGGATTGACTATCAGACGAATCCTCCGCTTCAGGTTCCGGATTCATTGATGAGCACCGAGGTCAATCGGCTCCCAGGCGGCACAACGTTTGTTCCGCCCGGTGGGACTGCGGGGAAAGTCGAGACCATGTTCGAGGTTGAACTGAACCTGCAGGCGCTCTTGGAAGATATCCAGGACGTGCGCGACCGCATTCGCCAGAGCTTTTTCAGCGACGTCTTCATGATGCTCGCGAACTCTTCGAATCCGCAGATGACAGCGACAGAGGTGGCCGAGCGTCAGGAAGAGAAGATGCTCATGATGGGGCCCGTGCTCGAGCGGTTGAACAACGAACTGCTCTTCCCGCTTATCGAAGTCACGTTCGCGCACATGATCGAGATGAACGCGATCCCGCCAGCGCCGCAGTCGCTTGCGGGAATGGACCTGAATGTCGAGTTCATTTCGATGCTGGCGCAGGCTCAGCGGGCAATCGGGACCAACAGCATTGATCGTTTTGTCGGGAGTCTGGGAACGGTTGCGCAGATGAAGCCCGACGTGCTCGACAAGTTCGACTCCGACGCGTGGGCCGACGAGTATTCCGACATGCTTGGCGTTGACCCCAGCCTGGTCCTGGGCAACGGGCAGGTGGCTGTCATCCGGAAAGCCCGCGCGAACGCGCAGGCTCAGCAACAGAAGCTGGCGGCGGCGCAGCAGGTGAGCGCGGCGGCCAAAAACTTTGGGCAAGCCGCCTCTGCCAGCCAGAGCGCGTCGGGGCCAGGCGTGGGTTCCGATGTCCTGAACATGTTCAGCGGCTATCAATCGCCGGCTCCAACGGAGGTATAAATGGCAACCCTCATCAGCATGGAGATGACCAAGGCCGAGGCGAAGGCTGAGGCAAGTCCTGATTCCCCGGACTACAAGTATCCCTGGGGACTGGAAATCTATCTGGACGACGCGTCGCTTTCAAAGCTCGGCATCAACACGCTTCCCACGGTGGGAACCGAGGTGCGAATTCTTGCCAAGGCGGTCATCGAGTCCGTCAACGAAAACGTGACGACCGACGACGGATCGAAAAAGGGCGTCAACCTGCAGATCACCGACATGGCGGTTGAGGGGATGCAGGGCGACCTGCTTGCCAGCGCAGCCGCGGTGCTCTACGGGAAGAAGTGATGCGCAACTACGATCCGACGGACCTCGACAGCCAGCAGCGTGACGCACGCGATGCCAGGATGCGCAAGACAGCCGAGCTTGAGGTCGCAGCGCAGGATATTCGCTGGCTGATGGAGTCAAAGCGTGGACGGCGCATCCTGTGGCGGATTCTCGAAACGGCTGGGCCATTCCGCAGCTCGTTCGATGCGAACGCGCTCAGGATGGCCTTCAACGAAGGACTGCGATACGCAGGCAACAAACTTTTGACGGAAGTGATGACGCTATGCCCGGAACAATACACGGTCATGGTGAAGGAGAACACAGATGGAAACGACGGCAACGGCAAACCTACAAACTGACGCCAGTTCAGCCGACGCGGCGGCCATGCCAGCGGTGGATGCATCGGCATCCAGCGCAGCAGCCAGCACCCAGCAGCCAGTGACGGATCCAACGCCTGCGGCCGCAGCAACGGACGCAACGGTGGAGAGTCAAGGCACAGCGGCACCAGCAGCACCTGTTGCGCCCGAGAACTACTCGTTCAGCGCTCCGGAAGGCGTCACTTACGCTCCGGACGTGATCGAGACGTTCAGCGGCGCGGCGAAGGCAGCGGGGTTGACGCAGGATGCAGCGCAGAAAGTTCTCGACGCGATGGCGCCGGCCTTGGCCGCGCGCCAGGCGGAGCAGATAAAGTCGATCCACACAGAGTGGATGACCGCATCTTCCTCGGACAAGGAATTCGGCGGGGAACGCCTGGCCGAAAACCTTGCTGTCGCGAGAAAGGCGCTCGACACGTTCGGGACGCCGGAGTTGCGCAAGCTGCTGGACAATACCGGACTCGGAAACCATCCGGAGCAAATCCGGATGCTGTACCGGATCGGAAAAGCGATCAGCGAGGATACATTCGTGGGCGGGAGGTCGGCGGCTGCTCCAAAGCCAGCCTCCGCCGCGAGCATCCTCTATGACAAAACTCCGCAGAAAGGATAAGAAATGCCCACACTGATCGATCTGGCAAAGTCCATGGACCCGCAGGGGAAGGTCGCGAAAGTCATTGAGCTTCTCAATCAGTCCAACGAGATCATCCAGTACCTCAACTTCATCGAAGGCAACCTACCCACAGGCCACAAGGGGGTGGTGCGAACCGGGCTTCCAGCCGTGACCCTGCGACGCTTTTACCAAGGCGTCGCTCCGTCGCAGTCGGGTCGCGACACCATCGAAGACGTCTGCGCCATGCAGGAGGGTCGCAACGAGATTGACAAGGCCCTCGCTGACCTGAACGGCAACAGCGCAGCCTACAGGATGTCGGAAGCGCTGGCTTTTGTCGAGAGCATGAACCAGACATTCGCGCAGCAGATCATGTACGGGAACACCTCCACGAACAAGGACGGAATTCTCGGCTTCACGCCACGTTATAACGCCATCGCCGGCGCCACGAACGGGCAAAACATCATCAACGCCGGAGGAACAGGGAACGCCTGCACCTCCGTCTGGCTCATCGTCACGGGAGAGAATACCGTCACCGGCATCTATCCCAAGGGAAGCGCTGCTGGCCTCCAGCAGACCGACCTCGGAGAGATGGACGCGTTCGATTCCAACATGAACCGATACCGCGCGTACGGGGAGATCTGGCAGTGGCAATATGGGCTGCACGTGCGCGACTGGAGATACGCGGTCCGGATCGCAAACATCAGCGTCTCGGACCTCATCAACCAGACGAACACGCAGGCCAACACAGCGAGCACCTGGCTTCCGTATCTCATGATCCGGGCGTTCGAGCGCATCCCGTCCATGGGCATGGGAACCCCCTTCTTCCTGGCCAATCGAACGGTCAAGGAGATGCTCGGCGTCGGCGCGGTGCAGAAGACGGTTTACGGCCTCACGATGGAGCAGGCCGGAAATCAGTTCGGCTCTCTCGGGCCAGGCAGCGTTGCGGGCACCGGCACAGGTATCCGGGGCGGCACGGTGTCTTTCTTCAAAACCCCGGTCCTCACAATGGATCAGATTCTGTCGACCGAATCGGCGATCTCGTAACCCACGCCCGGGTTTCCGGGCTAAACGCTGCGGCGATTGCGTCGCTGAAGGGATGAATCATGGGAATGCTCGACTCTCAACTCGTGTTCTGCCAGGGCCAGGCGGTGACGGCCGTGGGGGACAACGGAAGCACCACGCAGTTCAACCTGGGAAACCCCAATCAGGGCGGCGCCGGTATGACCGGCGAAAACCTCTGGGTGCAGGCGATCTGTTCCGAAACAGCAACCTCCGCGGGGCTTGCGACCGTGCAGGCCGTCCTGCAATCGGCTCCGGACGATGCGACATGGACCGACGCGGTTCTCGGCGAAGCGATCCCGGTGGCACAATTGACCGCCGGAACGGTCATGCTGGAGGTGCAGCCTCCGCCGGCGATGCAGCAGTATTGGCGCATCAGCTGGCGCGTGGCTGTTGCGGCGCTGACGGCGGGGACGTTCGACGCCTTCGTTTCGAACACGCTCCAGCGCAACGTTCCTCGGCCTTCTGGCTTCACCGTCGAGTAGCCGCGCAATAAACCCTCCGGGCCGCTGGACGCTCTATCTGCCCGTCCAGCGGCCCGGAACAACTTTGACGCGTCTTCAGACGCAACACAAGAGAAGGGAGCCAGACAATGCAAGTACGCGCGTTGCGTGACTGCTTCATCGAGGGCGGTCACTACCGGAAGGCGGGAGAGGTGTTCGACTACAAGGGACCGAAAAACGAGAACCTTGAGTCGGTGAAAAAGATGCAGGCCGACAAACTCGAAGCGCAGGCTGAGGAAGAAGAAAAGGCCTCAGAGACGAAGTAGTCCAGCTGCAGCAGGCCGACGGTGTGCGGGAGGGTCACGGACGCTCTCGCACTTCCGCGAGGATAAAAGCTGATGAGTGAAGTTTCGATCTGCAATATGGCGCTGAGCCACCTGGGCGACATCGCGCAGGTGACGAGCATCGCGCCCCCGGATGGAACAATGCAGGCGCAGCTCTGCGCGAATTTTTACTGGTCCGCGCGCAACGCGCTGCTGGAAATGGCTGACTGGGGTTTCGCCACGCAGCGCCAACTGCTCGCGCAGGTGACGAACCCCACCGTGAATACGGTGACGCTTCCAGACGGGACGACGCAGACGAGCTGCGGCACCTGGCGATTTGCGTTTGGCGTCCCGAGCAATATGATCCGGGCGCTGGCTGTCATCCCTGCGCTCGCGGAAAGCGATACGGAAATGTGGTTTGGGCCGATCGTTCCGGAGTTTGGGTTCAACCCTCCGTATCCGCAGGGCTATGTTCCCGTTCCCGGCCAACCCACCTACATGCCGCAGCCGTTCGCGATGGAGACGCTGCCGACGGGCCAGAAAATCCTGCTCACGAACTTGTGCGACCCGGTGCTTCGCTTTACCAGCCTGGTCGAGGACACGACGAAATTCAGCCCGCTTTTTACGGTCGCACTGAGCTATCTGCTGGCATCGATGATCGCCGGCCCGTTGATCAAAGGGGATGCGGGAGCCCAAATGGGGCAGCAGATGCTTCAGGCGCTCGAAGCTTATCTCTTGCGTGCATCCTCAAGCAACGCCAACCAGCAACGCGTGCCGATTACGCCAGCGGTGAGCTGGATGCGGGGTCGCTAAGTGCCGAATACGAGAACGTACTACCGAAGCTTCGCGGGCGGCGAGCTGTCGCCGGAAATGTTCGGGCGCATTGATGATGCGAAATATCAAACCGGAGCAGCCACACTCCGAAATTTCATCGTGACGCCGACGGGTGGCGCAAAGAATCGTGCCGGCTTCGCGTTTGTCAAGGCGACAAAAAACAACGGCCCAGCCCGGCTCATTTCGTTCACCTTCAGCCTCAACCAGACGCTTGCCGTCGAGCTGGGTCCAGGCTATGCACGCTTCCATACGAACGGCGAAACGCTGCTCTACTCTGCCACGCAGCCAGCCTTTGAACCGTCGTTGATGGTCTCCTACACCATCGCCAGCCCGGCGGTGTTCAGCGTCGCTGGGGTTGCGCCGCCGAGCGGGACGAGCGTCACAATGTGCGTTACCGGAACCCCGCCGCCCGGATATTCGGCTGACTACCCGGCAGGGGTCGGCTACGGTCCCTACATTGTGCAAGGCACCGCATACGATAATGAATTCACGCTGATCGATCCGACGACCGGAGCGCCGGTGAACATAACTGCCGGACCGGAGTGGGCCGGGGCCGGCCTCGCTGTTCAGCCGGACTACCAGATCGGTGCTCTGGTGAGCTACAACGGCGCTGTCTATTACCGCTCTCAGGCGACGCCCAGCTATCTGCCAGCGGGGAACATCGACTCGGATCCGGAGAGCGATGGCTACTGGTACGTGCAGCCCACCGATCTGACCTACGAAATTCCGACGCCATTTCAGGCTGCCGACCTGATGAGCATTCACTATGCGCAGAGCGCGGACGTGATGACGCTCGTCCATCCAAACTATCCGCCGCAGGAGCTGGCACGCCTCAGCGCGACGACCTGGACGATGACTCCATTTGTCTTCACGCCGCCGCTGGCCACGCCAACGAACGTCGCCGTCGCGGCTACGCCGGGGTATCTGGCAAGCATTGCATCGGTGACAGACGGACCGTCTCCTCAAACGGGACAGGCGCTGATAACCACGGCGGCGAACCACACGCTGGCCATGGGAGACAGCGTCTATGTTCAGAACCTGACTTTTACGCCGACTTCCGGATCGGCACAGGTTCTGGATGGCTTTTATATGGTGTCCCTCGTTCCTGCGGACTCTTCCGGCAACCTGATCAACAACGAGCTGTATCTTTCGGATTACTCCGGGAACAGCCTGATGTTCAACACGAATGGAACCTATTCGAGCGGCGCGACGATCCAGTATGGCACCCAGATATTCAATATCACGAACCCTTACGCGGTGCAGGCATTTGCCGCCGATGGCGTAACCGCGAGCGCGCTCAGCGCCTCAGTCTCCGTGCTGAATAACCTGGACGTCCCGGGCAGCTACAACACAATCTCCTGGGACGCAGTCGCCGGGGCAACCACCTACTACGTCTACAAGCAATTCAACGGCCTCTGGGGATTCATCGGAAGCACGCAGTCGACGACCTTCGTGGACGACAATATCGCGACCGACATGAGCATCACTCCGGGCACCGATTACGGCGTGTTCAACGCTCCTGGAGACTACCCCTCCGGAGTCTGTTATTTTCAGCAGCGGAAATGCTTCGCCGGGACTCTCAACGCGCCAGATAACGTCTGGATGTCGAACTCCGGAACGGAGAGCCAATTCACCTACTCGATCCCGTCGCTCGCGACCGATGCGGTTGTCTTTCGCGTAGCGTCTCGGCTCGCGGACGTGATTCAGCACCTGATGCCCATGATCGAGCTGATCCTGCTCACCAGTGAAAGCGAGTACGCGCTGCTATCGCAGACCGGCTCGGCGATCACCCCATCGTCGGTCGATGTGAATCCACAGAGCTACATCGGATCGTCCAATGTGCAGCCGACGATCATCAACACCAGCATGGTCTACGCGGCCGCCCGCGGGGGACACGTGCGCGAGCTGGGATACGCCTGGACCATCAACGGCTACATGACGAGTGACCTTTCCCTGCGCGCAGCTCATCTATTCGATACGCTGTCGATCATCGACCAGGCGTACTCGAAAGCGCCGTGGCCAATCGTGTGGTTCGTCTCGAGCAACGGCAATCTGCTGAGCTTCACGTACATCCCGGAGGAACAGATCGGTGCCTGGTGTCATCACGACACAGGCGAGGCGACAGGCGACACCTTCCAGTCCATCTGCTGCGTGGCTGAAGGACAGGAAGACGTGCTCTACGCGGTCATCACTCGCACGATCAACGGTCAGCAGGTCAATTACGTGGAGCGGCTCCAGTCGCGCTTCTTCACCGAACAGAACGACGCATTTTTCGTCGACTCAGGCATATCGCAGACGTTCCCAAATCCCGTGACGCAAGTCAGCGGCCTTACGTGGCTGGAGGGGGCTACGGTGTCGGTCCTGGCGGATGGCGGCGTCCAGACGCAGAAAGTCGTCGCGAATGGAGCCATCACGCTTGACTATCCGGCGAGCACGGTAACGATCGGCCTGCCTTATCTCAGCGACCTCCAGACGATGCCCGCCGTTCTCCAGCTCGACGGATTCGGACAAGGGCGCGCGAAGAACATCAACAACGCATGGCTGAAAGTTTTCCAGTCCAGCAGCATTCTCGTGGGGCCAAACGAAAACAGTCTGTCCACCGTGCCGCAGCGCACGACCGAACCCTGGGGATCGCCTCCGGCTCTCCAGACGTCGGAGCTTCAGGTGCTCACCACTCCGACCTGGCAGCAGAACGGACAGGTCTTCGTTCGACAACAAGACCCGCTTCCACTCGAAGTGGTCGGAATCACACTGGAGGCATCCATCGGTGGGTGATAGCGCGCTCAATTTCTCCCCGTTTTACTCAACTCCGTACAGCGGAACGGACCCCAATGATCCGTTCGCTAATACCACGCTTCTCACCGCGCCGCCCGGATCGTCCCCGGGCATCGGGAACATAGCGGCCTTTGGGAAAAGCGCACAAACGCTCGGGTTTGCGTCGTCTGTCTTGAGTGGTGTGGGGGGCGCGATCAACTCGTTCTACGCGGCCAAATCCGCGCAGTACCAGGATCGATCGCAGGCCTCCAGCATGGCGTATCAAAGCTCCATGCAATCGCTGAGAGCGGCCCGGGATGAAATCAACGCGCAGGCCATTCTGGAAACCGGGAAAGCTCAGGTCGGCGCGTACACGATGCAGGCCGGGCAGCAGAAGGCACAGGCGACAGCGTCGATGGCTGCGCGGGGGATAGCTCTCGGAGTCGGCAGCGCAGCGAGCGTCTCCGCAAGCATGGACGTCGAAAAAGACCTCAACGTGCTCGCGATCAACTCGAACGCCGTACGCAGGGCCTGGGGATCACGCATGCAGGAAGCGGCCGCACAGGGGCAGAGCACCATCGACCGGAGCGAGGCCACAAATTTTCAAGCGTACGCAAGCGGTATTCATCCCGGACTGATGATGGGGAGCACCCTTCTTACCGCTGCCGGGCGCACAGCCGGCCAGTGGAACATGAATCAGTGGCTGAAGCTGCAGATCGCCAATGGCCTACCACTGTCCCAGTTCGATTTTCCGGGAGGACAATAAAATGTCGATGATTCCACGCGTAGGCGTTCCAGGAGGAGTGCCGGACACTTTTGCCCCGGAATTCATCGAGAACGAGCTCCCGATGGCGGATGCGTCTTCCCCGGACGTTCAGCCGATGCGCAACCAGATGCCCGACGAATTAGGTGAATTTGCTAACGCCTTAGGAAATTTTGGGACTACTGCGATCCAAATTGGGAACACAATCGGGGACCGTGTCCAGGAGACGATGGACGACGCGGCTACGAAGGCGGCCGAAAATCAGTTCCTGCAGTCGAGCTTTCAGACGCTGGCCACCTACAAGCAGACCCAGGGCATCAACGCTGTGCAGCAGTTCGAGCCAGCAGCGCAGGCGATCTCGAAAGCCAGAGATGATGCAGCGAAAACGTTGACTAATCCGGTACAGCAGCGCATGTTCGGGCAGCTCTCGAACGAGCACCTTCTCACCTTCGGGCAGCAGATGGCCGATCACCAGGCGACGCAACAGGTCGAGTATGGCAAGGAGCAGTCGAATGCGCGGGCGGATCTGCAATTTGGCATGGCGCAGGCTGCGTATCTCCACGGTGACATGGCCGGCTATGCCAGGTATCGCGCGGCCGCGACCGCTGAGGCAGGCAACCTCGCGGGGCTGAACGGCCTGGCACCGGACTCGGACGCGGCACAGGCGATGCTCAACCAGAAACAGGGCCAGATGGTCCAGGGCATCGTGGCTGGGCTTCACGACAGAAACGCGATCGCGGAGGAAGAGCAGTTCTTTAACGATGAGTCAGGCAATCTCGATATGCGCACCCGCGAGATGATCGGAAACATGGTCCATCAGGACGTGCGCCAGCGAGCGGCCATCACCGATGGCAAGAATGCCATCCTGGCCGCGAAGGGCCTCGGAGGCGGACCCGGAGACCTGCAGCCGCCGATTCCCGCAGCCACCATCACTACGACGGACGGAATCGACGGGATCGACATACATGCCGCGCCCGGAACCAACGTCCACGCGCCTGAAAGCGGCACCGTCAGCAAGGTCTGGACTGACCCGCAGCTTGGCAACTCCGCGCAGATATCGCTTCCGAATGGCTACACGGCCACCTTCAACGGACTTGCGGCGATCAATTACAAGGAAGGCCAGAAGATCACCCAGGGACAGGTGCTCGGCCAGACAGGAACGGACGACGCCGGGCAGGGCGTCATGCACTACGGCATGACCGACGGCGATGGGGCTGCGATCGATCCGCGACAAGCGGCGAGCGCTCCGTTCGATCCACGGAGCTTCTCCAGCCCGAATGATGAGGAGGCGGCCGTCAACTGGATCAACAGCAACATCTCTGACCCGGAAGAGCAGCGGAGCGCGGAACGCTACGTGCGCGGCATCGCCAATATGAACCGGCAGATCGACAATCAGGAGCACAGCGCGGCGCTGAAACAGGCGACAGACTATTCCCTGCAAAACAACGGATCGCTTCAGGGACTCCCTGCGTCTGTGATGTCCCAGCTCACGCCGGAGGACGTCGACGGTTTCAATCAGCAGGCGAAAGCGAAAAACGACGTCAATCTGCTGGCAAGCTGGATCGAAAACCCGCAGAGCATGACTGTCGACGCCGTGCGCCAGGCGTATGCGCAGGGAAGGCTGAGCGACCAGGGATACCTGACGTCGCTCCGGCAGGCGCAGTCCCTGCAGGGCGGCGACACCAGCTCGACCGACCCGAACAAGGTGCGCGCCGTGACTGTCGACCACGATCAGCTCACGGACATACTCGCAGTGAACCAGCTCCCCAATCTTGCGGAGCCGAAGACGCCCGCGGATAAGCTGGCACGCGTGGAGCTGGAGACGGCGGTCAAGCAGGAGATCGACGCGCAACAGCAGCAGGGAAACCGGACGCTGAGCTGGCAGGAAAAGGGCAAGATTGCGCGGGACATGGTGATCGACAAGGTCTACACCAGCGGCATGTGGGGAACAAACAGCGGGCTGAAACCCGTGGCGACGCTGACACCCGAAGAGATGGACAGGGCGACCGTCTGGATCGGCAATCAGAGCGTCCGGCTCAAGGATATTCCGCCGACGGCGACGGTGCGCGCCATGCAGGAACTCGACGCGGCCGGCGCGCCTACGACACAGGCGAACATCGCCGCCTGGTGGCTGAAGTCGGGACGGCCCAGCAAATGACGACGCTACTGGACGGCTGTGAGGTCGGGCTGGACTTTGCGAAGGTCTTTTTCAAACCGATCAGCCATGTCTTTTACGGACTTGTCGGCGATGCAGCCCGGAAAGTCGGCGAAGACGGCCGTCACGAGTGCGTCGCCACCATCGTCACGCACCGATACCCGAGCGGCGTCGCAGCTGTTCGGACGGTGCCATGGCTTGCCGCTTACTTGGATGACGTGCGCGTCTTGGACTGTCGTGACGAGCCGGAAATTCTCGGCTTTCAGCACATTCTGGACCTCTTCATAAGCCCATGCAACAGAGGCATCCGAACGCAGGTAAGAAACGTAGGTTTGCTTCGCGCCGGTGTCGGCCGAGGGATAGGAGGAAATGAGAGTGCTGCGCATGATAAGCGCATCGCCCAGACTGCTCAGTGCCGTGCTGAACTGAGCCAGCGCCGAGGGCCTCGCGCTGTAGGGAATCGTCATCGACGTGGTGGTCGTGGACACCATGGGAACCTGATCCACGGTGTAGCTGGGCGCGAAGGTGCTTGGCACACTGTTGTCCGCGTGCGGCGCAGGAATGACTGCGATCGGGATGACCTGACTGGGAATTTGGGAGTTTGGCACCGACTGGGCAAACGCGCAGAAGGCGCCGATGAGCAACGAGGACAGAACGAGAGCTTTAAGCATGGGGTGGCTCCTTTTTCAGGCGTAACCGAGCCTGCGCAGAATTGTACACCCGCGGAGATGGAAGCATGGCGACGTCGACACTGAATATCGCGCAGCAGATGGTCCAGGATGGATCGCTCCCGGACATGCCACAGGCCCCTGTGCCCATGCGCGCTGTGGTAACGGCAGCGTCAACTCTGAACCCGGACAGCGAAGCCAGGATCCAGCAGGTGGCGCAGCAGTCCGGCATGGCCCCAGAGCTGGCGCGAAGCAATCCGAAGGCAGCGTATCAGGCTGCGACGGCCGCCGACCTGGCCGAGCGCGATCTCGAAAGACGCAATCCGATCCTCGCCGCTCAGCTCCAGAATCCCGACTTTGCCGGAGTCGCCCACGACGACCTCGACAGCCTCTCAAAGATCGAACAGGGAGCGGCAACGCTGCGCGCGGCGGATCCGCCGCCCAGCTTCCTGGGCCGCGCGTGGAACGAAGTAAAATCCGCTGCCGCGAATACAAACACTGCGTTCTTTGACGCGTTCAAGCCGGTGATTGACGCGGCGGGCGTTGCGCTCGAGGCCGGCAGCGAGACTCCTCCGGCTCTGCTCGCGGGGCTGAGCGGAGCTGACCCCGGATTCGAGGGTCTGAAGGACATCTGGGTGCGCCCCAACAACTGGGCTGTCCAGCAGCGCGTCACCGACCCGATTCAGCAATGGCTCTCGCAAAACGTCATTCAGGGGCCATCGCAGTATGCGACCGACCCCGCGACCGGGCAGACGGTGAAGAATCCGGCTTTCCACTGGTATGGCCGGGGCCTCGTGAATCAGGTCGAGCAGGTTCCGGGCGCGCTCGGAGCGTTCATGCTGCTGGGACGCGCTGGCGCTGCGGCTGGAGAAGCAGGCCAGGGCGCCGAAGGCGCGGGCAGTGCGGCGGACGAAGGCGCTGACGGAGCAGGGGCGGCGAAAGCGGCATCCGCTCCGCTGGAGCCAGCGACCGCAGGCGGAATCGAGCGCCAACTCGTGCCAGCCGTGCTCGGGTCCACGAGCGCGCAGAATACCTATGCCGACGCGCGGGCCAAGGGCGCTGACATCAAGACAGCAGTGCTTGCCGCGATCGATTCCGGGCTGAGCAACTACGCCTTCATGGGCGCAATGCCGGAAGCTGCTCCAGCCGAAACCCTCGCCGGCGCAGCTGGGCAGTTCGCCGCTCGAAGCATCGGCCTCGGCGCGGGCATGGGGATATCCGACAACGCGATCGCGCAGCAGTATGATCCACAGCGCGGGATATTTGACGAAGTGCCTGGGTCGATCCTGAACATGGCCGCGTTTGAAGGCGGCGGCGCACTGGCGCATATTGCCTCTGGCGCGCTCGGAGCGACAGCGGACGCGGTGGAGGCCTCCCGGCTGCGCCAGCGCTCGCCAGAAGCCTTCCAATCGTTTCTGGATGCGACTTTCGAGGGCGATGAGAGCCTGCGCATTCCGGCGCAGGATTTTGTCAGCTACTTCCACCAGAAAAATGTCGATCCGGCAAAGGCGGCCAACGACCTGGGCATCACGAACCTGGCCGAAGCGGCCGAGGCCGGCTCGGACCTCGAGATACCGCGCGCCAACTTTTTCGGCAAGCTGCCAACCGAGGACGTCAAAGCCCTGCTTCCGGATGTCGTCAATCCGGCGACGAACATGACCCAGCGGGAGCAGGACGGCTACAAGGACGAGCTGAACGAATGGATGAAGGGCGGCGGCGTCGAAAATCTCCAGCGCGAGTTTGCGACTGCGGACGCGGAGACCCAGTCTGCTCCGGAGTGGAAGCAGGTGTACGACGAGCTCCGAAGTCGCTACGTGGAAGCGGGCGAAAAAGAATCGGTCGCGGACAGCTATGCGACGCTGCATGCCAACGCTATCGCAAACCTTGCCCGCAGCGCAGGCATGACGCCGATGGAGCTGCTGCGAATGCACAACCCACGCATCGTCGCGGGGGACGCTCCCGGCGTTGAGGGACAGACGCTCGCTCCGGCCGCGGCGTCTCCGGCGCTCTACCAGTCGGAGATTTCGGTCCCGGGAGCCGACGGAAAGAGCGCATCCGTGCTCACCCCGTCGGGCTCGCTTGCTGGAAAATACAAGCTCGTCGAGGCGGCGGACCTGGTTCCGAGCCACGACCCATTCACCTTCGCCCAGAACCCTGCGTACCCTCCGGGAGTCCAGGAACGCGCGTACGACACGTCCAAGGAAGCTCAGGCCCGGGTCATCGAGCAGAGCCAGAATTACGAGCCAGCCTACACGGTGAACACGAATCCGGACGCTGTAAACGGCCCTCCGGTCATCGCGGATAACGGGATGGTTCTTGGCGGCAATTCGCGGTCCATGAGCACGATACGGATGTACCGCGACGGCGATGCCTCAGCGTATCGAGCAGCGCTCAAGGCTCACGCGGCGGATTTCGGATTAAGCCCGGACGACGTCGACCGCATGAAAGAGCCGGTGCTGGTCAGACAGGTCAATACGCCAGCGGATAAAGAGTCGCTGCGGCGAATTGGAAGCGACCTGAACAAATCCATGACGGGCGCGCTCGGATCGGCGGAGCAGGCCGTCAGCGCTGGAAAGAGCTTGCGACCGGAAACTCTGCGCTGGGCCGCGCAGACGATGAAAGATGGCGACCTGAGCCTTCGCGATCTGATGGCAGACCACGGTTCCGAGGTGGTGCGGCACCTGGAGCGCGACGGCGTCATTACGAGCCGTGAGCGCCCCGAGTTTGTCGACGCGGAGAGCGGCGGCCTGAATGACACCGGGAAAATCTTCGTTGAAAGAGCGCTCCTCGGCTCCGTGATCGACGAACCCAGGTTGCTTGAGGCCGCTCCGAAGAACGTGCTTCGCAAGCTGGAGCGATCACTTGGCGCGATCGCATCGGTGGCTACCCGACCCGACGAGTGGAATATCCTCCCTGCAATCCGGAGCGCTGTCGGTGAGGCCGCTTCGATCCGGAGCGAAGGCACGAACGTCGAGATGAGGCTGGCGCAAAAATCGTTGTTTGGCGGAGAGCGCAATCCGGTGGTCGACGCGCTTGTACGTTCGCTCGACGGAAGCCCGAAGGCTGTCACGGAGGCCTTCGAAAAGTTTGCGCACGATTCCGACCTCAATGCACCCGGACAGACGCGAATGTTTGCCGGCGCGGATGCTTTTGAGTCGTTCAATCACGCGTTTGGTAGTAACATCACTGAGGAAGGATATCGCCATGGCCTCGAAGAAGCAGCAGGAAGAAGCCCAGCCGTCGAGCGAGATGCAGACGACGCGGAAGATGATGGCGCGGTATCTGGAGCTGCCGCCGTTCGTGCGGGAGGCGGCGGCAAGGAATCTGACGGCGTCGGGAGAGCAGCTGGCGAGACAGGCGGGATCGCCGACACAACAGCCGATGCCGGTCCCGTCTCCGGACCTGACAGCCAGCCAGACGCTGCCGGAGAACATGCTGCCAATGATCGAGTAGTCGAGGGGGCCGGAGCGCAGGAAAAGAGTGAGCCCCGCGGCAAGCGTGGTTGGTTCCGAATGCTTCCGGACGGCAGCTTTGAGATCGGCAAAACGAAGCTGGGCGACTTCAGCACGTTCGTGCATGAGCCTGCGCACGGCTATCTCGAGATGATCCGCGAGCTGGCGCAGCGTCCTGGCGCAAGCGACAGCCTGAAAGACGACTTCAAAACCATCGCGGAGTGGCTCGGCACCAGTCCGGAAAAAGCTGCCGAAGAAGGTTTCTCGCGCGCCGAACATGAGAAGTGGGCCGAAGCTAACGAGCAGTATCTGCGCGAGGGGGACGCTCCCACTGGAAGCCTCAAGCGTGCTTTTCAGAACTTTGCTGTCTGGCTTGGTTCCGTATACCGCCGCGCGACTGCGCTCGGCATTCCGCTCAGCCCGGAGATACGCGGCGTTATGGACCGCATCTATGCCGCCGACGATGCGATCAATCGGGCGCGCGCGATGGACGGGAAGAGCAGTGACGAGCCGCTGTTCAAGTCCCCGGAAGAGGCAGGGTGGACGGATGCCGAGTATAGGCGGTACGCGGCTTCGAAAGGCATCGCCGTCGATGACGCGAAGGCGCAGCTTATCCGCGAGATGCACGATGCCTGGGTGCGCGCACGCACCCAGGAGGCCCTCGAAGCCAAGCGATCCTTCCGCGACGCAGTTACCGAGGAGATCGACGCGCGTCGTGAGTACACGGCGATTCGCTCGCTTCGTCGCGGTGCGCTTGACGACGGGACAGCGCTGACTCTGAACAGGGACGAGCTGGTCCGGCAGTTCGGGGAGGATCGCGTCGAATCCTTGCAGGAGCTGCATCGCGGCCTCTACCGTTCTGTGGGGGGAACGGATGCCGAGACGGCCGCTGAGATGCTCGGTTTTGGCTCTGGCGAAGAGATGCTGCGCGCAATCGAGGGCGCGCCGCGGAGAGCTGCGGCCGTGGATGCTGCGACCAAACAATTCATGGCTCTCAAATATGGCGACATACGCTATGATGGCACTCTGGAAGACAAGGCACTGCTGGCGCTGCGAAACGAGGAAGAAGCGAAGTCGCTGTACCGCGAGCTTGGCGCCCTGCGCCGCAGAGTGACAGTCCTGCAGAAAAAGGCCGCTGACGCGAAAGCAGCGATGGCCGAGATCGCGCTTCAGCCGCTCGATCAGTATCAGGAGGCTGCCCGGCAGATGATCGCCGACAAGTCGGTTGCTGACATCCAGCCCCACCGCTACTTGAATGCAACCCGCATGTTCTCTCGGGAAGCCTTCGACGCTGTGCGGAGAGGGGATGCAAAAAAGGCGGCCGAGGCGAAGAACAAGGAACTGCTCAACCATTTCCTGTTCCGCGAGGCCTCTTCGGCCCGTGACTACGTGGAAAAGTTCGAGAGTTACACAAAGAGGGTTCAGAGCAAGACCACGCAGCAGCGCCTCGGGCTGGCGCAGGAAACCTCCGGTATTGACTATCGCGACCAGTTCAATTTTCTTCTTGCGAGATACAAGCTCGGCACGAGCACGCGAGTGCCGGAGAGCAGCCTTCGCGAGTGGGCGGAAAAGGTGTACGGGGTCGGAAACGAGCCAGCGATCGCACCGGAAATTCTGAATGAGAAAAGGTTCGGCGACTACCGGAATGCACCGCTCAGCGAAATTCGCCAGTTGCATGACGCGCTGGTCAACATCCGGCACTTGGCGATGCGCGAGTTCAAGATGTTCGTCCAGGGCAAGCAGATCGAGTTCGCAGATGCGAAGGCCGCGATGATTGCGAGCGCGCGAGAAAATCTGCGCGAGAGGCCAGAGCATGTATTCGCCGAGAACGACGCCCTGGCTGACAAGGCCGCGAAGGCTCCGCGCTATCTCGACGCGCGCCTCGGAACGATGGAGCGGTGGGTCGAATGGCTGGACGGCGGTAAGACCGGGCCATGGCATGACAACGTCTGGAACCTGGCCGCAGACGCCCAGGGCGATGAGTACGGATTGCAGCATGAGGTGACGAAGACGGTTTTTGACGCGCTCGACGACATGCCGGGGGATATGCGTCGGCGGCTGTGGACTGAGAAGGTGAGCGTAGACGGCGTGGGCGAGCCGATGTCACGACGCAGGATGCTCTCGGTGGCGTTCAACATGGGCAACGAGGGGAATCTTGATCGTCTGCAGAAGACCTTCGTCGATGCCGGATGGGATCCACGCGCGATCAGGGAAATTGGCGGCAAGCTCACGCGCGAGGAGTGGTCGTTTGTCCAGAAGGCGTGGGACAGCCTGAAGCCGATGGGCGAACGGATGCGCGAGCTCGAGCAGAGACTGACAGGGCTTCCTCCCTCCATGGTGAAGGTGACGCCATTTCGTGTGGCTCTTGAAGACGGCACGGAAATGGACCTTGAGGGCGGTTACTTCCCCATCGTCATGGACCCGCGCTTCAGCGAGCGCGGAAGCCAGCAGGACGCGAAGGAAACCGCGCAGAATGCGATGCAGCAGGGCTATGTCCGAGCCACAACCTCGCGTGGCTACACGAAAGAAAGGACCGGCTACGGCGGCCCGCTGCTGCTGGATTACGAACAGGCATTGACGAGCCATGTGGCCAAGGTTGCCAAGGATCTCTCGCACCGCGAATTCATGCTATCGACGCAGAGGCTGCTGCTCGATCCGGAGGTGCGGAAGACGCTGCGGGAGACTCTTGGGCCCGAGTATGAGGCGCAGTTCATGCCGTGGCTGAAGGCAATCATCAATGACAACAATGGCAGTGTCCAGGAGCGTCTGGACGGCCTGAAGTCAGCCATGCAGAAGCTGCGCTCCAACATCGTGGTTGCCGCTCTCTCCTTCAATCCGATTACGTCTCTTCTGCAGGTGTCGCACACGCCGCGCATGTTCCTGTACGCTCAGCCGCGGAGCCTGGCTCAGTCGCTCGTCGATTTTCTTGCGCGGCCCGCGCAAATGACGCAGGAGATCCGCGATCTCTCGCCCAACGAAATGAAATTCCGCGGCGACAACCTCGACCGCGATCTTCGCGCCGTCGTGCTCGATCCCAGATATCAGGGCGGCTACGCGCGCCGGATGGCAGAGGCTGGTCGGTTCGCGCTGAGCGCCGTCGACCATCTCTTCAGCCACACGCTCTGGATGGCCGCCTACCGTGACGCACTGGCGAAATACCCCGACGCTTCGCCAGAGGCGGCCAGCGCAAAGGCCGCGCATGAGGCTGACAGCGCTGTACGGCTCGGATTGGGATCGCAGGCCCCGAAGGATCTCCCCGCGATCATGCGCAACAACGAGTTCAACAAGTTCATCACCACCCTCTACGGCTTCCACAACGGGGTCTACAATCAGATGCGCGATAATGCGCACGCATTCCGCTACGACCGCAACGTCGTGCGGCTTACCCTGTCAACCGTCCTGACGGCCGTCCTGCCGGCGGCGATGGGAGCGTGGCTTACGGGTCACGGGCCGAAGGATGGCGAAAACGTTGGAGCGTGGGTAGCAAAGCGGTCGCTGCTCTTCGCTGCCGACACAGTTCCGATACTCAGGTCCGTCGCGTCCTTCCTGGACGGCGGCGACGACGTGCAGTTCAGCCCGATCGAGCGCATCCTTCAAAACGGGGCTAAGACGGCTATGGACGCGACTTCCGACAAGGACGACAAGGACTGGATCGGCATTGGGCTGAACGCGGCCGACTTCGCCGGCGAAATCGGCGGTGTGCCAGGCATGCACGAGGGCCTGAAGGTATTGCGGTACATTCACAGGGCGAATCAGGGCAACGTAGCTGCGCCGAACGTCCTGGACGCAATCACAGGCCATCCATAGGCCAGCGCATCTTTCGGCAATGTCAGCATCTCCGACGATGTCTTCAAACTAACCACTGAATCCCACCAGGGAAATGGCGGGAACAACTCGCACGCTCCGAGGGAAGCAAATGACAATCAGCTCAACGAATCGCCTCGTCGTTTTTCAGGGGAACGGAGCCGCCTCGACGTTTCCATTCAATTTTGTCGCCTTTGAGCAGACGGACATGTTGCTAATCCAGCTCGTGGTGGCAACCGGGCAGCTCACCGTCCTCGCACAGACGACGAACTACACCGTTTCGCTGAACGCGGATCAGGACACAAGCCCCGGAGGATCCGTCACGCTCGTGGCCGGCCCGCTGCCCACAGGCACTTCCCTCGTGGTTACGACAGCGATGCCCGAGATGCAGGGCGTCAACCTGGCCAATGCCGGGGCCTTTTTGCCCTCGGTGATCAACAATGCACTTGACCAGCTCGTGATCATGGTTCAGCAGCTCCAGCAGCAGCTCACCCTTGCAATCACTGCGCCTTTGACGGACGAAGGGGCAAACCTCGGCTTGCCGCCGGCTGCGCAGCGGGCGGGAATGACGCTCCAGTTCGACGCCAACGGAAACGTGGCGCTTGCGGCCCCCGCTCCAGGAGGGACGACGCCTGGGCCTCAGATAGCTTCCGGCGCCGTCAACGGCGTCAACCAGTCCTTCACGTTCATCGCAGCTTCGGGAACGATGCCTGTGCCGCTGGTGTTCGCCGGCGGCGTATTTCAGTATCCCGTAACCGATTACGACCTGCCGGTCCCGGCCGGGGCTAATCTGTGGCAGATCGTCTTCACTTACGCGCCGACCAACGGCCCCATCGCAGTTGTAATTCTCAGCTAGGAGGAGCAATGAAAAAAAACTGGGTACTCTTTGCCGCTTTCGCGTGCGCAGTCTGCGCCGCCCAGACCACGCCGCAGTATCTCCCGATGAACGGGATCAAGTTGTCGCCAGTCGGTAACACGTCAAACAATGCAGCGACCGCATCCTGCTATGTCACAAACAGCGGCACCATCGTTGTCTATCCGCTGTCGTATGGCAATGGCTACACTTCGGCTCCGTCCGTGACGCTGACGAACGCTCCTTCTGGAGCGACGGCGACCATCACGGCAGCAGCTCCTGTGAATGGGCAAATTACATCCTACAGCGTCACGTCCTCCGGCTGGCCGCAAGGATCGGCGGATAGTTCCGGCGCATGGGATAATTCGACGTGCCCCGCAAACATCGTGGTGGCCGTACCACCCGTTGCGCCCTCTCCTACTCCGGTCCTCAACGCGGCAAACGGGATGAGTGTGTTTCAGCCGACGATCCGCGTAGATGACTTCGGCGCAAAAGGCGACGGCGTGACGGATGATTCGGTCGCCATTCAGCAAGCTATAAATTGGGCCTATAACACCTATCCGAATAGTCACCCGGTGGTAAGTTTCACTACTGGAAAAACTTACTATCTAGGCTCTGTCAACGGCACTTATCCTGCAGCGTTTGACGACGGAACTGTGCCGGTTGCGGCGACACTGAACTGCACGGCGACGAGTGGCGTGGCCACTTGCTCTTTGGCGTCGGGTCTTCAGGGATACGATCTGGCATCGTCCACGAGCTACGTTCCCCTAGTTGTGCCGTCGTCTGTCTCCGGTTCGGGTCTGTCAATCACACCCACCTTGTCGCCGTGCACCGCCGCCGCGTGCGGAGCGAATACAAACGTCGGACACTATGTGAGCGCCATCACAGTAAACAGTGGCGGGTCCGGCTACCCCAGCACCTTCACCGCGTATCTTGGACCCACTTGCAGCAGCGCCCCATGCACATGGCTTGCTCCCGAACCACCGGCTCAGATTGGTTACAGTGTGTATGTTCCTAGTGGAGTGAGCATCGCAGGAAACGGGGCTACAATTGTGGGGGGGTACACGGGCGCGGCGCAGACTGCGAGCAGCTATAGCACAGCGTTTCCTTATGTTGCCGCGTTCTCGGTTGGAGGTTACAGCACAATTTCTGATCTTGTTTTGAGCGGCACTTTCATTGGCTTTGGAAACATCGGACCGTACGTCACCATCCACGACGTACTTGGCTTTGGTCTTGGAATTATGATGCAAAGCCAGAACTCGCAATTCGACACCTTCTACAACATCAACAAACCGAATCAAGGCGGCGGTCCCGGTTCCATGATCGTGCTTGGAGGGCAGTGGGCCTCGCGCTCATGGAAGTATTCGCCTGAAAGCGCTCCTGTTTTGAATGATTTCAATCTCGCCGACAATCTTATCGTCAACAATGCGAATTGGTGGGGGGCGAGTTCTTACATGAATATCCAGAAGCCTCTGGACTGCTGGTTTGACCAGAACTTCTATCATTTGGAAGACCAGGGGTACACGACTTCTCTGGGATGCTACACCCCTCCGGGCGGAGTTACGCGAGCGACCGATCAGGATAATGCTTCTTTGGGTGTAGACCCATCTATGTACTACCGAGGCGTCTTTGGAAATGTGATCGCTCTTTACACGCGGTACGGAAGACCGCTGAATTCGATATTGCTCAAGAGCATCGTATCCAAGTTCAACTCTGGCTACGACGTGATTTTGGGCGGAGCCAACAACGCTACTTCCATCAGCGGCATTTCGGAGGAAGCTACAGGACAGTGCGTGATGAGCGGGACGACTTACCCCTACGGAGCAGCGGCGTGCCCTAATCCGTACGAGCCGTGGGCGACAACGAGCAACGCATCCATCCTCGGGGACGGCGCGGGGACGATCCGTAACATACAAACATCAAACCGAAATTTCATATATTCAGATTCGCTGTTTAACACAGTTTCGTGGACGCCTTTTACAACGGCTCAAGCTTTTGCGGCTACCTCGGACTCCACCACACCGCTTAACAGCAATTCTGCTTCGGCATCGAGTTCTTCTCGAATGGTTTTGGGGCACGAGCCAGAAACCGTCACTCCGCAAGGAAAGGTGCTAGCGTCTTCCCAAAAATTGCTTTTTCAAACCTCCGCAGTGCATAGCTCAAACGGTCCGAGTATCTGGACAATGCAAGCTGCCGGTGGCAACCAGTTCTTCAACTGGCCTGAGCGGTTTGACTTTTCTTTGTGGAACAGCGGAGTCTCCTCGAACGGCTTTGGGTCAGGATACGCCGAGGTCAAGATGCCGGGGCTGCTGATTGACTCCAGAGCAAGCACCACCGGGCAAGTGATTACAGCGTCTGTAACATCTGGAGGGTCCGGGTACGCGCCGAGCAGCGTTGTGGGTTGCACCGTGTCCCAGTCCACAAACACGAGTGTCCTGGTGCCTGGCACTTCCAATCCATATCAGGCCACATGCTATGCGACGACGAATGTTCTTGGCGCGGTGACTGCGGTAAAGATTGTCTCACCGGGACTCGGCTACCTGAGCGCACCCACTGTGACGATTGCAGCCCCGCCGAGCGGCGGAACGCAGGCGACCGCGACCGCAACAATTTCTCCGATCTCGAACGAAATGGCCGATGGGCACCTCATCAACGAACCAGTCTACTTCGGATCAGGCGGAACGGTTGCGCCGTATTCGTCCGTGACTCTTTCGGATATTTCGTGCCCAGATATTTACACCATCGACGGTAGCGGTCCTGGAGCAGGCGACTATCTGACGGTGAATGGCTTTGGATCATCAACGCTGCCTCCGCAAACGGTGACTTTTGTGGCAAGGTCGAGTCGATTCGGGGGTTGCATTCTGACCATCAACAATAACGGAAGCTCTTCGTACACCTACAGCGCGGGAAGTTCCAGCGCGCCGTGGATGATACACGCGGAAGGCGCGGGAGCCACCACTAACGCCAGCACCGGACCTCAAGCCATCTACACGGCGTCTCCGACAGTGTCAACGGCTGGCTTGCCGACGCCGAATTTTTCAGCAACTTCTGGATCGATTGGCGGGTCTGCTTTGTCGGCTGGCTGTACTTCCGAGGGGACTCTCACGGTCAGCGGAGCGACGACTTCTATGGTGTGCCTCATGAGCGGAACAGGCGGCAACCCAGCAAACATCCAGCCGCAATGCTCAGTGACTGCGGCAAACACAGTGACGCTCCAGCTTTGCACGGCGGTGTCGGTGACGCCGACTGCTCAAACATACAATGTGCGGGTAATTCAGTAGGGCGGCTGTGCGCCTGCGCGACGGCGCTCCAGGTATTCAGCGATCGCGCGCTGGATATGCGCGGATCGCTGAACTCCATCGAGACGCTCTAGCACAGAAAGCTCGGCGAGGTGGGTATCGCTGACGCGGAGTGAGATCGGAGTCGTCTTCAGCTTGCTCCGCGCGCGCGTCGGTCCCGGAGCGAGCTTCTTCGGCTTTCCCATATTGAAAACTTTATTCGGAAATTCGACCAAATGTCAAAAAAAGTTGAGTATGGTATTGAATTGAAATTCAATTCGATACAGAATGGAGAGGCACCCCGGGAATTTGCGCGCGGGACATAGGAGACGCCAGGTTCGAGTGCAGCATACGGCTGGTCACATTTTGTGCAAGGCCTGCGAGTTGTCCGACCCGCGGCGTCTGAGGCTGAACGCCGAGATCGTCTTTCCGTCGGCGTTTGAAGAATGGATGCGCCTGCGGATGGTGGGCCACGGCGTCTCAGGCTCTCCACGCTTCCTCGCCTCGAAGACGGTCAAGGATTATCGGGCCTGCGCCGATGCGCTTTCGCGATTCTTTGGGCGTCTTCGGTTGTGTGAGATTCATCCGGGCCACATCGCAGAGTATCAACGTGGTCGAGCTGCCTGCGACGGTTCTTTGGCGTCCTGGGCAAAGCCATGCGGCTCCAACCGTATTCGCAAGGAAGTGGATCTTCTGCTCAGGGTTCTCCGGGATGCGGGAACATGGGGAGAGGAGGAGGAAAGCCGGTTCATTCCGCTTCGCAGAACCGAGCGGGACGTGCGACGAGCGCTGCAGCCAGACGAACAGGAAAGGTTCCTCAGCGCCGCTGGATCGCGCGAGGAGTGGGCCGTCGTTTACTGCTACTCAGTCGTCGGCATACAGACGACTGCCAGCACCTACGAGCTGAGGTCGCTCCGGTTGGGCGACGTTGATCTTTCGCTAGGCACAATCAGCATCCGGGCTGCGAACGCGAAGAACCAGTACCGAGTAAGGACGATTCCGCTGGTGACGGACGAGGTGCGGAAGGCGATTGAGTGGCTTCTTAATCGCGCCTCAAATCTGGGGGCAAACTGTCGCGAGCATTTTCTCTTTCCGGCGCGGGTTGTGCGAAACAGATACGACCCGAAGCGGCCGATGGGCGACACGGGAATCTACAAGCGGTGGAGCGAAGTGCGAAAGGCGGCCGGCGTCGAGTGGCTCAGGCCGTACGACCTGCGCCACACGGCTATCACGCGCATGGCCGAGGCCGGGGTGCCGATCCAGGTGATCATGTCCTTCGCGGGACACATGACCCTGCAGATGCAGCAGCACTACACGGCTATCTCCATGGCCAGCAAAAGAAGCTGGGCCGAGGCGGCATGGGCGAATGACTCCAGAAAAATCGGGCCCCGATCAGACTATGGGGACCAGAATGGTTATCACGAACGAAAATTTTTCCGATTTCGGGCTTGACAAAGGAAAGACCGGACCGCAGTATTGGCTACAGTCACATTGAAGCTGCCCCGTGACGAGACAGTGGTTGCCGAGCGCGCCAGCGCTTAGAGCGACGGATTCATAACCCGTAGGTCGGCGGTTCGATCCCGCCCTCCGCCACCAAAAAAACAGAGCGATCAGATAGTCGTTTCATCAAGATTTCGCCGCAGATGGGAATATCCTTAGTTGCCGACAGAAAACATTCTTTCGGAGGTTCCCCGGAACCATGAGGAAATACTGTCTGCTCCATCTTGCGTTGCTCTGTCCGGTCCTTTATGCCGCCGCCCCGGTCAATTCCCCTCCGCCATTTGAAATCTACGCCGGATACTCCTGGCTCTCCAACTCGTTCAATTCCGTCACCGGCTCACCCCAGCCGTTGAACGGAATCTTCGCCGGCCTCGCTTTTCCCGAGTGGCATCACCTGCGCATTCGGCTCGACTACTCCATGTACCGCGGAACCAACCTCGGCGACCCTCAGAACTCCTTCTTCATCATGAGCGGCGGCCAGTACGGCCGAACCTTTCATCGCGAGCGATTCTACCTCGAAGCCCTGGCTGGCGAAGGCAGCGTGAACGGCACCTGGTTCGGCACCGCCAACTCCGGCTACAAAAACGGCAACACCGGCACCATCGCTTCCTTTGCCGAGTTCCTCGGCGGAGGTTTCGACACTCCCCTCAGTTCTCACACCGCCTTTCGCATCGAAGGCGGCATGCAGCACAGCAACTTTGACCCCATCACTCCAGACACTGCGGGAAGCGTCCCCTACCATCTCGCCGGCATCCCCGATTACTTTGGACGCATCTCCGCCGGCATCGTCTGGATACCGCGTCTCGGATCGCCAATCCAGCCGTCGTCCGAGCACGCGCCCCGTCGCCCGGTGGAAAGCGAATTCATCGCCGAAAGCCTCAACTCCTTTGGCCACATTCACCTCTTCTCCGACGCCTGGTACAGCTACCTCAACGTCGGTGGCGTCGAATACGACCGCCACTCCTGGGGCAGAGTCCTCGGTGCCGACGTGGACTACTCCGCCGAGTTCCTGCCCATCATCATCCTGCGCCAGCCCAGCAAGACCGACATCTGGGGTGACAGGCTATCGCATTCCTACGAAACCATCCCCGGCATTGGCATCCTGCCCATCGGCACCCGACTCATGTGGTTCAGCCACGCCCGCGTCAAGCCCTACTATGTCATCAAGGCAGGCATGACCGGTTACACGAAGAAGGCGTTCTCGCAATACGCCACGTACCAGAACTTCGCGCTCGATCAGAGTGTCGGCTTCCAGTTTCGCCTCAACAACCGCTTTGACTTCCGCACCGCCTTCGGCTTCCTCCACCAGTCCAACGGCTTCGTTGTTCCATCCAATCCGGGTCTCGACGAAATGAACTGGAACATCGGCCTGAGCTATCATCTCGGCCGTCCCAAGCCCGTGGTGTAACGCAAAACTCACTCTCTGTCACCATCTTCCGTCGCTCACTGCCGTACGTGCTCCGCGACCAGCGAAAGCGATCACAAGCGTCCGTGGCGCGTGAAGCGCGCGCCTGCCTTGCGCAGTGTTCGGCTACACTCGATAGCGAAAATGTTTTTCCCCGTCCTGTTGCGTCGAACACTTCCGCTGCTCGTCCTCCTCGCGCCAGCCGCGCTGGCACGCGCCCAATCGACTTCCCTTCACCAGGCCGACTCAGCCTACCGCGCCGGTCTCGCCGCGCTCAGCCGTGGCGACCTCCACGCCGCACAATCCAGCTTCGCCCAGGTCGTCCGTCTCGATCCCGCCGCCGAACAGGGCCACAGCGCGCTCGGTGCCGTCCTCGTCCGTCTCGGCCAGCTTCCATCTGGAATTCGCGAGCTGCAAACCGCCCTGCGCGCCAACCCCGCCGACCACTCCGCCCAGGAAAATCTCGCCCTCGCTTACCAGCAATCCGGCGACAGTGCCCGCGCCATCCCGCTCTTCCGCGCCGACCTCGCCGCCGCCCGCGCGGCTCATCGCACGCTCCCACCCGGCATTCTGGAATCCTACGCGCGCTCACTTGCCTCCACCGGCCAGCTCGCCGCCGCCACGCCCATCCTCGCCGAGGCCGCGCGCGCCCGCCCATCCGACGCCCATCTGCAGGACGAACTCGGCACCCTCTGCGCGCTCCGCCACAACTGGCCCGCAGCCGAAGCCAGCTTCCGCGCCGCCATCACCGCTCAGCCCGATCTCGCCGTCGCCCATCTCCACCTCGGCTCCGTCCTCGCCGCCGAAACGCGCCCCGACGCAGCTGCTGAGTGGCTCGAAGCCGCGCAGCTTGCCCCCGACAACGGAGCCATTCAGTTTGAAGTTGGCAGTTCGCTCGCGCAATCGGGTCAGGATGCGCAGGCTCTGCCCATCCTTCAGCGCGCACACACGCTGCTCCCCGCGTCCCCTCAGGCAGCCTCGCAACTCGCCGCCGTCCTCCAGCGCCAGGGCCAGCTCGCCGCCGCCATTCCGCTCTTTCAGCAGGCGCTCGCCGCCCGTCCCGACGACCCCGACACGCTCATTAACCTCGGCATGGCCTACACCCAGCAGCAGCAGGCCAAATCCGGCATTCCCTACCTGCGCCGCGCCATCGCCCTCGCGCCCACCAACGCCATGGCTCACCAGAACCTCGCCGCCGCCTTTATTCAACTCAACCAGATCGACGACGCCGTCACCGAACTCAAAGCCGCCCTGGTCCTCAATCCCGACTCGCCCGAACTGCACTACAACCTCGGCCTCGCCTACAAAATGCAGGACAACGCCGACGCCGCCATCCCCGAACTCGCCGCCGCCGAAAAGCTCAACCCGCAAGCCTGGGAGCCGGCCTACGTCCTTGGACTGCTCGATCTTCAGGAGGGCCGCTACACTGACGCCGAGCCGCAGCTCGAACTCGCCCTCAAGGCCCATCCCGACAACGGCGAAGGCTGGTCCATGCTCGGCAGCGTCTACAGCAAGCTCAACCAGCTCCCACAGGCACAATCCGCGCTCGAGGAGGCCATCCGCCAGATGCCCGACGCCTCCGACGCTCACCTGCTCCTGGCCACCGTCTACATGGACGAGCACAAACCCGACCTTGCCATCGCCCAGCGCAAACTCGCCGCCGCGCTCATGCGCGCCCACATGAATGAGCAGCGCGCCCTCGTCGCCACTCACTCCGGCAACGCCCTGCTCGCTCAGGGCAAGCTCGACCAGGCCGCCACCGAATTCCGCAACGCAATCGGCTTCGATTCCACCTACGCCGACGCCCATCGCGGCCTCGCCGCCGTCTACCAGCGCCAGGGAAACATCACACAGGCCGCCATCGAAGCCTCGCTCGCCACCCGAGCCGCCAACACAGCAGCCAGCCCGGCCACCAATTCCGCTTCGCCTCAACCGTAA
>JAEHJW020003504.1_pt1 | contig 43812 bp, 68 predicted proteins | sample 9271431 | NCBI WGS metagenome assembly JAEHJW02
GCGATTGCCGCGAGCGCGACGTCGAGATCGGCCTCGTCAACTGACACCATGACGCTCATTTGAACTTCCTCCGGTTATATCTTTCGTTCGCCTCGCTCACCGCGCCGATGACCGCACCGATTGCGAACACCAGCGCGCCGAGCAGCGTCACGAGGGACGCGGCGGACATGGATAGATGCGTCCATGCGTAGGCGATGGTCATGACTGCTCCCTCGCGCGCTTCGCCGCTTCGAGATAGCGGTGATGTGAGCGCCGGGCTGCTCGCACCCACAGGCTCCGCGTGCCGCCTAGGTTGCAGCGGGCGAGGCTCAGGTACGCGATGGTCTGCCCTGAGTAGCGACCAGCGGCGAGCAGGTCGGCATCGCGCCACGTTTGAACTACGCCGCGCATTACCGCGTGACCTTGTAGCCGAGCCGCTTGGCGAGCGCGTAGGTGACGAACCCATCGCCATCGCACACCGAACACGGGCTGATCTCGTCGCGCTTGTCGTACCGACCGGGCTGCGAGAATTCGATCTGCCGCCCATCGCACGCGGGGCACACGATGTTGCAGCAGTCGTCGCACACGTATTCGCGGCTCCAAACGTCGCAGGAGCAGATCGCGCACTCGCCGGTCGGGGGAGTCTCGTCCCGCTCGCGCGGGGCGTGTTCGTCGAGTTCCATGTCAGGCTCCTTTGATCACTTCGAGAAATGCGATAAGCGCGCGATACGTGCGCGCGTATTCGTTGTCGCCGTGCGTATCGGCAACTGCGCGGAGGAATTCGGCAACCGTGCCGCGGAAGCACCCTGTGGCGATGCTGTTATCGGATCTCGTCCAAGTGAGAAAAGCCTCGCGAGAGCCGATCGGGCCAATTAGCGCGTAATCCCGCGAGCACGAGACCCGCGCGTTGCCGTAGACCAGCGCGTCGCCGGAGACCCGCGCGTTGCCGTAGACCAGCGCGTCGCCGGAGACCCACGCGTCGCCGTAGACCCACGCGTTGCCGGAGACCCGCGCGTTGCCGGAGACCCGCGCGTTGCCGTAGACCCGCGCGTTGCCGGAGACCTGCGCGCTCGCTTCCACGAACGCGCTATCCGCGACCCATCCGCCGCCGTTAACGTGCCGGTGGGCGGGGACTGGCCCATCACCGAAATCAAACGTGAGGGGGGCGTGTTCGTCGAGTTCCATGATTAGTTCCTCGCAAGGATCGAATAGAGTCGCGAGGCAATGCGGTTCGCACGCGCGCCCTTGAAGCTGCGCGGCGTGTACTGCATCGCGTGTTGGGTGCAGCGCGCCCAGAGCATCAGCGCGCGGGTGAGGTAGGGGCGTTTCATTGCTGCTTCTCCGGTGACCATGGGAAGCAAATTACAACAGCCGGTTGCGGATGTCAACAACCGCGAGTTGTATTTTTATTGTTGCGATGCCGGGGGGGGGGTGGTAACTATTGGTCAACCTGGTTTGTGCTCGGCGTTTTGCACAAACCCAACGGCAGACGGGAGTGGACCAAAATGATAAGGATGCTCGCTATCCGGCTCGCGCCCCTCGTGGGACTGATCGAGGGGGCGAAGCACGGCTGCTTCCGGCTGCGGTGCCTGCTTGAGCGGAGCTTACTTTTTCGACGGGATCGGATCGCCGCCTGGCGATTCCGAGGGCGTCGGTTTTACGTCCTGTTTGTTTGGCGCGAGGCCGGCTTTAAAGGCGGCGAACTCGATTAACTCGGCCCGCGCTGCGGGCGGCATCAAAGGCCATATATCCCCGAGAGCGGCGGCGAGCTCGTCGCCGGGTTTCCCCAATGTCGGGACGATGCGCCCGTCAAGCAGCGCGCTCGCGTCCACGCGCAATAAGCGGCCCAATAGGACGGCGTTCTGCTGAGAGGGCAGCGACTCACCGCATAGCCACTTGCGCGTCCCCTGCTGGCTTATGGTAAGCCCCAGGCGGTGCAGCGACCGACTCAGCCACTTCGCCCGACCCCAATCCTCGGGGCAGCCCTCGATCTGATCGAGACGCTGGTTTAGCGCGCGCGCGAATCCGTCCAAAACGCCCACCTGTGACATGGGCCGAATTATCGGTCTTTCGCAACCAATAATCGGTAGTTGACAATTTGCAACCGAGAGTTGTAAAGTCGCCATATGAGCGCAATCCTAAAGGCAATCGACAAAGCGGGTGGGATAGCGCCGCTCGCCAAGTCCCTCGCGGTTTCCTATCAGGCTGTCCAGCGCTGGAGGAACCAGGACCACGTTCCCGCCGAGCGCGTGCTCGCGGTCGAACGCGAGACCGGCGTGCCGCGTCACGAACTGCGCCCCGATCTTTATCCACGCGAGAACTGACAGCCGTAAGCCATGAGCTCCGACGTTGACCTCGGGGTTAAGGTCGATCCAGAGGTTTTGGTCGCTGTAGATACGATCGCGCATCACCACGGCCAATCTCGGGCGGACGTCGTTCGCAACGCCCTTCAATGCGTGGTCGACGGCGAGATATCCCGTGCGCATGCGTCCATCAAACTACTCGACGAGCTCAAGCGCAACGGGATCGCTGTCGGACCCGATCCGGACGAGCGCCGGAAAGGCAGCCACAAGTGACCGACTCCGACGCCGCGCTCGAGCGCCAGATCGCCGACGCACACGCCGCAATGCTCTCAGCCGACACCGAAGAACAGCGGCTCGTGCTGTTCGCGCGCATGGCGCAGCTCGTCGCGCAGCGGACGCCGGAGCGGGTCGCGGAGATGGAACGACAGAAGGGACTAGCCTGAATGTACGGGAAAGTTTTTGCTCGGCTGTTCGACGGCACCCTCCACGGTAAATTCGAAGCGGCCGCGACATTCATGGCGATGATCGCTATTGCGGACCAGGATGGCGTTGTAGACCTAACGTTAACTGCGTTAACAAGTCGCACGGGTTGGCCCGCCGACGTCATCGAAAAGGGTATCCGAGAGCTGGAGGCTGACGATCCCTATAGCCGCACCCCGGACGAGGATGGCCGTAGGATCATGCGCCTTCGAGACAATACCGAGTGGGGATGGCGGATCGTAAACTACGGAAAATACAGGGGAATTCGCAACGAGGTCGCGCGACGGGAGTACATGCGCGAGTACATGCGTAACAGACGTAAACAGAATGTTAGCAGCGTAAACGGCTGTAAACCTAAGTTAGCCCAAGCAGAAGCAGAAGTAATAAAAGACACCACCACAAAGCGGGAGCCAAAACGGAGGGCTTCACTTCCCGACGATTTCACCCTAACGCCAGAACGTCGCCAGTCGGCGCTCAAGCGTTACGCCGACGCCGATGTGGATTCGATGTTCGAGCAGTTCCGCGCGCATCACGTCGCTCACGGTTCAGTGATGAAATCGTGGGACGCGGCTTGGACGACTTGGCTAGGCAACGCCGCGAAATTCGGTTACCCGAAGGTTTCGAGGGACGTATGGGAATAGAAACCGTCCTTTCACGCCTTCACGGGGTCCGACGTTTACGTGAGGGGCGATGGGCCGCGAAATGTCCGGCCCACGAGGACCGCACACCCTCCCTCGCGATAGCCATGGGAAGGGACGGCCGGATTGTCATTCACGACTTCGGCGGCTGCGGGACCGACGCCGTGTTAGCAGCAGTCGGGTTAACGCTTAGCGATCTGTTCGCTGAACCGCTGACGCGCACCGCCAAGCATCCGGTGCGGCCGTTCACCGCGCAGGACGCCCTTGCTTGCCTCGCGCAAGAGGCTTCGATCGTCGCGATTTCGGCGAGTGACTTGGTGTTAGGGCAGCCGGTAGATGCGGACCGCCTTGCGATTGCTGCGGGGCGAATTGCAGCCGCGCTGGAGGGAATTTCGTGAGCGAGTCCATAGCCAAGATCGACGCCTATCGCGCGCGGCGCATGGGCGAAATGCTTGTCTCGGCCGATCAGGTCGCCTCCTTCACGCAGGAACCGAAGGATTTGCTTCTCGACCTCGCTGGGCTGGATGGACGCGAGTTGTTGAACCAGTACCGCGCCAAGAACGCGCAGTTTGCCTCCGCGCCGTTTGATCCCCCTGGCGACAAGCTGCGGTTCTATCCCGGCGGCGTAACGATTTGGAGCGGTCATCCTGGCGCCGGCAAATCGACCATCCTGCGCCAGTTCATCTGCCACACCCTTCATCGAGGGTCGTCGGTTTTCGTGGCGAGCCTTGAGGAAGATCCGCGCGATATCCCGATCGAGCTTGCAGCCACCGCTTGCGGTTGCGAGGAACCTAACGCGCATCAAGTGCAATGGCTGCTCGACGAATACCAGTCCCGTTTGCGCATCTGGTCAACGATCGGAATCGCTCGTCGCTCCGAGATGATTGGAGCGATTCAGTACCTTGCGGGGAAAGGGATCAGGCACTACGTCATCGACTCACTGATGCGCCTCGATGTAGCGACGGACAATACCGAGGCGCAGCGCGAGTTCGCTAACACTCTGTCCACGGTTGCGCGCATCAACGGCATCCACATTCACCTCGTCGCGCACCCTCGCAAGCCATCGAAGGACGCCGATACATCCGACCAGAACGAGGTCGGGGGCGCGAGGGAACTCATCGGGATCGCCGACAACATCCTGTTCATTCGGCGCCGAAAGGACCTGGTGCAGTACATGGACGCAGAGGTGACGCCCATGGCAATCACGATCAGCAAGCAGCGCAAGAACCGCGGCAAGTTGGGGTCAATCGACGGATGGTTCCATCGGAAATTTCGGCAGTTCTCGCACGACCAGTTCAGGGAGCAGCCCGCGCGTTACTTGCCGCCCGATGCGTTCGTGGAGTTGCGTGCGTGAAGTGGCAGCGGATTTCGCCGCTCTGCCTCGCCAGCGGCTTTTACCGCGTCGCGAAGGTCTGCGTAAACGGCGAATGGCTGTACGAGGCATGGCGGTGCGATGGGCATTCCAACGAGCCTCTTGGGATGCGGCTAAAAACCGCAGCCGAGGCGAAAACACTGTGCGAGGTGGACGATGAAGCGAGCCAAAGTCAAAGCGCGTGACGAGCAGATGCGCGCGCTCGCCGCATCGGGCAAGACCCGGCGCGAGATCGCCGAGGCGCTGGCGATGGATCACGGCTATACGTGCAGCCGGCTCCGTGTACTCGGCATCGACATTCCGCGCGGTAGGCCGACGCTCGCGTTCGAGCCGGCCCGGTCCGAGTCCGCGATTCTCGCCGACCTCGCGCGCCAGTTGGGCGCAGTGGTGCGTCGATGGGATCGCCGATTAGCGGGTGCGGCATGAGCGCGCGGGGAGCACCGGCCATCGTGCCCTACCGGGAGGCGAAAGCGGCCTTCGACCGCGAATACTGGACGCAGGCGTTAGCCGCTTGCGGTGGCAGCCGGGTAGACGCGGCACGCGCTGCCGGCATCAACCGCACGCACATCTGGCGCGTCATCCGCAGGTCCGGAGCGGCGCCGATTCGTCCGCAGAAGCGCGGCAGATGGCAGGAGTTCGGCCTATGAGCAAACGCGAGGAAGTGCAACGCCTTACCGCCAGGCTCGCGCGGCAGAAGGCCAAGAACACCGCGCTCGAGGCGAAGGTCGCGACGTTGAATGGCCATCTCACCGCGATCATCCCGACCGTCCGATCCCTGCTCGACGACAACAAGCGGCTGCGGATCGAGAATCGCGATCTCACGCAGCACAAGCGGACCTTGGTCGAGTACATCGAATCGGCGAGCGGCGGACGGTGACCTACGCACGGAAACGTGATCTAGCGCACGCGCAGATTGTGGCCGAACTGCGGGACGCCGGGTTCTTCGTTTTCGACATGGGCTCGGTCGGCCGCGGCTGTCCCGATTTGCTCATATCGCGCAACGGAATTGCCACGGTGGTCGAACTCAAGACCCCGAAGGGCCGTAAAACCGCCGCTGATCGTCTAGGCGCGGCGCAAAGGGCGTTCGTGTCCGCGTGGAAGGGTCCGCCTGTGATCGCCGCCTATACGGCTTCTGACGTCGTTTTCGATTTTGGCCTGTTGGTCAAACGCACGGGAGCATGGAAGTGAAATTTCCCCCATCTGCAAACGTGAACCTGTCGGCAATCGTGGCGCTGCTCGTCGTCCTCGCGCCAATCGTCGCCGCGATCTACCTCGTCGTCGTGACGATGGGCGGCAAGTGAACGAGCCGGACGAGGAACCGCTCCTATCCGGTCAACTCGGCATGGAGCGCATTCACTGCGGATGTTGTGGCGAGACGACGCTGCACCACCACGGGCGATGTGTGCATTGCCTCAACATCGTCACGCCGGCCAAGCTCGCACCGCGAAAACGCCGCGTAGTCGATCCGCGCAAGCACCGTATTTGCGAACACTGCGGACGCCCTTTCGTCGTGCGTTGGGCCGGTTCGGAGCAGCAGCATTGCTCTCGGAGGTGTCGGTGGGATGCGAAACGAGCGGCGAAATTGGAAGCAAAACAAGGGGAAGGCGCATGATCGGATGGATACACGAGGGCTGTAAGCATTGGGGCTGGCAGATGCGGCTGTTGTACCTCGGCAAGGACGGATGGCCCTCTCGCGGGGTGTTGGGCAAGATGATCGAGGACGGTGCGTTAGGTGCTTCCGCGAGCCGCTTCATGCAGTTCTTTCCGGAGTGCCTGGACGCCGACGCGCTCAAGTACAACGTCGCGATCAAGCGGCTCTCGGAGCGGGATCGCGAGATTCTGTTCATCGACTACGCGGTAATCGGCAAGTCGAAGATCAAGGCCGCGCGCATCGGCATAGCTCCCAGAACTTATTTCGACCGCCGCGATCAGGCGCAGCTGCACCTCATGGGCGTCCTTGCCGCCGACAATCCGCACAAAATAGGCCAAATCAGTGCAGCACAAAATTATAACGAACTGGCACTATGTCGGGCATAGCTGGGTTTCCGCCTAACTGAAACCCACCCCACATTCCCCCTCCAGCCGCCTACGGGCGGCTTTTTTTCGTCGATGATGCGTTAAAATAAGCGGGGCCGCGAAGTGTTATCAGCGCTGCGCGGCCCCTAACCAACATCACCTGTACAAGAGGTTCTGATGGCTGACGGCAATTGTAGGCCACCTTCCACGGCTGGCGAAGCAAGGGCGCGCGGACTCACTCGGTTCTTTACTGGTAAGCCATGCAAGCGCGGGCACGTAGCCGAGCGATATGTCTGCGCTCGCAAATGCGTCCTTTGCCAAGACGTGGCATCCGAAAAATGGGCTAAAACCCATCCAGAACGGGCATTGCGGCTTCGGCGGGCACGGAGCGCGCGGTTCCACCGCAGCGCGAAAGGCATAGCTTCAACCAATCGCTACCGGGCGACAGACAAGTACGCCGCCAAAGTTGCGCGGCATAACGGATCAGCGGCCCACAAGGCGAGAATGTCGAAATGGTGGAGGGAGAATCGCCCCAAGGCTAACGCTTATTGGACGCAGCGGCGAGCCGCGAAGCTGAGCGCTACCCCAAGTTGGAATAATTCATTTTTCGTTGAGCAAGCCTACGAGCTTGCAGAGTGGCGAACTCAGATCACAGGCATTCGCTGGAATGTCGATCACATCGTGCCCCTTATCTCACCAAAGGTGTGCGGACTGCACGTCCACGCGAACCTTCAAGTAATTCCAGAAGCCGCCAACTTCAGGAAGAGCAACAAACACTGGCCGGACATGGCCTAGAGGGAGAGTTGAAATGTTGATGCAAATTCGCAAGCTCGCATTAGCGGCATTGATGTTCTCCGCCATATGGATCGGCACGCCCGACGCAAACGCGAGCCCGCAATACGCAGTCGTTCACCGCAACAACGCGATGTCGGACCTCGTGACCGCTCTCGGTGGCACCGGGTATCTCATGATCGTCACGGGCGCGCAGCCGGCGAGCGTGGCGACGGCGGACACAGGAACCGTGCTGGTGGCGCTGCCGCTCTCGGCGACTGCTGGCACGGTGTCGGGTGGCGTTCTCACGATGAACGCGATCACGAGCGAAGCGGCTACGGCTGCCGGTACGGCAGGCCATTGGCTGCTGTGCACCACGTCATCGGCAGCGAACTGCGAGGCGGTCTCGAGTACGACCCGCATCGCGCAAGGGTCAGTCGGTACGTCGGGTGCGGATCTCAACTTCCCGTCGGTCGCGTTCACGATTGGAGAGACGATCTCGGTCTCGTCGTTCACGATCACCGCGAATGGAGCCTGATATGCGCGCACTTCGCATCCTCGCCGGCCTGATCTTCGCGTGCGTCGCCTCGGTCGCTTTGGCCGGTACCGCGACGCTTTCCTGGGTGAACCCGACGGCCTACACCGACGGCTCGGCCCTGACGCTCGCCTCGGTGAACGTGTACCGGGCGACTTCGGCAAGCGGTCCGTGGACGAAGATCGGCTCGGTGGCTGAGTCCGCCACCACGCCGGTCACGACCTGGACCGACGCGACGGCTGTCGCCGGCACGACCGAGTTCTATTACGTGACCGCGCTCGATGCCGCTGGCAACGAGTCGGCGCCGTCCAATACCGCATCGAAGGCGATTCCGCCCGCGACGCCGAACGCGCCGACCGGCTTGCAGATCACCGGAGCGACGGGATGACGCTCTCGATCTCGTGGGTAGCTCCCTCGCTCAACACCGACGGCACGCCGGTCAAGGCCGGCGAAATCACCAGCTACGAGTTGGGCGTCCGACCCGCGAGCGGGACGCCTGGCGTGTATCCGCTCACCGCTCCCGCTGCGACGATGGCCGACGCGCCGGCTGCGCTCTCGAGCTTGAAGCTCGTCGTCGGCGACTACTTCGGCGCGGTTCGTGCGCTCGGCCCGGTCGATTCGCCGTGGTCGGCTGAGACGCCGTTCGCGGTGATGCCGGTCCCGCGTGCGCCGGGGGATTTTCGGATCGTGTTGACGGTGGCGAATGCCTAACTACGCGGCACTCAAGACCGCGCTCGCGACTGGCGGCGCATACGCCGGCATGACCGACGCCCAAGCGATCGCGGCCTGCAACGCGGCGACCGTCCCGCAGCCGCTTGATGTCGCGATGTCGGACGCGCTCGCTGACTTCGCGCTCGGCGGCTTGCTGCCGACGATCAAGGGTTGGGCGACGAATCCGCCTCCGATTGCGGGCGCCGTGACCGCGCAGGCGTCGAACGCCGCGCAGACGTTCGGGCTGATGGTCGGACCCCCGCCGTTGTTCGACAGCTTGCAGTTCTCCGACCCGACGAAAGCCGCTGCGATCAACGCGCTGATATCGGCGCTCGTTTCGGCAGGTCTTATCCCGGCAGCCGCCGCTCAGACGATTGGCGCGCTCGCGCAGACGCTCGTTTCCCAGGCATCGCTCTGGGGCTGGCCGGGCGGCATCATCGAGAATGACCTCGTTGCCGCGAGGGCGGCGTAATGGCAAACACCGCCATTTGGAATGCCGCGCTCTCGTATGCGACCGCACTATCCACCGAACTGAACGCGCTCGCCGCTGGCTCCACGGCGGTCGCTGCTACGGCGATCGACAACACCACCAATCTGATGACCGACGGCTTTGTGTCGGTGAGTCTGCCGACGCTTGCCACCGGGACCGGTACGCCGTACCTGTCGGTCTACCTGCTGCCGTTGAACCAGGACGGCACGACCTACGGTGATGGGACGGCGAGCGGTACCGTTGCGCCGGGAGCGGCCTATTTCGTCGGCAACATCACCTGGGCGCCGTCGCGAGCGTCCGGGACTCAGACCGGCTCGGTCTACATCGGGCAGATCCCGCCGACGAAGTTCGTGCTCGCGGTTACGAATCAGATTGGCAACGCGCTGGCCGCGACCGGCAACATCGTCGCGTTCGCCTCTGACAAGATCAACCTGAACGGGTAATACCGCCATGGCGTATATCGCCAAAAAAGGCGGCTGGCAGCCGAATCAGGTTCCGGAGGGACCGATAGAACTCAACTGGGCGCACCCGCTCAGTTTCGGACTCGTCGGCTTCTGGCCGCTGAATGGCACGCTCGTTGATCTGGTAAAAGGCAATAATCTCGGAACATACGCAGCCGCCACGTTCGTCGCTGGTTCTGTTGGGCCGCTGCTCACGCGCACGCAAACAGCGAGCGGTGGCAATACCGCCGTCAAGGCGCCGATCGTTGGAACCGGCGCGCTGTCGATCTTCACTAATTTCTCGACCGCGATCACCGGCGCTCAATATCTTGGGTGTTGGGGAAATTCAGGAACGGCTGGCCAGTGGATATCGCTCAGTTGCGAAACCGGCGTTCTCTACACTCGACACATTGGCGGCATCACAGCGTCCGGTGGCACGGGTTTCAACAACGGAGTGATCCGCTCTTTTGGCGTCTCGAAGCCGGCAGCCACCGACGTCAGTGGGATTCAGATCTACGGGGATGGCGCCGCGCTAGGGATGACCTACGCGGGAACCGGCACCACGATCAACTTGGGATCCGGCGCCGCGCTGGAGGTGGGGACTACCTACAACGTCGGCTACTCGGGGTCGCTCTCGGGCTTTCGCGTCTACGACCGCGTCCTTTCCGCCGCTGAATTCGAGTGGCTGAACGCCGAGCCTTGGATCATGGTGCGCCCGCGAAGTCCGAGGCGCGTCTATTCGCTTCCTCCGGCGAGCGGTGCGACAGGCTCCGCTGCGATCACCGAAGCATCCGACACCGTATCGGCGGTGGGCGCGCTCATCGTCGCCGGCACCGCTGCCGCGAACGAAGCGGCTGATGTAGTCGCGGGAGTTGGGGCTGAGAGCGTTACCGGCACCGCAGCGGTTGCCGAAAGCGCGGATGTCGTCGCCGGAGCTGGTGCAGCGGGAGCGGTTGGCGCTGCGGCCATCGCTGAGCCGGCAGATGTTGTCGCCGGAACGGGCGCGCAGTCTGTCGCTGGAACGGCTTCGATTGTCGAGCCTTCCGATGCGGTGGCGGCAACAGGCGCGCAGAGCGCAACTGGCACCGCTGCGATTGCGGAAGGCGCCGATACCGTCGCCGGGACTGGTACGGCTGGCGATACCGGATCGGCAGCGATAACCGAGGGCGCCGATGTCGTCGCGGCCACTGGCGTACAAGCCGCCACAGGCACAGCGGCGGTCAGCGAAGCCGCCGATGCTGTTTCAGCCACTGGCGCCGAAGCGGTCACAGGGACCGCAACTGTTACCGAAGCGGCTGATACGGTCGCCGCGAGCGGCTCAACCGGGGGCGGTGGTGTAGCCGCGATCGTCGAGCCGGCTGATTCGGTAAGCGCAGCCGGTGCGCAGGCAGTCACCGGATCGGCAGCGGTAGCGGAGGCGGGGGATCAGGTTACAGCTGCTGTTGCGCAAGGCGTCAGCGGGACCGCTGCAATCGTCGAAGCCGCCGACGCCATTGTCGGGTCTGGCGGGCAAGACGTTTCTGGAACAGCGGCGGTTGTAGAAGCGGCAGATATTGCTTCGGGCTCCGGGTCCACGGCGGAAGCTGGCGTCGGCGCCGTAGCTGAGCGCGCGGACAGTGTTGCAGCGGTCGGCGCAACAAGCGGCAAAGGATCGACAGCAGCGCCGGCCGTTGTGCTCGCCTTTTCGGCGCATCGCCAGCGCCTCGAGAGCGGCGCAGTGGCGACTCCGCGCGTCATCGGAAATTCGGTATCGAGGCGCCTCAATATCTCATACGGCAGCCCCAGGCGCCTCGAGAGCGGCGCAGTCGCCTGGCAGTGAGAGGACACGATGACTCAAAGCACGACGCCGCAAACGGCCTACCGAACCAAGCTCGCCGCCGGCAATCTTCCCTACGAGATCGACGTCGGACAGGACTCGGTCATCGAATGGGACGATGCACTGTCGATCGCCGCGGCTGGCGTCGTTCGGCCGACTCAGGCCAATGCGACCGGGTTCGTGTATCTCAACGGCGCAACCGCCGGGCAGACCGGCACGCTCGAACCGGCATGGCCGACAACGAGCGGCGGCACCGTCACGGACGGCTCGCTCACCTGGACCGCAGCAGCACCGCCGGCAGTCGGTCAGGACACGATTGCGAGCGCGACCTGGACTCAGGTATCGCCGCCGGATAGCGCGCTCACGATCACCAGCGAGACGAACACGAGTTTAGTCGCGAGTGCATTCATCGGCGGCGGAACCTCTGGCAGTGTGTACGAAATAGAAATCCTGGTGACGATGCGCTCCGGCGCCATTTTTCCGTACCTCCTGATCCTGACGATCCTGTAGGCCGGATCGACCGAGTGAGCAGCGCGTACTACCGCACCGCGCACTGGCGAGCTCTGCGAGCCGAGTGCATTTCTCGAGACGGCGGACGATGTACGGTCGTCGGTTGCGGAGCGCCTGGCCGGGTGGCCGATCACATCGAGACCCGACCGAACCTGCCACACGCCACGGAGGCGGATCGGCTCGAGAACCTGCGAACGCTGTGCCTATCACACGACGCTCAGATCAAAGAGCGCCGCGACCGAGCGCCTGGCCGCAAGCAACAGGGCCGATTCCGCATCAAGGGATGCGATGCCGGCGGCTGGCCGCTCGATCCGAGCCGACAGCGATGACCGCACAGCATCAACTGCGAGTGTTGTCGCAAAGCAACGACGTGCTGCTCGCTCGCAACGGTAGGGGGTTTCGCGGTGCAGCAAGGGAATATCGTTCGACCGTGTGGTGCAAATATTCGCAGCGCCGCGAAATTGGAACGGAAGGCTAAAAGGCATGAAAGGCAGGAAACCGAAGCCTTCGCACCTCAAATTGGTGCAGGGCAACCCAGGAAAGCGGCCGATCAATGCGTCGGAGCCTCGTCCGGCTCGAGCGCGGCCGAGTGCGCCGGCTCACATCAGCGACAAGGCTCGCGAGATTTGGGTGTACGTGTGCGACGTGCTCGACGGGATGGGGATTCTGACCAAGGCCGACGCGATCGGCGTCGAGATGTTGTGCGAGGCGTATGCCGACAAGCTCGCGGCGCGCGAGTCCTTGGCGCTCCCGATCATGGGGAAGCGGCGCGACACGGGTGACGAGTACGTGATAGCCGCGGGCGGCGCGCGCACCTATCTCAGCTATGGGAAGGACGGCGTCATGGTGCGGCAGCGCCCCGAGGTCGCGATGATCTCGGACGCCGACCGGCGCATTCGCGGCTGGCTGGCGGAGTTCGGCATGACCGCCTCAGCGCGCACTCGGGTGAAGGGCGTCGGTGAAGAAAAGCCGGACGAAACCGACCGCTTCTTCGCGTAAGGATCCTCCCGATCCGGTCACGGCGTATGCGAGGGACGTCATTGCGGGTCAGGTTGTCGCGGGGCCGCACGTCAGGAATGCCTGTCGGCGTCATCTGCACGACATCAAGGACGGTCCGTCTCGGGGCCTGATCTGGAACGAGCCGACGGCCGAGGAGGTAGAGCAGGCGCGCAAGGCCAATCGCAAGCCGGAGGGCCCGGTTGCGCGTGTTTTCGGGTTCTTCCGCGAGGTGCTGCGCCTGGCGGGCGGCCAGTTCGAGGGATTGCCGTTCGATCTCGCGCCGTCGCAGCAGTTCATCGTCGGGTCGCTGTTCGGCTGGCGCCGGCAGGACGGCACGCGGCGCTTTCGGCGCGCGTATATCGAGATTGGCAAGGGTGCCGGGAAAAGCCCGCTCTGCGCCGGGATAGGCATGTACGGTCTGCTCTCCGACGGGGAGCCGCGCGCGGAGATTTACGCAGCCGCCGCGAAGAAGGACCAGGCGATGATCCTGTTCCGGGATGCGGTAGCGATGATGCGCCAGTCGCCCGCTCTCGATCAGCGGCTGACCGCCTCCGGCGGCAATCCGGTATGGAACATCGCGGACCTTTCGAGCGCGTCGTTCTTCCGGCCGATCTCGAGCGAGGACAGCCAGTCCGGGCCGAGGCCGCACTTCGCGCTCTGCGACGAGGTGCATGAGCACAAGAACGGCACCGTGATCGAGATGCTGGAGCGCGGTTTCAAGTGGCGCCGGCAGCCGCTGCTCGTGATGATTACGAACTCGGGTTCCGACCGGAACTCCGTGTGCTGGCAGGAGCACCAGCACGCGGTGCGGGTTGCGGCCGGCACGATGGCACCGGATGACTCTGCGACCTACGTCGGCGAGGTGATCGACGACGAGTCGTTCAGTTACGTCTGCGCGCTCGACAAGGGCGACGATCCGCTGACGGACCCGAGTTGCTGGGTGAAGGCGAACCCGCTCCTCGGAGTGACGGTCCAGGAGGACTATCTCGCGAGCGTGGTACGGCAGGCGAAGGCGATTCCGGGAAAGCTGAACGGCATCCTTCGGCTGCACTTTTGCGTCTGGACGGACGCGGAGCAGGCATGGATCGGGCGTCCGGCGCTCGAGTCGGTGCTGGCCGATTTCGACCCGCTCGAGCACGCCGGCAAGCCGGTGACGATCGGCGCGGACCTCTCCGGGTCACAGGATCTCACGGCGCTCGGATTCTGCGTGCGCACCGGCACGAAAACGGTGCAGCGCGCGGGCCGCGCTGGTGATCAGGAGACGGTGGAGCTTCCGACCTACGACGCTTGGGTCGAGGCGTGGACGCCGCGGGACACTCTTGCGGAGCGCAGCCTCCGGGATCAGGCGCCATACGAGGTTTGGGCAAAGGGCGGCTGGCTCAATGCCGTTCCGGGACGGATTATCCGGCTCGATTTCGTCGCAGCGCGGATTGCGGAGGTGAGCGCTGAGTACCAACTCGTGACGCTCGCCTATGACCGCTACTCATACCGCAAGCTCGAACAGGAGCTCGGCGACATCGGCGTGACGGTCCCGCAGAAAGAGCATCCGCAGGGCGGCATCCGGCGCGCGCGCCCGACACCGGAAGAGGTCGAGGAGGCGAAATTGCGCGGCGAGGAGCCGCAGCCGGGCCTCTGGATGCCGGGATCGGTCGCGGCGCTCGAGGCGCTGATCCTGGAGGGACGGATCCGCATCCGGCGCAGCCCGGTGGTTATCTCCGCGATGATGTCGGCGGCGGTCGAGCATGACGCATTCGACAATCGGTGGTTCTCGAAGCGCCGAGCGGTCAATCGCATCGACGCGCTCGTCGCTCTTGCGATGGCCGTCGGCGCGGCCGAGGTGATGCCGGCTCAAGTGCGCACCTCGTCTTACGAGCGGCGTGATCTTCTGGTTCTCTGAGGTGCAAAACGTGGCAGGAAAACGCAACCAGAACGCGCAGAGCGACGATGCGGAGGTCGAGGCCCTGCGGACCGAACTGCGCGGCGCGCGTGAACTGCTCGCGGGGCGCGTTCCCGGCGCGTGGCGCGGGATAGCGGCTTCGTTCGTTCGCCGGCTGCCGGAATTGTCGCTCGACGGCCTTGGGTTCTTTGGGGTGGGGGCCACGGCTTACGGCGCGGGCCTCGTCTATCGCCCCGCGGGCTTCATCGTATTCGGCGCGCTGTGCATCGCGATAGCGGTTCTCGCGGGACGTGGCCGATGACGCTCTTCGGCAGGGTTGCGCAATCGAGCGTCGAGCGGTCGGTAGCCGGGACGCCGAGCTATTCGATGATCCCGCCGCTCGGGAGCGTGCAATCGGCCTCTGGATTGCTCGTCTCGCAGGCGACTGCGATGACGGTGAGCGCGGTGCATCGGGCGGTCTCCGTGCGTGCGCAGGACGTGGCGCGGTGCCAGCCGTCGATCCTCGCGACTTTGCGGGACGGGACGCGCAAGCGCCTGCCGGCGAAGGAACATCCCGTCGCGCGACTCCTGGAGCGACCGAACCGGGTGCAGACCTGGTACGAGTTCATGCGCGACATGATGGTCGCGTTCCTGCTGCGCGGAAACGCTTATGCGGCGATCCTGCGCGACAGCAAGGGCAATCCGACGGAACTCGTCTGGATCAACCCCGATGCCGTGATGGTGCTCGAATCGACGGACGGCAGCTGGTTCTACAACGTGAACCGCATCGGCCTCTTTCAGATCGCGATGCTGAAGGACTTCCCGGTGGCGATCCCGTCCGAGGACATCCTGCACCTTCGCGGGATCAGCTTCAACATGCTGGTCGCCGCCTCGACGATAGGTCTCGCGCGCGATTCGATCGGCCTCGGGATGGGGCAGAACCTGCAAGCCTCCCGATGGGTGAACAACGGCGCGCGGCCGTCGGGCGTTCTCACGACCGATCGGCAGTTGACCGAACAGACCGCGAAGCGGTTGAAAGCGCAGTGGGACGAGTTCCAATCCGGGGTGCAGAACACCGGCCGCACGGCGGTCCTCGAGGAGGGCCTGAAGTGGCAGCAGTTGCAACTTAGCGCGGTGGACATTCAGTTCGTCGATCAGCAGCAGCTGAACATTCAGGACATCGCGCGGTTCTTCGGGGTTCCGCCGCGGAAATTGATGCAGCCTGGCAAGGCCGAACGCGGCAATGCCGTGATCCAGGAAGATCAGAGCTACGTCAACGAGACGGTCGCGCCCGATTTGACGATGCTCGAGCAGAAGTTCGAGCGCGTTTTCGGCCTGACCGACGAGGGCCTGCGGATGGATTTCGACGAGACGTCGCTCCTGCGCGCCGATCCTCAGACCCGCTACAACATCGGCCGCATCGGCGTTCTTTCCGGGCTGATCTCGCCGAACGAGTGGCGCACGAGCGAGAGCCTGCCGCCGGTCGATGGCGGGGATGAGGTCCGTGCGCCGGTGAATCTCGCGGCGCTCGGCAGCGATATGACCGGGACCGCTCCGGACGGCGCGGGGCGCCCTCCGGCTGGCGAAGAGCCTCCCCCGACGGTCGCGAATGAGGGCGGCAGGACGTCCTTGCGCGTCATCGGGCGCACCAAGAGGGAAACCAAGTGAATGTGAAGAAAATCCGTGCATCCGCCGCAGTTTCTGCGGAGCAAACGGCGGAAAACCGCACGAAAGTGATCGCCTCGACGAACGAACTCGCGCGGGACGGCCATGTGGTCGAGCCGGCCGGCATCAAAACGGCGAATTTCCTGCGCAGTTCCTCGATTCTCTTCAACCACAACTCGGAACACCCGGTCGCGACGCCAGTTTCGGCGTCTCTCACGAACGGCGGCGACCAGTTGGAGGTTGAGATCGAGTGGCCGCCCTCCGGGACGTCCTGCAAGTCGGACGAAGTGCGAAATCTCGTGAAGGCCGGAGTAATCCGAGCCGTTTCCATCGGCTTTCTCCCGACGGAGGTCGAGCCGCTTGACCCGAAAGACCCGTGGGGTGGTCAACGGATCATCGAATCCGACCTCCTCGAACTCTCATTCGTCGGCGCACCAGCCGACACAGGAGCGGTTGTGACCCAACGCAGTGAAGGATCCTCAGATTGGAAGTGCGGGACTTCGCGCACGCTTCCGATCGACGACTCGGACACCTGGGATGGCCCGGAGGCCGAGAAATCCGTGTTCGAGTGGGCCGGTGGAGATGATTTCGACCCGGCCAAGGCGCGCAAGGCGTTTCTGGCCTATGACGCATCGAAGCCGAAGCTCAAAGGCTCCTACAAGCTCCCGATCGCGCACGTCGTGGGCGGTCGTCTCAAGGTTCCGAAGGGCGCGATCCGCGCGGCTGCCTCGCGGCTGCCTCAGACCGACATTCCAGAGAACTGCAAGGCGGAAGCCCGCGCGGTCCTCGATCACTACGAGGAGAAAGCAGAGATGGGTAAGCATGACGGCGACCGCTCGCACAGCGCGAGAACTCGGCGCCTGACGAAAGCCGAGAGCGACCACGTCCGAAGCGCCCTGCGCCACCACGAGCGCGCGACGGCGCATCACAAGGCGCTCGGAGATCACCAGCGAAGTGCCGGCGATCACCTAGAGGAAGCGCGCTCGGCGCACGAGAAGGCGCGGGCCTCGCACGACGACCTCGGTGAAGCGCTGGAAGCGGCCCGAAGCGAACCCGAGCGCGCCGCGGAGCACATCGAGCGCGCGATCAAATTGCACGGCGCGGTGGAGAAGCACCACCGGGCGGTCCGCGAGGCGCACGCCGACGTCGCGGGCGCTCACGAGGATGCGGAGAGTTCGCACGACGATCTCGGGCGCTCTATCCGCGCAGCGCACGAGTCGGTGAAGAAGCTCGCGGGCGACGAAGTTCCCGGCGACGAGGACAACGCCAGCGGCGAGGACGGCGACTCGGACGACGTCCAGGTCTCGAACGGCACCGAGCAGGATGCCGGCGAGAGTCGCAGTGCCGCGTGGCGCAAGCGCCGCGCGCGGCTGCTGGAGATTTCGGCGCCCGTCTAAGGGCGAGAGTTTCGTTGATCCGGCCCCGCCTCGCGCGGGGCTTTGCATTTCTGGTTCCCGGAAATACGCCGCTCGCGCGGCGTTTTTCGTTTCTGGGGCCGCTCGCCATCGTAGCCCTTTGGCAAGGCACCCAAAGCGCCATGCGGCGCATGTAATTGGAGCACTCCATGCCCTCCGTCAATGAACTGGTGCAGCAGCGAGCGGCCGCTGTCGAAACCCTGAAGATTCTCGCCGCGAAAGACATCCTGAGCGCCGACGAACAGGCGTCCTGGGAGAACTCCGAGCGGCGCGTCGCGAATCTCGATGTCGAGATCCCGAAGGCGCGCGCGGCGCAGGCGGCGATCGCTGCCGGTGCCTCGCCGGTCTCCGGCCAGGAGCGCACTCCGCACCTCGAGAACGTGACCCGCGATCCGTACACGGACGAGGATTACGCGAAGCGGCGCGGTCTTGGCAATTCGCGCTCGCTCGTCATCGGCGCGATGGCGCGCATGTGCGGCCTCGCCGGCGGCAATCCGATCCTCGCGCGGCAGGTTGCGGCGCAGATGTATGGCGAGAGCCACCCGGTGACTCGGGCACTCGTGACCTCCGTCGGTTCGTCCGGCGGCTTCATCGTGCCGCCCGACTACTACAACGAGATCATCGAACTCCTGCGTCCGCAGGCGGTCGTGCGCTCGTCGGGTCCGCGCGTCATCCCGATGCCCCGCGGCACGATGACTCTGCCCGCGCAGACGGCCCCGGCAACGGCGAACTACGGGACCGAGTTGCAGAAGATCGCGTCGAGCCAGCAGACCACGGGCCAGATCGTCGCGAGCTTCAAGAAGCTCACCGCGATCGTGCCGGTGTCGAACGACCTGATGCGTTACGCGGATCCGGCGGCGGATGCGTTCGTGCGGGACGACCTGGTTCAGGTGCTCGCGCTGCGCGAGGATCTCGCGTTCCTCACTGGCGACGGCACGCAGGCGACGCCGATGGGCTTCACTGGGTTCGCGAACCGCTATGCGGTGAACGGCGGCGGCACGGCGGGCAGCTGGTTGAACACCGGCAACTCGACCGCAGCATCCGGCGGCAACTTCATCACGTCGAGCGAGACGTATACGCTCGCGACTGCGGCGGCGGAGCTCGGCGGACTCGCCAACAAGCTCGACACCGCGAACGTCCCGGAGACGAAGCGCGTGTGGTTCGGCCACCCGCGCACGTTCAACTATCTCTACAACGTGCAGAACTCGCTCGGCGTCTACGTGTACCGGGACGAGATGAACAACGGGAAGCTCCTCGGGTATCCGTTCAAGCGGACGACCCAGATCCCGGTGAACATCTACGACACGACCGGCACGAACACCGATTGCTCGTTCCTGATCGCGGCTGAGATGGACGAGGCGATGCTCTTCGACAGCATGTCGCTCGAGCTCGCCGTGTCCCGCGAGGGCATGTACCAGGACGGCAGCGGCTCGACGATCTCGGCGTTCCAGAACGATCAGACGATCATTCGCGCGATCGCGGAACACGACTTCCAGATCCGACACGACGCGGCGGTTGCCGTTCTCCAGTTCGTGCGCTGGGCGCCGGCGATCTCGTAACCGGGAGCGCTTGACGGGAAGCGGCCCGGAGCAATCCGGGCCGCTCCACTCTCACCTCTTTTTCACTTTCGGAGCATCTTATGAATCCCGTTACTCAGCACAATATCGGCGCGGTGGTTGTCGCTGCGTCGAGCGTCGTTCCGCAGGCGTCCGCTGCGCAGACGATCAGCGGCGCGACGATCGACCGCGAAAAGCACAGCATGGCGCTCTCCTGCGTGATGCACACGGTTACCGGCGCCGAATCCGGCGCACCGACGGCCGTGAGCGTCCAGTCAACCCTCCAGCATTCGCCGGATGGCACGACCTGGTCAAACTTCCTGTACGACGGCACGAATACCGCGCAGGGCGCGGCCATCGCTGCGGCGAGCACCGACCAGAACTATTCGGTCGATCTCGCGCTCGCGAATCGGTACCTGCGCGTCTCGACCGTCGTCGGGTTCACCGGCGGCACGTCGCCGACGATCGGCGTCTCGGCGAGCCTGATCCTCGGCGGCGAGAACACGCTCGCGGCGGTGTAATGAGCGGCGGCGTCCTCCGGGACGCCGCCTCTCCGCAAGGAGTCGGCATGTTGGTTACCGTAACGCTGCTTTACGACATGCGTCCGTGGCGCGCTGGCGACGATATTCACGTACCACAGGAACTCGCGGATGCGCTCCTGCGGAACGGTGAGGCGCGCGATCTGCGTCCGTTCGTCGAGCCAAACCAGAGCGCCGTGCAATCTCGCGCGGCTGAACCCCCGCGGCGCCCAATCCTGAGTCGGCGTCGCATTCACGAAAAGAGGGCGTAAATCATGGCAGACCGATACGCCGGTTCGGGTGATGATCTATTGGCACCCGCATCGCAGGCTGCGGCCGTCGTGCCGAGCAACACGGCAGCGCTTCCCTTCGCCTCCAAGCGGCTTTGGGTCGGAGGTGCCGGGAACGTGGCGGTCACGACCGTCGGCGGCTCGACGGTGACCTATACGGGAGTGCCGGCAGGCGCGTACCTGAACGTGCGCGCGCAACTGGTCCTCTCGACCGGCACGACCGCGACCAACATCGTCGCCGAGTACTGATTCGATGGCCGTCGAGACCATCGAAACGGTGCTCGTGCCGGCCTCGATTGCGAGCGTCGATGGCGACAACGACGCAGACGATCAATCGACCGCGAGTCCGTATGACCTCACGGACCTCGCGACCGTGAAGGACGAACTCAATCTCTCGGCGACCGACACGTCGAACGACGCGTTCCTGGCTCGTGCGATCACGCAGGCGTCAACAGCGATCGCGAACTATTGCAATCGCGTGTTCGCGGTCGAGACGGTCCAGGACGAGATATTCATCCAGCAGGATGCATATCCATGGCAGACGCCGGGCGGCGTCTATCCGCTCCAGTTGTCGCGCTGGCCGATCGCGAACTCCGGGGTCGCTGGTTTCACGGGAAACACGCACTCGTCGCTGGTGATCGACAACGTATCGAGCGTTGCCGGAGTCGCGGCTGGATCGCTGATCTTTGCATCTGACGGGAGCATCCCGGCCGGGACGTCCATCGAAAACGTCGGCACGCGATCGCTCACCTTAAGCGCAGCGGCGACTGCGACGGAGGTTGCGGTCGGACTCAATACCGGCCTCCAGGTGATCCAGACATTGAGCGTGAACACGACTCAGACGCTCGTGTACGGAACGGACTACACGATCGACGCCGCGCGCGGGTGGCTGATCCGGCTGAATGCGTTCACCGGGATATCGGAGAAGTGGGAGGCGGTGCCGGTCACGGTAGTGTACCAGGGCGGCTATTCGGCGATCCCCGCGGACCTCACCGATGCGGTGCTGCGGCTCGTGACGGCGCGCTTCAAGTCGCGAGGGCGCGACCCGATGCTGGTCGATCAGTCGCAAGGGCCGAACCTGGGCTCGCAACGCTGGTGGGTCGGGACGGTTCCTGGCCAGAAAGGTCCGTGGCCGCAGGAAATACTCGGCCTGGTCGATCGGTATCGCGTGCCGATCGCGCTCTGATGGCTGTCGCTGTCGAAACCCGTGGAGCGCGCGAGATTACGCTGCGCTTCGATGCGTTCCCGGCGCAGATACACGCGAAGCTCGAGGAACGCATCGGCGCGCTGACTTCCGCGCTTCTCGAGCGGGTGCAGGCCGCGACTCCGGTGCGCACCGGGCGACTGCGCAGCGAGATCACTAGCCGCGAGTTCGGCGATAGCGAGAACCGGGTCGCGGGCTATGTCTCGGTCTTTGCGCCCGGCATCAAAGGCGAGTACGCGAAGGCCGCGACGCTCGAATATGGGACCGACAAGCCCCGGCGCATCCCGGATCACGGCGGCATCTTCCGCAGGCTCGGCCGCGGACAGAAGAGCGTCGAGAGCCATCTCACGAGGGCGGTGCATATCGACGCATTCCGGTATCTGCGCGGGCCGCTCGATGCAATGCGCGCCGAGATCACCGCATCGCTTGAAGCCGCGATCGCCGAGGCGGCGAATGCCGGGACGACACCATGAGAGCGTCACGCGAGACGATCATGTCGGCGCTCTTGAATGCGCTCAGCGCATCGGTGCGCACGACGTTCGCTGCGGACACGCAGGCGAACTCCGGCGTGTTGTCGAATCCGACCACGACCAGCGGCCTTTTTGTCGGTCTGCCGGTGTTCGGCGGCAGCATCCCGCGCGGCGCGGTGATTTCGAGCCTGTCGCCGCTCACCGTCTCGCTGCCGGCGACCGCGAACGCGCGGCAGGCGCATCTTGCGACCGGATTTCAGACGATCGGGCGACGGGTGATCCCGTGGAATCAGGTCAGCGCTCAGCCGGCGCTTTTTCTCCGAAGCATCGAGGAAGAACTCGACTATCCCGGAACGGTATTGCAGCGAATGACGATGAAGGCCGAGATCTTCATCTACAGCAATGCAGGATCGGACCCGGACGTCGTTCCCGAGACCGCGCTCAACAACCTGCTCGATGCAGTACAGAGCGCATTCGCACCGGATAGCCCGATGCAGATGTACACCCTCGGCGGTTTGGTCGAGTGGTGCCGGATCACCGGCAAGATCGTGAAGGATACCGGCGACCTTGACGGTCAGGCCGCCGCCGTCGTCGAAGTCGATATCACCGTTCCCTAGAGAGCCGTCCCGATCCGGGCCGCTCAACGCTCTCCGGCGTGTTGCCGGCGGCGACCTTTTACGTTCAATCCTTGGAGTGAACCATGTCGAACACGAACACCGTGCCGCAAGGTCTTTTCGGACCCGGCATTCTCTGGCTGACGCGGACCGATGTCGCGAACTCGACGCCGATCAACGTCGGGTTCTGCAACGAGTTCTCGACGGACCTGACCTACGAGACGAAGTCGCTCTTCGGTCAAAACCAGTTCGCGCTCCTCACGGCGCGCGGGACTGCGAAATCGACCGGCAAGATCAAGGCCGCGACGCTCTCCGGTCAGGCGCTCAACACTGCGCTCCTCGGCGGCATCTGGACGCCCGGCACGCAGTACGATGCAACGACGACCGCTGCGACGCCGATCCCGGCGACGCCATACACGATCACGCCGGTCGCGCCTAACACCGGCACGTTCAATCAGGATCTCGGCGTCGTGAATTCGACGACCGGAGAGCCGCTGACGCTGGTGGCATCAAGCCCGACAGCCGGCGAGTACTCGCACGCAGCGGGCGTCTACACGTTCTCCGCGGCGGACCAGACGGCGGGCGTTTCCGTGCTCATCAGCTTCGCCTACACCTACCTGACCGCGCCGGGTCAGTCGATGACGATCCAGAACGCGCTGATCGGCACCACGCCGACCTTCCAGTTGGACTACAAGACGACGACCTACGGCTCGACCTACTACCTGCGGCTATTCAACGCCATCGGGAGCAAGTGGGCGATGGCGCACAAGATCACCGACTTCGCGATGCCCGAGTACGACTTCGAGTTCTTCGCGAACGCCTCCCAGCAGATCGGAATCATCAGCGTCGCGACGCAAGCCTAGTCGCTGAATAACCGGCCCGGCAGCCGGTCTCGCGATCCCGTCATGGGGCGTCGGCGGCTAAACCGCCGATGGGCGAGCGGAATGCCGGTTCCGCTCGCTTACCCCTTCGGAGACATTCATGGATTCGATGAAGATCACACTCGCCGGCAAAGAGTACACGGTACGGCAATTGACGCTCCGGCAGGGCCGCGCCCTCGGGATCGGCGTGCTGAAAGAGCAGCCGCTTACTCCGGATGCGGCGTTCTCCGCCTCGGTCGATCAGTCGATCGAAATCCTCTCGACCGGCCTCTCCCGCGACTATCCGGAGATGACGGTCGATGCGCTCCTCGACATGCAGATCGACGTGCGCGAGGCGCGTCAAGCGGCGGACCAGATCCTCGTGTTCGCTGGCTATCTGAAGCCGGCCGGAGGATCGGAACCGGGGGAAGCGAGTCCGGGCGCGGCATAGATTGGCCGACGCTGATCGCGCGGCTCGCGACGGGATTGAGGAAACTCCCGTCCGAGGTCGCCGAGATGACGCTCCCGGAAGCCCTCGAGCTGCTCGACTATTGGCGCGTATCGCCGCCCGAGCACGAGATGCTGGCGCTATTCGCGCGCGTCTACACGACTTGGCGTCCGGATGGCGACAAGCCGGTGACCGAAGTGGAACACCGCGCGTCGCTCGAGGAGCGGTGGAAGGCCGGCGCGATGAGTCCTCAGCAGATGTTCCAGGCGATGGGCGGGAAAGTGATCCGCGGCTCCGTCGATCTGAAGAACATTCCCGGCATCGGTCCGTTTCCCGGCTCTTAGTCCTACATATCCCAATGCACGGCGCCGTCAGGGGTCAGGATTATCGACTTGAGTTGATATCCGGTGAGTCCGCCGAAGCCGTTGGCTGCGTTGACGTCGAAGTCGATTTCTCGGCCTATCGTGTGACCGCCTCCGGCCATCAAGCCGTTCCAGATCGAGCGGCACGGCTGCATTCGCACGTTCGCGACCCGCACGCTCGACGGATCGCGCCACGGCGTCTGCGCGATGTAGGTCTGCACGGCTGCGGAGACTTGTGCGGGTGTCGGGCGCGGGCCGCAGCCGGCGGGTTTACTCGCCGTGAGCGCGGTGGACGCGCAGCCGCCGAGCAACGGCAGCAGGAAAACGGCGAAAAGCGTGTTTTTCATGGATTTAGTCCCTTGTGGTGCCGATCCGGCGCGAGATTTCGGCACGTATATCGCAATGCCTTCCGGCGGTCAATAAGGCGCGGTCACTAACCGGACATTGATAATGAGTGGCAATAACCTAAATGTCCGCATAACCGCCGACGTCGTCGATCTACAGACGAAATTCGCGGTTGCCAAGGCCGAGGTCGCGGGTCTTTCTGCCGAGATGAACAAGCTCGGCAAGGCTGGCGCGGCTGGTGCGCTCGACTCTGCCGGGCAGGCGCGGCTCCAGCAGGTCGCCTCCGACTTCCTGCACGCCAAGAGCGCTGCGGCGGGCCTTTCCGGGCAGCTGGTCGGCGCGGCCGGCAGCATGGGCATGTTCTCGCACAGCATGGCCGCTGCGAACGAGCATTCCGCGACCGGCGTCCGCTACATCCGCGAGCTATTCGACGAAATCTCCTCCGGCCGCACCCGCTACCTCCCGTCAACACTCGCCGCTTTTGGTCAATCCGCACTGCACATGAACATGGCGATGCTCGCCGCCGTCGGTGGCGCCGCGGCCCTCGCCGGGGGATTGGGATATCTCGCCTATCGCGCCATCGAGGCGCAGCACGCGCTTGATGGCATCAAGCTCGGCGCCGACTTCGCCGGCAACCTCACCCTGACGACTCCCGCGATCCGGAAATTCGCCGACATCATGTCGAGCGCGTCGAATATTTCCGACAAAGACTCGGTGAAGATCGCCGGAACCTTTGCGCGCATTCCGGGGATGACGCAAGCCTCGTTCGGTGTCGCGTCGCGGATCATCGCGCAGTGGGCGGCCGAGTCCGGGCAGTCCGCCGACAAGGCGGCCGGGGCCTTTGCGAAGCTCCTGGCTCCGACGATGTCGGCAGCGACAGCCGCAAAGGAACTCGCCAAGACGAGCCAGAGTATCACGCAGCCGGAGATCGACGCTGCTGCGGCTGCCGACCGATCCGGGAACGCGAACACGGTGATGGCGGCGAAATTGCGCCTGATGAATGGCCTCCTCAAGGCTGGCGCGGGAGATTGGGAGGATTTCGGTTCGCAGATGTTCGCGAGCTTGAAGAACTTCGTCGCATACACCGGCTTTATGGAGGCCGGTGTCGATTACGGGACGGTTCAGACGAAGATGCTGCACGACCAGACGACGGAGTATCAGAAGCAGGCCGCAGCGGTTCGCGGTCTCATTGCGGCAACCGCTGGGCTTCCGGCGAACCCGCAGACGGTCCTCAAGACCGGCGTCGATGCCGCGCAGAAGGAAAACCCGGTCGCCCTCCAGGTCCAGGGCGCAAACGCCAAGATCGCGCAGATGAACGCCGCGCTCGCCATTGCCCGTCAACGCGGCGATGCGATTGATGTAGCGACCCTGAACGCCGGCCTCGCGAAAGCGCGCGAGAACCTGTCGAATCTCCAATTCGGGCCGGCGGTCGAGAAAATGCGCACTCAGATGGCGGAGCTCGCCGCCTCGTGGGATGGCACGCAGACCGGCCTCCTCGAGCGCCAGCGGGCGATCGCGGCCAAGGCGATGGCCGGCGTGGCGAAGGACTCGAAAGAGTACCTGTCGATGCAGCGCGAGGTCGTACACCTCGACGTGCAGATTCACAAGGCCGCAGGTGACGAGATCATCGCGAACGCGCGCACCCGGATTTCGGCGATCAACGCCGACGAGAGCGCAGGCGCGACCGAACGGCTGGCACAGGAGCGGGCGGTATGGCAGGAAGTGCTCGCGAGCGACCGCCTCACGGCCGCGCAGCGCCTAACCGTCGAACGCTCATACAACCAAGCACGCGCCGCTCTCGCCCGTGAGCGGGCATCTCAGGCGCTCGCGATTAGCCGCGAGGACGCCACGTCCGACATCGCCATCTCGCGGATGAAGCTCGACGCCGAGAAGAACTCACTCGCCGCGGAGGTGTCCGCCGGCCGCATATCCGCCGCGCAACGGCTGGAGATCCTGCGCGGCCTCACGGAGCAGGAGTCTGCGCTCACCGTCAAGGAACTGGAGGGCGAGCTCGCCGCATTGAGCAAGCAGCCAGTCGCCTATGAGCGCGTCTACAACGAGATCCGGCAGGCGAAAGAAAAGCTCGTGCTGGACCTGGCGGCGCTCGACCAGAAGGCGGCGCTCGACGAGGCGCGCGCGCAGAAAGGCCAGGTGAGCGCCTGGCAGCAGGGCGTCAAAGAGATCGAGGGGTACGAGGGCGGCTTTATCTCGAACATCCTGAGCGGTCGCAGATCCCTCGGGCAGTCGATGATCCAGATCGCGGATCAGGTCATCACGAGCGAGATCCAAAACGACGTTCGCGCGATGACGACGCGGCTGATGCTCGATCAGGCCGAGCATAACGCGCAGAAGGCCATGAAACAGGGTGGTCTGCTGTATCACATCCTATTCGAGAACGCGAAAACGGCAGCCACCGCGCAAGGCACCATGGAGCGTTTCGTTCTACAGGAGATGGCCGAGGCGAAAACCCTCGCGCTCAAGATCCTCTCAGCCGGCAAAACCATCGCAATCGACGCAGCGGAAGCCGGTGCGGGCGCGTTTAAAGCGATGGTCGGCATCCCTATCGTCGGGCCTGTCCTCGCCGCTGCTGCCGCCGCTGCCGCGATCATCGAGGTGAAGAACCTCGCGCACTTCGACGTGGGCGCCTGGAGCGTCCCGCAAGATATGCCCGCGGTGGTTCATGCCGGCGAGACGATCCTGCCGCGACCGTTCGCGGAGGACTTCCGCTCGGCGATGGCTGGACGCGGCTCGAATGGGCCGAAAGAATCCGGTGGCGACGTGCATGTTCATCTGCACGGCCACCGCGCTGGCGGACTATTCACCGCTAACGAGGACGATCTCGTCGCGGCGCTCAAGAATGCCCACCGCTCGGGAGCGTTCGCGTGAACGTCTACCCTTCAATCTCTGGCTACGTTTGGCCGCCGACCATCGCTCCGCTTTGGAATAGCCAACTCCAAAAGACCGTCAGCGGACGCACTGTCGCCGCCACCTATCAGCAATATCCGCTATACAAGTTCGCCGTCAAATACGCCTACCTCAGCCAATCGAGCTTCCAAACCTTGCTCGCGTTTTTCAATCAGCAGCAGGGCAACGTGATCCCGTTTTTGTTCGATGCGGGTCCAGGCCAGGACACGGTGACGGCGCAGGGCATCGGGACCGGCAATGGTACAACCAAGACTTTCCAACTTTTTCGCTCATATGGAGGGTTCGCCGAACCAGTAGCGGCGTCCTTCGGCACTTGCACCGCGTACTCGAACGGCACATCGGAACCCGCGACGTTCAACAGCCCGAACAATGGGTATGTCACCTATACGACCGCTCCCGTCTCTGGCGCCGTCCTTACGTGGACGGGCAGCTACTACTTTCAATGCCGCTTCTCCAAAGGGTCCACCGAGTTCGATCAGTTCATGTCGCAGATCTACAAGACCAAGACCGTTGATTTGGAGACGTACTGGTGAGAACCATCAGCAGCGCGCTCCAAACGGTGCTCAATAAGGGTGGTCCGTTCGTGGTCGCGGACCTATTCACGATCACGCTCACGAACGGCACCGTGCTGCGGTGGACGACGAGCAACGCACCGCTCACCATCGGAGCGAACACGTTCGCCGTCGGTCCTCCAATCGAGCGCGACACGGCCAAGTGGTCGATGGGCCTGAACGTGGACAAGATGAATGTCACGATATTGGACGACGGCTCGGCAACGATCAACGGCCAATCGCTCGTCAAGGCCGCGTGGCAGAAGTTCTTCGACTACGCCGAGATCGAGATCGACCGCTTCATCTCTGATTCGTGGACGGACACGGCGGTCGGCTCGGTGCCGTGGTTTATCGGATACGCCGGTCAGATCACGCTCCAAGGCAAGCAGATCAAGATCGCGGTCGAATCGCCGCTTGCGATGCTGCGCGCAACCTTCCCGCGTAATTACGTACTACCCTCTTGCGCTAATACCTTCTGCGATGCGGTCTGCGGGCTTTCTAAGGCGAGCTTCACCTCGACGGGAACGGTCGGATCAGCGCCCACCGCAAGTTCATTCCCGCTCACCCTCTCGGGCGGAAATCTCGCCGACGGGACGTTCCAGCAGGGCGTCGTCACGTTCACGTCGGGCGTGAATAACGGGCAGATACGCACAGTCAAGAGCTACGTCGGCGGTGTGATTACACTCACCTATCCGCTCTATGCGGTGCCCGCGGTGGGAGATGGCATATCGGCATTGCAAGGATGTCTCAAGACCCGCGCTGCTTGTACAGCCCACGGGAACCTCCCGCATTATCGGGGATTCCCATACGTCCCGGATCCGATGACTCAATACGGTGGACTCGCATCGACGTCGCCGGGAGACGGCGCGAACGCACCCGTCACGAACCCGGTCGGCCCGCGTGGACAGCATGGTCACATCGTCCTTTCGTGACCTGCGCTCGGCGGTGGTCGCCGAGGCGCTGTCGTGGGTTGGGACGCCATACCACCACGCCCAGGCCGTAAAGGGTCGCGGGATCGACTGCGCGATGTCGCTGATCGAGTGGTTCGCGATTCCCGGCGTGATCGAACGATTCGACCCTCGACCATACCCTCCGGCGTGGTTCCTGCACCGGGACGAGGAACGGTTCCTCGCCGGGATCGAGAGTTATGCGGGGCGCCTTCCCGATGATGTCGATCCGCTGCCCGCGGATCTTGCGCTCTATCGCTTTGGCCGTTGCGTTGCTCACGGAGCAGTGATCGTCGATGACACATTCGTCGTACATGCCTGCGCGATTGCCAAGCGCGTCGAGCGCAGGGAGCGATCGGCTCTCTTGCCGCGCCTCGCCGGCTATTGGCGAGCGAGAGCGTTCCTGTGAGTAATCTCCTAGGGATGGGCGCCGGTCAGCCGGTCGCGACCCAGGCTACCCGCTACAACGGGATGCAGGTACAGGCGTCTCAGTACGGGATGGGCTTGCCCATCGTCTACGGGACGCAGCGCATCCCTGGAAACCTCATCTGGTACGGCGATTTCCAGAGCATCGAGCATCAGCAGTCGGTCGGTAAGGGTGGTGGCGGAACGAGCACGAGCTACACCTACTCGTCGTCGTTCCAGTTGGCGCTGTGCGAGGGTCCAATCGCGGGGCTTGGCACGATCTGGGATAACTCAGGGATCACGACGCTCTCGGACATCAACGGGACGTTTTCGACTGGCACGAACTCCCAAGCAGCATGGTCGCACCTTTCCGGCGCTGCGGCACTCCAGTATCCGAACACGGCGTGGGTCGGGTGCATCAATCTTGCGCTCGGCGGCTCGCCGAACGTTCCGAACTTCAACTGGGAGATTCAGGGACTTCTTCGATACAACCCCACCGGCAGTCCCGCGATCATCGACGCAGAGCCTTCGGCGATCATCACCGATCTGCTGACCTCTACCACCCACGGCCTCGCGTTCACGCCTTACCTCGGGAGCTTGACGCAGTTCCAGGACTATTGCGTCGCTAACAGCATCTTCCTTTCGCTCAAGGTCAACCAACAGACGACCATGAACGATATTCTGACACGGCTCCTGCAACTGACGAACTCTCAAGCTGCGTGGGCTGACGGGCAGCTGACGATCATCCCGTATGGGGATCAGTCGGTCACCGGGAACGGCGTCACCTACACGCCGAACACGACGGTACAGAAGTACTTCACCGACTCTGACTACATCAAGCCGGTACAGGTGACACAAAAGCCGTCGGCGGACCTGTACAACGTCGTGCGCCTCGAGTGGGTTGACCGCTCGAACAATTACAACGCGACGGTGGCGGAGGCAAAGGATCAGGGCGACATCGATAACAGTTTCGGGATTCGCCAGCAGGAGATGATCCAAGGTCACGAGGTCACGAATGCGACGCTGGCTCAGTGGATCGCGCAGCAGATCCTACAGCGCGCCCTATACATCCGGAACAAGTACGTATTCACCACGACGATGGAGAACGTCGCGTTCCAGCCGGGAGACGTGATCGCGCTCACCGATTCGCTCGCCGAACTCTCGAACGAGCCGGTTCGGATCGTCTCGGTGAGCGAGCAGAACGGCAATGAACTGCAATTTACCTGCGAGGAATTTCCCGCTGGTGTCGCGGTCGGCGCGACGCAGACCGTGGAACCCGGAGCGGGATACATCCCGAACTCGCAGCAAGTACCGGACGCGACCCAACCTGCGGTTATCTTTCGCGCGCCTCAGTTCCTCAACAACGGCGTTCCGGAGGTTTGGCTCGGGGTCGGGAGTGCCGGCCCGAATTGGGGCGGCGCTAATATCCTCGTCTCGCTCGATAACGTCTCGTACCAGAAGATCGGCACGATTGCGCCGGGGTGTCGCTACGGCGCACTCACGGCGGCGCTCGCGACTTCTGCCACCGATCCCGATACGGTGAACTCGTTCTCTGTCGCGCTCGATGCGGGCGGTACGCTTTCAGGCGGATCCTCGACGGATGCCGACAACCTCACCACCTTGATGCTGATCGACCAGGAATTAATCGCCTACTCAGCGACCACCCTGAACGGCGACGGTACTTACACGCTCGGCACGTATCTGCGGCGCGGCTGTTACGGAACTACGATAGCGTCCCACGCAATCGGCGCACCGTGGCTGCGGGTCGATAACTATTTCTTTCGGTGGCAGATCGACCCGTCAAGCGTCGGGGACACCGCCTACATCAAGATTCAGCCGTGGAACCTCTACGGTGGTGCGCTGGTGAGCGAGGCGTCGATCACGCCGATCACCTACGTCATCGGGACAGCCGAGGAAATACCGGACACGCCACCGACGCCGACCGGACTTACCGCAAGCGGCGCAGCGAACGGCGTGATGCTTACTTGGGTCACGCCGAACCCGGCAGCGGTTGCCATCACGTCGGTCGAGTACGCAACGGTTAGCACCGGGCCGTGGACCGTCCTCGGCCAAGTGCAGGGCACGCATTACAACCACGTATTCAGCGGCAACGCGACCTATTACTACCGCGTGCGCGCTCGCAGTCCTGCCGTGATCTGGAGTTCGTACTCGTCTACCGCATCGGCGGCCGGTGGTTCGCTCGACTACGTTTCCGACGGTAGTACGTTCGTGCGGCTGCTCGCCAGCAACTCGGTCGGGAACGTCGCGTACAACTTCAAGGGAATCTGGTCGTCGACGACCGCCTACCTGACTGGCGATGAGGTTATCGAGGGTCAGACATGTTGGCTCGCGCTTGCTGGTAACACGAACTCGCTCCCATCTACGAGCAATGCAAATTGGCAGTCCCTTGGAAGCTATAGCGCCTATCAAGGTGCGTGGGTTTCGACGACTGCGTATGTAGCCGGGTCGGAGGTCACCTACAACGGCAATTACTGGATCTGCGTCACTGCCAACACGAACTCAGCGCCGACGACAACGAATGCGAATTGGGTGATCGCGGGACCGAGCAATCTCGGATTCATCGCAGACGGCACGAATCGCTTCGCGGTCACGAACGGTCCCGGTTTCAAGGCCGTTCTAAGCGTTGACGGGAACAACCGTGCACTGATCGACTTCACGCAGACCGCCCACATTGGCAAGATCCTCGACAACATCGGCGATGGGACGACATATCAACGTACCCTCGCGACCGCGCTGACGTCGGGGCAAGTAGACCTCTCGAAAGCGGGCGTTATCGGGCGAACGTTTGCGAACATCGGCGACGGTGGAGGCCGCTTTGCGGTGACGAATGCCGGAAGCCTCAACGGCGTCTCGTACGTCGATGCGGCGAATCGCGCGTTGATCGACTTCACTCAGGCTGCGCACGTTGGCAAGATCATCGACAACATCGGCGATGGCTCGACGTATGGCCGCACTCGCCTGAGCGCGATGTACAACAACACGCCAGTGCTGTTCCAGAGCATCGGCTCTACGCTCGCTGCGCAATCTGATACGCCGACCGTTGGGTGGGCAGCCACCACAGCGTACACCCTCGGCGCGCTCATCCTTGATTCTGGCGGCAACGTCGAGGAGTGCGTCGTCGCGGGGACTTCTGCTGCAACGGTGCCGACGTGGCCGGCGACGCAGGGCGGGACCGTCGTTGACGGCTCTGTGACGTGGATGAGGGTCGGCGCGGGATCGCGATTTGCGGTCGCGTACATAGACGGCGCACACCGCGCGCTGATCGACTTCTCGCAAGCAGGCCACATCAACAACAACCTCGACTACATCGGTAATGGCTCTACCTATGCTCGCGTTCGCGCGCTTGCTCTTGATGGAAGCGGCAATGTTGACCTTTCAACTGGCGGGGTAATCAATAAGACGCTTGCGAACATTGGGGATTCTGTTGCGGCTGGTCGATTTGCTGGTGTTCAAGCCGCATCAACCGGTGATGGCTACCAAGTCCTCTCGAATCCCGATTTTGCCGGCGGTTCATTAAGCGGTTACGGCGTTTACGACAACAACTCTACCGGCAACGTCACCATTACTGGCGTGACCGATGCCACGACGCCTAACTCAAGCGGCGTCTACATGCAGATTTCCACTGCTTCTGGCGCTGCCCCAACGCCTGGGCTCGGTGGGTTTTTACTTGCAATAGACCCTGACTCCGGATCTTATGCGGTTAATACGTATCACCGTGGGGCTACATATATCTGGAGAATCCGCGCGAATATTCCCGTTGGCTATACCCTTGGCTGGGCTTCTAACGCAACTGGTAGCACGGGATCGGCTACGTGGCTTACCCCCGTAGTAGGAACAGGCGGATGGTTTGAGTACGTTTTGCAGCAGAACATAGGCACAACCGGTACCTTCAGCTCTACCGGCTTCTTCTATCTCGCTGGTACTGCTCCGGTTACTTGGGCCGTCGCCGTCTGTAGCTTGACGTGCACGAGCTTTCCGCAGGGAGTAGGCATACCAGCGGGCAACGTGGACAGCAATCGACGCGCTCTTATCGACTTTAGTCAGGGTGGTCACACAAACAAGTCTCTTACCTACATCGCTGATGGCTCTGGTCGCTATGCCGTTGTAAATGGCGGCGGATTGAGTGCCGTGTCTGCGGTCGATGGAAGCAATCGTGCATTGATTGACTTCAGCCAAGCTGGTCACACAAACAAGACCCTTAGCAATATTGCCGATGGTACTGGCCGGTATGCAGTAGTGAATGGTGCTGGCTTGAGCGCTGTATCTGCCGTTGATGGAAGCAACAAAGCTCTAATCGACTTCTCGCAAGCAGGCCATACGAACAAGACCCTCGACAACATTGGGGACGGTACAACTTACGCTCGACCCTTAGCAACAGCGCTTACCAGCGGTCAGGTAGACCTTTCGAAAGCCGGAGTCATCAATCGGACCCTGGCGAATGTGGTCGATGCAGCGGGTCGCTATGCCGTCACGAATGCGGGGAGCTTGAATGGTGTCTCTGCCGTTGACGCCGCCAACAAGGCACTCATCGACTTCAGCCAAGCGGGGCATACGAACAAAACAGCCGACTACATCGCCGCAGGCGCGTCCTACGCCATCCCGCCGCTCTACACGAGTGGCAGCAATCTCGTGCAGAACGGCACGCCGACCGTTGGCACGTCCGGCTCCAAGCTTCCCGGCTGGACGAGCGGGACATCGACGACTGACACGAGCCCGCTCGGCACCGCAAGCACGCTCGTAGCCTACGGACAAAACCTTGCGTCCTACGGGGCGCTGAATGTTCAACCGTTCCAGGCCGTCGCAGGGGAGCAGTACCTCGTAACCGCGTGGATCAAGACGGGCGGGACTGGCACATGGGGACTCTATTTCGCTGGCGCGGGAACATCCATCGGCGCTCCAACCGCATGGACTCAGGTCTCGCATGTCTGGACGGTAGCGGCTGGGACCTCCTCCGTGGAACTCCAGTTTGCGAATAGTTCCGCCACTGCCGATTCGATAGAGGTTTGGGGACTGACCTGCCGCAAAATCATCGCGACGACGGGCGGCGAGATAGCGCCGACCGGCACCATCCCTCCGGGGGCTTCGACGGTCGCGTTCTCGTACACGTCGACGACGAGCAGCATCACCTGGAGTTGGACCGCTGGCGCGATCTACCGCATGGACGGCTCGAGTACGTCGGTCGGCTCCGGTAGTCAGGGGATCACCGGACTTACCGCATCGACGACCTATAACTTCGGGATTTATTACGACGAGATCGCAGGCTCGATCAAGCTGCTGACCGGAGGGAGTGGGGCGGTCGGTTCACCGCTTGCGGCCTATACCTCGCAAGCGGCGGTGAATACGGCCGCGATCTACGCGCAGACCCACGCGCCATTCGGCTGGATGACCGCCGCGACTCCCGCATCGGGTTCGGGCAGCGGCGGCGGAAGTGCCGGCTGTTGCCTGCACGAGCGGCAGTTGATCGAACTCGCGCGCGGTGAATTTGTCGAAGCCGGCGCGTTGAAGGAGGGCGACGTCCTCACGAGTCCGGAAGGCTCGACGCCGGTCGTCAAGCTGCGGATCGAGCCGTGGTACGAGTGGTTCCGCGTGACCCTTCGGAACGGCGTCACGCTCAGGCTTGCCGGCGATCATCGCTTCATCGACCCGGCAGGAGATCAGGTGCTCACGCGCGATCTGCGGCTCCAGCAGGTTGTCGTGACGAAGCATGGATACACGGCGGTTTCCGCCCTCGAATACATCTCGGAACTCGGCGACAAAGTGAGCATCGAGGTCGGCGCACCGCATGTCTACTACGTCGACGGGATCCTCGCGCACAACAAGATGTTCTGTTGAAACGCTACTTCACCACCGCCGTCCGTCCTGATCCCGAGATCTACCGGCCTCGAGGTCTGTACCACCTCATCGACCTGCCGGCAGGCGGCCACGTCGTCGTGGTGTTCGAGGAAGCGACCGAGATACCGGCAGAGTGGACGCAACTCCCTCACCTGCTCGACTCGGGTCCAGCCGGATTCAACGGCACGCACTCGACGCTCGGCGAGGATCCGCATCCGGATCACGAGCCGGTGGGCGGATGCCGAACCAATGACACGACTTTCCAGGTCGCGAGAAAGCTCGCGCGGCACGTCTCGTTTTTCAATCCGTGAGGATTTATGGGAAACGCCATCAAGAAATTCCTGGGCATCTTCGCGGACGCATCCTTCGTCGGGCAGTACTCACACTTTGCGTGGGCCTACGGCGTCGTCTATACGTTTTACAGCGTCAAGGTGGCCGTCGGCTTTTTCGTCGCGGCCGCCGTGAAAGAGTTCTACATCGACAAGCATTTCGAGTACCGGCAGACGGCGAAGCAGAACGCGATCGACCTCGGGTCGTACACGCTCGGCATCGCCGTCGCCATTATTGCGCGTCATTTCCTCGCCCACTAGGGAGCAATTTATGGACACGAAAGAAGCTGAAGCGAAATTGGCCTCCGATGCGGCCTCCATCGACGCCGCTTTGCGTGGCGACTCGGTGAAGGCTCAGTCGTTCTTCGAGAAGCACAAGGGATGGGTCATCCCGGTGCTGGCCTTCGTCGCGGGTTTTATCCTGCGCGGACTCGTGTGATGAACGATCACGCGAAAATGGCGAGCGGCACCATCGGGACATTCACCGCGTGGTTCGCGTGGCTCGTGGCGCATATCGCCGAGGTCAACGAGTTCGTGCAGTTCGGCGTGTTGTGCGTCGGGCTGGCTACCGGCATCTACACTCTGCGGTTCGCGATGACACGCAAATGAGCTTTGCGTCGGCGTTCGCCGAGCTGGTAGAGCCGGGCATCGAGGGCGTGTATTCCACCGATCCCTCTGATCCAGGCAACTGGAGCGGCGGCGTCTGTGGGGTCGGGAAGCTCGCCGGCACGAAGTACGGGATCAGCGCGGCGGATCACCCGACACTCGACATCGCGAACCTCACCGAGAGCGATGCCGAGGCGTTATACCTCACCGAGCATTGGAAGCCGTTGCTGTGCGATTCGCTCGCGCCTGCGCTTGCCTCCGCTCTTTTTAAGGTCGGGGTGAACATGGGCAATCGACGCGCGGTGCGGATCCTGCAAGGGTCCGTGGCGACGATCCAAGACGGCGCGATGGGACCGCGAACGATTGCCGCAATCGACCGGCTGCCGGCTGACTACGCGCTGACCGCGTTCTTAGGCGATGTCGCCTATCGGTACACCGAGTTCCCTGGATTCGTCACCGACGGTCGAGGGTGGCTCCGGCGCACCATCCTGACCGCGATGCAGTCTGCGAGGACGACATGACGGACCTTATCGACTGGCTGCTCCACGTCGGGCGCCTCCATCCCGACCTCGTGGCGATACTGCTCGGCACCGCTGCCGGCAACGTCGCATCGTTGCTCGCCGAGCGGTACGCGATCCCGCCAGGGATGCCAGCACGCAGGCAGCAGGGCATCACGATCCTGATCGCGCTCGTCGGTGCGTTCTCTCTGAGCTACGCCGCGTGGTCGGTGCTGAACCCGGCTGATCCCGCTCGTTTACGAGCGGTGGTATCGCTCTGCGGCTCGCTCCTGTCGGTGATCGTGTATCCGGCTGTAGCACGGTGGGCGACCGCCAAATGGCCATCCATCGGCTCGATCTGGAACGCGCCGTGAGCGCCCGCGACGATCAGGTCGGTGGTTCGCATTACAAGGATCTCGCGATCCAGCCGGTCGAATACATCGCTCGCAACGCGATCCCGTTCCTTGAGGGCAATGTCATCAAGTACGTCTCGCGCCATCGTCACAAGGACGGCGCGCAGGACATCCGCAAAGCGATTCACTATTGCCGGCTGATCCTCGAGTTCGAGTACGGGGAGACGGATAAATGAACACTACCGGCATCCCGTCCACGTTCCAACTCGCCGGCCACACTCTCAAGGTCAAGGTCATCAAACCTTCGCGCTGGAAGCACGGCAAGAACAGCGTCGGGATGTTCCTGCCGGATAGCTACGAGATCCACATCCTATCCAGCACCACCGGCTCTAACCGGCAACAGGTGTTCGTGCATGAACTGTGTCACGCGCTCCTTACCATCGCAGGACATGACGCGTTATCGAGCGATGAGGACTTCGTGGACCGCTTGGGGCACCTGCTACAGCAGGCGCTCAGTACGTTCGCATAGGAGGCACAAATGGCGAAGATCGAACCACGCACGCTCTCAACCTTCCGCGCAGCGCACGACCGCAACGTGATCGTTCCGAACAAGATCAAAGGCGCGCTCGAGCAGATCAGGAAGGTAGGCCCCGAGCACTACGAGTACGAATCGGACCTGATCCGCATGGCGGGAATCAGTCAGGCCGATATGGGCCTGTTCCGCGACCAGTTCGAGTCCCACATCGTCGAGACGCGCAGCACCTCGGGAAGCAAGAACCCGAAGCGGGTCTACTTCGGCGATCCCAAGGTCGCCGCGAAGGTGCGCGCATGAAACCGCGCACAGCCGCCGACTTCAAGGCCGCGCACGATCCGGCGACGATCATCGCGCGGTTATCGTCCGAGGTCGAGAAGGCGCGCAAGGAATCTGATGAAGTCGCCGTCGTCCGCGCCGTTCTCACCGAACTCGGCGTATCGCTCGCGACCGTCACGCCGCCCAGCTGGTCGGTGAAGCCGGTCAAGGACGCAGACAGCCCCGGCATCCCGACGTTGTTCCTCTCGGACTTGCACTGGGGCGAGCGCGTGGACCCAGCGCAGATCGGCGGCGTCAACGAATACGGCCTCGCGACTGCTCGGCGCCGGCTGCGGTACTGCGTCGATACGGCCATATCGCTCTGCGGCATCCTCGACCCGAAGATGCGGTATCCGGGGATCTTTGTACCTCTCGGCGGCGACCTCATCAGCGGGAACATTCACGATGAACTGACCGCGACGAACGAACTGAACTCGATGCCGGCGGTGCTCGACCTGTTCGGCGAACTGTGCGCGGTGATCAAGATCCTCGCCGACGCGTTTGGTGCTGTGACGCTTCCCTGCGTCTCGGGCAATCACGGACGCGATACCCGCAAGATCTGGGCCAAGGACCGGCATCACACCTCGTTCGACTGGCTGATCTGCAAGTTCCTCGAGCAGCACTTCGCCACCGACAAGCGTGTTACGTTCCTCATCCCGGACGGCCCGGACGCGGCCTATTCGATCTATGGCACGCGCTACCTGTTGACGCACGGCGATCAGTTTCGCGCCGGCGACTCGATCATTGGACCCATCGGTCCGATCTTCCGAGGCGACCAGAAAAAGCGTGCGCGCAACGCTCAAGTTTCGCAGTCCTACGACGTCATGCTCGCCGGCCATTGGCACACCTACATGCACACCCCGCGAATCATCGTGAACGGTAGCCTGAAGGGTCTCGACGAATACGCCTTCGCCGGAAACTTCGGCTTTGAGCCGCCGCAGCAAGCCCTTTGGATCACCCACCCCCGCAAGGGCATCACGTTCCGCATGCCCGTATTCTGCGAGCGCCAATGAGCTTCCTAGACCCGTACAAATGGCTCGCCGGCCTGATCCTGGTGCTCGTCCTGGCCCTTGGCACCTGGTTCGTCTGGTGGCATCACGGCCACGTCGAATACCAGGCCGGGATCGCTGCACAACGGCGGGCTGATTCGTCATCCTTGGCGACTTACACCAAAGCACGCGACGCACAGTTAGCGTCGGCGGAGGCGTCATACCATGCGGAAATCGCTGCTTATCAGTTGCATCCTCTCGTTCTCGGCCATGTCCGGTTGCGCGAGTACGTGCCGAGTGATTCCGGCCAAGGTGCCGCTGCCTGCGGAACTGGTAGCGCCACCCCCGCCACCGGGGGAATTCCAGGCGTGCATGGTCCAAGTGGTCAGGTACGGGGAAGGCCGGGGGCAGATATCGGCGGACTGCTTGCGGCTTATGCGGCTGCCGCCGACCGGCTAAGTGCGCAACTGCGAGCATTGGAAAATGCTGCAAAATAGCTGGAATTCGCTTAAAATAAGCGGGCCGCGAAAGCACGTCAATGCAATCGCGGCCCTAAACATCACAGCCTGTAAGGAGGCCGCAATGTCTGACCGCAATCCTACCATTCCCAAGAACGATCCGAGAATTCGGCACGGGCAGTCTACTAGACAACGGAAGTCCCCGACGTATATGTCGTGGCAAGCAATGCTCGTGCGCTGCCTGCGCCCATACCATGTTGCTTATCCAAGATACGGGGGCGCCGGAATAACGGTCTGCGAGAAATGGCGAGATTTCAAGGCATTTTACGCAGACGTTGGGGACCGCCCCATCGGGACTTCGATAGACCGCATTGATAATACCAAGGGGTATGAACCAGGGAATGTTCGGTGGGCTACCCCGGTAGAGCAGATGCGGAACATCAAAACCGCGCGCTTCGTTACATTTCGCGGAAAGAAAACGACAGTTTCAGAGGTCGCGGAATTAAGCGGAATCACCGCCTCCCTACTGCGCGCAAGGCTCAGAAATGGCTGGTCATTAGAGCGCGCCGTTTCCGAAAAGAAGCACGAACGGCACCGAATTCCTGTCCGCGCAGACGACACCGCTGCCCAACTCCGCGCACTGATACGGGTGTCCAAATGATCGCGCTCGCCTGTTACCTCGCGGCCCTCGGCCTCGAGTGGCTGATCCTCGCGCTTTGCGGCCTGTTCGTCTGGCGCTGGGCGCCGAAGTACGCGGCCCTCTTTGCCTCGATCCAGTGCGCTGCCGGCTTCGCGTCGCCATTGTGGCTCGCCGGGCTGCCGATCTGCGCGTTCCTCGCGCTGGTGGGCGCCTCGACGTTCGATCAGAAGTCGGGGCTTTACCACTGGCCGCGGTGGGCGTGGGTTTGGGACAACGAACAGGACGGCGTGGATCCGCATTGGTACGAGATCGCGCACCCCGGTTGGTCGAAGGTGCCGCGCGAGTTCGTGTGGACGGCGCTGCGGAACTCGGTCAGCAATTTCCGCTTCGTCCGGGGCGTATCTGGAGCGGGAAGGCCGATGTGGTATTGGACCGGCGCCGTGTTCGGGGCGCAGCGGTACGCGAAAGCCGGATGGGAGAGCTCGACGTGGCCATCCCTTTCAGCGGGGAGCGGCAAGGGGTACTGATGGGCGTCAGATGTTTCATGGTTCGGCCTACCGAGCGCTGCCGCGCGAGTCTGCGCCGCTATTGGGGCGGCGAGGATTGCGGCGGCAGCTACCACAACGCGGAGACGCCGATTGGCGAGCTGCCGGCGATCCGGAATGCTGACGGCTACTATCTGGCAAACCCCGTCGATCCGTATCTCTCGGACCCGCGCTGGCCGGCGAAATGCGACAAGTGCGGAGCGCCGGTACCGGAGAGTGCGGAGCGGCAGATCTTCACCAAAATCATTTATGTCGACCCCGCGGCCAAGGAGTATTCCCTGCGCGCCCCGGTGCCCGGAATGATGTGGGATGCGTGGTGGATGGGGGAGTCGATGCACGGCCCTGATGGGAAGTGCCTCGTGGTGATTTGTCCGGACGGGACCGAGTGGATGATTGATGGGCACGCGTCAAACTGCACGATGCCGAACGACAGCGGCCCGTTCGACAAGGCGCATCGTTGCTGGGTGCGGCACGGCGAGCCACCGAACATCACCGTCGACAAAAACGGCCGAACCTGCTCGGCCGGCGCCGGCTCTATCGTCGGGCATAAGGGATATCACGGATTTTTGCGCAACGGCGAATTTACCTAGGAGAACGCAGATGCATGACAGAAACGGCACGGAATTGAAGGTGGGCGACGTGGTGACGGTGCGCTACAAGATCACGTCAGTGTCTCCGGGCGCTCACTACTGCAATATCAGCGCGGAGAGCGTCGAGAAAGGCATACCAGACGACGCGCGTGAAGGCTTCTTCGGTAATTCGCATGTCTGCGTGCTGCAAGAGCGAGCCGCATTATGAGGATCGTCGTAGATATTTTCGCCTGGATCGGGATGCTCGCCGTCGCGTGGGCGGTCATCGGCATCGCCGTGTGGGTGCATGGCAGGATCCCGTGATGGCCTGGACGCGCACCTACCTGCACACCCTCGCGGTCGCTATTGATGACGGCGCGGCCGCCCTCCTGTTCAACCGCAACGACATCACGATCTCCTCGCTGTGCTGGATGCAGCGCACCGCGGACGCGGGCGATCCGAATGTGTGCGCGAAGCTCGCGGCCCTCGGGCTTCGGCCGTGGCAACGCAGCTTCCTGCGAAACGTCGGCGCGGGCCTCGAATGGATGCGGCCGGGCCACTGCGATCGCGCGCGCCTTGCTGATATGGCGCGAGGCGGGAGTATGCAGGCGCTCCTCGGCTGATGCTCGATCTGAAGCTCGGCACCGGTGCCATCCGCTTTCAGGTCCAATACCGGGGCGATCCGGTCCAGCCGATCGACCCGAACGCGATCCGCTACACCGTGAGCTTCCGGGTCCCCGTAGGGCGCCAGGACGGCGCCGAACCCGTCGAGCGGCCCGATCCGACGGAGCCGCTCCCGTAGGCCGCTCGCTGTCTAATATTGCGAGCCGAAACCCCGAAAATCCCGCATAAAACTCCCTTCAACCGCACCGATAATATTAGACAACCCGGCGCGAATTCCTTCGCCGAACCAATCACCTAGCCCCGATCGGCCGAATGCCTCCTAAGCATTAGGTCGCAGGTTCAACTCCTGCCCGGGGCGCCACTTTTCGCGAAGGCTGTCCAATAAAACCCGCCACTGTCTAATATTCGGTCACCGGGAGTCGTCGTGCCCGGCCGCGAGACGCCGGCCAACCGGTGAGTCGACGGGCACCAGGTCCGGCGATCCGCACGAACGGCAGACGCGCTCCTTCGTGGTCATGCGCCACAGGCTGTAGATCACCCCGGGCACGAGGAGGCACAACCAAAGGACGATCTCGATCAGGATGCTGCCCTTCGTGAGCTTCTTCGGCGATCCCGCCGTCCCGCATTTCGTGCAGATCATTCGGCTCATGGTCACTTCCCCCTCAGTTTGCCAATATCGAGCACCGGTGCCGGTTCCGGCAGGCGCCGGTAGACGGCCGCGGTGATCCGCGCGTCCGAGTGGCCCGCCCGCGCCCGGCCCTCCTCGAGCGAACCCGCATCGCTGATCGACTTCGCCCGCAGGTCATGAAACGTGAACCGCTCGGCGATCGCGCCGGCCTTGAGCGCCTTGCGCTGGAGGCGCTGCCAGATGGCCTGGAAGCCGTCCGTCGTGTAGGGCTTGCCGGATCGTCCGGCGACGACGAACCGGCGCACCTGGGGCGGCTCCCGCAGCGCCGCGCGGATTGCCTCCTCCAGGTCCGCCGTCAGCGGGAACGCCTGGGCCTTCCCGGTCTTGGAGGCGGTCACGGTGAGCGTCGAGCCCGCGATCTGGCGCCGTTCGAGGTTCAGGATGTCGCGCTGCCGCAGACCGGTGATCAGGGCGATGTTCATGGCGGCGCGCACCATCGGGCGCGCGAGCTCGCGAACCGCCAGGAACTCTGCGTCTGTGACGTAGCGCGAACGGGGTGCGTGGCCCGGCAGGCCGAGGCGGACCAGAGGATTGCGGTCGAGGTTGCCCCACTTCACGGCCCACCCGAGTATCGCCGAGAACGCCGCGAGCTCGTGCCGGGCTTGCTGCGTCTGGCCGGCGGCGGTGTAGTAGGTCCACGCGTCGGCGCCGGAAATGTCCTTCGGATGCACCCGCCCGAACACCTTGCGGATCCTCTTGAACTCCTGCTTGCGGCTCGCGCGTGTCGCCGGAGCGCGTTGCGGCAATACCTCGTTCTCGTAGCGGGCGATCAGTAGGTCCAGGGTGGGATCGGGGAATCGGTCCTGGAGCGCCGCATAGGCGCGTAGCGCTTCGGCGTATTCGCGCCCGAGCCGGTGCCAGCGGCCGGCACGGTCCACGAACCAGAACGCGCCGTGCTTCGCATACATGCGCCGCGGTAGGTGCCGATCCGTTTTTCTGATCCTCCCCACCGCCATAGGCTACCCCGTGCGCCGAAGCGCGGCAAAGTTGGGGCGCGCGCGGGGTGCTTCGCCGCCGGCAACGGAGGTCCAGGCGACGACCGGCCGCCCCGCCGCGTTGACGATGTGGTGGATCTGTCGCCGCTGCAGGAACCGGATCTGGGCCGCCGCCTGGCGCCGGCCGGTCAGCGTCTCGATCTCCGCGTCGGTGAGGAAGCGGTCGGTCATATCGCGCGCCGCGCCCTCGCGAGCCAGCCGCGCGCCTGGGTCACTTCGTCCGCGACCTCTTGCGGCTCTATCTTGTGGGTCACGGGATCGCGATGGCAGTCGGCCAGCGCGTTCGTCTCGACATCAACAAACGT